>LQAH01000093.1_pt1 | contig 30559 bp, 41 predicted proteins | sample 1535791 | NCBI WGS metagenome assembly LQAH01 (sample SAMN04331585, study PRJNA305678) | bioreactor metagenome | isolation source: bioreactor_4 inoculated with Wadden Sea sediment 2nd replicate of a... | place: Germany:Bremen
TTGTTCTGTAATGTGGAATCGGATGCAGTGTTTACGGCCAAGGATGTGGACTGCATTTATGAAGTCCCCCTGGTCTACAACAAGGAAGGCCTTGGCACCAAGATTTTGAAAAAGCTAAATATCTGGGCCAGATCCCCGCGCCTGGACGAGTGGCAGGAGATGGTGGAAAAATTCAAGCACCCTAGATTCAGCGTCACGATTGCCATTGTGGGAAAATATGTGGATCTTACGGAAAGCTACAAAAGCCTGAACGAAGCCCTGACCCACGGCGGGATTTCCAATGAAGCCAAAGTCAATCTCCAGTTTGTGGACTCCACGACTTTGACCGAAGACAATGTGGCTCAGGTGCTGTCAAGTAGCGACGGGATTCTGGTGCCCGGCGGATTCGGGTCCAGAGGCATTGAAGGCAAAATTCTGGCGGCCCGGTATGCCCGGGAGAACAAGGTGCCTTATTTCGGGATCTGTCTGGGCATGCACATGGCCGTGATCGAAGTGGCCCGGCATCTGGCCGGCATGGAGGATGCCAACGGTGAAGAATTTGATCCGGATACCCCTTTTCCGGTTATCTACCTGATGAAGGAGTGGGTGGATCAGCAGACCGGACAGGTGGAAAAACGGGACGAAACCTCGGACAAGGGCGGCACCATGAGATTAGGTGCTTATCCCTGCCGGCTGAGGCCAGATACGTTTGCCCACAACGCCTACAAGCAGGAGGATGTTTCAGAACGCCACCGCCACCGGTATGAGTTCAACAACGCTTACAGGGAACGCCTGGAAAAAGCCGGTCTGATCATTTCCGGGATGTCTCCGGACCATGAGCTGGTGGAAATCGTGGAGCTGGCCGACCATCCCTGGTATCTGGGATGCCAGTTCCATCCGGAGTTCAAATCCAAACCCATGGCACCCCATCCCTTGTTCAAGGCGTTTATCAGGCATCTTTGAAAAATGCCAAAAATGACACTGCCCGGCAAAGCACTGTCGGGCACGCGGTCCTGTTTGGGAACAGCTGATACAATGGGATGGGAGTTTCCATGGAAAAGAGTTGATCATCCAGAACCAGGCCATCCGGCTCCAGGCCATGCTGGCGGAAAAGGCTGCTGACAAAGGTGTGGTGATCACCCATCCTCATCCCCTGTACGGGGGGAATATGGATCACCCGGTGGTGAATGAGACAGCTGCCGCGTTTGCCCAAAAGGATTTACCACCCTGCGGTTTAATTTCCGGGGTACCGGCGGCAGCACCGGCATGTATGACAATGGCCGGGGTGAACAAACGGACGTGACCACCGCGTTGTCGTTTTTGAAAGATCGGGGGTGCCGTTCCCTGTTTCTGGCAGGATACTCCTTTGGCTCCCGAATCAATGCGGCGGTGGTGGCAGACGGCTATGAGATCACGGACCATATCATGATTTCCCCCCCGGTGGCATTCATGTCTTTTGACGAGATCACGACGCTGCCGTCCACCAGCCTTATCATTACAGGCCGGAACGATGAGATCGCTCCGCCGGATCTGGTTCGGTCGCATATCGATCGATGGGGGATTTCTCCCCGGTTTGAGATTATTCCGAGATGCGATCATTTTTATTCCGGGTGTCTGAATCTGCTCCGAATAAGCCTTTCAAAGCATCTTTCATAAGATTAATTCTAAATTTTAAATCCAAACTCCAAGCATTCATTGCATGAGAATCGGAAATTTCCGGAAATTTCTGTCTATTTCCATATATTATTTGATAAATCCTAATATTTCGAAATAAAATCGATAATTCCAAAGAAAGTTATAATTGTTCGAAAAAGTTCTTGACAATTCGATTTGTTTCAGAGTAGTGGTGTGTATGGAAATAAAAAATATTTTTAATTACAGTTAAGCAGCCTGATTGTTGGGCAAATCGGGGGGGCAAGTGTTTCGTTATATGGGAAATTCTGATGTAAAAGAAAATCACCTGAAAAAAATCAGGATTGAGCTGGGACTAACAATTACTGCTCTTTCAAGGCTTGCCAATGTCAGTACCAAAGTGATCAGTCAAACCGAACGGATGCTGACCGATCCGACCCAGGTGACAAAGAGCAAAATTGTAAAAGGATTGAATGAGGCCCTTTCAAACAATGAGAAAAAAATCGATTATTTTGAAATTTTTCCCAATGAAGACTTTTGAATGTCCAATGGCAAAGGGGTTAATCTATGTATAAAGACTATTATTTAATGCAGGATGAACCATTTACCTCATTTCCATCGCCCCAAGTTTTTTATAAATCTAAAAGTCACATCAGAGCCTGGAAAAACCTGGTCCATGCCACCAAAAAAATGAGCAGTTGGCCATGGTGGCCGGCGATTACGGCACCGGGAAAACCCTGCTCTGCCTGAAACTGCTTCAGTATATGGAAAAATGCCATGTCCAGCCCGTCGTATATGTGCCGTCTTCGGGTTTTTCCTTTTCCATGGTGCTTGAAAAAAATTGCAAAAAAACTGGGTGTGCCGTTCAATGCATCCAATACAGGAGAATCTCAGCGATTTATATATGAATATTTTGAAACCGCCCCTCCTGACAGCTATGAACAGATTTTTATCGTCATTGATGATATTCAGGAATTTTGAACATACGTTTATTTCTGAGCTGGGTAAACTGCTTACATATAATAATTAATGGAAAATTTCCCATACGACTTTTTTTGTTCGGGCACAAAAATTTTTTTGAAAACCTGGAAAAACGGAATTTGGTCTCATTTAAGCAGCGAATCAGGATCATCCCTTTGCTGCCCCTTAATTTTGAGGATGTCACGGAATATATTTATTTCAGATTGATCGCATCGGGTGCCTCGGGCACACCGGTATTTGAAGATTCGGCCGTTGAATTAATCGCCGAAGAGAGCAAAGGACTGCCGCGATTGATCAATAAAATATGTGATGCAAGCCTGGTTCTCGCCTGTAAACTCAAGATTAATGTGATTGACCGCCAGGTGGTGTCTGCTGCGCTTGCCGAAGGTGGGTTTTTCGGTATGGAGGAACTGCATGATCTCACACCGGAGATCCAGAAAACAGAAAAAAAATCGGTCCGAGAATTGGCAGTGAACACCCGAAAGATCCAGCATCCTGGAATTGACACGTTTGAAGAAGTTTCCTCAAAAGATCTGCATAGATCTGAAGATTTAATTGAGCCCCCTGATGTTTCACCGGCAGAAATCCAAAAACGTCACCAAAAGACTGCAAAAAAGGATTTAAAAAAAGGCAGTCTTCTGGACGGAAAGACAGTGTCAATTATTATTTTGATCGTGATTCTGGGATTGATGGTTCTGTTTTTCATCAGAGAAATCCGAATGGACAGCATGCCGTCACCGGAAGATGAGTTCAAACCCAGCAGCCTGATCACTAAGCCGATACCATACTTTGAGGCTGATCGACAGGTGATCAATCGGATTGGAATCGTCCCTGACAGGGCAATGTTCATCCCGGAATCAATCAGCAGTTCAAATGATCTGACAGAGGCAGACAGACAGGCTTTTCCCGACATTCAGCCGATTATTCATGAGTTTTTGATCCATTGGATAAGTTGCCGGTGGCATCGAAAACAATGGACAATGAGGGATTTCAGCTGAATGATCATTTAATCGTTTATTATGAACAAACAAATGGATAACTGCCTATGAATGAAGAATCAGCAAAATTATCCTATGGAAAAAAGTTTTTGGCTGGCCGGAAGCAGACTGTCTCCTCTCCCAGTTATAAAGACAGTTTTTTACAGGCGGCTGCCCGACAAAGGGATCCCAGGGAGAAAAAAGAAAAGTCCGATGCAGCACCTGAAACGCGAGGGGTTGTGCCTGATACGCCGAATGTAAATCCAAACCTGGTCTGGGAAATAAATGCGGCCCGTTTTCCGGAAGATCAGCTGCCTTCATTGACACCAAAGTCGATCAAACAGCTGGAATCCAATTTCCGGGAACTGATGCTGGTGGAAGCCAATATCAATGCCTTGACCCAAAATGGCAACGCTATTTATGTATCTTCGTGTTCCGATCAGAGCGGGAAAACCATTTCAGCGATCAGTGCAGCCTATGGACTGGCTTTTTATTCCCACAAAAACGTACTGCTCATGGATGGCAATTTGATCAATCCTCAACTGCACCAGCTGTTTGGCATTACGTCTGATCCGGGATTCGAGGACGTGTGTGCCGGCAATAATGCCATCGAGGATGTGATTTTACCCACAAGGCATAAAACCTGAGTGTGATGACCATCGGCACGACGGATTTACAGCCTGGCAGAGAAAACCGGATTCGACAGATTCTGGCGGTACTTTCCGCAAACTTTGATTATGTAATCTGTGACGGCGGTTCCATTCTGACATCTTCGGTTGCTTTGAGAAACATCCCGGCTTTTGATGCAGTGCTGCTTGTCATTGAATGTGAAAAACCCGATTGGAGGTGTTGCAGCTGGCAGAAGAAAAAATCCAGAAAAGCGGCGGCCCTACGTCCATTGGGGTGGTTTTCAACCGGCGCAAGTATTATATTCCATCAATCGTTTACAAAGTTATTTCAAAGAAATGATATGATGATAAATTTACAGTTAAAAAACGGATTGTGGGCTGGGGATTGATCGTTTGTTTGATCATGTTCATCAATGGTTGTGCAAAAGAAGGCAAACTCCCCCCAGATTATGAAAACCCTATCAGCGGAGTACCTATTCTTTTGACCAGGGAACCTATCCGTCTGATCAGGACCTCTTTCTTACTTATCGGATTTCCCCCGGGGATGTTCTGGATGTCATGTTTCAGATCCAGGCACAAAAGGCAAAAGAGTTCCGCATTGATCTGTATCACGAAATTCATGTGGTTTTTCCGGATCTGCCGAATTTGACTCTTACGCAGAAAATTATGCCCACCGGTGATATTGTGCTGCCGTATATCGGGCAGGTGCATGTGCTGGGATTGACGTTGAATGAAACCCATGCATTGCTGGAAGAGAAATATAAAAAAATTCTTCTGGATCCTCAGTTATCGGTGACCGTCACCAATATGGATGCCCGGATAGAGCAAATCAGAAGAGATCTTCATACCGCCCCCCGGGGATTGAGTAAACTGGTCAATGTGCGGCCTGACGGCTACGCAACGTTTCCCCTGGTGGGAGATTTTTTGTTGCATTTAAGTCGATCAATCAGGTCAATGCCCTGCTTCAGGAAAAATATGAAGCCTATCTGCCTGGCATGCAGGCGGATATTTTCCTGCATGAACAGGCCGGGTCGGTAGTATATTTACTTGGCGAGGTCAATAATCCGGGCAGCTACAAGATCGACAAGCCGATCAGCCTGCTGCAGTCGATCACTTTGGCTGGCAGCTTCACAGAAAATGCCAAGCTTGAAAACATCATTCTGTTCAGACGGCATGAGCAGAAACTCATCGCCAGAAGTCTGAATCTGGAAACCTGCTGAAATTAAAAGACAGTGAGGCGTTCTTTTTCCTGAAACCGGATGATATCGTATTTGTTCCCAAAACCCGGATTGCCAGTCTTGCGCAGTTGATGACTCAAATACGGGAGATCGCCATGTTCCGCGGTTGGGGAATCAGCGGCGGCACGTTTGAATGGATGGATGATATAAATCAATAATATGGACCAGGCCCATGAAAAAATCAAATGATTACATACGAAATTTTTTTACGATCTTTTTTTGCCAGAAAACTGATCATTGTGGCGGTTTCATTGATGATTATCGGCGGTGCAGTTTTGTTTGCATTGTTTTATCCGCCCGTTTATGGTGCAAAAGCGTCCGTTATTTTAAAAGGCGGCACGGCATTGAAGAATCCGGAAAGTATCGAAAAAACACGTATTGAAATCAGCTCAATCGGTGAAAGCGATCTTTTTTCTGAAATTGAGATTATTCGGGCGAATGTTGTGGCGGAAAGAACCGCGGATGAATTGATGAAAAACGGGTTTGATTTTGAATTTGGTCTGCTTGACAATGAAGAAAAAAAGAATCGGCGTGCAAAGAATCAGATCAAATCAGTGGTTGAGGCAGGAATTAACCCCGTTCGAACACGATCAATATTCAGACAACATGGAACGACCCGGATAAGGCCAAAACAATTCTTGACGTATTAATCGAGAACTATTTTCAATACCGTGCCCATATATTTCAACCCAGAGAAGCAGAAGCATTTTTGCCAGACAGCTTGAAAAATTTTCAAACGAACTGATCGCAAAAGAAAATGAACTGGCTGATTTGGTTCGCGAGTCGCAAACACCTATTGCAAGTTCAGAAATGCAGAGCAACCTTCTGAACATGAAAAATCTGGAAAGACAGTTGTTTGATCTGAAACAGATGTATTTTGACCAGAAATTCAGGATTGATGTGATGGAGGCTGATATCCGGTCTGGAGATACCAGTTATTTTTCATATGTCAACGATCCCCAGATAAAGGAATTATCCAATCTGGTCCTTGAAATGATCAAGCAGCGAAATGAGGTGGCCAGGATATTTCATCCGGAAAGTAAAAAAATCCAGAATCTGAACAAACAGATTGAAACGGCGTTTGGATCGTTCACCGGGGAAGTGAAAAAATACATTCAGGCTGAAAAATCAGAACTGGAAAATATCAATCAAAAAATTGCATTTATAGAAAACAAAATTGCTTCTCTTAGAGATCAAAATATGGGGCTGTATGAAGCCTCTTCGAAATCGAAAATGCTGGAACGACAAATCGCTGTGCTTGAGGACTCCTACACGACCTTTACCCAGCGGCTGGCAGAAGCAAAAATTTCCAACACTCAGACAAACCAGCTGTTTTCTGTCAGTATTTTAGCAAAACCCGAAGCCTCGGATTCACCGGTATTTCCGGACAGAAGAAAAGTGATAACCATGGGCATTCTTGCAGGAATTATACTGGGAATCGCTGCGGGTTTTTGGTCGAATTTTTTGATCATACATTTAAATCCCCTGAAGATGTTGAAAACAATACTGGCATGGTCTATATATTTTCTATCCCGGATTGACAAAAGGAGTTGGTACAAAATTGAACGATGTAAAAGGATACGACATCAATGCTAAAAATGTTTCCGGATATAACACATCTTCAGTTTTATTGAACCGGGGCGTTAATTTAATTTTTTCCGTTTTCTTCATGATTGTCCTTTTTCCAGTTGTGGTAGCACTGTTTCCTGTTGTGTTTTTTGTTAATGGCTGGCCGGTTATTTATGCCGGTGCGCGGTTGGGAAAAGAAAAAAAGAATTTATCATGTATAAATTCCGAACCCTGCCAAAAGATTTTGAACAAAAATACGATAGGGAACTGGTTTCTTATCGTCATAGTTACCAGTTACCCCGGTTTTCAAGATTCATGAGGGATACGCGTCTTGACGAAATTCCTCAGATAGTGAATATTTTTAAAGGTGATATGGACTTTGTCGGTCCTAGGCCGATCAGACCGGCTGTATATAGAACAGTTTGTCGGTCCATTCGGGATTATGACAAGCGGTTTGTTGTCAAACCCGGTTTAATAGGGTATTCGCAATTATTTACCCCTCACAGCACTCCAAAAAGAATCCGCTCCTTTATAGATAACCGAGCAACAAGATTTAACAAAATGTTTTGTGTGACGTCTTAATTATATGTCTGGCCGGATTAGGGGTGGTTTTAAAATCCTCACAACTCTTGTATCGGTTAGGAATTTTGTTTTTAGAGGAAAAAGTATTAAACCGATTTGAAAACAAGCGCGGTCTGGACCGTATCAAGCTGAAACAGGGAACAGTTCATTTTTGTTCACAACGAGGATGGTTTAACTATTTTTGTCTGGAATTCGAATCAGATATCGGGGTATTAGTAGATATTAATGAAGAATATTTCAGGGTAGATACCCAGATGCCATTAAAAAATGACAAGGTTATTTTCAAAGCAGAGACCCTGGCAAATACAAAATTACGTCAAGCTCATTTCAAATCGTTTTACGGATACGGAACTGTTTACAAAATGTACGAAAATCCGGGGAACAGCTTGAAGTTTACCTATATTTTGCGGTATGAACCCATCTCAGAATTGAATCGGTATTTTGTGGATCAGTATTTTTTAAAAAAAAGTCTGATGCGTTATGTCATCTGAAAAAAATATACTTATCCATCCGCTTTCCCAGTCGATTTACTTTCTGCTGTTGTCCACCATTCCTTTTTACCGATGGCGGCAGGCATTTCCGGGGATGCCGTTTGACTGGTTTTTAGCACTTATTCTGTTTATCATTATTTTCATCCATCTGGTTACAAGCAAAGAATTGCCGCCGGCATTTTTTAATCATTTAAATTTATGGTTTATTCTTTTTTTTCTGGTCAATCTGGTATCGTCCCTGTTTTCTGAATTCAGAGATACGTCACTGATGGCAATGGTCGTCCTCCTGCAGGCCTATGGGTTTATTGTAATCAATCTGTTTTTTTTGACTGAAAAAGCCGTTTTAAAACAATTGCCCCTGGTTCTCGGATTGAGCATCGGCCTTAATTCTTTGATTGCCAGCCTGGGCTATTTTTTCGGAATGGAATTTCTAAATACTTACGATGGCGAGTTTTTAACCATTGGTGCGACTGTCGGGGCCAATGGACTGGCGACAATGTGCGTATTCATCATTCCTATTCTGTTCAACAAATTGATGTATGAAAAAAAACCCGGACTGTTTTTTCTCTACCTGGCGCTCATTTTAGTGAACGTTTCCGGTATTATCAGTTCCCAATCCAGAGGTGGGTTTCTGCATCTGATCCTCATTACCCTTTTGATCGTCATATTTAACAGACACCGCTTTCAACCCCGGTTTTGGGAATCGTCGTCAGTGGGATTGCTTTCGGTCTGGTAATTGTCGGTACGGTTATTCCCGACTCTTATTTTGACAGACAAAGATCCCTGCTGGCAGAGGAGAAGGATCTGTCATTACGACGTCGTACCGCTTATGTCCGTGTCGGCATGCAGTCGTTTTTTGAAAATCCGATCCTGGGTACGGGTACGGGGTCATTTCCAAAAATCTGGGTTGATTCCAGAGAGGCCATTTTTTCAAGATGGAGGAAAGACCGTCTCATAACGTGTATCTTCAGGTGCTTGTTGACACGGGTTTGATTGGTTTGCTGATTTATTTTGGGCTGTTGCTACAGGTATTCAGAGATATTCTGAGAAGTTTTCAGCAATATGAACTGATAGGAAATAATGAGATGAAGGCACTTGGTTTGGCTTATTTGACCAGTTTCCTGGTGATTTGTTCATATGGACTGATCAGAAATATTTTAGATGACAAACTGTTCATTCTTATTATTTCCATTTCTCAGGTCTTTTTCCTGATGTCTCTTGAGAAAGGAAACCTCAATGACACTGCCTGACACGGTTCTGATTGCTGTTTTCTTTTTCAGCGTGGCCTGTGTGTTGCTGGTTTTCGTCGGGTATCCCGTTTTACTTTTGATTTTTTCGTTACAAAGAAGGATAGGAATAGACATCATCCTGAACTCAAATATTTTCCGTTTTTTTCTATTATTGTTGTTTTCCGGAATGCCGAAGCATTAATTCAATATAAAATTGAAAATTTTCTCAACCTCGACTATCCGAAGGACAAACTGGAATTGATCCTGATATCGGACGGATCAACCGATCAATCCCTGAATGTGATCAAACCCTACTTGTCTTCATATATTCATTTGTTTCATTTCAATGATCACAAAGGCAAACACCATGGATTAAATTTCGGTGTTGAGAAAAGCCGGGGAGATATTCTGGTTTTTTCCGATGCAGATGCCTTCTTGGACAGTCGGTCGATTCAAATATTTTCGGGTTATTTTCAGACACAGACATGGGGGGGGTGTGCGGCCAGAGGGTGTTTGGCCGAACTGATTCATCTATCGAATTCGGACAGATGAGGTATATTCAGTGGGATTCATGGATTAAATGGCTGGAGACCAGAAACGGGATCAATATCACCTCCCATGATGGGAAACTGTATGCAATTCGCAAAACATTGTTCAATCAGATCCCTGAGGGTGTAACCGATGATGCGTTTTTGTCTCTGGCTGTCATCGGTCAGGGCTATCGGTTTGTTTTTGATCCTCGGGCCATTGCATCCATCAAAATTCCTGCGAGAAATGGCCGCCATGAACTGAAACGGCGCATCAGGATCGTCAGCAGAAGTCTTAACGGTCTAAAAATTAACAGAAGGTTGCTGAATCCGTTACGTTTTGGTTTTTTTTCCCTGGGATTGTTTATAAACAAAGTATTGAGAAGATCGGTGCCGTTTTGTTTGGTACTGATTCTTGTATGCTCCTATCTTTTGAGTAAAAGTGGAATGATGACAGCTACCGTTGCATTGTGGCTTCAGCTGTCCTGCTATGCCCTGTCTCTGTCCTATCCTGTTTTTGATGCTGTTGGAATATCAAACCTGGCAATGGGAAAGGGGTTGAAAAAATTGAGTGAAATCGGTTTTTTTTTCTGTCTGGGGATGCTTGGTACCATGATGGGAGTGATTTTTTTTGTTTTCGGAAAAACGGTCACCAAGTGGGACCCTGAAAAAGGGTGATCAGGGAGGCGCCGTTCAGTGCCTGTAATGAAAGATTTTCCAGACAATCGCATCGGAATCCTTATCGGTTCCCTTGAAGTCGGTGGTGCCCAGGTCATGGCATTGAGGCTGATGCAGATGCTGATCCGGAAAGGTACGTCCGTTTTTTTATTTTTCTCTGGACAAAACATTTGATGTGCAGGTTCCGGGGGATGAAGATATCCGGGATCAAATGCTGAGAAACATTATTTGTTTGAGCAAAAACCCGTGGTAAGGGGGGTGGTGTCAAAATCATTGTCTGCAGTTGGTATCTATGTAAAGCTAGAACATCTGATTCGGAAAAAAGGATTGATGTGGTGATCAGTTTTATGGAAAGGGCCAATATCCTGAATCTTATGCTGACCGCTCCCAAAATCAGAATCATATCCATACGGATTCATATGCACAGGCTGAAACAGAAGACGATCGCTAAACAATTGCTGATAAAATGTTTTTATCCGCTGCTGTTGAACCGGGCGCATCTGATCAATTTCAACTCTCTGGAGTCTGCGCAAAGTTTCAGGTCAGAATTTTCAGTCAGAAAACAACGGATTTCCATCATCCAGAATTTCTGTAATATCGAGATGCTGAAAAAAAAATCACTGCAGACGGCAGCCTGGAAATATGACCCGTTGTTCAAAAACCCGGTAGTGGTCTCTTCAGGCCGGCTGGTGAGGCAGAAAGGACATATGGAATTAATCCGCTCGTTTGCAATGCTGTGCCGGAACGATTCTGCTATTTGTCTCATGATCATCGGTGACGGTCCATTGAAAAGGACCTTCTTGAATTGATACGGATGCTTGGTGTCCATGATCGTGTGGTGATTGCAGCCTTTCAGAAAATCTGATGGCATGCATCAGAAAAGCGAGCTGTTTTGTGTTGTCATCTCATGTGGAAGGGTTTCCCAATGTATTGCTGGAGGCAATGGCTATAGGTCTGCCCGTGATATCCACGGATTGTTCCTCAGGTCCTCGGGAACTGCTCGCCCCTGCAACTGATCCCATGAAAAAGACCAGGGTTGTTGATATTGCCCGGTATGGGATACTTACCCCGCCTTTCCAAGACCTGCACAAAAAAACGACAGAACCACTTGTACCTGCGGAAATCCATCTCAGCTCAGCCATGCAGCTAATGCTGGAAGACAAAACCATACAGGCGCACTACAGACAAATGGCCTCATTGAGAGCCCGCATGTTCTCTGAAGAAGTGATTGAGAAAAAATGGGTGGATCTTTTGGAAGAGGCGGCCGTCATAAGGAAAATGGTGACTGATGAAATCAACACTGATTATTCCGACATATAACCGGCCGAAAGAATTGCGTGAATGTCTGTCATCAATTATCGACCAGATTCGCCGGCCTGATGAAGTGATCGTTCTGGATGACGGAAACCTTGATGAAATGCCTCTTAAAGGCGATCTTGAGCAAAAAGGGGTTCAGTGCTATTTTGTAAAAAAAATCCAAAAAGGTCTGACGCGGTCCAGAAATTTGGGGGTCAGAATGGCCAAAGGGGATATCATTTTTTTCTGGATGATGATGTCGCTCTGAAGCCGGATTATTTTCAGAAGCTGTTCATGATATATGAGAGTGGAAAGGACGCAGACCTGGGCGGTGTCAGCGGGGTCCAGGTGGTGTTGAAACCGGCCAAACCGATCCATTTTATCGAATTTATATACAATATCCTTTTTCTGATTGCACCGGTGCAGCCGGGGGGGGTAACGCTGTCGGGCTTTTCAGAACAGAACAACATGCAGCGGGTGAATCCATTCACAAAACTGGCAAAGACACAGACACTTGGAGGCAGCGGCTTTTCTTTTCACAAAAAGTATTCAGGTCTTTTTCGTTTTCAGAGGACTATCTGGACGGTCACTGCCAGGGTGAGGACAAGGATTTCAGTTTTCGTGTGTCAAAAAAATTCAATCTCTATGTCCAGCCTTCGGCAAAATTGATTCATCATTTTTCAATCATTGAACGGCCGGCCAGTTATTATCGGGGACGGGACATTATTCTGTCGGCCTACCGGCTGTTCAATCAGCACATCCGGCGAAACAGATATGAAATCCTGCTGTTCTATTATTCCTTTACAGGTGTTTTTATCAAGTTTGCGTCCGGTATCTACTGAAGAGGCAGGCGGGTGAATCTGAGAGATTGAGAGGGTTTATGGATGCGCTGAAAATCATACGCTTAAAGGAGCGCATTCAATCATGAAACAGGTTGCATTTATTGCGGAAGGCTATCCGGGGACAGGATTCGGTAACTACTGGCAGCCGCTGTTTGAACAGTTTCAAAAAGACAGGGATATTACCCCGGTCTATGTTCAATATGCCCGGGAAACCGATGAAATCAAGCATACCGTTAATGGCGCGATATGGGACTTCAGGCGGCCGACCCGCCATCGGAAATTCAACCGGTTTTTTTGCAGATGTGTGGCGGATATCCAGTAAAACAAAAGATGAAACCGTTTGACGTCGTTCACCTGGCCACGGACTGGATGTCATTTATGGTACCGGACGTCAGGACAAAGAAGGTGATCGTTACCTGCCATGACCTGTTTACTTTTGGTCAGGTCAAAAAAAACGGTTTGATTTCGGCCGTGGGGCAGCGGATAATATCAAGAGACTCTTAAATTATCATTCACAGGCCAGAATAAAAAAGGCGGACATGATTATCGCTATTTCAGAGAACACCAAAAAGGATATCATCCGGCAGTTTAATCTTCCGTGCGACAGAATCAGGGTCGTCTATAACGGCCTTGATTCCAGCTGTTTTAAACCCAGAAATAAATTTGAGTGCCGGAGAGAGGCTGGGCCTTTGGCTGATAAGTTTATATTGCTGAATATCGGCACGGAAAACGAAAGAAAGAATATCAAGACGCTGCTGAAGGCCATGAAAATCATTTCTCAAACCCATACGGATGTCGTTCTCATCCGTATCGGAAAGCAGTCGGAAAGTTCCAGAACATATATTCATGAAAACAGACTTGAAGATGTTGTAACGTATTTTCCAAGGGTGGATCAGATCGAACTGTTTTACAATGCCGCGGATGCGTTTGTGTTTCCTTCGGTTTACGAAGGGTTCGGTCTGGTTGCGCTGGAAGCAATGGCATCCGGATGCCCTGTGATTACCACCGGCAGAAGCGCCATTCCGGAAATAACCGGCAGTGCTGCGGTGACAGTATCAGACCCGTTTGATCCGGAGGCATTTTATCAGGCCGTTAAAACAATACACGATTCAGATTCAGTTGGAGAAACGCTTGTTTCCAGGGGGCTTGAAAGATCCAGACTGTTTTCCTGGGAAAAATGTGCTGCTGAAATGCGGGCAATATACAAAGAAAGTGTAATGAAATTGACTGGCATTGGCGGGCTGTCGTCATAAAAATAAAAAGGGGAGATCATTTATGATATGTAAAATTTTCAGAAAACAATTGTTGTTTACGGTGCTTTGTCTGTTTTTATATGTGTTGGGATGCACGGGTCATAAAAAGCCTGCGCATGAGATGGCAGAACCGATGCCGCCTTCTTCGCCCCCCAAAGAAGACATTCAACTGTCTTCCCCGAAAAGCGTATCAGACACGGCGGAGCATTTTGCCACATCATACAATCAGGCGGTTCAGGACAGGAATGATTTCCAGATTGCTGCATCAAATAATGACTATCAGAGATCCCAGGAGTTGATACGATCATATAATCAGCATATGAACCTATCCAGAGACAGTCATCAGATCCTTCAGGAGATTGCTGAAAACAGGGGACCGGTGATATCACCATTTTCTTTCCGACCAACTCGGCGGTGATTTCTGAAAATGATTTTCAATATCACCGTCTGGTCAGATACTTGGATTCCCTGGAGCGCAACAATCAGGGCAGGAAACTGGTATTTGTGATCATGGGAAGTGCATCTGCCACCGGGGAAGAGAATCATAACTTGGTGTTGTCCAAAGCCAGAGCCCAAGCACCGATCCCCATCATTGATCATTACCTGATCAATGTGCCTCACTCTTTCCATAAAGTATATGGCGTCGGTGAAACCGACAGCCCTAAAAACGTGGATGAAACCGTCAACAAAAGGTATCAGTTTGTCAAAATCATGGCACTGTATGAAGTCATGCCTCCCAGGACGAACGGAACCCTGGATTTCGGTGAAGACCTCTTGAGTGAGCCGGACGTCGTCTCTTTGGGAGAACCCCGCGAATATACCAATTCCATCGGGATGAAGTTTATTCGGGTTCCGACGGGTTCGTTTATGATGGGAAGCCCGGATACGGAAATCCGACGGGATAAAAATGAAATTTATCACCAGGTGACACTGACTCAGCCCTTTTATCTTCAAACCACGGAGGTGACCCAGCAGCAGTGGTATGATGTGATGGGAACCAATCCGTCCCATTTGAAACTGCGGGATGACCTGTCCGGTAGAAATGTGCGTTACTCAGATGTCATGATGTTTTTAAACGGCTGAATGAAATGGAGAACACCATTCATTACCGCCTGCCCACTGAAGCGGAATGGGAATATGCGGTCCGGGCCGGAACCACGTCTGCTTTTTTCAACGGTCCCATGGTCATTGAGGGGGATTTCAGTACCAATCCGTATCTGGATACCGTGGGGTGGTATTATCGGAATTCCGGACATGCGCCGCACCCGGTTGCGTTGAAAAGCCCCAATCCATGGGGATTCTATGACATGCACGGCAATGTCTGGGAATGGTGCAGTGACTGGCAGAGACCGTATCCTTTTTATCCGGCCACAGACCCCAAAGGGGCGAAAACTGCCAAGGCAAAAATCAGGCGTGGCGGGAGCTGGGCCCATTACCCGGAATACTGCCGCTCTGCCTACCGGTCCTGGTTTGATCCGGAAGATACCAACCCGGAAATGGGGTTCCGGGTGGCCATTACCAGACTGGAAAGAATCGTTCCCCCTCCTGTCAAAACGGTTGCAGAAGAAAAACCGCTGCCCAAACCAGAGTCTGCGCCGGTTCCGGCACCCAGGCCTAAAGTGAAGTCAAAGCCGGATCCGGAACCGATTCCCATGCCCGGTCCGGCAGAGATCACCCATTGTATCGTGATTCGGGACATCTCTTTTGACTTTGATTCCAGCCGGATAAAAGCGAACATGCAGCCGGTTCTGGACAGAGCGGTTGAAATATTGAAAAATACGACGGCAAATCGAACTTCACGGCCATACCTGTTCCATGGGGTCCAAGGCTTATAATATGGCGCTTGGCTTGAAGCGGGCGGAATCCGTAAAATCGTACCTGGTGTCCAAAAACATTGATGCAGCCAGGATTTCAGTGAATCCTTGGTGAGGAGTCACCCAAATACACGAATATGACTGAAACCGGGCGATCATTGAACCGCCGGGTGGAAATTCTGCTGCACGGAGTGATGGATGAAAATTCGTAAGGTAGCGCTGATCACTGTTTGGGTTTTCTGTCTGGCAGGGTTATCCCCTTTCCCATGTCAGGCAGAAAACCTGGAAACAGTCAGTCTCAGATTTCAGCGGTTTGTTCAGGAATGGGTGGATACCCTGCAAAGCTCGTATAAATATACCCAGGAAATCCCTGAGGTGACAGCCGGAAAAATAATTATGTAGCCAGGTATTATTATCTGGACAGATCATCTGTCGAAACAGAAGTGAAACCGGCTGACAGCGAAGATGACATGTATACAGGGGTGCTCCAGTACAGAGAATACCTGTTTGAGTCCATCGGCCGGACCCGGGATCTGGCAAAGACGGGTAAGTACACTGTCCGGTCTGTCAGGCAGATGACAGAAATATTTCTCTATGATAAGGGGTCCTGGGTTAGGTGATGCAGGAATGACGGATCGTCCAAAACCTTAGAGCTCCGAACCTGTATCATCATCAATTTGATCCTTGCGATCGCAATTCTGGCAGGGCTTTATCCGTTTTTCAAAGCACCTCTGTCAGACCAAAATCCCATGCCGGCTGCTGAAAAACCAGAACCTGTGGTTCAGGACGTCAGACCCTTGTCCGGACCATCAGGTACAAAGATAGAACCCCTAAAAAAACCGTTTGTCATCCCTGTGGAAAGCGGGATCTGGCGGACGGTTGATCCCGGTGGTTCGGGTGGAACGCTTGCTTATGCCATGCACCCGAAAACCGGCACTTTTCTGGTGACCTCTGATATGACGCGAAGTCTTTTGCGCAGCAAAGACGGTACCCGGACGTTTGACCCCATTGCGCCGGACGGCCATCCCACTATGTCGCCCATTGTGCCTCATCCGGAAAAACCAGGGACCTGGTATGCAGGATTTTCTCTGGATAATGAAGAAGGCCTTGCCATATCGGGTGATGACGGCGAAACATGGTCGCTGATCAACCATGATCCTCATGCTGCCGGCTGGAACGCCTTCGGTCTGGTGATCGATACCCGCCCTGCGACCATTGTGTGGGATTTCGGCTCCAAAGGTTGATGATCAGCCGGGACGGGGGCCAGAGCTTTACTGATTTCAGCCAGGGCATCGATCCGGAAAACATGTTTGGCCGATATGAGGAAACCAGCGGGAGAACGCCGGTGGTTTCAGTTCATCAAAATGATGATGTAATGATTTATCTGGCCTGTAAAAACGGGGTATTCAAAAGAAATTTGAAAGACACCCGATGGGACAAAGTGACCGGACTTCCGGCAAAAAAAGCCGTGTCTCTGGCCTATGACAGTGTGAAAAATGGCTGTGGGCAGGATTTGAAAACGGGGCGATCTATCACGGAGACGTGATGACGGGCAGATGGGAGAAAGTATCTCAAGGCCCGCCTGAGGCCACCATTCTGAGAACCCACAAGGAAAGACCCGGATGGGTCTGGTGCTTTTCCCATGGCAGGGCCGGTTTGTTTGTGAGCAAAGATAAGGGACAGACGTGGAAGTGGCTGACCCGACTGCTGGAATTCAACAGCACTGATTACAAAGGCAATTTTCCCCCTTCTTTCAGGTACAGAAACAAATTGCCCCGGGACGTTTTTTTATGGCGCCGGAAGATCCGGATACCCTGTACCTGGGTCAGGTTTACGTCAGCCGTGACGGAGGGGACACCTGGGAGCTGGGGGCCGCCCAATATCTGGCTGACAAACAGGCGTGGCACGGAAACGGCCTGACCCTTCTGACCAGTTACAAGGCCTGGTGGGATCAGATCAATCCCAACCGGGTTTACCTGGGGTTTTCAGATACCGGCCTGATGATCAGCAATGACCGGGGATATTCAGTTCAGGCATTCTGGAAGGAAAAATATCCGGACCTGCATCCTCTGGCCTACTGGAAAAAACAGATGCTTGAAAGCAGTGGCAGCTGCATGGCCTTTGCCGTTGACCCTGAGTTTCCCCAGACCCGCTATTACGGCATGTCCTGCAAAGGGGATTATCCCGCTGTCTGCGGGATGCTGTTCCGGACAGACCATGGGAATCACGGCTGGGAGCCCTGATGCCCGGAGATACGTCTCTGCCGGACGGCATTATCACCGATCTGGTGATCCAGCCGGGGAACGGATTTCACCAGCGCAGACTCTATGCCCTGGTCAACTGGATCCATCAGGGAGGCAGCTATGAAAGCGGTATTTTCCTGTCCTTAGACAACGGCAGATCCTTTGTCCGCCTGCTTGGGCCCCAGGCGTTTCTTTTCCCGTTTCCGTTGATGAGCCTGGATTATTGCAGGGATTATCCGGATATCCTGTACATGGCTTCTTCCACCCGGGGAGGGAAACGGCCGGCAAAGCGGATCCGGAAATCCTATGATCATCCGGCGGCATATTTAAGTCCATGGACGGGGGTCGGTCCTGGGAGAGAAAAGGGGGGGATAATCTGGCCGGCGCGGTGGAGATGGCGGTTCATCCTGGAAATCCGGACATCGCGTATGCCGCTGTTGTGCCCGGCACCGGCCCTGCCAAGATAAAGTCAGCAGCCGGTATTCATAAACCGTTGACGGGGGAGACACCTGGCATCTGGTTTTATCCGCCGATGAATGGCTGCCTGAAAACGAAAGAACGAAAATGGAGAGCCGACTTCCGTGGCCATCAATCCGGAACTTCCGGATATTGTGTATGCGGTGGTCAGGTATGCCGGGGTCATGAGAAGTATGGATGCGGGAGTGACATGGGAACGGGTGGACTGGGAACACCTGAAAAAATTTCAGGGCAATTACCACACACTGACCATCAACCCGCATGACCCGTCAGAATTCTACCTTTCCCTGTTCGGCAATTCGTTTGTGGCCTATCGGGATCCGGTGGCTGAAACCCGTCTTGCTGAATCATTCCAACACCGGAACCTGGTGAAAAACGGTGATTTTGAACTGACTGACCGGTCAGGAAAACCGGCACACTGGGCATGGAACAACCTCAGGCATCCCGGTCCGAAAGGAACCCCTATCCTTTCCATTGAGAATCCATCCGGTGGACACGGCCGTGCACTCCGCATAAAAATGGCACAGGGGACATTTGCTGATCCGGCTTTTACAGGCAGGGGCGCCCGGCCGGTCACCTGGCTGTCAAACCGGGTCAGTCCTTATGGCGTATCCCTGGCAAGGGGAAAACAGGTGACCCTTAGTTACAAAATTCTGGCCAACCAGATAAAATTCAGGGATTGTCCGGTGCTGAGCCTTGTGGAGATCACAAATAACCACCATGACGTTAAAACGGAAATGCCCGCGGTCATGGGTTATACGCAAACGCCATATGACAGTATCCGGATAAAGCCGGGTCAACCTGAATCACGCCGGTGGGTGATGGTTAACGCCTCTGCCCGAATATCAGAAAATGCCAATGTGCTGAAACTGGTTTTATACACCACGCATGATGATGAGCCGATAGACATAATGGTTGATGATATCGAACTGACAGTAGACAATTGACGCTATTTTTTGAGAGGAATAAAGGTATGGGACGATATGATGTTGAAAAGGAAAAATGGGATGAGAGGGCCTCGAAACGGATGGCTCAGTCAGAAGATCTGGAATACACCAAATCCTATGAACAGATTTCAACGGACAGAACACCCTGCGCCCGGTGTATGGATTTTCGATCGTATCGGACAACCGGGATCCGGGTCTAGATTTGGATGCGGGAGAGGATGGGCCACCATCGCCCTGGCAAAAAGGCTGAAAGCGTCAAAGGATTTGATATATCGGAAAAAGTGTGGAGCTGGTGAGAAAACGGCTGGATTACAATGGGTTGTCCAATGCTGAGGTTCAGGCGGCGGACGGGGAAGTGCTACCCTATGAAAATGAGGAATTTGACTATGTGTTCGGCAATGCCATTCTTCACCACCTGCAGCTGGATAAATGTCTGCCTGAAATCGCCCGGGTGCTGAAACCGGGAGGCAGGGCGGCATTCTGTGAGCCGTTAAGACATAATCCGGTGATCAATCTGCTTCGTTATGCCAGGCATCACCTTTTCTCAACGCATGTGGGAACGGACCAGCCGCTTAAATTCTCAGATGCCGTTCTGTTTGAAAGATATTTTAAACGGGTGAAATTCAAAGGAGAGTAGTTTTTTCAAAACAAATTTTTGTTTACAACAAAACAATAGATCAGTTCTTTCTGAAGTTTAAACCCTTACAAAGATACAGTGCCTATGTCACCATACTGCTTGAAAAGTGAGGGACTGTCTTTCAGACAATTTTAATAATACCCATAATCCTGAAGGGTTAAATTTCTTTTTTCGTCAACAAATCGATTTGATTCTTTGTATTTATTGATAATTTCATCGCTGATATCATCGTTTAGTTCTGAGACCACTGCCCTTTGCCTGAGATGAATTTTTTTTTAGCATTTGATTTGAGTTTCGTGTGTTTGAGAAAACTCAGATGATTGTATAGTATATCAAAAAGAAACATTTTTTTTTCTTAACCATTTATAAAATGTTAATTCATCATTTAGCCATTTTTTTTTCAGTGGTTTAAAGATCGAGAGTTTATTTTTTTTTTGATACAGGATTCAAATGTGTCAAAATTTCCTATATGGCAGTCTCCAAAAGACATTTCTAACTTATTGAAAAACCGTTCAGGATTAAAAATCAGATCCTCGTACACTAATATGAAAACGTTTTTCGCTCCAAAAGTTTTTTCAAAAATATCCAAGACATATTTATAATCCAGTGCTGCACCGATGAATGAATAATATCCGGGCCCCAGAACAAAATTGATAAAATCATCAAATTTGCTCAGGTGATTAATTTTTGAAAAGTCTCGATCAAAACAGGTCGCATACCAGGCAGCCAATAATTCGTCCTGTCGTCTGATTGTAATGAGTATACGTATTGAAAGTCCTGGTAATTGATCGACAAAGCCTTCAGATTCACTGCGGTTTGACAAGGATCATTGCAGGTCATTTGAGGCTGTTTCCAAGATTGCCATCTCATAGAACTTTCAATGATCGTTTCTGAGGAAAAAAGACCAGTTTTGCTTGACTGATCATCTTTCGCCCAGTTACTAATATTGCTCAATATTCTGCTGTGGTTAATGCATTTTGAAGATTGAAAAAAGGATTTCCAATTTGTGCCAATCAATTTTCCAACTTTATTGGCATCATCTTCTTCAATTCTGGAACGATATCTCTTACCAAAGTATTCGAAAGTCTGTAAATTGGGGAAAAAATCTTTTTGAAAAAAGGTTGTTGCTGTCTTGGGAAAACCGATATGCAATATTAATGTTTTATTTTTGCCCTGATTTGTCAGCAAAAGGTGTGTCCTTAGGATTCTTTATTTCGTTTAAAATCAGTTTGGCATAGTTGATAGCCATTGTAGAGATGTCAAACATCGTTTCCGCGTATTTCTGACCATTTTCTACTATCGGCTCTGCATATTTAGGCTGTGCCAGAATATCTTCAATGGTTTCAGCGAGTATGGCTGGATCGCTCTCGGGGACAAGCCAACCTGTTCTTTCATGCTCGATAAGCTCTGAAACCCCCGGCACGTCCGAAGCGATGACAGCACATCCGGCTATAAGACCTTCAATCACAACGCCTGACAGGCCCTCATAGTGCGTCGAAAGTACACAAATTTTGGATTCCCACAAAAGCTGCGGGATGTTTTTTTGCGCCCCAAGGAATTTGACAAAGTCACCCACAGCCAATTCAGCACATAGATCTTTATTCATTTCCAGATATTTGCCGTCTCCATCAATATCCCCCACAAATAACAGTTCTATACGTCGGCCATTGTCATGAAGTAATCTCAAAGCTCGAAGCAAAGTTGCCTGGTCTTTTTGGACTCCGAACCTGGCAACCATGATTATCTGATTTTTGCGATTTTCATACTCATAACCGGTCGGTGGCCGAAGGCGTTCCAATTGGAAACCATTGTAGATGACCACCAGTTTCTGGAGGCTGAGGCCTTTTGTATGGAGAAAGTCTTTCACTGCTTTAGACACGCAGACAATTTTTTGTGTAAAAAGACCCAAAAATCGGGAGAGTAAATTATTGAAACAATTATAACGCTCAATGTTCCGTTCTACATGGATAATAACTGGGACTCCAGCAATAATGGCGGCCAGCCGCCCATGAATATGCTCATGGTAGCCATGACTCAGCATTGCCTCAGGACGGATCGTTCGGATTAGCTTTATCAGTTTGTAAATGATCTTTAATGGAGAGTTCCCCTCTATACAGGTGAACCCAATTCCAAGAGACTGCAACTCTCCAGCTATATGTTGATCAAAGGGCTGTCCTCGAAACACCAGATAACAATCAAAGATCTGATCTTTTTGATGAGCCTTGCATAGATCAACAACACGGCGAGTGGAGCCGGTACCCCCGCCATATACAAAATGCAACGTCTTCAATTTTTGGGTATAAGGTGCCTGAGTTGATTGTTTTTGGCAGGTGTGTGAATAGATTCCAACCGATGTCTCAAAACTTTTTTTTGTTTTTAGCATGATGGTTCTTACCCATATGCTGCCGTTTCTAAAATTGTCGACACTATTTTGGATGTGTAATCTTTTTTTGTTAAGAAGACAAGTCTGATTTTCTAATCATGTTGACAAACAAGAGATTTCCCTTTATTGACCTTGATTATAGCTCCCTGTAGTAGCCTGTGGTATAGAAACAATGGGGTAAAGGTGAAATATGGAAAAAGTCAGTATCATTGTTCCCGTTTATAACGCGTCTGATTATGTCTCGGAGTGCATGGAGAGTTTGCTTCGGCAGAGTTACCAAAACATTGAAATTTTGCTGATTGACGACCATTCGTCTGATAATAGTCTGCAAATATTGAATAAATATAATCACAATAAAAAGTTAAGATTTTTTGTAATCAAAAAAATCTGGGGCAGGGGCCCGCAAGAAATGTTGGTTTGTGTGAAGCATCTGGATCACTTGTTTGCTTTGTAGATGCTGATGATTGGGTTGACGAAGGGTATATTGAAGGCCTCGTGAATGTGATCAAGAAAACGGGTGCTGATCTAGTTACTACGTCGTATCGTTCTCAGTATGGACAATATTTCAAAACTAGAAATATTGACCGTCAACTGATTGAGGGCAATGAAATCTATCCTTTCGCAATTTTGAATCCATATCGGAACGTAATGCCTTCAGCGTGTACTAAGATTTATCGAAAAAAAATTCTTGATCAAAGTAAGATTGTTTTTCATCAATTCGTACAGGCGAAGACTACGAGTTCAATTTGAAGTATATGTTTGAGTGTCAACGTATTATTTTGGTATCATTAGATGATTATTACTACTATCGAAAAAAGGTTTCGGGAAGTACCACCGCCTCTTTTCGGCCTGATTATATAGATGCTTATTCTCACTTAATTGATGTAGTCTTAAATTATGGAAAATACGATGTAGCAAGCCTTGAATCACTTCGACAGTTAAGGGCATATGAATTATATACCAGCTGCATACGCAAGGTGCTTAAGTCAAATTTGACTTCACGGGAAAAAGCTCGTATTCTTTCAAATCTGGAGAAACGACTTCATCCTTTGGTTGGTTCCGGATTTGAGTCCTTTATGACACTACTTTTCAGACAAAGAAATTGGTTTCGATTATTTTTTGAGGAAGCTCAGGAGTATTTTTTTAAGGAACATGATTCTTAAATTTAGGGGAAAGACTGTTTAATCATACAAGGAGATAATAAATCTCTTTATTGTCTTGTTTGGATTTGTTCTTTCGAAAGAATCATTATGTATTTTTTTGCTGAACATCTCCAATTTGACCGATGGAAGCTAAGAATTTTTAAAAAATCGGTCTCGATCTTTTTCGCATTGTAGTTCTCCCGGACCCAATGCTGTCCAGCTATAGCTTTCTTCTGACGTCCACTTGGCGTGTCATTAATTGCTGAAAGCAGTGCCTTTTTTATGGCCATTACCGAACATTTGTCAGCCAAGTAGCCATTTTTACCATAATTCAACACCTCAGGGATGCCTCCAGTTCGTGTTGATACCACTGTTATGCCTATTGCAAGTGCTTCAATATTCGTTATCCCGAGTGCTTCCTTTTTGCTTGGAACGCAAAAGATATCCGTCACTGACATGAGCTCCATCACTTTTTTTTTGAGGCTGATAACCTAGGAAACAAATATCAATTTTTTTCAGAATAGGGCCAGTTAAAATACGTCTGAGAATTTTTGACAGGACCGATGATCGTTAGACAAAATTTATATCCATGGATTGCCGTAAGTGCATGGAACAATTCATTCAATCCCCCTCTCTCTTGATCGCTTTTAACAAATAAGACATTAATCGGGCTTGAAAAATTCTTTCGTGTTGGTTTAATGGTGACTTGAGGATCGATCTCCATTAGAATATTTTTAGGTGATAAAGTGATACGATCGTGGGAAAAAATCATTCCGCAACGTTGAACTCTTACCTTCGATTCATTTAAGCCATAATACTTAATCGTTTTTTTGCGCAAGTAATGGGAACATACGACAATCATTTCGGGTCTTTTCGTGGCAGATCTTTCTAAGAATCGATGCAATAAATTACCCCGACCTTTATGGGTTTTACTGCAGATTCGATAGAAGCATCCAAATATGTATCATCATTAATCATCAGTGCTATTTTATGATGATTCAACCCCAAAAGACTCGACCAAAAACCGTTTGCTGCGTCACTGTAAATAATAACATCAAACTTTAAATTTTCATGCGTTTTCAAAAAATTTTTGACACAGAGATGATAATGCAGGGAATGCTTGATTTTTCCTAAAGGCAGTTTAATATTTGTAATCCATGATTTCGCAGAGATCGTGTGTACATTTGGCATCGGTTTATCAAGTGACGAAGATGTAAGGATATGCAAATCGATCTCTTTATTCTGTTGCATTGTGGCATAAAGAATATTCAAGAGTTTAGCCGGCCCATTGATGATGCGGCCGAATGTTTGTGCAACGATAAGAACCCTCATGTACCTCCTTTTAAGTATTCATCTTGTCCAAAATTACCTAATCTTTCAAGAAGAACTTGCTTTGCACAAAAATCATATCGTCTTGAAAGTGCCAATTCCGTACCTCTTATGAATTGATTTTCCTCTTTTTTTTTCAGCTTCTTTCTTATGCTGTTTCGTAAATAAAAATAGAATTTATTCAACAATGATCTCTCATTATTGAATCTGTAAAGTCCCTTTGCTTCCGAGTGATCAAGACTTTTAACAAAGATTCGAACATACTCTCGTACAAGCCAATCCGGTTTTCAAGACATAATAGTGACCCTAAAAAATAATTCAACAAAGAGATATTTAACTGATTTAATGTCATTTTGGAATTTAAGACAATTTCGGCATCAATAGGGATGACTCTATTTTGAGTTTTTTCATAAAGAAAATTTGCTAAAAGTGGGTCTGAGTGTAGCAGGTTAGGATTACATTTTAATTTTGCACACTCTCTCATGGTTTTGAAAGTTTTCACAAGCAGTTTAAATTCATAGTAATATTTGTCAGTTTGACTAAGAAGAGTCTTAAACGATTGACTGTTAGGTTGAAACTTCCAAACAATAATGCCGTTAGCACTGTCTTTTGCATAAAAATCCAAAGTTGGGATGTTTTCATTTTTCCATAATTTCCAAGTTTAAAAATTCTTTTTCTACAGTGTCACAAATATGTGTAACAAACTTAGAGTGATGGTATACCGGTCCTCTGAAAACAGTGTTTATTAAATACCAATTTATTTTTTTATAAAATGTTTTCGGCCTTGAAAGTGTTATTTTTTTTATAAAATAATAATGGTTATTCAATAGTATTATTTTTTTGCTATGGATTCCTTCAGAGATGGTTCCCCCAGTGTTGATGGCGTGAGACCTTTGCACGACTATTTTGATTTCGCCGCGCTGGGGTTGCAAAATAGACTGTCATTTTACTTTCTATTATCAATTCACTTTTTTTATTCAAAATGGATATATTTTATTGAAATTATTGATATTTTTATGCACTATGTATGCAGTGAAATCGGCCAGCCGCCCGATTTCCAATGAACAGCTCAAGGAACCCAAAAACAGGCTGAGACACCTGAGGGAAAGCTGGATAAAAACAGCAACCTGAAAAAGTTTTCCAGGGATCTGGAATCTGACTGGACGGTCAAAAATGACAAACCTCATTTCGGACTTTAAGAGCACTCCTCCGTGGACACCGAGAATGGATTTATCCTTGCCACCTATCTGAGCCCTTCTTCCCAGAACGATTCGATTCATCTGCCTATGGTTGTGATTTCCAGTATTCATACCACGGATAAGGTCCGAACGGTCTGTGCCGATAAAGGATACGCCGGGGGCCCAATCGGCGTTTCCTGGCCCTGAACAAAATCAAGGATGGAATCATGCGAAAGGATTCTATAACCGCCAAGTTAACTGAGCTGGAGATCCTGCGCAACAAATCCATCGCAAAATACCGGTACATCGTGGAACAGTATTTCGGGATCAGCCATCTGCATGACATCGGCCAGCGGGCTATGTTTACCAAAATACTGAAAAACAACATCGATATCATGTTCCGACAGTTCGCTTTCAATTTAAATAAAGGAGCCAAAATCCTTGAACCCATATCGGTGTAAATGGACAGGTGTGCCCGGACTCCAAAATCCGGGAAAAACGGCTCCATTTGGGGCCGAATTCGAGAGAAATGACTCTCACATGTCACACTTGCTGGCTGATATTTGAGTGGTAGAAAAGCAGCCAAGATCGAAAATTTTAAAAATTTTACCCGTATGTTATAATTCTGGAGAATATGCTCAATTTTCAAAGGTCGCATATCGGTGCTGTTCATGAAATACCGAGAGACCCAGGATCAGGCTATCGCAAAAAAATTACAACCGTTTGAGGTGCCCGGATCTATCCTGAATATTATCCAAAAAGAAGGATCCATGGGAAAAGGCCTTTTTTGATCCCTGCCTGAAGGTCATTTTCTGCCCCACGCACTTTGCTATCTGTCGTTTTTCGCATCTGACGTCCAGCCCCGGCGTTTTTGGCCTCAGTATTAAACACCCTCAATAATTGTTTGATTGAAGCCTGATCATCTGAAGTGGACTTCAAATTTTTTATTCATCGTTCTTTCGCATGTAATTATTTTTGTACAACGGGATGATTTTTTCCGATGGCCCGGAATTTTTTATTGAACCTTTTTCCAGCCAGAAAATGCAGTCGCAGTCTTCTACGGTTGTGAGCCGGTGGGCGATGATAATCAACGTTTTTCCTGCTCTGAGGCTGTAAATTGTTTTTTGATTTCATCTTCACTTTTGGCGTCCAGGGAACTGGTGGCTTCGTCGAAAATCATTATTTCAGGAGAGTTGTAAAGCGCCCTTGCAATGGCAACCCGCTGGCGCTGTCCGCCGGAAAGACGGATTCCGCGTTCGCCGATTTCAGTATCGATTCCATTGGGCATATCAATCATAAATTCATCCATATATGCCATGGAACAGCACTTTTTGACTTTGTCGCGGTCAATGTTTTCCAAAGGAATGCCGAACGCCACATTTTCGGCCAGAGAACTGTCATATATAAAGGGGAACTGTGACACATATCCGATCTGCTTTCTCCATTCACCAGCGGAATCAGGATTCAATTCCTGGTCATCAATCCATATGTTTCCTTTTATCGGTTCGAGCATGCCGGTGATTAAATCCACCAGGGTGCTTTTCCAGAGCCGGACGGCCCGATGATACCGATGGTCTGTCCTTTTTTAAGACAGATATGGATATCATCCAGGATGCTCACTTCGCTTTTCGGGTACTTAAATGAGACATGATCCAGGCGGATCTGTTTTGTGAAAGAAACGGTTTCGGCGTTTGTTTTTTTTCCCGATCCGATGGTGCTGCTGAACTCATCCAGATAGAAAAGTATTCTGGAAAGAAACGGCAACGAGTATCTTATCGCGGTGATCATTCTTAATATGCGGTCCATGGCAGGAAGACATTTCCAGGCGGCCACCGAGAGCAGGGCAAGGGTTCCTGTGATTTTGACGGGTGAAGCGTTTACTCCGAACATCATCAGGCAGACAGCGCCGGTGAGCATCATCACCCCCATTGTTTCGAAAATGGCGGAGGGCGAGGTTTCAAAAATTTATACCATCCATACCGGTTGGCAAATCGTTTCATGGATAGATGGGATTTATCAATGAATATCTCTTCTTTGGCAAAATCTTTACATCTTTGATTCCGTGAATCGCCTTTGTGCAGTCATGGTTGATTTTTTGTTCAAGGCCCTGGCAGGTGCCGGCGATTTCATCGATCTTTCTTCGAATGCTCTGGTAGATGATGTAGCCGGTGCCTCCCAGGACAAACAAAACCATCATGGATACCTGGGGTTGAACAAACAACAGTCCCGTAATCATGATAAAAACCAGCAGAAAATCACTGATGAGCTTGAGAACCGAGGTGATAAAGAAACGTCCCACCTGTTTTCTGATTTCAATGGCATACACAAGGTCTGCGGAATTCTGATCGATATGCCATTTATAGGCATGTTTAAAAATCCCCGGATCAGAGATCTGCCCAGAAACGCCTCAAGTTCTGCGCTGTAACGGCCCAGACGCATGATAATATAGGATTTGAATCCATTTTTAAAGGCCACAAGGAGGACAATGATAGCGGAAAGACCGACCACAAAGCCGGGAACGGTTGAAAAAAACGTCAGGCCCAGGTTGTCTTTTGCAAACAAAATATAAGAAGAAGTGACAATTTCATCCGGTCTGGTAATCGATGCCGCAAAAAAAGCGATCAGACCCATGGTCGCGGTTTCAATCACCGCCTTTAAAATCATGCCGCCTAAAAGAAGCCACAACAGTACTTTCATCCTGTAGGAAAGAAGGTGAAACAGCTTTAACGAGCTTTGAACTGAATTGTAGTTTTTTCGTTTTTGGGGCATAGCTCCGCTTTTTCGGTTCCATCAAGCCAAAAGGGTTCACAGCATCGGTACCAAAGCTTTTGATAGATAAAATATCTGGGTATGCTTGTAAAGGGTTTTGTTTGCAGGAAAATCAGATGGCGAGGAACAGGCTCGGTTCGATTTCAGGGAAAAGAAGTGATGGAAAAAAATAAGGGGATATATATGAAAAAGCTTATAAAATAAAATTTTAATTCATAAAATATTGGTCATTGAGGCCTGATTTTTAAAAAATACCTTATAAAATTAAAAATTATCGCTTGACAATGAATCCGGGATCTGGTTAGGTTTGAATCAGGGAAAAGCTGAAAAAGGTTCGACCCGGTTTCCTGATGATATTTCCCTATAGATAACCATCACAGCCAACCATTTATAAATCTTAGGAGGACGTTATGCCGATCAAAGACAATCGCCTTATTCTGGACGGGTATACTTTGACCATTGAGGAACTGATGCAGGCGGGTCACGACCTGTCCATGCAGGTAGAGGTCAAGGAAGACAACTGGCCCAAAATCCGGGAATGCCGCAAGATGGTGGATACCTGGGCCAGTGAAGAACGCTGCATTTACGGGGTGAATACCAGCTGCGGCGGGCTGGTGGATCATCTGCTGCCCAAGGAGCGGGACAATGATTTTCAGAAGAACCTGGTCAGAAGCATCACCACTCAGGTGGGCGAGCCGTTTGAAGATGAACTGGTAAGAATCTTCATGATCGCCCGGGCCAACTCCCTGTGCCGGGGATATTCCGGAATCAAGGAAGAGAACCTGAAAATTTATCTGGACATGATCAACAAACAGGTGTTTCCCCTGGTTCCCCGGAAGGGATCACTGGGTACCAGCGGGGACCTGGGACCGCTGGGATGTATTGCCGCAGTCGGGTTCGGGGAATGGAAGGCCCGGTACAAAGGCCAGGTGATGCCCGGCAAAGAAGCCATGGATACGGCCGGTGTCAAGCTGATGCACCTTAACGCCAAAGAAGGGTTGTCCCTGATCAACGGAACATCCGGCATGGTGGGACTGGCCTGCACCGTGATCACCGAGGCCACCAACACCTTGAAAACTCAGACATCATTGCCGCGTTCGCCATCGAAACCCTGATGGGCCGGATCAATCCGTTTGACGTCCGGGTCCATGAACAAAAATACCATCCCGGCCAGTATGCCACGGCCATGAATCTGACCAAGCTGCTCACCGGATCGGAACTGGCCATTGATGAACAGGAACTGTCTCTTAAACTCCAGGCTGTGCTCAAAAAGCATGAAGGCATTTCCGTGGCTGATATCCCGGTGGAAGACGCCTATTCCATCCGGTGTACGCCCCAGTTTGTGGGTCCCACCAAGGAAGCGGTCAACCATGCCCATGAAGTGCTGCTGCGGGAATTGAACTCCAGTAATGACAACCCCCTGATCTTCACCGAATTTGACACCTTTATCCACAACGGCCATTTTCACGGCCAGCCTATCTCCTTTGCCATGGACTGCTTAGGCATCTCCATGGTCAACCTGGGCGTGGTGTCGGACCGCCGGATCGACCGGTTCATGGATGCGGCCCACAGCACCGGTCTGCCGCCGTTCCTGTGCAAGGAAGACACCGGAGTCCGCATGGGGCTTATGGGCGGGCAGTTCATGACCACCTCGTTGGTGGCGGAAAACCGGACTCTGGCCGTACCGGCCTCCATCCAGTCCATCACCTCCACGGCGGATTTCCAGGATATCGTCAG
>LQAH01000094.1_pt1 | contig 30376 bp, 36 predicted proteins | sample 1535791 | NCBI WGS metagenome assembly LQAH01 (sample SAMN04331585, study PRJNA305678) | bioreactor metagenome | isolation source: bioreactor_4 inoculated with Wadden Sea sediment 2nd replicate of a... | place: Germany:Bremen
TCTTCATAGGTTTTTTCTTCCCGGAAAAGATCCGAAGCTGCTATCAGCGTATAGTCAGGTGCGGAGGCGACATATCCCTGGCTGGCAGGATCGGTGTAGTGAAAATATTTGAGGCCTGCCTGCCAGTCGAACTGTCCGATGCTGCCGGCCAGTTTCAGAAACGGACTGTGGACCATCCCTTTATCCTCACTTTTCATGTACATCCCGTATCCTTTGAACGCAAAGGTGACCGGGTCGTAGTTCCGCTGCCGGATGACCATGTCGGACACCTCAGCCCAGTATCCGAAAGAGGCCGTGCCCCATGAGAAGTGAGAATCCAGCCGGGTGATCATGCCGTACCTTTCGATGTCCCGCTGCCGTTTGATGACAATGCCGCCTGGGAGCCGGATCCCTGAAGAATGTCGGTATCTTCATCCGTGTAGTAGGGCTTGAGCATAAACCGGAATGTATCCGAGAGCGTGACCGGCAGTTCAGCAAGGAAATCACGGTTGGTATAATCGCCCCGGTTGTACCGGTAATAGTTGATGTCTTCGCTCTTGTTTCCGGTCAGACCGGTGTTGTAGTCTTTGTCGTAGAAGCGGCTCAAGGACGTTACTTCACTGTAAGTCAAAGGCCGGTAAAGATCCTGTTTCAGGTCATTGGCGTTAAACCAGAATTTAATTTCATCCCCGGTGGGGAGAGGCTGGCGTACCATCAGGTTGGCATTTTTCCTTGGGCCTAAATCGCCGGGGCCTTTCCATTTTTCCGCATCAGTATGGGAAAGGGAAAGCGACAGACCGGTCCCGGTTCGGGGCAGGTTTCCGGAATCCAGCCGGATAAAGCTCCGGGCGTAATTGCTGGTGCCGATTCCCTGGTTCAACGATATACCGAATTCCTGTTCCGGCCATCTGGGTCTGAGTTCCACAGCCCCGCCCCGGGCTCCCACCCCGGTGCCCCAGATCTGCCGGGACAGCCCCTTTATACACAGCTATACTGTCGAAGTTTTCCGTATCATAAATATATTCCCTGGGTCCCATGGGATTGCCCCCGTAGTTGGGGACCCCTGCCACGGTCATGGCACCCAGAAATCCGCGGATCCCCCGGACCCGGATATTTTTTGCTCAGCCGCCAGCCCGTAAGGATCGATACTTTCCACCGTGACGCCGGGAAGAATGTTGATCGCCTCATAAACGCTCACTGCCGCCTTGCTTCCCTGTGCATCCAGACCATCCCGGGTGATTTCACTTCCCGTATAGACCGTTTCGTTGGTCTGTTTGGTGGGGGTCACCAGCTTTGTTCTTGTTACCACCACATCATCCAAAACCACTTTGTCGGTGCCGGATTCCCCGGCATAGGCGGAAAGAACCGCCATCACCAGACAAACCACCATGAACTGCAGTAAGAATTTCATTTTTCCATACCTCCCGCTATGATTCGCGCATGGGCGCGGTTATTGTCTCAAAGGAATTTTCCTGGTTTGCACCCAGGTTATTCGACGGTCAAGCCCATCTTTTGCAGAGGATCGGCTCCGGGGGCGGCCCAGTCCATGGGAGACACTTCATTCGGCAGGGCAACGGTCTTCAATACCTTGACAAAGGCTTCCGGTGTGCCGATCCTTTCCAGGTACCACAGGTCGGTGCACAATTTGTCGATGATGACATTCCCGGTTTTGGTGCAGGAGGTGTCCGCCCAGTCAAATCCCAGGATGATCCCTTCCCATTGTTTGGTCTGGTCATCCTGGCGGTAGACAATGGTGGCGGGCGGTTTCAACCTCAGGGAGGCGGTTGGCCCGGTCTTCTTTGGAAGGATAGGTCACGGCATATTTTTTCTTGCCGGGGGTGGCGTTCAGAAGGATCATCAGGGCATCCTCCTTGCACCAGGGGTCTATCCCGTGAACGACATATCCGGATTTGCCCGGGGGAAAATGGGCCAGTACATAATCAGCCACAAAAATACCGGAAATCACCCCGGGGCAGTAATGGTCGTGAAATTCAAACGCCCGGATCACATGGGCCGGTGCCCCGGATGCCACGGCATTGGCAATGGTGATGACCCGGAAGGCATTGTCTCCGAATATCCGGCTGGCCATCCGGGTCTCAAAGGCTTTTGTATGCGCATAAAGATATTCGGCATCGATCCGTTCCACGGTCCGGATGCCGAAAATGTCAGGGGAGATGTCATCAGGAAACTGGTGGGGATCTGAGCCGCCTGGCCGCTTCATTTCCAGATAAGCACACCACCCGGATGCCTGATCATGGACCGCAACCCACAGAGGGTCCCAGGCAGCGGCATGGATCTCCACCAGGGTGTTTTTCCCCCGGCTGGCACCGGTGACCGCTGCCAGGCCGTCAAGAACTCCCTGGGTGGGCATGCCGAACATTTCAGAATATCCTGCATTGGTCAGAACGATGAGATGGTTCTTGTCCGGGGCGCTACCTGCGTTCTGGATCATCTCCAAAGACAAGTCCGCTGCAAACTGTCCCACCGTTTTCCATTGGGTGTAAACTGATCCGTAAGACGGTCCATCAGAGGCAGACTGTCCAAAACATACCCCGGATCCCGGCGATAAGGGCAATGATCACCAAAAAAGCCATGATGCCGGTATGCCGGTTTTTATATAGGTCATGTTTTCTTTCCTTTTCATTTTATATTTATTATTCAATTTGAATGACCCGTCAGGGGCCTGTCCGAAGTTTCCCTCCGGGCAGGCATCAAACCATTCTTTTGGGTTTTACAGAGACAGAAAAGACAGGCTGTCCGTGAGGGTGCCGGCTGTTCGTGATTAACCCCGCACAGACACGCTGGTATAAGGAAAGAAAAAGCCGTTCTGACGATCAGCCATCGGCGGAAACCGGTTTTCATCCCGGAAGGTGGCACGCCTCTTTGACCAGACCCTGTGCTGCCTTCCTTTTTTTGTCACGTCATTTTCTGTGTCTGACAACATCCTGTTCAACAAAAAAGGCCAAGAATATCTGGACAGGCACGTTCTCCTGTCCGACCTTCTTGGCCTTGGGTTCAACAATGTAAAAATTTCTTGATTCAGCTGCCTGCAATTTCAATTGCAGAATTGAGGTCAATTTATGTAAAAAAAAAATCCCCTGTCAAGGGCTAATTGGACATCAAGCCAGCATTGCCATGCCCGGGTTGTCCTTTCCGGATAGCCTTTCCGCCAGCACCATACCGATCATGGCCAGGCACTCCATGTCAAGGTAATGGGCGGCCTGTTTTTCAAACAGCAGGGAGCAGTCCGCCGGAAAATCCTCGTCCGCATCGTTGAAAACCAGGTAAATCCTTACCTTGGGAAGCGCTTCGAAGAGATAGGACAGATCACAGGAAATCCCGATGTCACAAGGGGTTCCTCCCAGGTGCTGGCACCCGGCTTCCAGCACGTCAAGCCGGCCGGGAAAGCCCGGGAAACCGGTTTTCTGGCGGTGTTGTCAAATCCCTGCACATAAGGGGCCGCATCCCTGAAATCCCGGTATGTCACCAGCTGAAGGTCTTCATGAGGCTGGTCCGGACTCAGCAGCAAGTACTGACACAAAATGACACAAACGGAATGAGGGGGGCGGGAACCCCTGTGATCCGAGATGTCCCGGGGGGTGACTGTATAGGTTTCATTGAAAAAGGGATGAAGACGGTCTGCCCGTCCACGCGGATTCCCAGCAGATACTGTTTTCCGTCAGGTCCAGGCCGGCCACCCGGGCCAGATAGTCCTGGTATATTTCTTCAAAACCGGTGCCTTGGTTGTCATGAACAGTGAAAGTCCTTTGTTTTATCAATATGGATAAAAATGATATTATTCTGGCAATTATCTACATGGTCTATTTTAAAAGGAAAGATCTTTAAATCATAGGAGATATTACCACAAGGTAATCGGCTATTTAATTGCCGGTTTAATATCATGTTGATGATCGGTTGACTATATCCGTGGTGTCAGTTTCCGTTTCGGAAAAAGAATCCGGTGGTTCACCAGTTCCATTTTCTGGATCCGGGCGTTGATGATGACCTGGTCTCCAAAATGTTTCTGAGCATAAAGCCTCCTGCATCCAGGGGTTCGACGATGTCCACCGATTCCAGAACCAGGGTTTCTTTCCCATCTTTGATCAGATATGCGCTTGCTTCACACATGGTACAATACCTCCATAATTTTGTTTCTGCAATGGCCATGGCCTGGTGAGGCAGGGGTTCTTTGTCGGAAAAATGCATCAGGTGCACATTTTCCCGGTGAAGGGGCAGCAGAATTTTGGGTGCCGGACTTTCCATGATGGCCCCGGCCATCCGGGGGGTGATCTCTCCCAGGCTGGCATTGGGCCAGGTAATGGATATGGGTCCGATGATGAGATCCGCAGTTTCAACGTTGCGTATCAGGGCGTTTTCTCCGGATGCACCGTTGTGGGCACCGGCCTTGAGCATGCCGGCAGTGGCAATGGCATTGGTTCCCAGCGCCACCAGTTTGAAACGGTTTTCATGGAACTGCCGGATATACTTGACGATGGCGGCACCGATCCCCCCGCCATGGCCGTCAATGATACAAATGGTTTTCTGGGGAGCTTCATTCATCTTCTGGTCTTCGCCGTTTGCTGTCATTCGGCCAGTTCTTGGTGAAGCGGACGTAAAATCGTTGACATGGTATTCCTCCTTCAGATGGTCAAGGATGCCTGCATCCTCCTCCAGGGTTTTCGGCTTCCGGGATCTAATGGTTTTTTCAGGTTATGTGCCGCGCTCACAGGCTGTACGTCGTTTAATAACAAAAAAGGCCAAGAATATCTGGACAGTCTGACGTCTTTGTCCGACCTTCTTGGCCCTGTTGTTAAAGGTAAAAAACGGATTCTTGTGAATACAATTTCTATTGCATTATACATCAATTTAAGAAAAAAACAGATTTCTGTCAAGCCAAAACCCGTTCAATGTGAGTTGGGTGCATCGCCGGCATTTCCATCATCTGCAAACACGGCGGAAAAAGGCTCAAATCGGGCCATATCCCTGACAGTGCAAAAGTGCATGCCTTTTTACCCCCGAGCATCATCAGGGGCTGCGCCTTTTCCGGATCCAGTTTTCCATCCGGGTCCAGCACACCATCATTGACTTCCATCCTGAGCACTTTGCCCACAACCAGCACATACTCCTTCTCCCGGTATTCCCGCACCCATTGGCACTCCATCCAGGCGTAGCACCCGGCAATTCCCGGCGGGAGGATCATGGTCGAAGCCTTGGCCTCCAGACCGGCCAAATCGAATTCATCCACTTCCGGCGAACAGTACCTGGCCGTAGGCATGATCTTGTCCGCTAAATCGATGCCGGGAAGATTGACCACAAATTCACGGTTTTCGACAATATTTACCAAAGTATCCCGGCGGAAGGCAGATGCCAGGCAGACAAGATCCAATGGACGTAGGATGGGCATAATGCAGGAATAAGGGGCAATGTTTCGAATTCCTGCATTGCTGATGGTCGATATCAAAGCGACCGGCAAAGGCATGAATGCAGAGCGCATAATTGGGTTGTAGAGCACATTTCCTCCTTGGGTCTACTTTTGGGAGCTTTATAGTTTTGTGTTTTTCAGGGCGGTAATCGTTTCAATCCCTGGCTTTTTTTACACAGAGTACGGCAACATAAAACAGCACGCCGCTGGTCAGAATCAGAACCGCCAGAGAACTGACCGACGGCTCAAGACCGAAGGCGGCCGACCGAATGGTTCCGGCGGCATGGGTGATGGGCAAAAGGGTGATGATGTTTTGTGCCCATACCGGCAGGCTTTCCAGGGGAAAAAAACGTCCCGCCGAGAAAAGCCATGGGTGTGATCACAAAACTGGTGAGAAGGGCCTGGTCTGCGTGGGATCTGACCACCATGGCCAGGCCCACGGCCAGTGAAGCAAAGACAAAACTGTTCAGGAACACCCCCAGCCAGAACCAGACATTCAAAACCATGCCAACCCCGAACAGATAACCCAGAACCAGAATTACCAGAACGGATAAAACTGCCCGGGTCATCCCTGCCAGCACTTCGCCTGTAACATAAGACAAATCACTGACCGGTGCAGACTGGATTTCTTCAAAAATGTGCCAGTAAAATCGGGCGATGTTGATCTCGCTGGATATGGCAAATGCCTGGGTCATACTGCTCATGGCCACCAGTCCCGGCAAAAGGAATTCCATATAGCTCAGTCCGTTAACCGTTACGTGTTTCCCATGGCATAGCCAAAGGCGATCAGATAAAGCAGGGGTGCCACCGACCAGGATGGCAAAAGCCTGACCCAATGGCGTTTCAAAATCAACAGCTCCCTGTAGTAGACAGCAAAGATGCCTTGTATCATATCACTTTTTTCCTGTCAGGGCCAAAAACGCGTCTTCCAGGTTCATCCGCCGCAGGGTGAATCCTTCCTGATGGCCGTCAATGAATGAGTGGGCCTGTTTCCGGTCCTTGAAGTAATGGGTTTTCATATCATCCTTTGTGAAGCAGTCCAGTGCCCAACCGCCCATACGGGTAATGAAGCCGGCTGGAGAGTCTGTCTCAACAATGCAACCGTTGTCGATGAATGCTACCCGGTCAGCCAGAAATTCTGCTTCTTCAATATAGTGGGTGGTCAGAAAAACGGTGGTGCCGTGCTGCTGGATCTTTTTTGATCAATGCCCAGATCTTTCGGCGGATGCCGGCATCCAGCCCCACGGTGGGTTCATCCAGAAATAGAACGGCCGGCGAATGCATCAGGGCCCGGGCGATCATCAGGCGGCGCTTCAATCCACCGGACAGATGCTGGACCCGGGTCTTTTTACGTTCCGCCATTTCCACATAGGTGAGCAGTTCATCTATTTTACATGTTTGTTCGCCGGCCGGCATCCGGAAAAGCCGGCCGTGGATTTTCATGTTTTCCAGCACAGTCAGCTCCATGTCCAGGTTGATGGACTGTGTGACGAGGCCGCATACCCTTCGGCGCTCTATGCCGGGATCCTGTAAATCGATTCCATTGATGGAGGCCCGGCCCGAAGTGAGTCGGGTCAGGCCGGTCAGAATCCGGATCATTGTGGTTTTGCCGGCACCGTTGGGTCCCAGAAAGGCAAACAGCTCTCCTGCATCCACCTGCAAATTGACATCCTTCAGGACCTGGGTCCCTTTGTAAGACTTGTTGAGGTTCTCGACGCTGATCATGATGGATTGTCCTGTTGAAAGTTCATGTTCCGGACCGCAGCAATATCCTGGAACGGCTGCCACCTCATGCGGTGGGGCAGGTCCAGGGTCACCATGGGCGTGCCGGGCAGCCACAAGTATTGGACCATAGCATATACCAGTTGGCCGGTCAGCATTCCGGTCCTGAAAAATACGCATACGTCCATGGCGGTGAGCACTCGTTTAAAAAGTATATCTGAAGGTGATACCTGCCGAATAATTGAACTCCGGCAGGTACCGGTCAATATCGGTGAGGGACCGGTCATCGAAAATATTGAACAGATCCAGGTGAAATCCAATCATGTCCTTCCAGTCGATATTGATGCGGGCGATATGATACCAATAGTCACCCACGGTTGCGGTAACCGGCGGATTTCCCCAGCTGGAAGTGGTATAGTCTCCCCGGTAACGGGCCGACCAGGTGCCTGACAATTGCCAGTCTTCCGTCAGATTCCGGTACCCCCGCAACCCAACAGCGGCATTGTTGCGGGGATAGCCATTCAGAATGTCGTCTGTTTGCCCGTCCCGGGTTTCATTGTAGTTATAGTTGGCAAAAGGGTGAGGTGTTTTGCAGATCATAGGACAGTTCCACATCAACTCCCTGGATTTCCACTTCAGAGATATTTTCAGGATGCATGATCTGGCCCCCGGGGTTGAAAGGGTCCGGGTGCCGGACACTGGTGATGAAATTTTTTGCATCCGTGTAGTAGGGGGTGAGCCGGAAAAAAAGCTTATTGTCCATGGCCCGCTGCTCCAGTGACACCTGGTAGGTCCACATGGTTTCCGCCTCCAGATCCGGGTTGCCCTGATAGACAATGAAAGGAGCGATGGACCATGCCGGTGAAAAAAGTTCGTTGAGGTTCGGTGCGCGGAATCCTTTTCCGGCGGATAATTTGATATTTCCACCGGCTGCGTATTGCCAGTTCAATGCCACTTTGGGCGAGACCCCACTGCCGTAGCTGTCATAATTGTCAAACCGTGCCCCTAATACGAGTTCAAATTGGTTGTTAAAAAACCAGTCATACTGCCCATAAAAGGAAACAAGGGTGTCGTCATTTGAAGATTTTTGCCGGAATGTCCCTGAACGGCCAGCAGGTTTCCGGTGGTGTCGTAAACTGATTTTCACCGTCCGCATAGACAACTTCACTGCCCAGGGTCAGGATGTGGCGGTCACTGATAAAATAATTGCCGGAAATATCGGCGCGATAGCGATCCGCCTGGGTGTCGTTCACCGATGCCTTGTAGTTAAAGCTGGGAATTGGCGGTCCAAAGGGGGGAAAGGTGATGTTTTCCAGGGTTTCCCCATGGTATTTGTGGGAAGTTTGGAGCCAGTCGAGCCGGGCGCTGATATCCAGTTGTCCGGTAACCCTTGAGGCCAGTTGAAAATTGAGATAGGGATGTGAAATATCCTGATAATTCTCCATGCTCAGGTTTTGTGAAATGCCGAACCCGGTATCCGCGTCAATGATCCCGCCGGACAGGGAAAAATCGGTGGCATCACCAAAAGCGCCGGTCAGCTTGCCATGGAAGCGGTTGTGTTCATAATCCCGGTTGCGGTCATCTACTCCTTTGTCGTCATACAAATAATAATTGTCCACGGTCTTGTGATCGAAAAACAGGCCCAAAGACAGATTTTCCCAGACAATACCGACATCGGCGCCATAATCACGCCGGCCGAAACTGCCGGTCTGGCCCCAGGGGGAAATATGGGATTTGTCCCCCCGTCTTTTGTGATGATGTTGATGATACCACCCCCGGCCGATGATCCGTACAACGCTGAAAACGGACCTCGGATTACTTCGATCCGGTCCACTGCCCGGACCGGTACCGTTGTCAGATAGGCATAATCGGTATACGGGGAATTGATTTTCTGCCCGTCCACAAGAATCAGGGTGGACCCGGGAAATCCGTTACCGTTGATGGTAAAGGACTGGGGAGTCACTACGCCGACCCCTTGGGGTTCATAGGGATAGACCCCGGGCAGGTCGGCCAAAAGGTCTCCCACGGTCCGGGCGGGTATGGTCTTGATCTCTTGAGCGGTCACAAGCGTTACCACAGCGGGAATGTTTTCTAGTTTCTTGGGGGATTTGGTGGCGGTCACCACAATGGGGTCAAGCTCGGACACTGCATTTTCGGCCCAGGCCATGCCAGCCCCCAGCCACAGGCAGAGGATCATGGTGATAAAAGATCTGTGCTTCATGTTCAACGCTCCTTTCAGGGTAAATGGTTGGGTAACGTCAGGTGATTCACATCAGTAATAATGTTCAGTCTATGGGCGGGTGTGAACCGCCGGGGTTCAGGTCGATGATGTCGTGTGCCAGTGCCCGGGCCACCCTTTCATCATGGGTGGCGGTCAGAACGGCTCCGCCGTTGATGAGATATTCATCCAACCGTTTGATAACCAGAGAGAGACTGTGATCATCCTGTCCCACGGATGGCTCATCCAGGAGCAGCAGTCTGGGCCTGCGGGCCAGGGCGGCGGCCAGGGTCACCCTCCTTTTCTGCCCGGTGGACAAACTGCGGGGGTGGCGGTTTTCCAGCCCGGCAAGGCCCATGGCCGCCATTTCCGATCTGGCGGCACCCCTGTCTGCGGCCCGGGCCGCAACTTCATCCTGCACCGTGGGCAGATACAGCTGATGGTCGGGGTGCTGGAAAATGAAGGCGGCCGGTTGCGCAAGAGTTGCCGGGGACGTATTTTTCGGGTTGTATCCGCAGGTGGAAATGCTGCCCTGATCCACCTTGATCAGGCCCATGGCCAGAGCCATCAGGGTGGTCTTTCCCGAGCCGTTGGGTCCCAGCAGGACCACGCTTTGGCGCTGCCTGACCTCAAAGGAAAGATCACGGAACAGGGGTGCCGCCTTTGGCCGGGAAAACCAGACCCGGTCGAAAATCAGTTCAGGTGTTTTCGGCGAAAGGTCTGTGATGCGGTGAAACCGGGTTCTGGCGGGAAAAGACCTGGCCAGTGTACCGTTTTCCAGAAACAGTTCCCGATGAGGGACCTGGTGGACAACATCCCGGCGGTGCTCGAACAGCACAATGGTCCTGCCCTTCCTGGACAGGTTTGAAACCAGTTCCATGAACTGCTGCTGGGTTGCCCGGTCCAGATAGGCCAGGGGTTCGTCCAGAAGCATTATTTTCTGCTCCAAAGCCAGCATGGCGGCCAGCATGACCCGTTGCTGCTCTCCGGCCGACAGGGTGGCCAGACGTCGGGAACGCAGCGGTGCCGCGCCCACCAGTTCAAGGGCCTGTGTCATCCGGCGGTCCATCTGTTCTTCGGGAATACAGAAATTTTCAAGGCCAAAGGCAATCTCTTCGGACACCTGTTCCGTAAACATCTGATGGGCGACATGTTGTAGCAGAAAACCCAGATCTTTGGCGGTTTCTCGAACCGCCTGCTGAAAAACCGGTTTCCGGTTCACCCGGACTTCGCCGGACAGCGTGCCAGCCGTCAGGTGGGGGATGGTTCCGCACAGGCAGAAACCCAGGGTGGATTCCCGCATCCGGTGGGACCGGAAACCAGGACGATTTCTCCCGGGTCAATGGCAAAGTTCAGGTCGACAAGGGTTTGAACCGGCTGGTCCGGATATCTGAAATTCAGATCTCGTGACCGGATCATGGCGTTATGCTCCCCATTGCAGGAATGATGCCGATCCTGCCGCACCCATGGCCAGAAATCCGAAGATCACATCCCTGATTCCGGCCCGGGGAGGCTGGTGACAGGTCCGCCCGGCTGAAGGGGTGAATCCCCGCAGTTCCAGTGCCAGGGTGATACGGTCGGTATATTCGATGATGCAGAAGGCCAAGGGAACCAGAAATCCCCGGTAGAACCGGGTCGGCAGGTTTCCCCCGGTACGGCCCCGAAGCATCGCCGCCTGACGCATCTGCCGGGCCTCTTCAGCCATGAGCGGAAAAAACCGCCACACCAGTAAAAGGGCCATGACCACACCGGCGGGGCAGGGGGGTCCGGGACAGCGCCCGGGTCATCTGCTGAGGGGCGGTGGTGGCGGCTAGAATAGGCATGGCAGTGAGAAACACCCCGAACCGCAAAGGATAGGTTGCCGCGTGAACAGAACTCTGGCTGCCAGAAAATCCAGCACAAAGATCACGGTTAGAAACAGCGCGATCATTGTCCATTGTTTGGTGGTCAAGCGGATTCTGGCCATGCACAGCACAAGGACCATATAGCCCAACATCACCGCCAAGGCGCAAGGGTTTTCAATGCACAAAGCCAGGATGGAAAACAGGATACCCACCCCCATTTTGCTGAAAGGATGCAACCGGTGGATAACCGTGGCATTGACAGGGCCGTTGGCAAAAAACATTCAGCACTCCTCTATCTGCAGCCGGCCGGCCCGGGAAAGTTCTTTGGCCACTTTGAGACCGATCAGTGCACCGATAAGAGAGGTGGTGAAAATGGCAATTTCCGCCACAATGAATATCCAGGGAGCCAGTTCCTGATACCTTTCCGGAAGAAAGAAAAAAGACAGCACCATGGCTGCGGGAAACATGCCCATTTCATAGAGAATTGCCCCGCATACCGGTGCTAGTCTGCCATGATATCCCGGAACAGGGTGGTGCACACGGTTTCCCCGAAAATGCCGCCGATCAGGACAAATGCGAACACCAGGGGGGAGACGGTCAGGCAGATCAGTGAATAGATGCCGGTGATGAGCAGCAGGGATCCCGGTTTTTTCAGCCGGATCAGCCCGATGACCAGAAAAAAAGATCCGAACAGGCCGTTAACGGCATTGGCCAGACCGGGTATGCGGAGCGGCAGGGTAAAGGGAATTACGATGCTGGCCACAACCAGCAGGGCCGCTGAAATCATGGCGGCAAATACATATTCACGGGTTGTCCATAAGGTTTTTTCATGTTTCGATCTCCTCTTCTATTCTGCCTTCAAGTTCAAGATACCGGTCCCTGAGCAGGTCTTTTTCATCGGGTTTCGCATGCCAGTATCCCCGTGCTTCAGCTTCCAGAAGCCGTTTGAGGATCTCTTCCATGGCAAAGCGGTTGTTGCGGATCATCTGTTCAAACCGCTCCTCATCCCGTACATACCGGTCGATCACCGCTGACCACACCCAGTTGTCCACCGCATGGGTGGTGGCGGCAAACCCGATGAGGTTTTCAACCCGGTCGGCGATTTTCTGGGCACCATGGTGTTCGTGTGCCATCAGGGCATCGATCCAGACGGGATTGAGCAGCCGGGTCCGGATACCCCGGTTTAAAGCGTCTTCCACCGTTTCAGTGCGCAGTATCTCTTTGGTGGTATCGGTGATCAGCATTTCCGGGGCCATGCCTTTCACCGATTCCACGGTTCTTGCAAGTCCCCCGAAAAATTCGTAATAGTGGTCCAGATCCATAATTTCATACTCATGACTGTCCCTGACCTGGCTGACCACATCCACGGCAGCCAGGCGGCGCCGGAAAATCTCCAGGTGCCTTTCTCCATGGATGTTGTCAGCGTAAAGATGGCTCATGGAACCGGTGAATAGCTCTGAAATTTCTTCTTCGGTTTTCCATGCACCGGTTTCAATGAGGCTGGTGGTCCGGGTACCGTATTCACCGGCCCTGGGACCGAATATCCGCCCGGTGCTGATGCGGTCCAGAAGGTGGCCCGCCACCTGTCCGGCCAGGGCGGTTTTCAAAGAAAGGGTGTTGCGGCGGACATGGTTTTTCTCCTCAGTTTCCGGAAGCTGGGAAACCAGCTGAAACGACCGGTTCAAAAGGTCCATGACATTGGGGTACATATCCCTGAAAAAACCGCAGATCTGGACCAGGCAATCGATGCGGGGCCGTCCCAGTTCAGGAAGCGGTATGGGTTCGATCTTTTTATGGTAGGGATTGGAATTGTGGACCACCCGGACCCCCAGGTAACCCAGAATCTGTCCCACAGTTTCTCCCCGGGTCTTGGTGGTTTCAAATCCCCACAAGATGACCGCTGTGGTGTCCGGGTATTCGTCATGCAGGGTCTTGTAATGGGACAAGGTGTTTTCCGCAATCTGCATGCCTCTTTTGCAGGCTTCTTCCGAGGGAACCAGGCGGGGATCGAACTGAAAGGAGTTTCTGCCGGTGGGCAGAATTTCCGGGTTTCTCAACGGATCTCCGCCCAGGGCCGGTTCAATATACCCGCCGGAAAGCCCATGAAAAAAATTGTCCCACTCAAGGTTTCCGCGAAGGTTACGGGCTGCGGCCACGGCATTTTTGATCGCTGTGCGGGCAGGCTCTTCTTCCGGCAGCACCCCGCTTTCCCAGGCAAGTGTCACCATTTCCGCCGCCTGTCTTTCGATTTGCTCCAGGGCCTGATGAGGGACAGGGTGAGTGTTTTGGACCGGCCCGGGCAGACCAGGTCTTCATAATCCAGGCCCCGGGATTCGGCCAGGACTCGGTGCAAAGACGGACCGTCCTGCCGGTCATAGCGCAGAAAAAAGTGGCAAAGGCGATGCAGTCTTTTCAGCGATGTCCTCACCCAGTATATGCAGTCCTTTGGGATGATGGACCGTTTCATCAGGCGATCTCCTCCTGGACTGCCCCAGACTGTCCGATGCCATGTGCAGTTCTGCTGCCCTGTCCAGCACCTGCTGTTCAAGCCTGCAGCCACGGGCCGGTTCCAAAGAAAATGCCTCCAGGCATTCGCTGATAAGCTGGTCCAGGTCATCGTAATCGTCATAGAGGCCGGCTACGGAAAAGGAGGGTGAGTTGTAATTGATGAGCACGCCGAGGCTGCGGCGTTTGGCGATGGTGGCTTCGGAGGCGTTGATCACATGGTAGAAATACAGATGGGGCACATCCCCTATGAGCGCTTCGGGGAAACAGTTCTGGCTCATCCCGGTTTCTTTTCCCTTCAGGAATTCCAGTGTTCCGTGGGTGCCTACATGCACGATACAGTCCGGCTGCCATACCGTTTCCAGCCAGCGGTAAAATGCCAGATACTGGTGGTGGGGCGGCAGGGTTTTGTCATGGCTGATCTTATCTGGATCGGCATGGATTCCCCGGGTCGGCTGCACCCCCAGCAGCACATTGCCGAACTCAACCGCTGGCAGGATGAACTGCTCCCTGCAGGTCATGATGGTGCCCGGAGGGAGACCCCATTCCCCGGTCACCTGGGATCCCGGGACGGTGGCTTCCAGAAGTGCGGCATATTCCGGTCCGGTCAACTGGCCGCCTTGATGCAGCGCGGTGTTTTCCCCACCCCAGTGGGGCATGTTGATCAGCCGGCGGTCCTGCAGATAATCATGCAGATCCTGATTCTGCGGCAGCCCGGTAACGGTATACCCCCGGGCGGCCATCTCCTTGAGCAATCTCTCCAAACTGGCAAAAGTGTCCAGGTAGGCGGCGGATCCCAGATTGTCCTCTCCCGGAGGATTGTTGAAAACAATAAATGCCACTTTTTTCTCAGCGGCGGGTTTGCTCCGCAGCGTCAGCCAGCGGCTGATCCGGCGGCAGGAACGGTCTATACGGTCAGGGATAGGTGCCACCTGTTTGATCTGGCCTTCCACGCCGGGAGATGTTTTTCCCTGAGTCCTGCCGACGGGATGGGTTCGATCATACCGTCCAGTTCCGGTAAAATAATGGTTGTCAAAGTTTCAATGGGAGATAGTCCCTGGTCGCTTTCCTCCCATTTTTCAATTTCACGGCCGAACATGGGACAGGCCGTGAAAATGGGGGCATTGAGTTTTTTGAGCAGGCGGATGGTGTCTGGTTCAGTTGAATCGATGAAAGTGGCCATCTGAAACCATTGAAAATACACCACCGCATCCACCATTGGTTTGTTCTCTGAGAAAAAACAGGCCTGGATTGCCTGTAAATTGTATCCGGCAGTGGCAAACACCGGAATCAGGTTGAACCCTGTATGCTTGAGCTGCCGGGCAAATTCTCTGGCCGGTACCAGGCTCTGGGAAAAATGCATGCCGCCATAGAACAGAAGACCCACCACCGGTTTTTCAGGATCAACAGGGACGGCGCTTCGATATGCAGCCAGATCGGAATAAGATTGACCCGACAATGGATCGAAAACACCGTAGTCCGGATAAACTCGGGGTGGGGGCGGTTTGGGAAGGTCGAACCCCAGATATTCCATGGCACCCAGAGTGAGCATGTTCTTGATGTTCTCCTCCCCGCCCTGATGCCAGTACCGCATCAGCCTGGCCCAGTTTCCGGCATGGCGCAGTTTGCCGAAAGGCAGGATCCTGCCGCCCTTTTCCACCAGATTCATCATGCGCTGGATGGATCTCATGTCAGGCCCCCGGGCCGTGCTGCTGTCGTTGTTTTTTTGGCGGTTTTTCCAGTATGGTTTTCATGGAAAAAGACCCCAGCCGGAGCAGGGACATGATTTCCGGGGTTCCCCCAGCAGCAGTGCCACTGGCTGCCGTGTTCCGGGCAGGATCCGGGTGCAGACCCCACCGGCTTTGTCTCCGCCCGGATATCCAGAAAAACCATGTCTGCGGATTCCAGACTTTGGGCCAATGAATCCACACTGACCGTCTCTTCATCGATATCATGGGTGGAAAAAATCCGGGCATTGAAAATTCGGCCGTGCTGCTGGTAGAATAGCTCCAGGCCGGTGACAAGGACGTCGGTCAGGGTGGATGTAATCACAAAGACTAATAGAGGTTTGGTATTATTCATGGGATAATATCGACTTTATTGATAATTTCGGTTGCATAGATATTGCGCAGGCGCAAGAAACACTGGATCAAAGGCAGGCATCACAAAGTGGACAAAGGTATCCTGAAACATATCACCATTCCTGATTGACCCTTTGTGACCATGCTGCTATAAGAAAAGAGAACACCTTGTTGCCGGTTAAAAAAAATGGCAATCTGGTTTTCATCCCGGAAGGCAGCACGGCTCTTTGACCGGAACTTTGTGCTGCCTTCCTTCTATTTCTTATTTCATGGTACCCGTTTGCTCTTCTGCTTGAGATGCCGCCTCTGAATTCTTTTTTTGCTGTTATCCTTTCATTTGCATCAGTTTTCCAAAACCAGAAACCTTCCGAAAAAACAAAAAGGCCAAGAAAATGTGGGCAGGTAGGTTTTCCTGTCCGACCTTCTTGGCCTGGTTTCATAATTTGATTCAATACAACGGGTGCGGCTGTATGCAATTTCAATTGCATGATTGTGATCACTTTTATTATGGGAAAAAGTCAATTCTGTCAAGACTTGTTGTCGATTTGGCAAAAGCTGGTCTGATTTTTGAACATCCTTTTCGATTTTTTCGGAAAAACAGCAAATCTTAACCTTGAACATTCGGATTGAGATCCTGAATATTCAAGGTTAAATAAAGGTGTGGTTCACTCCATAGTCTGTCATGGACATGGATCGCCTCATGATTTGGATTGTCATTTTGCTGCCAGGTATTTATATCGAAAATTCGATGCATTGCTTCGAATTTTCAAGGAAATATGGAGATGATTGATCCTCCGGGATATGTGAAGCAGATCCGGTTTCAGTTAGAAGTCCATCCTGCGGTCGCTGAGCTGGGGGCACGCCAGTGCGGTAAAACGACCCTGGCAGAGATGTATGGATACAGACACGCCAGTCAGCCGGTAACGCGGTTCGACCTGGAAAATCGGGTGCCATTCCAGGAACAGTCGGAACAAATTCATCCACTCAGGTGGTTCTGACGATCCTCCCGCCTTTTTTGATCCGCTTGAGGTTCTTAATACTGATCATGAAGGACGGGCCTGTTGCCGGTTCATGTTCCGGACCGCGGCAATATCCGTGACAATATCCTGGAGCGGCTGCCGTCTCACCCGGTGGGGCAGGGCCATGGTGGCGGCGGTTTCAATGTCTTTTGATGATACTTTTTCCCTGCCTTCATAAGCGGCCAGGGTCTTGGCGGTTTTCAGAATGATGATATCCCCCCGGTGGCCGTCCACTCCCACATCCAGGCAGTAGGATGCAATCTCGTAGAGGTGGGCCCGGTCACAGGTCACTTCGGGATACAGCCGGGCTGCCCGCCGGATGTTTTCCGCCAGGGCCAGGGATTCGGACTCCCACTGCCGGATAAATGATTCCGGGTCCTGGTCAAAAGCGGCGCGCCTTTCCATGATGGTGACCCGGGAGTCCGGATTCATGATCCCCTGGATATTGACACACAGCCCGAAGCGGTCCAGCAGCTGGGGCCGCAGTTCCCCCTCTTCCGGGTTCATGGTCCCCACAAGGGTGAACCGTGCCGGATGGGAAAAGGAAACCCCTTCACGTTCGATGGTGTTCACCCCCATGGCCGCTGAATCCAGCAGTACATCCACCACATGGTCATCCAGGAGATTGACTTCGTCCACATAGAGGATTCCCCGGTGGGCAGCGGCAAGAATGCCCGGTTCCACCTGTTTTTCACCTTTCTTTAGGGCCTGTTCCAGATCCATGGTTCCCACCACCCGGTCTTCGGTGGCTCCGACGGGCAGTTCGACAACACGGATCTCTTCTATGACGATGTCGGGTCCCGGCCCTGGTCCCAGCACCAGGTCCTGGCACTCCATTCGGGTGCACCCCAGGCACACCTCGTGTTTTTCTTTGGGACCCCGCTGGAACGGGCAGTCCCTGACCTTGTCGATGGCCGGCAGAATCCGGGCCAGAGCCCGGACCGCCGTGGACTTGGCCGTGCCTTTCTCCCCCCGGATCAACACCCCGGAAAGGCCCGGGTTGATGATGTTGAGTATTAATGCCAGCTTCATCTCTTCCTGGCCTTCTATGGCCAGAAAGGGATAGATATGGTTTGTGCTCACAGTAAACCTCCTTTTGCGATATCAACGAGATGATTGACTTTCAGATCCTGTATTCGGAAATACCGGGCGTTCAGGTTTTCTGCCAGTTCCCGTGCCAGGCCGAAAGTGACGGCCCCCTGGCTTTCTGAATCCACCACGATAAATTGTATGCGTTTTTCTTCGGCCATTTTTTCAGCCAGGGCCATTGATTCTCTGACAGGGGGCTGGTTCCCCAGGGGCACGTTACCCCGGCCGTCGGTGACGATGATGGCCATGGGCCTTGCTTCCGGTTCTTTGAGCAGATGGATTTTCATCAGCTCATACCCCTTGACAAGCCCGGCCGACAGTGGGGTTCTACCACCCACCGGCATCTCTGCCAGCAGTTTTCCCGCCAGTTCCACTGAAATGGTGGGGGCAGGTTCACCCATGCCTCCTGCTGCCGGAAGGTCACCATGGCCACCTTGTCCCGTTTCTGGTAGGCATCCAGCAAGAGAGACATAATGGCTCCCTTGGAAGCACTCATTCGGCCCCTGGCACCCATGGAGGCGCTGGCATCCACCACGAACAGCAGAAAATTGCCGATGCGTTTTTCCCGGATTTTTTGCGAATATCCCTGTCCTCGAGAACCACGGCCAGCCCGGATGCATTCCTTCGTTGAATCTGATAGGGCGCCGCCGCCCGCAGGGTGGCGTCAAAGGCAATATCTGCACTGCCCCGGGGCAGGGTGCTTCTGACATACCGCCCCTGTTTGGCGGCTGTCCTGGACCGGGAGCGTTTGCCAGATCCCCGTCGAAGCATCCGGTCTTTGGGTGCGGTGAATGGCTTGACCCGGAAGGTCTCTCCGATCTCGAAGATTTTTTCCAGGATCTCGTTTCTTGCCGAATCGTCACCTCTGTTTTCAGGTTCCGGCGTACCCGTTTCTTCTGGCTCTCTGGCCTGCTCCTCAGGGGGCATCCCTTCAGGCGGGCGGTTATCTTCCGTAGTCTCAGGTTCCTTGTCCGGGCCGTTTTCCGATGGCGGCAGGTTTGGCGGCTCCGGTTCGGCCTGGGGGGTGTTTTTTTCATTGCTTTCCCGGTTATGGTCATGGCCCGTTTCCGGCGGAGGTGGCATCGGATCCCGTTTCCGGTGAATCAGGGCAAAAGGTGCCACCTGTGTCACCTCATCCATGCCCACCCGGGTATTGCCATGGAATGCAGCCAGGGCAGCCGCCGCCTGTTCAATAACCAGATCAGCCCGGTGCCCTGCCACGTGACTGCTGCTGCACAGATCTGTGACAAAGGCCCGCAGGTCGCCGGGAAACACCACCTGACCCAGCAGTTTTTTTCCCTGGATGATGTGGTCGGAAAGGGTTTTGGCATCGCTCTGATATTGTTTTGAAAACCCCTCCGGGTCGGCATCATAGGCTTCTTTTTTTTCCATGAGCAGTATCCGTTTTTCAATGTCATGGATGGACGATACTTCCACGCATAGCCCGAATCGGTCCAGCAGCTGGGGCCGCAGTTCTCCCTCTTCCGGGTTCATGGTTCCCACCAGGATGAATTGTGCTTCATGGCAGAAGGAGGTTCCTTCTCTTTCAATCCGGTTGGTCCCGGATGCGGCCGCATCCAGGATGATATCCACGATATGGTCATCCAGGAGATTGACCTCGTCCACATATAAGAAGCCTTTGTGTGCCCGGGCCAGCAGTCCCTGCTGCATGGCTCTGGCACCGGTCCGGACCGCCAGGCTGAAATCGATGCCTCCCGCCACCCGGTCTTCGGTGGTATTCAGGGGCAGGGTCACCATGGGTGTGCCGGGCAGCAGATCCGCCAGGGCCCGGACCGTGGTGGATTTGGCGGTTCCCTTTTCTCCCCGGATCAGGACCCCGCCGATACGGGGATTGACCGCGTTGAGGATCAGGGCGGTTTTGAGCGGTTCTTGTCCGATGATGGCCGGGAACGGAAATACGTCATGTTTCATAGAAATAATATATACCTTCAGGTCAAATACTCTTTAATATCAAAACGCAATCCCTTGCGCCATTCGTCCACTTCTTTGCTTGTCATGATATCGACATTTCCGCCCTGGAAATCTCCAAAAACATCCCCGATTTTTTCCTCGATCCAGCCTTCAATTTCCAGGTACTGTTCTTTCAAATCCTCCAATACCAGGGGGTCTGCTTTCCACAAACCCCGCTGCTCAGCTTCCAGGAATCTGCGGGCCAGTTCCTCCAGGGCCCATGGATTGTTTTCTTTATAAAACTCAAGCATCTGTGGATCGAGTAGGTGTTTTTTGGTCACCTCGTCGAAAACCCAGTCATCTACCACATCGGAAGTAGCGTCCCAGCCGTATACGGATGAGGCTTTATGAACCATATCCTGGGCACCTTTGAAACCGTGTTTTTTCATACCCTCGATCCACTGTGGATTGAGCAACTTTGCCCTCACCACCCGTTCAATCTCTTCTCTAAGTTCGCGTACCTTGGGATTGGCAGGGTCTTTGGTGTCTCCCCAGAGCACCTTGGGTGTCATATCCGAAAGTGCTCTGACCGCCGCAGTCATACCCCCTTGAAAATCGTTGTAACAACACCCCAGAGGGTCGGTTTCATCGGTTTCCATTTTATGAAAAACAGTTTTGATCTGTTTTAGATTGTGGGCAAATTCACCATGTGACTCCTGACCAAATATGTCTTTACCATAGGCGTACCCGCCGTGCTCAATAAAGGTTTCACCCAAATCTCTGACCGTTTCCCAGGCACTGGCCGCAATCATGAGTTTAACCCCGTTACCATAGGCCCCTGGCTTTGCTGCAAAAATTCTGAAGGTGGAAGCACGATTCAGTACTTCTTCGTTAAGATTCGAATGGGCATTTCTTTTCATTTTTTTGTATTCATGCACATTCTTGACAATAAAGTTGTCCGTATCGTTTTCCTCTAATGCGGCAATCATGACGACCGCGTTGTCCAGAAGTTCAACCAGGTTTGGCAGCGTGTCTCTGAATATTTCACTGGTCCTGACCGTGACATCGATACGCGGCCGTTTCAGCTCATGAAGCGGAATCGGCTCAACCCCTGTTACCATGCCGCTTTCATTCCAGACAGGCCGCGCACCCATCAGGTGCAGCATCTGAGCCAGTTGTTCTCCGTCCGCACGATATGCATCCAGACTCCAGAGAACCATCCCAATTTTTTCAGGATACGCGTTTTCTTCGGCCAGGGACTTATTCAGTATTTCATCCGCCAGTCTGACCCCGATTTTGTAGGCGGTTTTTGTAGGAATTTTCCTTGGATCGATGCTGTATATGTTTCTACCGGTGGGAAGAATATCGGTTTTACCCCTGGTCAGAGCCCCTCCCGGACCCGGACTGATATATTGCTTATCCATGGCTTTGGCGATTTGGAGAATTTCCCGGGACGTCTTTAACAGATCCGGATACAGTTTGTCTTTTATCCATGTTAAAAGGGTCCGCAGTTTGATCATTTTGGGATGTTGCCAATCCAGTCCGTTGAATTGTGCAGAAACCATTTTTTTATGAATATGATTGCTCATCAACAGATCGGATACCATTGCAAAAGCTTTTGATTCGCATTGATCCAGAATGGAGGTATTTTTTGATTGGGTGACGATTTCATCATAATCCTGCCCCATCGCTTCAAGAATGCATCTTCTGATGGATGGCACACTTCCGTCGTACTTCAGGATTGACAGGATCATCCGGGTCATTTTTTCGACATGCCCGGTTTCACTGAGGATGTGAAGCCCGTCATTGATATTTGAATCCCTCAGTAAAACAGTTTTTCATGGATTTTTCAATGAGTTCACCATCGGTCAACAACGTTGCGTTGCTGTTCCCTGAAGGGGAGAAAAGATTCAATTTTTCAGACATGTTTCGTATGTCGTTGGATAGAAGATTTTTTCGTCCCTCTTCATTCAACATGGCTGCATTGGCATACTGGGACAGCAGATCGTCCAGTTCGTCCAGCTCGTCGTAAAGATGGGCGGACTGCATGCAGGGAATCATATGGTCGGTTATCACGGCATATGCCCGGCGTTTTGCGAGGATGGCCTCATTGGGATTTTTGCTTGTATAAATATATATATGGGGAATATCTCCCGTGATGATCTCAGGGAAACAGTCGGAACTCATACCACATGCTTTGCCCGGTAAAAATTCGATATACCCGTGAGTCCCGGTGGATATAATGAGATCGGAATGTTCCTGTATCCATTTGAATGCAGCATAACACTGGTGTGTCGGAGGGACTTCAGGGTCATGGAGGATTCGGCATACCTGGCCGTCACACCGGGAACCATAGCAGCCGCGTTTGGGTTCCGCGACGATTTGAATGTTTCCGAAAGAAAGGCCCGTTACAACCATGTCGGTCCCGTAAACCATGCTTTTCCGGGGGAGCGCCCCAGTTGTCCAACATTTTTTTCTGGTTTGCTTCTGACAATTGGCTGAAATATTTTTCATAGGTTTCAGGGCCGATGAATGCGGCAGCACCTCCCTTATCAACGATCTCTTCCACCGTTGTCCATCTGAATTCGTTAATGGCTTTTCTGGTTAAAAATTCATCGACAAGCGCTTTCCCGTCATCGGGTAAATTCTCGATACAGTAACCTTGTCCGGCCAGATACGTCATCAGCCTGGCGACACTCTCGAAGGTATCCAGCCCGTTGGCACCCCCTAAAGAAGCCTCGGTTCCATGGCAGGGATTGTTGTGGAGCAGGATCGTCACTCTCCGGTTCTCCCTGGGCAGGCTCTTCAATCTTAGCCAGTTGAGAATCCGCCGGACAAAGAACGTTATCCGGTTTTCAATGGGAAAGGATGGGCCATATAACTCCTTGCTGGTCCTGTCTTTGGCAAACAACACCACAGGTTCGATGGTACCGTTGAATTCCGGTTGAGCCACCGAGTAAACCTGGTTCATGGCCGTCAACCCCTGCAGGCTTTTTCGCCATTCCTCCTCACTTCTTCCGCTGGAGGTTACCGCCTGAAAAATGGGAACGTCAATCAGATCAAGAACGGTCCGGGAGGTGTCTGCCATCATATCGGTTTGAAACAGAAACGAAGACACGCAATTGATGATAGCATCACAATCTTTCAATTGTTTGATATCGACATTATACCCCGGACAATCCGTTGATGCATGCTCTTTCTGCTGGGAAAACACGGGCACGGGAATGATCCGGTTTTTTTCAAGTTCTCGGATCAGAGCGTCAATGCCGCAAAGATTGTTTTTGAAAACCTGGCTGCGTGAAAAAAAGATCCCGACATGATGGCGGGTTTTGCATCTGGTGTTTTCGACCTGGTTTTTGTATACCAGTTCCTGTATTCTAATATATTGGTAAAAATCTGGGGACTGTCGGGGTGGTAACATCCGGTATAATTCAAATGATGGGTCATTGCCTTATACTCCTTTGTATATTAACAGGACTATGAGAAAGATGAAACGGGACAGCATGGCCAGAGCCGTTGAAGTCAGGACGATTTTAATGCCCAGTTTCGGCCCGAATATGGCGACACTGTGCGACAGACTGCCCCGAAGTGTGTAAATCGGGATCAGCAGCAGGCTTCCGACGATGATGGTCAGCACGGCATCGATTTCGGAAATGGTATTGCTTGTTATCAGTGTCCCTGCTGCCGATACTCCGGCAATGGAGCTGAAAACGAATATCGAGACAGGCACAACCAAAACCATAGGCAGTGAAAGCAGTTGGTTTGTGGGTGCCACCAGTTTTTCAAAATAACCAGCATGCCGGAATTACAGGCAAAGAGTATGATAAAAGTTACAGATACATACACGGATATCATTTCCAGAAATGACGATATCTGGCTTGACAGGGCAATAGATATTTGAGGGTCATGATTTGTTGATTGGGTTGAACAGGTCGCTGGGCTGTTCTTTTTGTTTTTGAAACGTAGGTAGAAAAAAATGCAAAAGTCTTTCAAGACGGCGGTGAAGCTGAAGAATATACAATAGATCAACCCCGCCTTCAGGCCCAGTATGGGGATGAACACAGGGATCTGATAAGTGAATATCTCTTTCACGTTCAGAGATACCCTGTTGAGCAGTGCTCCCATATAGGTGTCCTGCTCGTCGATGATATTGTTTTTATGAAATTCGGAAAACATCATATTCGAACTCAAAACAGAACCGAATGCTATGACGGACGTGGCCGAAGCTGCTTCAGGCAAATGCAGAAAAGACATGGCCGGCCTGCTTAGTTTGTACAGATATGTAAAAAATCCCAACTTCTTTATGATGAGATAAGTCAATATCATGGAACAGAACATGATATTGACGGTCTTTGGGACGAATTTCATCATTTCGTTGGACGTTGATAGTACAATTTTCATATCCCGGATGACTCCTTAATTTTTCAGAAAGTCTGTGGCCGGGGAAATGGGGGTACATCGTAACGGCTGAATCTGAAGATATCCGTTTTCCTGGCGGACAGCCGCGTCAACACCGTATACTTCAGAAATGTTTTCAGGAGTGATGACAGCGGATGGTTTTCCTGAGCAGAAGATTTTCCCTGGTGAAGCATCATGATCGTGTCTGAAAATCGCGCGGCCAGGTTTAAATCGTGCATGGCCATCATAACCCCCAGCCCCTTGTTTTTTGCCAGTCCTGAGATGGTTTCCAGGATTTCCAGCTGGTGCCGAAGATCCAAGCTGCTGGTAGGTTCGTCCAGGATCAGGTAGGGCGTATCCTGGGCCAGTGCCCGGGCCAGCAACACTTTTTGGGCCTGCCCGCCGCTCAACCGTGCCATGTCGCGCATGGCCAGGTCCGTCAGATTCATTTCTTCGATGATCTCGGCGGTACGATCGAGATCTTTGTTCGAAGGGTGCCATGAAATATGAGGGCGCCGTCCCGCAAGTATGGTTTCAAAGACATTTGCCGGAAACCTGACAGGTATGCTCTGCGGCACATACCCTATGTATGTCGCCAGTTGTTTGTGTGTCATCCGGCGGGCATGACGGCTTTCGATCAGTACTGTTCCGCGTTTGGCCTTGAGAATGCCGGTGATGCATTTGAGAATGTGGTCTTGCCCGTGCCATTGGACCTACAATACTCAAATCCGGGATCTCTCCACTTTGACGGAGATATTTTGAAAAATTGTTGCGGCATTATAGTCAAAAGAAAGATCAACTACTTCCAGCATTACCAGTACTCCCGTGAACGTTTCATCAACAGATAGAAAAAGAAAGGAACGCCGATAAAAGAGGTAACGATGCCGACCGGTATGACCTGCGGAGCCCAGAGAGTCCTGCCGAGCATATCCGCGACAACTACCAGCAAAGCACCGACAATACCGGAGGCTGGAAGGAGAAAACGGTGGTCATTACCGATAATCATGCGTGTCATATGTGGTGCTACCAGGCCGACAAAACCGATGACCCCGGTGAAGCAGATCCCGCCGCAGTGGCCAGCGATGCCACCGCCACCCCCCACATTCTCAATCTTTCCACATTGACACCAAGGGTCTGGGCGGATTCGTCCCCGATTGAAAGAAGATTGAGGTCCCAGGATTGCCAAAAAGGATCGGAAAAGGGAGTAGAATCATTGCCGAGGCCAGGCCAATCTCCGGCCAGCCCGCTTTGGAAAGGCTGCCAAAAACCAGAAAACAATATTATACACCTGCTGCATGGTGCCCATGTATTGAAACAGTGAGGTAAGAGAGGAAAACATGAACATCTGAGCAATACCCGTTAATATCATGGTTTCCGAGGATGCGTGTTTGATTTTTGCTATGGTGATAATGAAAGCGGCGGAAAGCAATGCAAACACAAAGGCCCCTGCCGCCACGTATTGGGGCTGAAGCCCGTTGTCGTAAATAACAATTGCGCAGACCGCCCCGAAGCCTGCTGCGGACCCGATCCCCAGGGTAAAAGGAGAGGCGAGCGGATTGCGCAGGATTGCCTGAAAAACCGTGCCTGAAAGTCCCATTCCAAACCCCACCAGCGCTGCCATTACAACCCGGGGTACCCGCAGCATCCAGACAATATCGTGTTCTCGGCCGGTGTCGTGGAACAAAGAAAATACCACTTGAGACACATTCATTCCCGAAGCACCAATGCAGACACCGGAAAACAAGGCTGTCAACAGAAGGAGACACGCTAAAACAAGAAAGACAGCTTTACGCCCGATATAGGCTTCATACCGGCGGGAAAGGGTCTCGGTGTTTTTGTTCATTTCTTGCCTTCATGGGGATCATCGGAAACAAAGTGGCCCTGGTAGGGGATATTTTGAAACTGTTCCAGATACTCTTTGTGCATGGTTTCGGGATCAATCTGCTTAAAAAGATCGGGATGCAGCCACCTGGACATATATGCAACACCAATGATTGCCCTGGGACCCGTGCTGATAGCTCCGTCCATGACATGAACCCTTCCCGATGCCACGGCCGAAATGTGTTGCCAGGTATTCCGTTCCCGGGCAGCATCTCTCAGTTGATTGAAGAAATCAGCATTGTTCAGGTCATACCCGTTTACGGAAGATACCGCTTTGACGATCACATCGGGATTTTTATGGACAACCCATTCCGGGGTCACATGAGGATAAGGGATGGATGAGTCGGCGGCGGTATTATTCCCGCCTGCCAACACACACATTTCATGGCTGCCCGTGTCATTGCCGACGGTCTGATAATCTGTGTATCCTTCAAGATATACTCTTGGCTGTGTTGGTGCCTTTTGGAGCAGCCCTTGGATGGTTTCTCTTTTTTCTGTGTGCCAGTCACAAAAGCGAGCCGATTCATTTGTTCGATCCAGCAGCTGTCCCAGCACCTTCACTTCCCTTTCCAGCGTATCAATTTTGTAAAAATCCAGACGTATCAAACTGATTCCGAACGCTTTGAGCCTGTCTTCCAGAAACCGGCCGGGATTGTATCCATAGGCGATCACCAGATCCGGTTCAAGATTGACAATGTGTTCCACGTCCAGTTCATTCCATCTGCCCACTTTAGGCAGGTGGGTCAGATTTTTCCAGAAGGAAGGCATGCGGATGATATCTGAATAGACTCCCACCACCAGGTTGTCGGCCTTTAATATCCGAAGAGCCTCAAGGCAATCCGAGTTCAGGGCGACGACTTTTTTGATAGGCAATGAGATTTCAACAAACGACCCCAAAGAGTCCAAGACGGTCATGGATGATTTGGTGACAGCCTTTGCTTCCGTAGCAAAGAAGGCAAAGACCGCCACCCAGCCGATACCGATAAACATCAGTCGTTTTTGCAGCATCATATCAGAATTTCAAACCGAGTTCGGCAAAACCGTGCGGCCGTCGTATTTATAGTATTGGTAATAGTCTTCATCCAGAATATTTTCATGGAAAGGGACAATTCCATCCAGTTCAAGGGTGTCAGGGTGACTTTGGCATCCAATAGAAACGCCGGTTCATAGGTCCCATAGACCCCTTCTTCTGTATCCGCGTTTTCGGAATTACTGTAAATTTTGCTGTAATACCGTCCCACCAAGCTGCCTTTGAACCATTTATGCTGGGTGTCTAAACCGAGGTTCCACGCAGTTTCAGGAATCCCAGTCACATTTTTACCCTCACTATCAGGATCTGTGAGATTTTTTCTGATCTCTGCATCCGTATAGGTGAAGTTACCCCAGAGCGACAACCAGTCCGTGATCTTTTGTGATGCTTCCAACTCCAGTCCGTAGGCCCTTGCTTCTCCCACATTGATCCGGGTTCGGGTACCCGGACCCATCTGAAAATAGATCAAATCTTCAATGTCGTTTCGGAAACCGGTCACGGATAGCCGGGTTTTCTTTCAAACAAGTACTGGGCATACCCCAACTCATAAGTCCACACCGTTTCAGGCTCCAAGTTCGGATTGCTCCGGACGGCTGTCGAGCCGGACTGCCAGCTCCGATAGAGTTCATACAGGGTCGGAGGCCGGAAAGCATGTCCCGCGGAAGCCCTGAAAGTGGTATCTTCACCGATAGGTTTCCATACCGCAGCGATTTTGGGGCTCAACTCCGATTCTGTGTTGTTTTCATATTTCTGCTCCCCACCAGGCACACCTGAAGCGCCGTTATAGACCTTCCAGGAATCAAAACGAAGTCCCAGATAAATGGTCAGAGGATCCATTATCTGCCATTCATCCTGTGCAAACACAGCCCAGGTTTTGGAATCTCCGCCAGAGTAAAATGTACTGGGACCCGCACCGGAATAACTTCGATAAAATGGTATGTCATAATCATCAGTATCTGATGAATCCTTTCGATAGGATGAACCCATGGTCAGCAAATGGGAATCGCCCATGGGGATATCTCCACTCAATTCGGCAAACCAGCTTTCATTTTCTGTTATTTTCATGGTACCGGTCGAGTTGCTGTAATCAGCGGATCCGTTGCCAGCTTCGAGGGTGTAGCGGTCATCCACCTGAATCGTCCCAGCTGACCTTTGATTTGCAGGGGGCCGAATATCTCTTGAAAAATAAGGGAGTAAGTGTCGGTTTCATTTTTGCCGATTCCGGTATAACTGATAAAATCATTGGGCTGAAACCGTGCACGTTGTCCAGTCCCTGAAATGGCATAGGTCGTACTGTCGCCGAAAGTACCCATATATGGCTGGGTGGACCGTAATCATATTCATGCCGCCCTGAAACCGCCGTAAAAGAGAGGTATCCGGTGTCTGAAAAATCAAAGCTCAACTTTCCGTCAACAGCATGACGTTGGGCACCGTTTTCTCCCTTGTCTCCCACAACCCATCGTGTCGGATTTCCTGAACTGTCGTTCATGGGGTAACCACCGGACACGGTCCCATTTCCCGTAGATATCGAGCGAACCACCGGCGTGGTCTCATATCCATCCGTGCCTTCTTTTTCATACCCCAACCGGAAGCTCAACCTGTCAAGAATTTTGTTGCCGAAAGCGAATCGATAGCGATAAGCATCATGGGTGCCGTACCCTCCTGTTGCCTCAAGTTCCAGTTTTTCCGGTGTTTTCGTAATGATATTGATGACTCCGCCCATGGCGTTTCCGCCATAAAGGGCCGATGCAGCCCCCCGGACCACCTCGATCCGCTCGATGTTTCCCACCGATAGAGCCCCCCATTCAATCCCGCCTCCATAGGCATCGTTGAGCGGCAGACCGTCCAGTAAAACCAGGGTGTATTGATTCCCGTTAAAGCCTCTCATTCGTAATGAGGGAGTAGACTCCATCAGCCCTTTTGCCCTTTTGATATATACTCCCGACAAACTGTTGAGCGCATCGTCCACAGTTTGAATGTTTTGTTTTTTCAGGTCATTTTGAGAGATGACCGTCACGTTGCCCGGTACATCTTCAATCTTTTTTTCGGTTTTGGTGGCTGTAACGATTATTTCATCTATTTTGACAGTATTGTGTGTCAGTTCTCCTTGTGCTTCGGTTGTTTGAGACAACCCAACACTAAAAATTGCGACAAACAAAATCAGCCAGGTTCTTTTTTTTATTATCAATTCCCTTATCCTTTCTTTTTCGGATAATGCGTTCCACTGACATTGATATCGGATTGATTTATTGATCCCCGTATAAATACTGTTCTCGTTGTTTTTGATGCTGCGTTCAGTTTGCCTGTGATTCCATTTTAGTCCTTCAAAAACTTTAAAAACAAAAAGGCCAAGAACATCTGGACAGGCAAATTTTCCTGTCAGACCTTCTTGGCCTTGGATTCAGCAATTCAATATTTTTCCGGTTCAACTGCCTGCAATTTCAATTGCAGAATTGGAATCAATCTATTTTAAAAAAAATATCCTGTCAAGGGCCAATGTTTCGTATTTGAAGGATTATCACCGGGATTCATCTATTGATGATTATGGTCATGGGGATCTTTTTCGTGATTCTCATGCGGGTGATCATGAGGTCCGTGGTTGTCACCATGTTTATGTTCGTGATCCTTTGATTTTACATCATGGCTGTGCGGGTGACTGTGCTCATGAATATGCTCATGTGAATGCACATGCTCGTGTTCATGGTTGTGTGTTTTGTCTTCATGTGTATGTGGATGCTTGTGCGAATGGGTGTGTTCATGTTGGTGTTCATGCTTGTGTTGATGGTTGTCTTTCATGATGGCCTCCTTCTTATGTAAAAATATTGAAATCCAACTCCCTGGGAGCTGCTTCAGATCAACGTATATGATTGAAATTGTATTGGGTTATTTAATTGTAATCAAGGGGTGATTCACAGTTATGCCTGCATGGCAATGTCCAGGTTGGCTTTTCCGGTGAGCCGTTATGCTCCCACAGTTGTGGGGAAGTGGTTGACAGGCAGGATAATCAAGTATAAAGAAAATGTTTGAATTTGCAAGTGGTTCCATGGATTCGTCCTGGAACCAGAACAAGGGAAAACAGTGAAAATCTGTTGCGGTCCCGCCGCCGTGAATGGTGACCCGATCTGCTGAATGCCACTGTGATATCATGGGAAGGCGCAGAGAGGGGATGACCCTGAGCCGGAAGACCTGCTTGCAAAGGTTTGGTTCTGCACAGCGCGGTACTGTGCAGAGACATGACAGAGATTTTGAAAACGGAAGATCTCGGGGACTGGCCCTG
>LQAH01000095.1_pt1 | contig 30314 bp, 40 predicted proteins | sample 1535791 | NCBI WGS metagenome assembly LQAH01 (sample SAMN04331585, study PRJNA305678) | bioreactor metagenome | isolation source: bioreactor_4 inoculated with Wadden Sea sediment 2nd replicate of a... | place: Germany:Bremen
TCAACCTGTAGATACATTAGAACCAGAATTTGTATTCTTTCTAAGCCATCTATACGATGGTCAACGTAGAGAACTTCTTGTTGCACCTCTTTGAGTTTTTCTAAGCCATCTATACGATGGTCAACTTAGAAACGACACTATGACTTTAACTCTAAGATTTCTAAGCCATCTATACGATGGTCAACAACCAGGTGGGGAGTATTTTACGTTTCTTTTTTTTCTAAGCCATCTATACGATGGTCAACCTTTGACAATATCCATGTGTATACCGATTTGTTTTCTAAGCCATCTATACGATGGTCAACAAAAAGTGTTAAGTGGTATAGATGAATATTCATTTCTAAGCCATCTATACGATGGTCAACCTTGAATATCATCTTCGTTGTAGGTGGGATTATTTCTAAGCCATCTATACGATGGTCAACAAAATGAGCAGTCAAATTGAAAGATTTAAAGATTTCTAAGCCATCTATACGATGGTCAACACACTCCCTGAACCTTTGACGATATCTAGGAATTTCTAAGCCATCTATACGATGGTCAACATATTGATAAAGTAAAAAAGTGTAATGTTTGTTTTCTAAGCCATCTATACGATGGTCAACAGTGAGATTCTACCCACTTGAATTAATGGGTGTTTCTAAGCCATCTATACGATGGTCAACATAAGTATTTCTCTCCTACCATTTCATACATATTTCTAAGCCATCTATACGATGGTCAACGTTACTGAATTGAGTAGAGTTAACAGCTCTAATTTCTAAGCCATCTATACGATGGTCAACCTAGTAAAAAATAGTTGTAAAATATTACACAGTAATATAATACAACTAATTTTATAAAAATAACAATAATTATGAGATGGAATGTATTAGAAATACGGAACTACGCCTCCTGCACTCAATCCAAAAGTATTAAATTTGTTAGAATTGTTATTTTCCACTTCTAACTCATCAATAAAATACTTATATGAATTTTTATTTGACAAACTCACAAGATTAAAATATGGAAGGTTTAATAGAGATTCCTTAAAATCCTTATATTTATTATAAGCTTCTTTATATGAAATGTTTTTCCTTCTGGCAGCCCTTCTTGCTAAACGACAAGAATTTGTTTTTGTGCGTTTTCGAAAATATTTGACCCATTGCGTTTACTTGAGGAGGTACTGTCCTAATGCGGGTGCAATGAACATAATCAGAGAATATACTAAGACTTTTTATCAAATCAAATTCTTCTAATTCTTCTTTTGATAATGCAAATACTCTGATTTTAGATCCAATTCTTTTGTATTCTTTTGAAAACTCAGGGAAAGATAATCCAAAAAGGAACATTACCTTCCTCATCTTGGTATGTAATAAGATGCAAATGGATTTTTGTGATAATTTTATTTCTCAAAAAACAGAGATCTATTTCAGAGTTCTTAATAATTGTAACTTCTTGAAAAAAGTTCATGATATACCTCACTTATCTCCTTCACCAAAAACACCACCACGAATAAGAACGGCCATTACATAATGGTAATCTTCAATAGAATCTAGTTCTTCGCCCCAAGCAAATTTATCAAATAGTGAGAAAAAATCTTTTTTACTTTTTGGATTCCTGTAAGCTCTACCTAGATTTGTAACCGCTCCATATGGTTCAATTGCGATGGCTCCAGCAGTTTCTTCAACATCATCGAATTCTAAATACCAAGTATCTATAGATCGGAGTGCATTGCCAATCTTTTGTGAGTGCATTGCTGCTATACCATCAATAGAGTACAAGATTTTGCTCTTTTTATCTTTTTTCTTTTGAATTTGAATCAAGGACTAATTCTTCGCTTGGATAGACTTCTTGAGCTAATCCTAGACGAGCCTTACAAGTGATTTTCATTAAAAGATAATCATCACTACTCAAAAGGACCTTTTCAATGTGCTGTGCCAGTGAAGCAATCTCGTTGGTAGAATACTCAAAATTATCTAACCCTATAGAATTACTATCAAATTCATAAATTGTATCTAGTCCTTCATTTTCTAATTCTACAGTAACAAGAATATTTTCTACACCGACTCGGTTGCGCCACAAGAAACGACCATTTGCTATGTTTAGAGCATATCGAGAAGCTAACTCAGAGAAACCATAGGTTTCTTTATATTTCTTCACTGCTTCTTTATAACTTGAAAGAAAGTTTGAATTATTGCAAGCAGACGGTTTCTCTAGTCCACCAATTACTTTTAATGAAAATTTCACAACTAATGTATCCTGTTCTTGAGATAGAGAACAAGTATCAACTGTTTGCAAATTGGCATTTTCTACCTTTGCATCCAATCCAAGATAGTCCTTTTCTGTTGTCATTTTTAACCTATTCGAAATAGTGCCTCTTACTGCTTTCTCCCGAAGTTTCAATGGAACTAATTGAGAAGAATTATCCCAGGTTGTTCCATAAAAATATCCATCTGATGGAATTAATTTTTTTTCGAATGCTAGAACTGTTACTTTTTCTTTTGATTTGTTTTTAGCCATGTGATTTCTCCTTAATTTGTTTGGCAAACATATAGATTTTCTTTCTTGATTGTAGGAATACTTCCATAAGACTTCCTCAATCGTATTAATTTTATGAAGCATGATAAATTCTCCTAATGTAATCACGCTTTCAGCAAATCGATGTGGTGTTGTTTCGTCTCTTTGATACTTTGCAAATTCAAGTTCTGAGATACCTTGAAACCCTGTTGCAATGGGAATAATCCACCCAGACCCTTTTCTAGATGAAGTCCAAGTTACAACCTCATTTTCATCAATGGAGGATGTATAGTGAACAGCAAGATGATCTATGAGGGATGTCAAAGCATCTTTCCCTCGGTTCATATCATATTGATTAACTCTCTTCTTTCTGCCAAAATAAAACCAGGCATCATGGATCTTGCCAATCTTTTGATCTCACTATGATTCGACGTTTCTATAACTTCTACTCTTGGAGGAGAGAAAGAGATGATATCACCTCCAGCTAATTTCATCGAAGCATTTAGATGGTGTACAATTTTTAATATCAATTCCTTTTCTGTTTTTTTAGATATCCCGTCACATTCAATAATAAGAGAAATCTCCATATCACATCGTGGTTCAGCAATAAAAGAAGGCCTTTTACCAGTGCTATCTAAAGGATTACTTGTCCCTACGATGTGGCTTTCAAAACTATTTAAGCCTTTATAAGTATGTAGCATAAATCCTTGACTCACAATTGCAACTCCACTGAAAAGAACATTAGCTAGTTCTTTGTTTTGTGTTATTTTTCGTTGTAATGCATGAACAAAACCTAAAAAAGAGGTGATTGCAGGAAAGCCAATTGTTATAGGACTCGAAAAAGCATTGGCATTATGGACTTTAAGGTGAGGAATTATTAAGTATTTTTGAATCATCTGAATGCCTCCATATTGTCTTGAACGATTACATTTATATAATCAAATTCTTCTTTTCCCAATTTCTTAGCTTTTGCTTGTAACACTTTTTTCATAGCCATGGATAATCCATTTAGTAAAATCATCACATATAGTATTTAAGATTTCTTCATCATTAAAATTCATTGATTTAAGCCATTCTTTTTGATATCCCTTTAAAAGAATTTGATTATCTGCTCTTTCTTGCATTGCTAATCGAATCTCCCAAACCTTCACAGAGAGTTGTTTGATTATCTCATCAACTGTAAATACAATACCTTTTCGAATATTAATATTGTTGTAGTCAAGAGATATCAATTTATGAAAGTGAAGGAATTGTTGTTTGTATGAATGTGGCCATATGATTTCATTAAAAAAAATCTTTCTTTGGAATTCTTACATATTTTTGTTCCAACACTGGAGGAATTGAAGGAAGTAAATAGAAACTACCCATTTCTTTACTGTTCAAAGTACTAATGTTCTGAGGTTTATTACCACCATAACCTATCGAAGTGAGGTTGAAAATCTCACAAAACCCTTTATCGCTGTATTTGTTTTCTCGTTTAAGAGTCCTTAACTCTTTAACTTCATCAGAAAACTTCATTCCATTGATTAAATTTTTTATCTCAATAACAAGACCAATATTTGTTAGTATCGAGAGCAAATGATAATTATTTTTCACAGGGAAATAGACTTGTTTAATTTTTGAACTTGTTACCAATTGTGATTTTTTCTGTTCTTTAATTGCAAGAAATTGGTCTCGAATAATCTCGAATTGCTGCCCTGTATATGCCAAGAGCTCTTTCGCTTCTAGAGTCTTCATGTCAATATGCTCTAATACAGTTTTACCATCTTGGAGTTTTAAATTGAGAAAGGACTCCACATCCATTGCTGCAGCATTCCCAAGAGAATCATATACGACTTCATTAAGATTTCCACTTCGAACATACCCGTCTTGTTTATATTGAGTTTTAGCGATTATAGAAGAAGTACTATCATCATGATGATTCGACCGAGAACTTGGGTGACTAAAAGTACAAGGGTGTGTTGTTAGGGATCTTTGTCCAGCCCTCTTTGCGCTTTCGAACAACCAGGTTCCTAAGGAATACTTTTCTTCATTTTTTTCTTTAATCTTTTCTAATTCTTCGTTAGAGCCTTCTCCTTTTAAGGCTTTATCAAGTTCTTCTTTTAGCTTTTTTTCTTTTCGTTCGTTTAAATAATTTGTGATTACAGGATCTACCATGTACACCTCCTATGTGAAATCAAATCCTAGTTCATCGGAATAATAAATTTTTTTCTGTTCTCTTTTAGGGATTGTTGTAACTCCATATTTAAAAGATAAAATGCGCATGCTTAGTTTACTTAGATCTGAATACTTTTCTAAAAGGCTGCAATAGTCTCTTTTCATCCATAATCTCAATTTTTTCATCCTCTGTAATTGGATTGTGAATAATAGAATTAATTGATTCTCGATTAACCATTTGTCCAAATTCATTTTTTTCAGCAAAAAACAACAATCACGCTCTTCATCATAGATGTAATATAATTCTAGCCGAGGCTCACTAATTCTAAATGGGGATAATATGGGGGGAAGCCCCGTGATATACCAATGTTCAGTTAAATTACCTTGGAGTTCACTTGGTCCATACCCCTTATAATTAGTTAAGGTGTTGTGTATCACAAAAATGTTCTAAATCAACTAGTGAATTATTCTTTTTTGAGAAATCTCCTCTCTTAATTCTAGGAATTGAATTAATTCCCTTTTCTAAATCTTTGACTTCAACGAGATCATTAAGGTCATGCGAATCTAGAATCTCGGATTCTTCATATCCAGGTCTAATAAAACAAGGTGAATCAAGTTTAGCTTGATCTTTGATTGCCTTCAAATTGTATTGCATAATCGAAATATTCGGCTCTTTTATTATACAGTTTCTATGACGCATGACACGTCCAGATAATTGTATGATTGACCTAAATGATGAAGGTTCTATTACAGCCCAATCAAAATCATGGTCCCTTCCAATCTCCTCGACAGGAGTAGTAACCAGAATAAAAATTATATTTTTCGAATGAGTCGAATCAATGTGTTTTTTTATGAGTGCTTCATGAAGAGGATTTTTGTCTTTTGTCCTCTTTAGCACTAAATCAAGATGTTTTCTTGTTCATGTCGTAGTAGCATTACCTGCTGTGAATGATATGGCATCACGCGAATATCTACATCAAGTGGAAGTTGAGTATTTAGGAAATATTTAGTAAGAGCAATACAAGGAGAAATGTTTGCCATTCTTACTACTCCAAACGAGACAGATTTTTCTTTTGAAGCATCATATGTATGATACCGATCATGACTTTCTAATACTGATGTTTTTATAGTCTCAAAATAGAGATTCTCCATTGAAGAATCAAAATATGAGTCTTGTGGATTCATTAAAATGTGATCACAATTTACAATTTTACCAATTCTTTTTCGAGGTATATTTTGTAGCTGAGAAATACGTTTATCAATAAATTTATCATAGGTAATTCGAAATTCTTCAATCATTGGAGTAGATGGATTTGTGCCTAATAGAGACACTTTAGTACTAAACTCATCTATAATAATGCTTGAAACAGTTATATTAATTCTCTTAAATTGCGAGTAGATTTTCCATCCAGATATGTAGGCATTTAGATATCCCTCTGCTAAATCTGGAGGTATTGTCGCTGATGAAATCATAACCTTCCGACCTAGTAATGCTGTTAAATGAATAAGTCTTCCTATCGCTATAAGATCTTTTGGATTAAAGTCATCAATTTCATCAATAACCAAATCAGAAGACATTAATCGTAGAGCCGGTAAGATATTTCTAATACTACGACAAGATTCAGTAGCACTCATTAGGTGGTCAATTGTACATACAACGACAGGAGCATATAAAAACTTTCTATCTCTTGATTTCTGAATTATTGGAGAGAGTTGCTCATTTGAAATTTCCATGAAATAGTCTATCTCTCCATCAATTAAGTTCTCTTCAAAATGTAGGCCTTCAATGTTCTCTACTTCTTTTTCGTCAAAATCTTCAAGTTCACTTGGGTTTATCCCACCAATTAATATTGCTAATTCACTATCATCAAGTCCAATTCTGTTACGATATTCATCACCTGTTTGTTTCGTAAGACTTCTTAACCCAAGAGCTAATGTAAAACGTAAAGAATTTTCATCGTCACTAAGTGCTTGCATTACCTTAGCATTAGCCATTGTTTTACCAGAACCTGTACTCGCTAAATTTATTATGAAGGTTCCTGAATCATCTATTACTTGGTTTTTGGAATTAATTTTAATTTTTGCAACAGCTTGATCTTGCCATCGGTACTCACTAGGACTTGCTTTATGTAAAGTTCGATTATCTTTTGAAACACCTAAAGAATCTTCAAATCTTGGAAGCAAATGGGTAATGTATAATGCATTTTTTGAAACTCCTAATAGATGTTCCTCTAATAGTTGATGAGGCTTTCCAGTATTCCTATAGGTATTTGCTAACAAAGAAGTAAAGAATTTAAACTTAGGATCCTCTGGTATTGAAGAAAAATAATGATCTGCAAGCATTACAGAAAGTCTACAATGTTGGAAGAAAATCGGAGAAAGACCTTTATGAAATGAATCTTCAATAGAATCAATAGATTCTAATAGTTTGAATGCCCATTTCTTCAATGATTTTACCCAGCTATTGCTTTGAATGAGAATTCCTTGGCGATAATTAAAACAGTTACCTATTCTTAGCATATACTCATTCTCATCATGGCTATTCTTATATCCCCAAGATGAGTTGATTAGTGCAAATACTTCTTCTATAGTAGTACCTTTTTCGGCCCTATACTGTAGAGCCTCTTTATAGGATAAATATGGTAATTTATGATGGGAGATAATTAAACTTCCGATAAAGGATGCTATGGGAGGAAGCAAGTTGTTGTGTGTATTTGAATATGTTTTAGATTTGCAATTAAGGCTTTTTCATCAAAATTCCAATTTAGAATACCCTCAACCCAGGTTTTATCGTCTTTGGCCTGAAAATAATCAATTAAATTAACAAATAAGAGATATGAGATCCATTCATGCCTAAGAGGGTCTCCTTTATATGAGCTTATCTTCAATTTCTCTTGAAAAAGATCGGAGGTTTTCCCCCAATCATGCAATAAAGCTGTTATAGCAACAATTGCTTTAATACAAGGGAGGTAATACCATTGATTCTCATCCTCCTTTTTAAGTAAATCTTGTTTTGTGGTATGAACCGGAACTTGACCTAGTGAATCAAATTTACTCCGACTACCAACAATCCATAGGAGTTCAGTTCTTTGACGTTCTTTAATAAGATGACATGCCACAGCTGTATTTTTGAGGCACTCTTGTTTAGCAATTTCTTAACCGCACCAAGTCCTTCCATCGTAATGTGCGTCTTCCAACTTCTTTGACCAATTCTATTTGCGAAACTATCTAAGACACGTCTTGTTTTTTTAAGTGCAGAACCTTCACACTCAGATTGAAATATTACTATCATACCAAAAGATCCCAATCAGTAGTCATAGAAATCTCTTTTATAATGGTAAACATATAATCAAGTACTTTATGTTTAGTAAAATATTTAAGACAATCTTCTCGAAAGATTTGTTCACTAACATGTTGAGCCCCATTTATAAAAGCCAAAGGTAACACAATAGAATCCTTAATTAAAATCTGCAATATCAAAAACAAGAGCTCCTCTTCGTGTCTTTCCATGCATTACAGCAAATCCATGAGGAATACCAAGAGTCCACAGTGAAACAGCGGCTAATCCATAAGCAAGGTAATTACCATGATTTAAAAATATATTAATACTGTCCAAATCATCCCTATTTCTTACAAAATTTTCCTGTCCGGTATTTCTAGCAGCGTATTTATATAAGCTTTTTGTGAAAAGGGCTTCAGCTTGCAATAGAAGATGAACCTGTGTTGACTGTTTTAGTTTCTTTTCAAAATTTTTGATTGCTGTTTCTACAAAAACATCATCAACATAAAAATTATTTTCGTGAAGTAACGACTCTTTTTGCCAAACTCTTTTAAGAAATTCAATGCGATAAGTTTGCAATTTTTTTGCTGCTTTCAGTCTTTTAAAATCATCAAACCAGAAACCCATCCACCCTTGCATATACTCAGTCGGTCTATATTCACTTTGAGGAGTAAAAATTCAATTTCTGTTGCAGAAAAAGTGGAGTTCCTCCTGTACCAGTAAAGCCGATCATGACTCCGGCAGAACTAAGCATCCTTACAGCCGCTTGAGTTATTGAAGTACCCATACCTAATAGGATAAACGTAGTGTTTGCTATGGGAATGTTCCAATATTGGTAATTCTTCTTTGTCTCTGTTAAAAAAACGACTCTACCATCCTTCACAATTACTCTACATTTCTCAATTAAATATAGATTTGCCCTTTTTGAATGAAGAATTGCTTTCATATCTGTCAAATAATCCATTTTCCCCTCATCACAGTTCAAAATTTAAAAAAAACCTTCCCATCAAAAATTTAAATAAATAAATTACGACTATTCATTAATATAAAGAATGCATAGTTTTTGAAATCAAGACATTTTATCACGACAACAGGGACATATATTGTCCCTGTCTAATATTTTTGTTTTTTTTAAGAACAAAAATTAAATCATTTTAACTAAATTAGAAGAACGAAATCACTCAAAAACAACTGTCTATATCTTAACATTGGGCACTCAATAAATAAAGCATTTTAGAATAAAACTTCAAACAAATAATGAAGGTAGTTTTTCGTATGTTCTGAGAAAATGAAACAAAACCTAAGCATTAAAAAGAAATAGGTTCTTAGATGCACTTCTCTTCTAAATTAAAGGGGATAATAAATACTGAACGAATATTTGAGAAATATTGGATTTGAGGAGGGTAATTTTTTAGGATACAAACTTCAGCTTCCCTTCTATATATGAATGTTGTAGGAACTGGTTGAGAAAATAGCTATCGTGTTAGATTTATCAATAAAAACAGTTGCCAATCATAATCAAAGGATTTACCATAAAGCCAATGTAAATAGTAGATATGAACTACTATCTAAAGTATACGCATTGAGGTGAATATGAAAAAAGCGATGATAATGCCTATTGTATTCTCCGTTATCTTTGTATGTATGGTGGGATTATATAGCCTGATCTTTTTTATCATCAAAATCCCGTTGTTGATAAAAATTATTGTCTTCTTGATAATTACAGGGCTTGCAGCGACGATGATATACTTACTATTACAAAGAAATAGAGAATTGAAGGAGGAAGAGGAAAATGATTTTAGTAAATACTGATTTTATTAGTGGTAAAACATTAGAGACAATCTCAATTGTAAAAGGATCTACTATTCGAGCAAAGCACTTAGGAAAAGATATCCTATCTGGCTTAAAGACAATAGTTGGGGGAGAGCTCACTGAATATGGTGAAATGATTGATGAAGCAAGAGCTATTGCAACTCAAAGAATGGTAAAAGAAGCCGAAGAGATGAAGGCAGATGCTGTTATCAATATTCGTTATGCAACAAGCAATGTAGCTCAAGGAGCCGCAGAAGTATTAGTGTACGGAACAGCTGTCAATTTTGTAAAGACGAAATAAATAGATATAAAAGCAACCCAGTATTAACACTCCCCTATCATTGGAAAGACCAATGATGGGGAATATTTCAGTTAAACAGTACTTTTTCAAATATATACGAAAAATATCTATCGAGTATCCTCATCATACCAATATTCTTTAGGAACAGGATTACTCCCTTCCCAGATGATTTGTCTGAAAAGTGTTGGATCTGTATTCCCTTCTGTATTAATTAGTAGTATTTCTGAGTGTTCATCTATTTGTAAGAAATCTCTCAGTTCGTCAGCTCCTTTTTCTTTCAAAATAGAAATAAGAGCCCCGAGAGTTACCGCACCACTTTCTCCACTAATAATAAAGGGATCTCCTTTAAGAGGAGTAGCATATACTCTCATACCTTTTGCTGCTGTGTAATCAGGGACACTTACAAAGACATCCACTGTCTCTTTAAGGATATTCCAGGCTATTTCACTGGGAGAACCACATGCGAGCCCTGCCATAATAGTATCAAGGTCTCCATCAACTTGTGTAATCACTTTGTTTTCAGTTTTTGCACTTTCATATAAACACGCAGCATCTTCAGGTTCAACAACAATACACTTAGGGGCATTCTCACCGCAAAGACTATGATAATATCCAATAACGCTTGCCGCAAGAGCACCGACACCGGCCTGAACAAACACATGGGTTGGCCTAGATATTCCTTGAGCACTGAACTGCTCTTGGATTTCTGCCATCATTGTAGAATAACCTTGCATTATCCATGTAGGAATTTGAGAATATCCTTCCCAAGAAGTGTCACTTATAATCTGCCAGTTATATTTTTCAGCATCGACTACAATTTGCCTTACTGCATCATCGTAATTGCCTTCAATGACTTTAACAACAGCTCCGTAACTACGAATAGCATCTATTCTTCGCTTGCTTGTTTCACTGTGAACATAAATAACACATGGATGGCCAAGTTTCTGAGCTGCCCATGCAATACCACGTCCATGATTTCCATCAGTAGCACTAGCAAAGGTAATATTTCCTAATTTATCTTTTACTTCTTTTGAAATAAGGTACTCGTAACTCATTTTCTCATCTGATATTCCAAGTCTTTCTTGAATGAATCGGTAAAGGGCGAAAGAACCGCCAAGAACTTTAAAACTATTAAGTTCTAATCGAGAAGCTTCATCTTTTACCCAAATGCCACCAACATTAAACATTGTCGCTAGATTTGAAAGAGATACTAATGGGCTCATTTGATACCCAGGTATCTGTCTGTGAAAACGACGAGCAACACGGGATACATCAACAGGGAACATCGCCTTTGATCCACTAATATCTTTTTGTTGATGGGGGGTAATAATCCACTTGAAATCTGGGGTGGAATTTTCCATACATGGCCTCCTAAGACCTATTGTTATTATAGAATCTACGTATAACTAACACGTTCATATTATCTATAATCTATATATAATTATAGGCAATATATTGTGTTCTGGCAATGGCATTTTCTATAGTTTGTTGCAGTTTGTTGCAAAAAGTTCTAGAACAACATATGTTTGCACTATTACAGAATTGATATGAGTGCTTCGAAAACAAAGAAAGTACATGAATCTCATTAAATGAGTAAATTCAATTACTGAAAAAAACTAAATATGTGAATTAGCTCTTATATCCTCATCATTATTTAACCATAAAAGAAATATTCTTCCAGCCATTTTCTACTAACGGAGCAATCGAATTAAGTACCTGAGAATATAAGGCTCCTTCTTGACTAGTTATAGCAATATTTCTCTCTTTCGAAATATTCTCTGTTTCAAAATATTGATAAAGTTCATCAAGAGAAAAAGCCCTAGAATCTATCATATAAGTATTATTTGTGCTTACTTCCATGTATAGAATGTTGCTAATTTTAGTTCCAATACCTTTTTTCGAAGTTTTGAATTCTTTCTTCTACATTTGAATTACTTGTCACACTTGTTAGTAAGAAGAATATGAGAAGCAAAAAAATCACATCGATTAAACTTGTGAGATCTCCCACTTTTGAATTTCGTACTGATTTACGATACTTACTAAGTAACATCATCGCTCTTCTCCCTTTTCTGAACATACTCGAATAAGTGTTTCAAGAAGAATCTGATAGGAAAGGAGCCAACTATTCACTCGCTCATTTAACAAATGGTAGGCAATTTGGCTCGGTATTGCAACAGCAAGCCCCGCAATAGTTGTTATCATTGCTTGGTATATCCCACCTGCTAATAGAGTTGCATCTACAGAAGAAGATGCTTTAGAGATATCAAAAAAAGAGATAGCAAGTCCTATTACTGTACCAAAGAGCCCAATCATAGGCGCAATAGAACCAATGAGACTGAGAAGATGAATATGACGGTCTGTCTCTATCACTTTATGTTTCCCATACTCTTCAATTCGAGCCACTCTCTCATTGATTGAAAATGAGAAAACACTATGTAGTGGATGATTAGAATCATCAAGAAAAGAATACACTCCTTGTTCTATTGCCCTCATCTCTTTATCAACTCTTTTATAAGAAATCTTATTCATAGAGAATTCGATTAATTTATAAAAGATCACACTTACCGATATAATAGATAAGAGCAAAAGCGGGTACATTAATAATCCACCTTTAATAAACCAATTTATCATATATTTTCTCTCCTATTGTAGTGAAAACACAAAACGCTTTGTTGTTTTTCGAATTGTATCAGCTGGGGGAAAAACCCACTCTTCTTGTATCGTATTCACACAGACTTGATCTAATATTGAGTGTTTAGAACTTTTTATTACAGAAACGCTTATTACACTTCCACTTCTTCCAATGAGAAGTTCAACTATAACTTCACCCTCAAGTCTCTCTTCGATTGCTCTTTTTGGATAGATGGGAGAAGGAAGGTCTATTCCTTTACTTATATCTTTTGAAGAAATCTCCTCAACCACGAAAGGATTAGATTTATTCTGTGGAATACTCATCTTACTCGTTGAAGGTAATTGAGGCATGATAATTGGTGGCTCTACATTAGCTCCAGTATTATCAGGTTCTAATTCTATCTCAACATTAGAAACACCAAGAAGTTCAGATAGTATAGTGTTATCAGAAACCATTGCATGAGAAAGAATTTCTTGCTTTGCGATATATTTAGAATTCTGATTTTGAGTGGCTTTCCCCTCTTCACTCATTTCTTTTGGAAGAATAATTATATCTGCAAAAATCATGGTAGAGTCTCTCACATCTTCTTCTATAAAGAATGATGTAAAATTTATAAAGACAAAGAGACCAAAGTGCAAAATAAGAGAAAAAATTATGGAAGCAATAGTTACATAATAACAGTGTTTCACTTACCAGTCCTTTATGATTTTCTTCAATAACATTGGAAGATGCGTCTCAATAAGAGTCTCTAGCTGTAAGAATTGTTCTCTCTCACTTATATCGACAGAACTTTCAACTTCTTTTATCTTCGTATACATTGCATCTTTTAATAAATCTGGCCCATCATAGAAAGTAAGGACAAGAGAGAGAACACTCTTTTTTTCCCCATTTGGCTTCATCCATCTCGTCTTTTTAGCAACAGGATCATATTCTCTCTTGAAAATATAATCTCCACTATCAACTTCTGAAATGGTAAATGAGAAAAATAGATAATAATCACAATTCTCATAATCCCCGACAAGAATTAGGTGTTGTTTTTTTAGATAAGAAGAAATTTCTTTAAGATATGTTGTCTGTTGTCCAACATTAGTAATAAGAGAATTCGAAGAAATGAATGGAGCATAGGTAATGTAACTTTCTAACTCTTTAGTACTTGTACAGCTCATCAATAAGAACGTTAATAGACTCACATAAACAATTCTTTCATATCAATTCTCCTTGAGAATCATGAATTGAGGGCCATCTCCGCTATCAATTGTTTTTACTAGAGTTCCGTCTTTGTGTACAAATAGAAGAGAATCTTTACTAAAAGCAGAGATAATAAGAGTATCATCAACAAAAGTTACTGCACCAAAAAGTTCGACTTCATCATCTTCGTATAAGGGATTCATAGCAGAGTGAATTACTGTATGGGTAGATGAATTATAAGAAGTAATATAGCCACCAGTATTTGTTAGGTACACAACATTATTGCTTTTATCAATTCCTGAAGGAGAGAATAATGGAGCCCCCCCAATTGAAAGAGAGGAAACATGAGAGAGCCTGCCATCAATCGATATATTAAATATTTCAACAGTACCATCATTACTGATTGCAAGATTCTCATCGTTCACACCGGTGCAAATAACGTGAAGAGAATCATTAGTCTCATCAACAAACATAGATTGCGGGTTTGAACCAACACCTGTCTTTATATCTTCTACAAATTGTAATCCTTCATCACTCACTTCATAAACAAGAACCCCACCATCCCCAAAAGTATTATTACTAAGAGAAATATAGGTTGTATAAAGATATCCCTGATAATAGACAATTCCCTCAGGGTGAGATCCATATTCAGCAATTGTTATCCTTTCAATAAGTTCTTTTCTTATAAGATCAAATACAATAATCTCATTACTCATCCAACCACTAATATACGCAACTGAAGGATTATCACTATTGATAGACATATTCCATGGATTGATTCCCACTCCAAGATAAACATCTTCAATCCATTCTAATGTAGAGAGATTCAGGTAGGTAATTGAATTATCTAAAGAGTTAACCGAATACAGTAAGTTTCTGTCTTTATCTATAATGAGTTGGTTTTGGCTACTACCAACAAGAAAGGGAGCTCCACTTGGTGTTTCCATATGAAATAGATCTTCGTCAATATCATAATATCCTATTGATTGACCTAATCCATGAACAACAAATATTTCTCTATCTGGTTCAATCTCTCTTTTACCTATTTCAATTGAGGGGTCACAACCATTAAAAATGAAGACTATACTTAATATAAAAATAACTCGCAGGATAATTTGTCTCATTTCTTATGTTCTCCTTTATAGGTGAGAGTTATGTTTCCATGTATTCCTGGGATAGGATAAAATTGAGCATCATAATATTCTTGATTTGTTAGATTATTAATCTTTAATGTAAGAATCCAATTAGTGGTAAGAGAGAATAGCAAAGATGTATTAATGAGTACATTATGAGGTGCAATTTTTGTGTTTGCTGCCGTAATAAAACGATAACTCGTATATGAAATATCAATTTCTGCATTCCATTGTGAGGTATCTCCTATTGAAAAAGTTCCTTTGAATATATGAGGGGCAATAAAAGGTAACTTCTTCTGATAGGAAGCACCGCCAATACCCATATCAACAGCATCAATATATTGATAGTCAAGTGAAATTGAAGTATCAATAATACTATTCAAAGGAATGTCAATTTTTACAGCCCCATTTACACCCCTCTTTTCAACAAGGCCTATGTTGTGTGGAGACCATTTCCCATCAGCACTAGGAATCCACTGAATTAAATCTTTTATTGAATTAGAAAAATAGAGGGCACTTATGGAAATCAATTTATGTACTTTATAATCGAAGCTAACATCAAAGGAAAAGGCGTGTTCACTCCTAAGATATGGATTTCCCACTGCAAAGGCACTAGAAGACCAGAACATATCATCAAAGGAAGGGACTCTGTATGCTGAGCCAATATTTAGTTTGAAAGTAAGATTATCATAGAGACGCAAAGAAGCTCCCACATTTGAACTAAGATGAGTTGCTAAAGAAGAGTAAGACTGATCCCAATTTCTAATATCATGGGTATCTACTCGAAAGGAAGGAATGATTGAAAGGTTTTTAAAAGAAAAAGTATCATGTAGTGCAATATCTGTATGAATTCGATAAAACGAATCACTCACTCCTATTGCGCTACTATTCAATGATTCCAAATCAGACGAATGTAAAGTGTCATACCTAAAAGATGAATGGATTGAAAGAAGTGAAGAAAACTCCCCAATTTCATCATCTCTTTGAAGGCTAAGAGCACATGAGACTGCACTATTTTCATGTACAGAGAATCGAGAGGGATTGCTACTTGTTCTATTAGGATCCCACAATCTATATGAATATGAAAAAAAAGAATCTATTTCAATAGAAAATAAGGGATTATTCTTGTATTGATATGTAATGGCAGTACTCAACTTTTTATCTTGCAAAGTTGCATAGTAAGAAGGGAATTCTATTGCACCAGGGACTCCTTTTTTATCAAGATATAAAGAGAAATCCCCGCCAATTGCGATCTCTTTTACTCTATTAATATCAAAGAAAAATGAGGATGAAAGACCAAACTTAACACCATTAGCATTAATTCGGGTAATCCTATTATTGGTAAGTTGATGAACATAGGGATACTCTCCATTACTGTAGTGAGCATAAGCTCCAAATGAATAAGAAAAAGAAGATAAAGGATAGTTCATAATTTCATTTGTGAATGGATGAATAGATAACAATGAAATAGGTTTTTTGATTGAAAAAATAGAGATCCTTTAAAGGAATTATACGAACCATAAGAAACATCACTTGTAATAAATGTACCAACAACATTGTTTTTTTTTGTAACAATATTTACTACACCTCCAATAGCATTTTCACCATATCTACTACTAAGAGCTCCTTCGAGAATTTCTATCCTTTCAACATTATACAAAGGAATACTAGAGATATCATATTTCCCACTTTGAATAGAATTAATTCGTCTCCCATCAACAAGAATCACTACCTGTTCAGCAGTAGAGCCTCTTAGTCTCACTTGAGAAGCCGCCATTGGACCTCCCATTGAAATTATTGATACCCCTGGTACTTTCTCCAAGGCTTCCTTCACACTATCATTACTGTTAAGATTCTCTTCATCTATAGTTATTATCTTTTGATTGAATGATGAAGGTAACGCATTAGTATCAATTATGTTACTTGTGATATAGAAGGTCTCAATAGATTGGGCGTCTAGAAAAAAAAGAGAGAACATGAGAAATAGAGACATTATTGATAACGTTCTCTTCATAACCATTTTTCATCTACTCTTTCAATATACGTAAGTGTCGAGTCATCAAGGGACAGATATAGTAGAGATATAATGTCACTAAGAAGATACTGAGGATAAAGAATCGCACTACTATACAGATCACTATATCCATATCCGTTTGTTCTTTTTGAAAAGGTGTATCTCTTTAATTCTTCCTCTTTATTCAATAAAAAGAAAGGTTCGCTCCCTTCTTGTAGATTTTTCAGTTCAATATCTATGTTTGCATCTCTAAAGAATGAGATAAGCCACTGATCATCGCAAAAGAGTATTACTTGTATGGGATTGTATTCTAAGCTTTGAACAAAAGAAATAAGTTTCAAAATAGTCATTTTTGCTCTTAGTATAGATATTCATTGCTTCTGCTTCTTTATAGAACAACTCTCCAAAGTAAAGAATAAGTTCTAATTTATCTAATGGATGTTCACCTTTGTAATCAACTATTTCTTTATGGATTATTACTTCATGATAATCATCTCTGTCAGTTAAAATGAAATCTGGATTATGTATTGCAAGAAGTAGAAATGCTGGTATATCTTCCTGATCAGCAATAGTAGTGTGTTGTCCCTTTAGTCTCATTACACTCTCTTCACTCACCACATATTCATATGAAGAGAGAACACTCAAGCTTTCTAATACATCAAGTGCTTCTAAAAACACAAAAGCCTTTTCACTCATCGATGCAAAGATGTTGTGGCTTCAGAACTTAAAGGGAATAGAATCATTATAAAAAAATACATTGAAATGTGAGGCGCTTCATTTCCTCCAATCTCCTTGTAAGAGATGTAAATCTGCAGCTCCTGCAATTTCACTACTTACTTCATTCATTTGACCACAGACTTGAAGGACTCCAGTTTGAACCTTAATGAAGTTTATATATTCTAGATTGGCAGGATTCCCATCACTATCAATTGCATCACTTATATCTATTAGATTTGCACCTCGTGCCCCTTTTCCAAAAGGGACTAACTTATAATCATCTCCACTATAATTCTCCCCATAACCAAATGTGAATTTGTATGAAATATCTGACCATTGTCCATTAAGAAATTCCTTAGAGTCAGGAAGGAGAGTTCCTGTAAAAGTAATGAAAGTGCCTAATTCATCTTCTCCAATATTAATGGCATGATATTCATTGGCATCTAGAAAATCATACAGGGGCCACCACCATGTACTAGAGGTATTTTCGCCATGTCCATTTATTAGGTAATGTCTGGTGTCTTTATCATCCTGCATAGTGTAAAACATAGGCAAAGAAAGATCTTCTTCCTTATAATAGGTAACCTTTGCTTCTCTTTGATACCCTTCTTTTCCTGTTTCACTACCACCTATTTCATACCAGATATCATCTGGAATCTTATTTTCGTTTGTATCCTTCATAACAAAGATAACTGCAGGTTCATCCCCTACTCCATTTTGAGAAAAAATGGCAAGGTCATAAAAATCTTGTTTATTAAGAACGTTATGATCAAAACCTGCTACAATGTATCCACCCCATCCTCCAAGTAATACATAGTTAGCATTTTGCCCTTTCAAATGCTCTTCTATATCGTATGAAACTGATTGAGCGTGTTGACCTACCCCATACACATATTCAAATACTGAATGAATGTAGGGAGAGGTTTCGTGCTCATTCAACGAGCACGAAGTAATCAACAATAAGATAATACTACCGATTATGTAGGATAGTGTTTTCATTCTATCTATCTAAAATTTTTGATGCACCAGTACTTGTAAAACTAAAATAGCCCTGTGCGTTTGTTGCACCTAACTGAGCATCTCTTGCTGAATCGAACACCTCATTAACATATGGGGAAATTCCATCGGCATCTTTATATCCTTGAGTAAAATCTTTTTTTGATGGGTCATCTGCATTATCTTGCCATCTAAATATGTTATATCGCCCTATTTCTCCGGTACCAGAATCTGAAACAGCAGTATATTTAATTATGGCAAAGCCGTAATCATCTATTGGGACGGCTCCTAATGATACAATTTCTGTATCGCCTGCATTAAACATGTTTAGACCAATATCTACAATCTCTGCAGTATAAGAGGTGTAACCACTGTCATATGAAATAGTATGTTGATTAATAATCCACTCTTCAGTTCCATAAGACCCTATAAGTTCCCAAGTCCCTGCTACAGGTATTGTTGTTTCTTCAAAAAGGAAACAACTGCTGAATAAGAATACCACGAGAGTGGTAAGCATAAAGATGCCAAAAATGGCACGAAAGTGATTGATGTTTTTCATCAAAATCTCCTTTTGTGCTTCCTATGAATCTGGTTTGGGGGGAACTTTACAATAGTATTCGCTACATTGTAACAAGAGCATACCCAGTAACAACTCAGACCACGAAGCTGTGTGTTGGTGCATATAAGAGGCAAATATCCTGACTTAAAGGCATTTCATGATACGCCTTCCCAGATTACATCCAGTGGCATATGTATCATTCTTCCTTATCACAGTGGCGGGTCCGCGGGAGATTTTCACTCCTCTTCCTTATCACTCTTATATCTTAAAATATTGATAGCATGATAAATCAGAAAATACTCTGTGTAAAGAGGTCTATTCTATGACTTACATGTATAATTTTAAGGGTAAATATCAACTCTTGATTTGTGAGAATTCGCAGAGTATGATTAAAACATGATAGAGTGTTCAGTTGAGAATGCATTTTTATGTAAACACAGCCTCTTTGGTGGTCTCACAAATCCAGAACTCGACACTATTAGACCCTTCATCAAAGAATTAGAGTTCAAAAAAGGGGATTACATTCTTAAACAAGGGGAATTTAACTCAAGAGTCTATTTTATTGTACAAGGAGTCGTCTCTATTGAGAAATTCCCAGAGCATCATGAAAAAGAGAGTAGAAAAATTGCAACATTAGAAGAGGGAGACTCTTTTGGAGAGATGGAACTCATCGATATTCAACCTTGTGCAGCAAGTGCTATTGCTATTGAAGATTCTTCTATTGTGGCCCTCGATAGTCAGGATTTCTATTCACTATCAAAAATTAATTTGAAGATTTATACCATGATGATGCTCAACCTTGCTCGTGATATCTCACGCAGACTCAGAAAAACAGATGAGTTATTAGCTGAAGCAACCATGGATTCACAAGAGAACTTTGTTCTTTAATTACTTCAAATACAATTTAATACTTCGTTAATAATACCCAACAGTGAATAACAACTGGAGAATAACAGGAGTGAACCTATCAAGCCCATATAGAGATGAAGTAATTAAGATGGTAAACGAAGGAACCATTGAAGTCCCTTACTCATCTTCCTTGAATGTATACACATTAAAAGAACAGGGAATCATCAAATAGGAATAGAACATACTATTACACGTATGGGGTGAAATTCACCCCATATTTTTTCACTTTACATCATTTCTCACTTTAACACTGGTCAATTGGATTACCTAGAAATTCAATATCCCAAAGGTAATACTTACACTAGGAGAGATGCTCCAAGCAGAGTCCCCGATTGATGACATGTTTTGTGTATATTCTGTTCCATCTTTACCAAAAGTAAATCGAGTATCTAATGAGACAGTAAGATTCTTAATTCCCGTATAGATAATTCTTGGAATTATAATACCAGAGCCATCACTTAAATTTGAGAGAGCTGTGATAGAAGTACCGATATGTTTGTTAAAAGAGAAGGAAGTAGTTAATGCCGCATAGTGCATTCCAGGATTATTTAGATCTTTTATTGAAAGAGAACTGCCCGGAGTTATTAACAATGATGGTACTTCATCATAGAAATCAGTATTATCATATCCTTCTCCATTGAAGAAGTACTGAGCAGCAATAGAGAAAGCAAAGTCACTAGCAGGGGCTGTGTAGGTATAATTACCGCCAATGGTACCTAGAAAGAAGAACTTGTCTTTATAGGTTGTAGTCGTAAATGTAGAAGGAGCCGTTTCAATAATAAAGTTTTTATTAGATCCATATTGAAGGACAGCTTCACCAAACATGGCTATTTGCCCTAGTCCACTTGAAAATGTCAACATGGCAGCAGGAGGGTTGTCGTATCGGTAATATGCACCAAAACCAACTTCTGTTTTGTTGATGACTTTCTCTAACTTAACAGCATATGCTAAATCTGATGCGTCGGTGAGCGTTGGAGGAGAGATAATATATGCATAAAGATTATCAACACCAATTGGGGCATTTAATTTTATAGCAATCGGTCCTTCAAGATCACCTGAAGTATTGAGTGGATCTATGTCACTCAGATTCAGTAAATCAGCTGGACTAAAGAAATAGCCTACACCCCAATTAATTGTCTGTTTTCCAATTCTAAAGAAAAGAGAATCATTATAGGTAATGTCTGCAAAGAGTTCTTTCAAGGAATAGGTTGGTTCAGTTGGGTTTGAGTCTGGTGATACAAAAGGATAGGTAATTCCAAAAGAGCTATATACTCTTGTATCTTCACTCATCCTTGCATCAATAAAGAGTTCTGAATCTATTGAACCACTGAAAGTTGCATCTACTTCCTCTTCACTCGGATACCAAGTAAATCCTGGAGTTCCATTAAAACTAAAAGATCCACCGACTCTTACCCCACCTTCATCTTGTGTTAATAAAATGGTTTGTAAGCTTTTATCAGTCTCTTCAACTTGAGTAATAAATGAATCGCCTGAACTCTCACCAAATAGGTCATCATCGCTTTCACTTCCAAATAGATCTTCTTCTGTTGTTGTTCCAAATAGATCCTCTTCGAAAGAACTATCAGTAGAACCAAAGAGTTCTTCATCCATTGAGGCTGCAAAGAGTGGAGAGAAGAAAAGAAGAACACATAGTAACGGTATAAATAATTTTTCAATGTTAAACTCTCCTTCATTAGTTATTTACCCTTTCTACATACGATTTCGTAAAGATTGAATCAGGGATTTCTTTTACAGAGATATCACTTACTGTAATAGTAGTCTTTTTACCTTGAACAAGATTATCTATAAAAATCATTCTATTTGGAATGAATGAAGATCCTGCTTGAGTGTAAGAGGGATAATATGAAGTCCTCAAAAGACGGTTACTTGCGCTATAATCTTCTGATTTTAGGACTAACAAAGAATCGCGTGTAACAAACAAAATCTGTTTAGGATAGGTTACTTCATTATTATTTGCTTCAATCTCTATCTTATATACATCAAACTTTCCTAATTTCTCTTCACCAATGGCGACAACACTGTAGTCTTCACTAATAGAACTCTCATTAAAATCTGAATTATTTGCATCACTACCAGTAAATTGTTCTTTTAATGAGGTGTGGCTGAACTTTCTACTTTGTGGGTCATAGAACCAAAGATTATCATCAATCATGAGATACCCTTGTCCTTGTTTTGTTGTAGGTTCTTGTATAAGTAGAAGGAACTTATCATCATCGTCTGACCTGAATTGGAGAACTTTTGTTTTCTCTACTCCGTCAGTAGGATCTTCACTAATAATGGTCATGAGGGCAGATAAGTCGACTCCCTCAAAATTCGTATTTTTATCTATCTGTTCCAACAATTCTGGACCATCACTAACAGAAATTGCAAAAAGAGGGGTGAGTAATGTAAGAATCAATATACATATAACAATCTTTTTCATAAATATTCCTTTTTAAGCTCTAAGAGCATCGGCAGGTGATAATTTAGCTGCTTTTCTTGCAGGACCTGCGACTGCAATTATTGTAATAATCGTGACAATAAAGAGAACCATCAAAACAGACAATGGTTGTATGAGTACACTAATATGACCTTTATCCATAATGAAAGCAAAATTTGAGTCTGCTGGGAAACTGATAAGAGAGAGGATAAATGAAATCACAAATGCTGCAATGAGTCCAAAGAAAGCTCCTCTTAACACAAGAATTACACCTTCTAAGATAAACTGTTTAGAAACATCTCTCTTAAGCATCCCCACTGCCCTCATTGTGCCAATCTCTTTTACTCTCTCTATCATAATCATATGGAATGTATTAATAAGACCAACCATTGTTATCACTAACATAATGAGAAAGACTCCTATAGCTATACCATTCAATATTGCGAGAATTTGTGTTACAGCCTCCATAAAATCATTGAGAGTTGTCACTTCAAATCTAGTTTCTTCCCAAGGTTCTTCGTTAACAGCGGAAGAGAACATTGATGTGATTTGTTGGCTAGGATCATTTGAATCATTTTTTGGCTTTAGGGTATACCCTAGCTGTTTAATACCAGATTCTAACAGAGATTGTACAACTGGAATATGTCCAAGGTCGTACAAAAATAGATTAAGATATTGATACTCTTGCTCTTTTAATCCAATCAGACTATTTATATAATCTATATGGGCATATGAGTATGAGAATCCCATCATCGTGATATCTTCAGTGGTTGCTACAACAATAAAAGAACCTACATTTGCCTGTCCTGTCACGGTCTCAAAACTCACTAAGAGCTCTTCTCCAATAACAAGTCCTAATTGAGTAGCAACTCTATCTGGGATAATAATTGCATTCTCTTTTTCTAACTTTTCTAGATCACCTTTCACAATTTTCAATGAAGATAAAAGCTCAGTTTCTTGAGAGAAATTAACTCCTTGAATATTTTCAGTAGAAACATTGGATCTAAAAATGAATTTACCATCGATAGCACTTCTCTTTTGATAATCTTTCACATATTCATCAATTGATGGAAGAACTTGGTCAATGACTTCAGGATTTTCAATACGAGAAGCGACTTTTTGATTATCGAGCAATACATTTCCTGTAATATAGACATGTCCACCAAGAATTGATTCAAAATTCGTCATAGTATTTACTACAAGACCTTGAGATAGTCCATTTACTAAGACAATCATCATCACTCCAAAGGCAATAGCAAGTCCTAAAAGATTACTTCTTCTCTTTTGTCTACTTACATTTCTATATGCAATTTTAACAATATTATTCATATTTCTAGCCTACCCTTTATTCATTGCTTCAAGAGGTGATACTTTCAGTGCAATACTCACAGGGTATAAAGAAGCAATAATACCCACGAGAGTGATTGCAATCACTGAGGAGAAAATTGCACTAACTGATATTGATGGTCTGAAGATTGACCCACCTAGAAGAATCTGCAAAAATTGATTAGTTGCCTCAATTCCAACAATTCTAAATATCATAATAACAATAATTCCAACGATAACACCGAGTAATCCGAAAGCAAGAGAAATTATCATAGTTTCAAGAGTAACCATCTGCCGAACAAAACTCTTTTTTGCTCCTATTGCTCTCATCGTACCAATCTCTCCGAATCTCTCTGAAACAGAGATAACAAGAGTATTCATGATGATGATAACAGCAACTATTGCGATAATAAAAATAAGAACATTAAAAACAATACTAAGAGTATTTGCTAGTTGAGCACTTATACCAGCTCCTTCAAGCCAATCATATGCTACAGCTTCTATTCCTTCTTTCTCAAATTGTTTATTTAATTGCGACACGACTTTTGCTGTGTCTTGTGAATTATATAATTTTACAAGAAGGTAATTCCACGCATTTTTATCAACCTCGAGAGCAACATCTCTTTGACTTGTATCACCTAACACAGAAAGATATGATTCTTCATTCTCTAATATATTATTATCTGAATCTGTTGATGAGATTAAATCATCACCAAAAGAGAGCTTTCATCTGATCCAAATAGATCATCTTCACTTACATCTCCCAAACATCTTGTTCATTCTCACTCAAATTAAGAGAAGTAGCTGTATTAGCAAGCATTCCATTCATAATTCTTAACGTGTTCTCATCAACAAAACTAATGAGCTGTAAATCAAAAGAAGTATTACCATAATCATGGATTCCTTTCAAAGGAATTTCTCTGATTTTTGTTCCACTCATCGTATTGATGGTAGTAAGAACTATCATATCGCCAATTTCAATCTCTTTCCCACCTGTGGAAGCAAACTGTTCTGCCACTGTTTTTGAGATGACGATGCCAGGAGATCCATCTTCATCTAGAAAAGAACCCTCAATTATATTTACACCTGTTGGAAACATTTCTACATAATCCTCTGGATTAACACCAAAGAGGACCATAAAGGCTTCACTCAGGTCTCCAGATTTTGCCTGAGACAATCCATTTAACTGTCCGGTTGTCTTTTCTACTTTATCATTTGAATTGACTATCTCATACACTCTCTCAAAAGAGGGAACACTTCTAGGCCCTTTTGACATAGCATCAGAAGAAAAAATCAGAGAAACCTCTTCTACTTGATTATTAACAATAAAGAGGTCACCTGTATAATTTTCTGTGTAGTTCTTTTCAATCCCGGCTTTAATTGTGTCCATGAAAGAATTTCCTATTACAAGAATTGCAATACCTAACATAATCAGGGAGCCAATGATGAGTGTTTTGCAAGATGAAGACGCAAATTTCTTAATGCGATTCGAATGAGAACACTTGACATCTACTCACTCCTTTTTTTTCGTCTATTTTCTATCACAAGGCCATCTTTTAATCTGATAACATGGTCTGCGATATCAACAATAGTTTGGTCGTGAGTACTAAATATAAAAGTCGTACCTACATCAGTATTCATCTTTTTCATAAGTTCAATAATTGCTTCACCTGTAGTAGAGTCAAGGTTAGCAGTAGGCTCATCAGCGAGAACAATAAGAGGTTTAGTGACAAGTGCTCTTGCGATGGCAACTCTTTGCCTCTGCCCGCCACTAAGTTCCATGGGTTTATGAGTTTTCCATTTTTCAAGTCCAACTTCTTCAATTAAATATTCAATCCACTCTTTTCTCTCTTTCGCAGAACCTTTGTTTTTCTTATCGAGCAAAAGGGGGAATTCAATATTCTCAAAGACGTTTAATACAGGAATCAAGTTAAAACTTTGAAAAATGAATCCTAATGTTTTATGACGCAAACGAGTAATTTCATCATCTTTCAACCCACTAGTACTTTTGCCATTTATTTCAACAGATCCTTTAGTTGGAGTATCGATACAACCAATCATGTTAAGGATTGTTGATTTACCGGAACCAGATGGACCAGCAATACTGATAAAATCCCCTTTTGTAATATTAGCACTTACTCCGTTTACTGCATGTACTTCTGTTTTACCTAATGGATAAATCTTGTAAACATCCTTTAATGCTATGATTGTAGATGAACTCTTTTGCATATATTTCCTCTCTTTAGACTATATAAAAAGGAAATTAATTTTACATATGTAGATAATAAGTTAAGAATAAAGAGATGTAATCTCTTGATTCATTAATCTTCAATACTAAAATAATTACCTTTTATCCTAATTAATAACATATCAATAAAGTAGGACTTTTAGTAACTGTTTTAATTAAAATTAATGTAAAAAAAGTAAAAAAAAATAAAAATAATTTAGGGAAATTTAGATAATAGTTAATTATTATTGCTAAGGAGTGACCATCACAAGCAACCCACTTACCTCTTTTCCTTATGTAAAAGAAGTCGATGGTCACTACCAAATTGTTTTAGCTACATAGGAAGAGGTGTCGGTGCAAAATACATCACGATTTCTTCACTATCCTTTAAGGAGAGTGTTATAACACCTTCAACAGTACTTGTGATTCGCATTGTGTATTCAATGTTTTCAATGGTGACTAGTATTTCTAAAGAGTCGCTCATATCGACAATTCCCATTGATTGATCTCCTTCAAGATCATCATTATCAAATATATTCAAGACATAAAGACCACTTTCTTCATTAAACGGAGTAACGTTAAATGTAAGATATTCAGTATCTCCGTTTGAAAGTTCTTTTACCCATTGGAAAGAAGTAAGAGTTGCTACATCGTAAGAAAGATCGATTGTCCCTCCTATCTCACTGTCACATCCTGTACAACTAATAAGTGCCATTATTGTAATTAATACAATAAATACTACCTGTTTTCTCATGTTATCCTCCACGTTGTTTATTCCTAATCAGGTATAATATAGTTTTATATACGAGGGATTATTTGTCAAGGATTTATTTTTAATAATTTGTTATACTATATAGGTTTATACACTTCTCAACACACAGGTATTAATGAGTACATATTCCATATATACAAAAAAAAAATGGAGAAGTTGAAATGACATAAGGAATTAATGATTTATGACTAATATGAGATAAATGGGTTAACCTATTGTACCATAAAAGTGATAATATTCACATAGAAGTTTTTTGAAATGCATCTATGAGTAATGTTAAAATGATTCTACTAATTGATTAAATATAAATAACCATGCTATTTATTACAATTACAATACTTTTGTTGAGATAAAGGAGTGTCTATGAAATAACTATAAAAGTGGAACAAAATGCATCCAGTCAGGATATATTCCTGGAAATGGGGATCTACGAACTCTTCCAATATATCAAGGGACTACCTATAAATATGATAGTGGGGACCATCTTGCAGCCCTATTTAACCTAGAGGAATCGGGTCATATGTATACTCGCATCTCTAATCCCACAGTAGCCTTTGTAGAAGATAAGATTAATGATCTTGAAGGTGGCGTTGGAGCGATGTGTACTTCAAGTGGACAAGCCGCTTCTTTGATAGCTGTATTGAATATTACCAGTAGCGGACAAAATATTGTGTGTTTATCTAACCTCTATGGAGGAACGACGAACTTATTCTCTGTCACATTTAAGAAAATGGGAATTGAAGCACGATTTGTAAGTCCATCGATGAGTGATGAAGAAATCGATTCCTATTTTGATGATAATACTCGACTAGTGTTTTCAGAAACAATTGCAAATCCATCATTAGATGTTTTAGATATTACCCGTTTTAGTACTATCGCCCATAAACATAATGTACCTCTATTTGTCGATAATACATTTGCGACTCCAATTCTATGTCGTCCTATTGAATATGGAGCAGATATCGTCACCCATTCTAGTAGCAAATATATGGATGGGCATGCAACAGTTATTGGTGGAGTCATTGTTGACGGAGGGACTTTTGATTGGGCTCAATCTGGAAAATACGATGAGCTCACAATGAGCGACCCTTCCTACCATGGAGTAAAATATGTTGAAAGGTTTGGAAAGGCTGCATTTATTGTAAAGGCACGAGTTCAGCTGATGAGAGATCTAGGATCCTCTCCTCAACCTCTTAGTGCATTTTTACTAAACCTCGGCCTTGAAACACTAGCTCTTCGCATCATTCGTCACAGTGAAAATGCTCTTAAAGTTGCTCAATTCCTAAAAGAACATGAAAAAGTAAGTTGGGTGACATACCCAGGGCTTCCTTCTGATAAAAATTACGAACTAGCTCAAAAATATTTCGAGAAAGGATACTCAAGTGGTGTGGTTTCCTTTGGATTAAGGGTGGGAAGGCAGATGCTATCAAATGTATGGATACACTTTGTTTAGCTTCCATTGTAACTCATGTAGCTGATGCACGAACGAGTGTATTACACCCAGCAAGTACGACCCACAGACAATTAACAAGTGAACAACTAAAAGATGCTGGAATAAGTGAAGACTTTATTCGCCTTTCTGTTGGAATTGAAGATGTTGAAGATATCATTGAAGATTTGAAGCAAGCGCTCGATTCATTATAATATAGCATAGCACTTATAGATGAATTAGCAGATGTTACAAAGGTTGTTACAATAGTTAAAAAATTTTAATTAAGTAACAGCCTTTTTTTAATGAGCCTGTTATATGTTATTTACTTCGAGGAATCCTTTGACTATATTTAGGATATAATTGAAAGGAATTTACACATGAAAAGGTTTTATATTGTATGTTCACTGCTATGTGCTTTTCTATTACCAATCACAGGAGCTTCCTTTGAAGAGGTAAAAGCGAGAACAAGCAGTAAGAATAAGATAGATTTCCCTGATGATGCTCTCTCATCAAATCCAACAATCTTCGCTTTTGTTCTCAGCGACACACGAGAGGGTGGCGAAAAGCAGCAAAGCCAGTTACTGCAATGGCATACTTCACTATTAAACAATCCCTCTTTCCCTAAGAATGTACAAATCTATCATTTCCCTGTAATTGCAGGTGCGCCTGGTTTTGTAAAAGGATTCATTAGAAATGGACTTGGAGAAACATATGAAGGAGTTGTCGATGATGATAATGTGGCTGTTCTTTTTGTCGATGATGCGGAATCTTTTGCAGTACAGGCCGGACTTCCATTTAATAATGATGCAACTGTAGTTGTTGTAGACAACAAAGGAAAGATTAAAGGATTTACTACTGGAGAAGTAAGTAATGAGAAGATGAATACAATTTTAACTCTTCTTTAAATGTACATTCTCTAACACATCTGTGGTGTATCGTAAAGTGTGTTTGGACAGACATCAACACAATGACCACATCCTACACATAGAGAGTCTACGACAGGAATCCCAATTGATGCTTTTGATGCAATATCAATATTCATAGGACATATATCATTACACTTGTTACAACCTATACAGGAAGTTTCATTTGTTACAATTCTCTGAGTGGTTACTTTACTCAGGAAAGAAAGCGTCGTTCCTACAGGACATACATAACAATATCCCCTTGGACTTATAACAATCCAACAGAACATCATGAAAAATAGTTCGAAAATGAGGTATTTTGCAACTTCTAATGATGCCATTATTCTCGTCCCTTCTAGAGAAACCACATCAAATAGGACGAGAATCCAGTAGAAAAAAAACAATAGAGCAACGACTAAATATATCCATCTAAAAAACTTTAATAGCCGTCCCTTATATGTAGAACTCTTGAGTGGAGATGCAATCGAAAATATCTCTCCAGCAAAACCATTAAACATACATAGAGAAGAACATTGCCATCTTCTCCCCTTAATTAAAGTGCCAATAGCGATAATGATGGTAATCATCATAGCAAAAATCAAGGAATGGGTTATCCCTTTTTGACCAAGCTGTACAATACTTTTAGAATAGTAGTCGCTCCCCTTTTCAAGCAACTGAAGTGACATTGTAGACCAAGGTATAGGCATACTAAAAAAGTAAAGCTCTTGATTATCAAGGAGGAATGGAAGAATAAGGTGAAGAACTAGAGCACTTATAGTAAGAGCTATAAGATTTCTTTTTCTCATGGATGAAATGTTTTTGGATTTTACTATTGATAATGTCAAAAGAGAAGCAATAATGATGAGAATTATTTTGAACCCATTTTCATAAGCATGCCATAATGATGTGATAAATTTTCCCATTTGTTGGCTAACATGTGGAACTAAAGCATAGTTTAAAGATGCAAAAACGAGACAAAGTACAATATAAAGAAGCATCAAGAGTTTTAACGATT
>LQAH01000096.1_pt1 | contig 29671 bp, 33 predicted proteins | sample 1535791 | NCBI WGS metagenome assembly LQAH01 (sample SAMN04331585, study PRJNA305678) | bioreactor metagenome | isolation source: bioreactor_4 inoculated with Wadden Sea sediment 2nd replicate of a... | place: Germany:Bremen
TTTGTCAATCATAAATTGTTGAACAATTTATGATTGACAAACATAGATCAGTTCTATATGGATATCCTGAATAAAACACCACCCGACAGCTGAACGATATGGTTGTGACCCAAGTTTTATTAACAAAAATATTATGGGGTAAAGTCAGCCATGACTATAAAGCCCCTTATAAAAAAGGAAGCAAAGAATGTGATCAACATTAATTAATTTAATCTAAAGGAGGAATCATGGAGGCTCAAGCGATTGAATACGGGGCATTGGCCCTGGCACCAGTCATCGTTGCCATTGTGCTTGCAATTTGGAAAAGGCAGGTCATTGTATCGCTTTTATTGGGTGTATGGATCGGCGCAACCATTATAAACGGGTATAATCCCATAAAGGGACTTTTAGAGACCTTTTCGACATTTATCGTCAAAAAATCACTGGCTGACCCATGGAACATCGGTATTCTGGTTTTTTGCCTGGCAGTCGGAGGCATGATCGGGGTGATTGGAAAGATGGGAGGAACCGCTGCCATTGCCAATGCACTGGTCAAAAAAGCCATCGATGTCAGATCCAACCCAGCTTTCCACAGCTTTGATGGGCGTGGCCATATTTTTGATGATTACGCCAACTCAATGATCGTTGGAAATACGATGAGGCCGATGACCGATGCCCATAAAATTTCCAGAGAAAAACTGGCCTATATTGTTGACTCCACGGCCGCACCGGTCTCCTCAATGGCACCGCTTTCCACCTGGGTCGCAATGGAGCTTGGTTTGATAGCAGCCGGGCTGAAATCAATCAATATTGAAGCCAATGCCATTTTAATTTTCTTTCAATCCATTCCTTTCCGGTTTTATTCACTTTTTGCCGTGGTCCTGGTTTTTATTCTGATCTGGCAGAAAAAGGATTACGGTAAAATGCTTAAAGCTGAAATCAGGGCCAGAAAAACCGGTCAGGTCTATGCCAGCGATTCAAATCCGCTGATTTCTGAAGACAAGGAACTTTTACCGTCCGGTGATGTTAAAGGATCTGTCTGGGATGCTGCCATTCCGATTACCATTTTTATTTTAATCAACATATGCGGTCTCTGGTATAGTGGCTATGAGCCGGGCAAAAGCATTCGGGATTGTTTTGGTGATGCCGATGCCTCTGTTGTTTTAATCTGGGCTGCATTTATCAGCTCTATTGTTGCCATTTCCAAAGGACTGATAAATAAAAGATTTTCCTTGAAAGTTTCTGTAGAGGCATGGATTGCAGGGGCCAGAACAATGATGGCTGCTGTTATTATCCTTTCGCTGGCTTTTGCCCTGAAAGCCGTAATTACAGACATGGGACTGGCAAAATGGCTTGTGGAGGTTTCCAAAGGGGCTTTATCCGGTCAGCTTCTCCCGGCAATTACGTTTGCAATCGCAGTGATCATTGCTTTTGCCACTGGAACTTCGTGGGGAACCAATTCCATCCTGATGCCCATTGTTATTCCCATTGCCGCCGCTGTTTCCAATGCGGGTACCGAGGTAACGCCCCTGATCATCAGCACCATTGGCGCTGTACTTACAGGCGCGGTTTTCGGAGATCACTGTTCACCGATTTCCGACACAACAATTTTATCCTCAATGGCATCAGGTTCAGATCACATTGACCACGTCAAGACTCAGATGCCATATGCCGTGACTGCCGGCTGTTTGCTCTTATTTTCGTTTTATTCCCGCCGGTCTCGGGATTTCCCCGTGGTTTTGTCTTGCAGCCGGTCTTGCTGGTTTAATCGTGTTTGTCAGGTTTATCGGTAAAACCATTGATTCACAAGGAAATGTCATTTAACAAAAGATCATCGATAAATGAAACAAATTATACACATACCAACGTTTCACATTCAGCATCTCAATCGGTTTTCCGGTTTATAATCCCCCTTTTTCAAAAATCAAACACATAAAAAATAGTAAATTAAAATTATTAAAGCAGCCCTGATCAAACTGGACTGAGGGTTGCTGGTACACCTTACAAAAAGGATAGTCAATATGAATATAGTTGTACTGGGCGGAGGGCTTATTGGCGGGGCAATCGCAAAAGATCTGGCCGATGATCAAGATATCAATGTAACCGTTGCAGATATTTCCGAAACCACTTTAGAAAAACTGGGCTCCCAACCGGGTATCAATGCGGTCCGGCAGGATTTGTCAGACGTCACCGGTCTGGGCAAGCTTGTTTCAAAATTTGATATGGTTGTCAGCACTGTCCCCGGTTTTATGGGATATCAAACGCTAAAGACCGTTATTGAGGCAAAAAAAATGTTGTTGATATTGCTTTCTTCCCGGAAGATGCCTTGAGTTTAGATGCCCTGGCCAAGGAAAATAACGTCACGGCTATAGTGGATTGTGGCGTGGCACCGGGGATGAGTAACCTGCTCACAGGCTATGGTGACGCCCTTTTAGATAAAACGGAAACGGCCCTTATCTATGTGGGAGGCCTGCCCGAAACCCGTGTCCAGCCCTGGGAATACAAAGCGGTATTTTCACCGATTGATGTAATTGAAGAATATATCCGACCGGCATTTTATGTCAAAGACGGAAAAGTGGTTGAAAGGCCGGCCTTAAGCGAGGCAGAGTTTATTGAATTTCCTGAAGTGGGAACTCTTGAAGCCTTTAATACAGACGGGTTACGCTCATTAATTAAAACATTGGATATTCCTGACATGAAAGAAAAAACCATGCGGTATCCAGGCCACATTGACAAAATTTTGTTTCTCCGTGAAAATGGTTTCTTCGATGAAGAGCCGGTATCGGTTCAGGGCAAAATGGTCCGCCCTCTGGATGTAACAACGCAACTGCTTATTCCCCAATGGAGATTTCAGGAGGGAGAATCTGATATTACCATTATGCGGGTTACCGTTGGTGGAATAAAAGACAATAAAAAAAACAACATTAACCTGGGATCTTGTTGACCGGTATGATCCTGAAACAAAAGTCCATTCCATGGCAAGAACAACCGGTTATACAGCATCTATTGTTTCAAGGATGCTTAAAAAAGAGTTATTCAGTCAAAAAGGCGTTATTCCACCGGAATATCTTGGGCAAAGAGAGCCGTGCGTTAAATTCATCCTGGATGAGCTAAAAAAACGGGGTGTTATTTACAAACACACTGTGAAAACAGATTAATTGTTTTTTAGGTTTAAACCCAAATCATAAAAATTGATTCACCGCACAGGCCTGCCCTGTGCGGTGTTCAAATTCACTTCCCGCTCCAAGATCTATGGCCACTCCAGAATGAGCAGGAATTATCTGATGTGTTTTGAAAAGTTCACAATTTACCAGACAGGCCCCGCCGGCAAGGATGTTATATTCCATGTTGGCGGCATGATCCGATTCATGATAGGGCAAATGGCGCTTGAGAAGTTCAAGGTTCTTGTCAATTTCTTCCAACAAGCCGATATCCCGTGCAAGAAGATAGATCAACCCAATCCCACCATAAGAAATGCCCTGATGTCGGCCATCAAATTCATAATGAATGTTGGAGGCTTTGAGCATGGGACGAGGCTGCTGGGCCCAGTTCCTTTTTTTTGTTTTTTGTCGATATTCATACTCGCTCGAAACGCCTTTCCAATTTTGTGTTTTTGATGAAATCATTAATACACTTTATTGGCAGGCGTTTTCGACTCTTTTTGCTAATTTCTTCTACTTAAATCACGCTTTTTTGGGGGTTAATAATAGTGCCCGGTGCTTGAGGTTGGTGCAGGAAAATATCAGCTTTCTTACTTCCTCTTTGCTCAAGGCAAGGCAAATCTTTTTTTTCCTTGGTCACTTCGACCACTTTTCCCCGGGCGTTTACCATCCACAACAGCATCGTCCATCTCAATAATGTTTCCCAACCGATAAATACTATCCCGGTGCGCCATTGCTGTCCGAATCATTTTGAGCATATTGCGTGCAGTTGGCCAGGACACACCGATTTGTTTAGACAAGCGCAAAGCCGAAATACCGCCTTTTTCAGCAGCAACCAGGTAGATAGCCCAAAACCACTTTACCAACGGTAAATTCGTAGAGTGGAACAAAGTGCCTGTAGTCAGGGAAACATGATATTTGCATTGAGAGCATTGGTGCATTTTTCTTGTTGTAATGTAGCTGGATTCTTTACATCCACAACGTGGACAATAAAAACCTTCTGGCCATCGAACATGAAACAGCGCCTTTGCACACGCCCGCTCAGTTCCATATCTCTTTTGTCAAGTAAGCCAAGATATTTTAGGCATTTTCATAGTAAATCACCTTTATTATCGATAACTATTTGATATCGAAAAAAATTATAAAATAAATGCTGAGAATTGTTAAGAACCATAAAAAAACAAAAAAATAGGCGGTTCAACGAGAAGCTCATCAGGGCGAAACTGTCGAAACATATTTACATACCTCAAAAGGTTCTGCACTCCTTCTATGTTCTCGTTTGAAAAGCACAAAATTCCGGAGGTTTCGGAGATGGCCCCATTGCGATTGGAAAAAACTTCTTTCATATGTTGCCAGATCATCCAATATACCTCAGAATATTTTCACCATAATAGATGTCATCTGAAGTTGATAGCTCCTTACCTATTGTATTTATTGTATTCCGAGTTTTTTAATCCTCGCATTAAGGGTGGTCCGCTTCATTTTTAAGAGTGCAGCAGCTCCGTTTGAACCACCTATTTTCCCATTTGTTATAATGAGAACATGACGAATATATCGGCGCTGAATTTCATCTAAGGAGGGGGTGTCTATAAACGGATGCTCTAAATCGATCTCTTCTTTTTGGTTAGGAAGTGATAAGGCTAATCGATTATCCTCGGATAATAAAACAGCCCTTTCGATTACATTTTTCAGCTCCCTGATATTCCCCGGCCATTTATACTGCCTCAACCAGGATTCATCCTTTGCTGTCAGTACTACATCCGGCCGGTTCATCTGTTTGGTGAAATATTTTACAAAATTTCGGGCGATATAAACGGCATCATCTCCTCTCGCTCTTAGTGGCGGCAGTTCCAGGGGACTACGTTAAGGCGAAAGAACAAATCTTGACGGAATCTGCCCTGTGCCACCTCCTTTTCTAAATTTCGATTAGTCGCAGCAATAAGCCGGAAATCAGACGCAATCATCTGGGTCCCGCCCACGCGTATAAATGTTTTTTCTTGAATTGTTCTTAATAATTTTACCTGGATTGAAAGGGGGATCTCTCCAATCTCGTCAAAAAACAGGGTTCCTTTATGCGCCAGCTCGATGCGCCCTTTTTTTTGAAAATCGGCACCTGTAAAGGCCCCTTTTTCATAACCAAAGAGTTCACTTTCCATCAAACGATCAGGGATACTGGTTAAATCGACAATCGTTAATGCATTCAGTCTTCTCAGGCTGTTTTTATGAATTCGTTTTGCAAGCAGCTCTTTGCCGACCCCGGTTTCCCCTGTAATCAATACTGTGGAATCGGATTTGGCAACATGGTCCGCCATGGAGAGCATTTTTTCCATCACCATACTTTTGGCCAATATTTCTTCTCTTTCCAGCTCTTCCAGCTGAAAAATTTTTACCGAAGCAAACCGTTTCCTCTCCTCATCATTCTGCTTAAAACCCACTATTTTCTTAATGTACAAACCTATTTTCTCAGACACCTTGTCCAAGGTTCATAGCCTAAAAAATCAAAACCGTGATCCAAATACAAAGTATCATGATAAATCATTCCGCCACATTGGTGGCCGTTCAATTCAAATGGGATACACAAGAGTGACATTTTTTTTCCCGAAGACGCATCTGTAATTTTGTTTGATACAGGGTTTATTGTTTTTTGCAGCTTGATAGATCAGTGTTAGCTGATCCCGGAAACCAGAGGCGTATACTTCTTCTTGGGACAAATTCTTGGATGCTTTTAAAACCATCCCCTTTTTTTGTCGCTATCTTTGAAAAATAAGCCTCCCCGCTCTGCCCTAAAAAAGTGATTGGTTGCTTCAATAAATTTTTTCAGAAGTGTATCCGTATCCAAATAAGAAGTTAGTTTTCTCAAATCTTGCAGCAATATATTCGCTTTCGCGACGGGGGGGGGGTGTTGTGTCTCTGATTTGAAATTCGGTTTAATTAGAAATAATAGTGTGTCCGGGAAAAAAATGAACCAAAGCCGGATAACCCCTTCCAAGCTTTCAGGGATAACTTTTTGGCGCTGTCAAAGTCCTGCCGCCTTATCATGACCTTGACCATTTCCAATCTTGTCCTCGCCAGTTCCAGAGTGTCACCAGAGCGTGTAAGGTAGTCTTTGCTCATCATCAGGGTTGCGTATACTTGATCGTCATCCTCTCCCTTTGCCACCATTGCTTTACCCTGGAAGCGTAGTGCAACACCTTTGAGATGAATGTTTGGACCGTTCAATAGCTTATGCATTTCACTTTTAAATTCAAATTGTGGAACCGGGTCGTAATGAAGTCGGTCAAATTCGTATAAAAGTTCTAAAAAAATCGGAAGGGGATAATGGCGAATTTTAATTCCTGATTCATTTGCATACGTGATGGCTTCGACGGTCAATTGATATGCTGTTTTAATGTTATTTTCCAGATATTTGGAATAGGCTAATGCGAGCTGACAGAGGAGTATTGCCAATATGTTCTGATGCAAGTGAGCCTCTTTTAATGCTTCTGTCAGGTGTGTACCGGCTTTCTCTTTTTCCCCCATGATCAGCAACACATAACCTAAAGTGGCTTGGTAATGTGATGCCATACTCTTATAGTGCTTCTCCTGTCTGGCCCATCGCCAATTGGATTCCAACACCCCAATGGCGCGATTGAGTTGACCTATGCATGTTGCTGAAAAACTGAAGAATGCCGGGGTAAGCGGGCTGATCAGGTTGTTTGCCCATTTTTTTCGTTTTGAATTGCCATATCAAAATACTCCGCAGCCTCAATATGCATCCCTTGAATATAATAAAAAATCCCGTGAAATTCGGCTGCCCGCAATTGGATGTCTTTATCCCCAAGTTCTTCTACAGCCTCCAGCCAGAGAGATAGGGTCGAGGCTGCGTCAGATATCTTGGCACCAAGATAATAAAGCCGTCCTAAATGGAGGCCAATGATGGCCAGAGATCTTTTGTCTCCCAATTTCTCGGCAATATAGCGGGCCTGTCCTAAATAATCAGGAATTTCCCCTAGCTTTTTTCCTAAACAGTATCGAATTTGTGACAAAAGCAGCACTGCTGAAACAAACAGCGCATGGTTCTTATCATTTTCCAGCGCTGGCTTTAACAGCTGGATGGTTTTTCAACGAGGACCATGGCTTCTTCCATTTTATCTTTTTGCAAAGCGTTTTCTGCTAAATCAAAATAGGCCCGTGCTGCCTTGCTTTCCTTGTCTGTTTTTTTTTTCAAGGTGAAGTATTACATCGGGTTTGATCTGATTTATCAGCCCTAATTTTTCAATATGGTTGACCATTGCACTAAGCTTATCGTCCGTGTTAATCGCTCGTATTTTTTCGATAGCTGCGGGGTGAATGTTGTCAGATAGCGAAAATCGATTTCCATCATATTCAAGAATTAAATCCGCAGCCTTACCTTTTTTTAATATATCCAATAAGGAACCAGGGCTAAGAGGCGCTAATCTGCAGGCAGTCTCTATAGGAATCGATGAATCAAATATCGCTAAAACGGCCAGGAAAGCCCATTGCGTTTTGGAAAATTCGGTAATGTTCTATCCATTGCATCATTCCTTTTGGTTAGTTTTTGATGAGCATACAAGAGGGAGCAAGACCTGTCAATACGAATAGACCAAATATAGACATATAACTTGGCTATATATTGCCTTAACAAAATATTGCCAAATTAGTAGCTCACTATTTTATAGTAAAATTAAGTATTTATAAAAATTTTTACAGTTGGCATTTAAATTGCTTTAGTATGATTTCGTTGCTATAGAGAAAGCTTAATAGACAAGAAGATCAATAACTTTGTACCGATTATAACAGGAGGAATACAATGCCGATCAATGAAGTATTTTCACATCCATTTTGTGCCAAGGAATTAAAGGATGCGATGCAGAGAACATCTGTCAGAGAAATCGCCCCAGACTCATTTTTATCGAGGGTGTATTGGGCTATGGTTTTTTATTGCCCCACCCTCTAGTAATATTTTCATACTGAGAGATGGAGATATGGTGTTAATGGTTGACTCAGGGATGCATCCTTATTATCGACCCAAGATACTCAATATTCTGAAAAAATTGAAGGACAAGGGAGCAAAGACATTAGTTTTAATGGTCACTCAAGGGCATTGGGATCATGCCATGAACAACGACGTCATCCTTGAGGCCGGATATGAAGATGTTCGTTTCCTATTACCGGAGCCTGAAGCAGAGACACTGCAAAGCACTCAGCACTGGATTGGCGATATGCGCAAGCTGGAAGAATACATTGACAGCCCATATGAAGGATGGATTGAGTTGATAAAGCAATTCGAAGAATATGCCCGATTTTTGATGAACACAAATTACCCCAGTATCAACCTGTCTGGGAGAGTATCGCTGGCCTAAACAAGACGTCTAGCAATAAAGAGATCCGAACAACCGTTAGATTGCTATCAGATAATCTCCTGTTGGAAAACAACATTAGCCTCTACGAACAGGCTGAAATTTTGAAATTAGACGAACGACAAACTATATATTTCGGAACGGTTAAAACCAAAGGCTGGCAAATTGGCCGATTCTTTGTGATTCACGACGCCTCCCACAGCCCAGGACATATCTGTGTTTATGATCCTAAAAATAAGCTGATGATAGCTGGTGATGTGACCATTGAAATCAACCCAGCCTTTTTCGACTCCAATTTTTCAAAATGCATTGAAGTTGCGGGCAAGCTTAAACAGATGGCTGAGCAGGGATTTATTGAACTCGCAACCGACGGGCATAGAAGCAGCACTCAATTTTCAGAGGCAACACAAGTGCTCGGGTTAAAGGTCCTGGATCCTATCCAGTTAGTCGATGTTGCAACTGGCAAAGAGGAATGCGTAAGATTTTTTGAAACCTTTGAATCGCTGTACATCGAGTTACAAAAAGAGGTCATCGCTGCACATGCCAAACTTGGTAAGGCGACCGTTCCTGAAATTGTCGAAGAGCTTTTTAAATCCGATTCAAAAGCCGTTCAGCTGAAAAAAGTGTTTCCGTTTCCCTCCCGGGCTGATCTCCTCGTTGTAAAAGTATTGGTTGAAAACGGATACAGGCATAAGAAAGAAGGAGACAGGACCGTTTTCTCACCCCCTGAAATTTGGCAATTAAGGGCCTGATAGCTTTGTATAAACGAGGAGGAATACATGACCAAAGATCATTTGGAGCTTGCTCTAAAGGCAGGTAACCTTGCAAGAAATTACGAAAAAGCGAATACAGGCTGCGCTCAGTCAACTGTGGCCGGCATTCTGGATGCCCTTGAGATATCTGGTGACGAGGTGTTTAAGTCCGCAAGCGGGCTTGCAGACGGCCTTGGATTGTCCGGGAACTGCACATGTGGTGCCTTGATGGGTGGTGCCCTGGTCATCAGTTTCTTATTTGGCCGTGAACGGAAAGATTTTTCAGACCCATTGGCCGGAATGAAGGCTTATGAACTGTCCAAAGTGCTCCATGACGAATTCATGGAAAATATAAAACATGTAGGTGCAACGATATTCAGGAGTCGCTCATGGGCAGACACTTTAATCTCTGGGATGATGGCGAGTTCGAAAAAGCTATCGAGGCTGATATGCTGACCCATTGTTCAAAACTGGTTGGCAGTGTTGCGGAAATGACTATGAAACTGATTATGAAAGAAAAAGGGGAGGGATAATAAAATTCAATGCGCTGTTCAATGAAAAGGCAAAAGACTCCAGGGCCGATTCAGCGGGTTGGATCACCTTCATTAGATGATATGATATGCAGTTTGAACACCATTGGGAAACAACCAGCGCACTTACTGAGTGAGACGCAACAGGTGGTGGCAATTGCAAGAAGATTCAATGAGGAAGTTGTCCGTCCGATCAACCTGAATCTTGACGTCAAATTACATGAGGACCCCGATTATCTGGCTTGGGAAATTGTTCAAAAGGCTAATCAGTGGGGGTTTTACACTATGTGGATTCCCAAGATATTTGGGGGCCAAGGGTTCAATTTCCCGTCACTGTCAAATTTTGTTGAAGAGATCGCTTCCGAATGCCTTGGTATTGCCAATATCATCGGTGTTCACTATCTGGGTGTTGCCTCTCTGGTTGCCTGCTGGAACACCCGGATAGCGAATAAAATTTTAAAAGAGGTAAAAGCCGGTGAAAAGAATAATAGACCGTGTATTCTGTCTTTAGCACTCACGGAACCGGGCGCTGGAACAGATTTAGAGGAGGTCGATCTGATGGACAGGGCCAACTTGGCCTGTCACGCGCAAAAAGTTAAAAACGGATATATCGTAAACGGAAACAAGATATTTATATCAAATGGTCACCTTTCAACCTGGCACATCTTGATCACCTTTTCAAATCTCAAAAGCCTTCGGAAACCATGGTGTTCATTGCGGTCAAAAATGGCACCAAAGGATTTTCATTTGGCAGAATTGAACGGAAAATGGGGCAGAAAGCATGCCCCGCAAGTGAATTGATTTTTAAGGATTGTTTTATTCCAAACGACCTTGTTTGCCTGGATGAAGGACAGAACAGACAACTTACGCGAAGTGTTAGGGATACCAACATGCAGGTGATAGATTACATTGTTTCCACGTCAAGAGCAGCAGTTGGGGCGTTTGGTGTCGGTGTCGGGCGAGGGGCGTTTGAAGCGGCCTGTGAATTTGCACAAACACATGAGTATGAAGGCAAGCTGCTTGTGCAATATGAATGGGTTCAAGCCATGCTGGCCGAGATGTACAAAAACGTCTCTATAGGCAGACTTACATACATGGAAACCAACTATGCCAATGGCTTGTATGGCTACTTTAGATATCTACAACGCAAGCCTGTATACTATCTGATGAAATACACGCCTCAAATATTCATAGACAGCTTGATTTCTCCTCTTTTAAATCACCGGGCAGGCACTTGGTTGTTGAAAAAATTGCATTTGGAAAATCAGACCGATGAAGAGATAAAAAGGACATCTGGCTGGGCTTCCATGGCCAAGTTTGCAGGGACGGATGTCGGAATGAAGAATTGTGAGATGGCCTTAGAGTTAATGGGACGACACGGTTTATTGCAGAAAAACCGCGTAGAAAAAATGATGCGGGATGCCAAGTTGCTGCAGATTTATGAGGGGACCAATCAGCTCAATCGGCTGAATCTTTTCAAATGTCTTATTGCAGGTCCGAATGTAAAGTTATTTAAGGACTAACAGGAAATCTGAATGAAACAACAAAATGAAATTAAAACTGCTGAAAAACGCTGCCAGGGATTATGCGAAAAAACAGCTCGCTCCGATAAGGGAGGCAAGCGACAAGTATCCTTTTGCCCCTTTCTTCAACGAGGTACTCAATCAGGCAATGGAGCTGGGCTTTATGGATATTTGCCTACCGGAATCCCTGGGAGGATTTGGGGAGGCGATGGGTCCTCTTTGCACGGTATTAGAGGAAATTTGCAGGGAAGACAGTGGATTAGGGACGATTCTTTTCACCACGGCTGCCTCACAAAAATTGATAGAATGTTCAGGTCCATCTGAGGTGTTTGAAGAAGTCCAGGGAAAGGTATTGGCATTTCCTGTTTTTGATCACCCATTGGAGACTGAGGCTATCTTACGGGTAGAAAAGAAAGACAATACATACAGGCTGAACGGTGCGGTGGAATATCTGGTGCCGGGAGGCATCGCAACCTATGCCATTGTGCCGGCCGGAGAAGTTAGTTCAGGTTCTTTTTCCTATTATATGATTTCCCTGCAAGATGCAGACATTTTTCGAAGCGACCCCATCATCAGCCTCGGTATCCATACCTGCCCTGCTTCACGGGTTGAATTAACAAATACCAAAGCTGTGCGAATAGGCAAAAAAAATGATGGACTATTATATTACGAAAAAATGACGGACAAAATGAATCTGGCCGCCGCTGCCATGCACCTTGGTATTATGAAAGGGTGCTACAAGGAAGCGCTAAATTATAGCAAAACCCGCCAACAAGGGGGGAAAAGAATACAGGAGTGGTCAGAACTAAAGATGATGCTGACCGAAATGGCGCTGACCGTAAAGGCCTCTGAAATGTTGCTGAGGGAGGCAGGCAGGCAGGCTGAGCAGGAGGAGATCAGCTGGGGAGCAGCCACAAAGGCGGCCCTGATCAAAATACAGGAGGCCACTTGCGAACTAGTGTCAGACGGTGTCCAGATATTGGGTGGAATGGGTACATGAAGGACTACGGCCAGGAGAAGCGTTACCGTGATGCGATTCATCTAAAATCATTGTTTGGAAGCCTGCCCATTAAGAAAATTCAATTTAATCAGCTATATGGAAAAAAGGAGTCAGTTGATGAGTGAGAACGTCTATGTCATCGGTACAGGGCTGACCAAATTTGGCAAGTTCCTGGATAAAAGTGTCAAGCAGTTAAGCGGCAAAGCCTTGGACCTTGTTCTTAAAGGATTGTGGCCTCGCGCGCAAGGATATCCAAGCGGCTTGGTTTTCAAATTCGACCTGGGGCTATATGTCATTCCAAAACTCCATTCGCGGACAGGTTGCGCTATCTGCCAATGGACTTGACGGGATTCCAATTGTGAATGTGGAGAATGCATGCGCAAGTGGTTCAACTGCTTTCCACATGGCCTGGATGGCCATCAAATCGGGTTTGTATGACTGTGTTTTGGCTATCGGTGCGGAGAAGCTGCATGATACTGATCGCGGCAAAGTGATGGCGGGTTTTATTAGCGGTGCAGATGTGGATGTGGTCATGGAAATTATAGGGAAGTTCCAGGGCCCGGAAAATAAAATTGGCGGGCACTCAGCATTTATGGATTTCTATGCTATTGGTGCCAGAAATCACATGAACTTATACGGTACCACGCAGAAACAATTGGCTGTTATTGCATCAAAGGCACACAATAATTCAACCTTGAACCCTTTGGCCCAATACACTTTCCCAATGAGCGTAGAGGCTGTTTTGAATGATCGCCAGGTGACCTTTCCTCTGACACGCGCCATGTGTTCACCGGTAGGGGATGGTGCTGCGGCAGCCATTCTGTGCAGCGAAAATTTTATGAAAAAGCATAATCCTGCCAGGGCGTTGCGGATTAGGGCATCTGTTCTACAGTCCGGATTAAGGGCTGGCGAAAACGAATTCGTCGATTATATTGTAAAAGCGCCAACAGAAAACGAACCGCCGAGTTTACCGGCGTCAGACCATACAGATATTGCCAGAAGAACATCGCAACTGGCCTATGAAGCATCATCCATAGGGCCGAAAGACATAGATGTGGCGGAAGTACATGACGCTACAGCGTTTGGAGAGTTGGTACAAACAGAGAATATGGGATTCTGCAAAACTGGGGATGGCGGACCGTTTGCACAAAGTGGCGCCACGGCAATCGGTGGAAAAATTCCAGTCAACCCCAGTGGAGGACTGATATCCGTGGACATCCCATTGGCGCTTCCGGTCTGGCCCAGATTCATGAGTTATCCCTTCAGTTGAGAGGGGAGGCTGGAAAGCGCCAGGTAGACGGTGCACGGATTGCACTTGCTGAAAACGGCGGGGGATTCTTGGGAAAAGCAGAGGCTGCCATGGCCATACACATTCTGGAAAAAGTTTAAGAAAGCAAAAGGAGGAGAACGATGCCCGAAACAAGAAACTGGGCCGCAATGCTCGAAGAACAGGCGGCAAATCGAGGGGACCATCCGTTTCTTTATTTGATCGACCAGGATCAGTATATTAGTTACAATGAAATGGACAAAAATGCTAACCGTATTGGAAATTACCTGTTGGCCAATGGCGGCGGGCCTGGAAAGGGTATCGCAACTCTGATGGAAAATTCCAGTCAATTTTTAGATATTTTCTTCGGAATTCAAAAAAATTGGCATGTACATCAATCCGGTCAACACAGAACTCCGGGGCGAGGGGCTCATTTACATTATTGACAATAGTGACGCTGAGTTTCTGGTTATCGATTCCCACTTATTTGATTTGTATACGGCGATCAAAGATCACTTGCCCAAGATAAAAAAAGTGTTTGTCAACGCCCTTGAAGTGTCTGGCCGGGTAGAGATGCATGACAGGCTGGATTTGGGGAATGCATACGCAGACGATGTTGATTCAGGAAATCCAAACATAGAGTTTAGCAATGACTTGAAGTTGATGATTTTGTACACATCTGGCACCACCGGGCTCCCCAAGGGGTTGTCTCCCGATACAACCGGAACATGCTCCAGCGCATTTCGTCTCTGACAGAAATCCTTTTGACACCTGATTCGGTCTACTATACGCCATTACCATTGATCCACGCAATGCCTTATATGTGACGACCACCCTGTCTTTATGTGCAGGGTCAACGGTTGCGCTGGCCAAAAAATTTTCCGCCAGCCGATTCTGGGATGACATCAAGCAGTCGGGAGCCACCATTTTTAATACCATCGGTGCTATTATCCCCATTCTCATGAAACAACCCCCCAGGGCAAATGAAAGCGACCATCCCCTGATCCGGGTTATATCTGCAGGGTGTCCTGCAGAACTGTGGGAACCGTTCGAAAAGAGATTCAATGTTGAAATTTTCGAGGCTTACGGGTCAGTGGAAGGTTCCGGGTTGATCATAAATTTTGGCAATGCGCCCAAAGGATCATTGGGCAAACCCCATGAAAGCACAATCCGTATTGTTAATAAAAACCGAAAGGACGTAGAGCCCGGAGAGATTGGCGAACTGCTTTTCAAGGTAATTCCGGACAAGAAAAACACGATCGAATACTACAATAATACGGCAGCCGCCCAGGAAAAGGTTATCGGGGAGTGGGCTTACTCAGGAGATTTGATGTTTCAGGATTCGGAAGGAAACATCTACTTTGTGGGAAGAAATACCGACTCAATGCGCCGCAGGGGTGAGAATGTATCGGCCTTTGATGTGGAAAAAGAAATACTAAAGCATGAAAATGTAATGGAATGCGCTGTGTACGGGGTGCCTTCGGAAATGACTGAAGATGACATCATGGCGACTATCCGCCCTGTAAACTCCGGTAATTTCGATGTCAAAGAGATATGGGATTTTTTAAAAGGTAAGCTGGCAAAATTTGCCATTCCCCGCTATCTAAGGGTGGTCGACGACTTTCCCCGAACCCCCAGTTACAGGATCAAGAAAACGGATCTTAAGAAAGCCGGTGTCACCAAAGATACGTTTGATTCTGAAAAAGACTACTCCAAAACGGATGCGCCATGATCAGCAAAAAAAATAAACCACCATGCAAAGACCTCTCTCCTCTTGGCGTATACCACCAGGGGATGCCGTGGAATTCGGTAGAAAAAATAATCTTTGAGAGGCGTAGCATTCGGGCGTTCAAGAGCAACCCCCTGCCAGACAGTATGATCCGCCGCATTTTGGAAGCAGGACGGTTTGCACCTTCGGCGGGGAATGCTCAGCCGTGGAAATTTGTCGTTGTGAACAACGCCGAGTTGCTGAAACGTATGGAAACCGACACCGTTAAAATGGTTAAAAAATCATGTGGTGTATGGACTATACAAAAACGCCTTTTCGAAGAATATTTTTACGACCTGTTGCCAAATTGATCATTCGTTTTTTGATCAATGAATTTCACCCGGTGCCTTTTTCTCTTTTGGTTCGTATCGCCAGTAATGAGGCGCCGGTTTACCACCGGGCCCCCACGTTAATACTGCTTTTAATGGACCGGCGTGGCGTTTCTTCCCCTCCTATGGATGTGGGAATCTGCGGGCAAAACATGGTATTGGCCGCCCACAGCATGGGCGCTGGCGCATGCTGGATCGGCATGATCAAGCTTCTCATGTTTTACCCGAAATGGCGTTCCTTGTTCGGAATTCACTACCCATACAAGTTGACGGACTGTATTGCTGTTGGATGGTCAAAATTTCCGGCGGATGGCCAGGTCCATCGGGAAATGCAGCATGTGCAGTGGTTTGACGACAAAAAGAATTATAATAATTTCAGAGTCGAGGCTCAGGGAGGCAAACCGAATGAAGTATCTGAAGCTGAGTGAGTATATACAGGTTCCAGACTATGATATGCCACAACAGATTCTATCCGGGCGGCTCGGTTTTGATGCGGACAAATGCATACAATGCCGTATCTGTACGCGTGTCTGTCCGGCGCGATCCATAAAGATGAACGAGGTTCCCCTGGGCAGGGGCAAAAAAATGCCTGCCTTAGATGAGCTTGCACCGGGGGTGACGGCCTGTATCGCCTGCGGATGCTGTGTGGTCACCTGTACGGAAAATGCTATCCGCATCGAGCAGGGATTTAATACCACCGGCTTCTACAAAAAAATCTCCCAGTTAGTGAAGATGACACTGCCTGTCCAGTATTGAATTTAAAAGAATATGGCACGGTCTGAGGAGTGAGATGGAAAATTTATTAAAGGGATTTACAACCCTTGTTAAGCAAAGTGAAGAAATGTCGATTATATTAAATAATCTGGATGAAGTCTTCCAAGAAGGGGGTATGACAAATCTGCCTGGCTCAACGTTAACTGAGATACTGGCTTTGCGCAAGATCATCGACTCAATGGGAATGGGAATGGTTCCGCCCAAGGATTTGGAAAGATTTGAATCAAAATGCCAGAAGATTGAAATTGACGGACCTGCTGGCAAGATTCCCCTCCGGATCATTGTGCCTGAAAACGAAATCAGAGGTGGAATGCTGCATATCCATGGTGGTGGCTGGTTTTGTGGGACCCCTGAAATGAATGCCCCTCAGTTACTCTCCTGGGCAAATGACATCGGACTTGCCATCAGCAGTGTAGATACAGGCTTGCCCCGGAAACCCATACCCGGCAGCGCCTGACGACTGTGAGGCCGTCGCCTCTGGTGGATCGAATATGCAAAAAAAACTATGGGATTGATAAAATCATTGTGGGTGGAGAATCTGCCGGTGCCCATCTGGCAGCAGTCACCACCATTCGCCTGCGTCAAAGGCATGGCTATAAATTTGCCGGTTCCAAACTCACCTATGGCCTGTACGATTTTACGAACTGGCTGCCCAGCCGTGAGATTGTGGATGGAAAAAATATGATGCAGGATTCAAAATCCTGTGAATTATATGCAAATCTTTTTATTCCCAACCCAAAGAAGAGAAAGAACCCGGATGTATCACCGCTCTATGCTGACCTGGACGACATGCCCCGGCATTATTTACAGTGGGAAATTCAGATCCTTTTCTGGACGACTCCCTGCTCATGGCCAACAGATGGCTTGCTGCGGGGAACAAGACAAATTTGATCATTTACCTCGGCGCCCCATGCATTTGACCTGATACCCTCACCAGAGAAGAACCACCATTCAAGGGTGAACAAAGCGTTTATAATGAACTGCTTAAAAATTGAAAGATCGCAGGTTATGATGAAAATCGCACTCATCGCGCCCCCGTATCCTTTGGAAGAAGCGCCCTCCCCTCCGTTAGGCATATGCTATGTTGCCGCGGCATGTGAAAAAACCGGGGCTGATGTTCAGATATTTGATTTTATTGTCAAAAAATACCGTGCAGACATTCTAAAAACAGAAATGGATCGATTTAACCCTGATGTCATCGGCATTACAGCCGTGACAATGAACTGCAAAAAAGCAATACAAATTTTGAAGGATGCAAAAAAATCAAACCCGATATCATCACCCTTTTGGGGCCCCATGTAACGTTTGATTTTGAAAATATTCTTTCACAACATTCCTGTGTAGACCTGATTGTGAGGGTGAAGCTGAAGCAACACTTCTGGAACTGGTGCCTCTTTGTCATCTCCGAAGCGTTGGGAACAGATAGACGGTCTTGCGTATAAAATAAACGGAAAGATACACCTCACCCCGGACCGAGAACTGATCAGGGATCTTGATACCCTTCCACTGCCGTCACGCCACCTGTTGCCGCTATCCCGATACCAGGCGCTTGGATTTCCGGTAAGTATCATCACGGGTAGAGGGTGTCCGAATAAATGTATCTTCTGCCTGGGACGCAAGATGGTCGGTTTTAAGGTCCGCCGCCGTTCCATCGGTTCTGTTGTGGATGAAATCGAGGAGATACTGTCCTACGGGTTTGAAATCATTAACATTGCAGACGATCTTTTTACCGCGAATCAAAAATGGGTCATGGCGTTCTGCCGTGAAATTAAAAACCGCGGATTAAAATTTAAACTGGAGCGTTTTTGCCAGGGTTAATACGGTGACCTATGAAATGCTGAAGATGATGAAAAGCACCGGATGCCATTCCATCAGTTTCGGAATAGAGTCAGGTAACACGGAAATGCTCAAAAGGGTCAGAAAAGGAATTACCCCGGAGCAGGCGAGAAAGGCTGTCAACGCATGCAAAAAAGCGGGTATTTTGGCACATGCCTCATTCATGGCAGGTCTTCCGGGCGAATCTTATCAAACGTTGAATGATTCGGAAAACTAAGTAGTGAACTTGATATCGAATACGGGTATCATTTTTATCCCCTTCCCTGGAACGACCGTCCGGGAAGATATTAAAGCATATGACCTTGACATCCTATCCAATGACTGGGACCTATACGATGCCAATCATGTGATTGTTCGGACATCGCATCTTGAACCCCATGACATTGAAAAATTTGTAGAAAACGCCTTTTATCGCGCCTGAAAGAGTGGGAAGACCTCAACACAAAATACTGCAAAAGTGAGCTGGCTGGCGAGGAATATCTAAAAATTGAAGGCCACTACAGGATGACACTGATATATAAGGTTCTATCTGAAAATTCTCTGGAAAGATATTCAGAGCAACCCGGGAATTTCGATAACGCAATTACCCGACTTTCTGAAGAGATCGCCAATGCGACAGGAACGGAACCGGATTTTGTAGAATTTCATTTTCAGGACCTCATTAACAAACGGTTGATTTCTTTCACTGAAAGGAATGGGAATACATATTTTTTCTGGGCACAGAATCGCTTTGTTGAAAGTCGGAATCAGACTTAAAACCGTTTTTAAAAAAAACCATCAACTGCCATCTGATACATCAATCCGGCAGCAATGGAAAAGTGGTATGGAAAGAAAAATTATTATCATCGGCGGTGTTGCCGGCGGTGGGTCAGCAGCAGCCCGGCTTAGAAGACTGAGCGAAGCGGATCGGATCATCATGTTTGAACGAGGACTCCATGTATCGTTTTCCAACTGCTGCCTGCCATATCACCTCAGCGGCATGATCGCCGATGCCGACGATCTGGTCCTGATGGATCCAGACCTGTTTTTCAGGCAGTACAGGATTGATGCAAGGGTGGACACAGCGGTGATCTCCATCAACAGGGCAAACAAAACTGTTCAGGCAAAAAACCTTGTGACCGGAGAAACCTATTTTCAGGATACGACAAGCTGATCCTGTCGCCCGGTGCCAGGGCCGTCGTCCCCTCAATCCCGGGAATCGAAAAGGTCAATTGGTTTACCTTGAAAAATGTTGTGGATGTTAAACGGGTCCACGCGCATCTTCAGTCTTCCCAAGTCAGAGACGTGGCTGTGATTGGCGGGGGTTCATCGGGGTTGAGGTGGCTGAAAATTTGAAAAAGACGGTTACAACGTCACCCTGATCGAGGCCGTGTCCCAGATCCTGAGCCCCTTTGATCATGATATCGTGCAGGTCCTGCACAAGGAGTTGTAAGACCAAGGCGTTAACCTAATCACAGGCGATACGGTCAGCGCTTTCAAAGAGAACACCGTTGTGTTGGAATCAGGAAAAAAAATCAGGGCCTGAACCGCGATCCTATCCATCGGAGTGGTGCCGGAAACCGATCTGGCAGAGGGTACCAACCTTGAAATCGGAAAGACAGGGGGAATTATAACCGATCAGAATTATCGCACCAGCGATCAAGACATATACGCTGTCGGGGACGTCATTGAGGTTTACCATGCCCTGACCAGAACCATGACCCGGCTGCCCCTCGCTGGCCCTGCCCAAAAGCAGGATAGGGCGGTTGCAGACCATATTCACGGGAAACCGATCCTCAACAAGGGGTGATCGGTTCTTGCGTTGTCAGGGTCTTTGATTACAACGCAGCTGCCACAGGACTCAATGAGGCGCAAATAAAGGCGCTGGGCATGGTTTGCGAGGCAATTTGCGTAATTCCCGGGGACCGGGTTTATCAACTGCCAGAGGCAGAACCGGTCCACTTCAAACTATTGTATGAAGTGCCCACAGGAAAAATACTCGGTGCCCAGGCCATCGGAAAGGGAAATGTGGACAAGCGAGTGGATGTTGTTGCCACAGCCTTAAAGCTTGGTGCTGGAATCAATGCATTAAAGGATCTGGAATTGTGTTATGCACCGCTCTTTGGGACAGCCAAGGATGTGGTAAACCATGCGGCCTATGTCGGGACCAACCTGCTGAATGGTGCTTTCAGGCAGACACCGGTGACAAAGGTGAGAGAACTTACCAGGCAGGGGGCGGTTATAATTGATGTCAGGGAAGATGACGAATATGCGCAAGGACACATTGCAGGGGCTTCTAACCTCCCTCTGAGCAGGATCAGAGATCAACTGGAGAAGATCCCCAAAGACAGAAACATTTACCTTTACTGCCGCATGGGCCAGAGAAGCTATTTTGCTGCAACCGCCCTTCAGCACCTGGGATTTTCCCGGGTTTCATCATATCAGGTGGATTCATGGCGTTATCGTTTTACGAGTACTTCACGGATCAGACCACTGACAGAAAAGCCATCCTGACCGAATACAATTTTGAGTAACAGTCGGTAACCGGCCTACGGAATTGACTTTGGAAGTACAAAAAAAGGACAGATCAATGCCTGGCTTGAACCAGGCATTGCTTATTAAACCTTTCTGCGCTATATTTTTGCTCAACCTATTTCATCTGCGGTCCTTAGCAAGAAATATGAAAGCGAAGGAATTAAAATCAGTGCTCCCAACATATTCCAGACCAGCATGAAAGTCAAAAGAATCCCCATATCTGCCTTGGAATTTTATCGGTGAAAACGTCCAAGTAAAAACACCTGCGGCCAAGGTGATTCCCACTATGGCAACTACCTTGCCGGTGGACCCTAGGGTGTGCAGGTATGCGTGGGAAAGAGATTCTCCCAGCCGTTGTTTGTTCAATTGAACGCTCAGAAGATACAGCGCATAATCAACGCCAATCCCAACCCCCAATGCAATTACTGGCAGCGTGGCAACTTTTATACCGATACCGAGCATCACCATCAGGGCTCTGCAAAGAACTGACGTGAGAATAAGGGGTAAGACGGCCACCACAGTCGCCCGCCAACTTCGGAATGTAATAAAGCACAGCAAAACCACGGCCGCATAAACCAGTATCGTCATGATTCGGCTTGATTGCTTGACCACAATGTTGATGGCTGCATTAATACCCGCATTCCCTGCTGCCAGTATAAACTGGCAGTCCGGGGTGCTGTGTTTTTTTGCAAAATCATCAGCAACCTCAACCACTTGCGTCAAGGTTTCGGCTTTGTGATCTGTTAGAAATGCCATCACTGGCATGACAGACGCATCATCATTAAACAATTCCGGATAATTCGTCCCTGCCCGTTGCGCTGCAAAGTTCAGCACATTCTGGTTTCGAGAAATTGTGAACCATTTAGGATTTCCTTCATAAGAACACAACGTAACCTGTTTTATGGCATCGGCCAGTGAAACAGTTGTCCTTACACCTGGAACCTGCTGAAGTGCCCAGCCCAGGCGGTCTGCCTCGATCAATGTCTTATACGTGTAGCAGCCATTCGGCGGCGTTTTTACAATAACGGCAAATACGTCACTTGAAAGCTTATAATTTTTATAATATAGGCATTATCCCGATTATACCGTGAATTGGTGCGCAATTCAGGGGCACCTTGGTCTAAATCTCCTATTTTGATATCGAGCCCGATTATGAAGCCTGTGACCATCAGAATACCTGAAACGATAATCGCTCCTGTCGCCCACTTGGGTTCGGTAAATCGATCGAAGAATTTCCAGCATGCTCCAAGTCCACGGCCCTTGTTCTCTACACCTTCCAGGCTCAAACTCCGATGAGCGGCTTTTTGGCTGACTCCGATAAATGAGACAAAAAGAGGAAGCGTTATGAGATGGGTGACGATTAGCACCGCAACTCCGATGCTGGCGGTCAGCGCCAATTCTTTGATCACAGGGATATCGATGACCATCAGAACGGCAAATCCCAAAGCATCTGTAAACAGAGCCATAAACCCGGGAAGAAAGAGCCGGCGGAAGGTATAGCGCGAAGCAACAATACGATGGGTACCCCGGCCAGTATCCTGCATAATGCCGTTAATCCGCTGCATACCGTGAGAAATACCGATTGCAAATACTAAAAAAGGCACTAGGATGGAATAAGGATCAAGACCGTAGCCAAGGGTGGCAACAATACCCAACTGCCATACCACGCCTCCCAGTGAGCAGATGAGAACCAGCAGGGTACTGCGAATGCATCGGCTATACAAAAATAAGATGATAACGGTAATGATCGCTGAGATCGCAAAGTAGATCATCACTTGCATCAGGCCGTCAATCAGATCACCGATCAGTTTGGCGAAGCCGATGATGTGAATTTTGAACCTATCTGTCTGCATGGCTCTGATGTTTTTCTCCAGTCTTTCGGAAAAGACCTTATAATTGAACCTCTTTCCCGTGCTGTCATCATTCTCCAACAATGGTACAGAAATCATGCATGAACTTAAAATCTGCTGCTACAAGGGTCCCGAGGATACCGGCACGGGCAATGTTCATTCTAAGCTGCTCAATGCTTTGTGGAGAACCGTCATAAGTATCGGGCATGACAGGCCCTCCCTGGAATCCCTCTTCTGTCACCTCTGTCCAACGTACGACCGGCATCCAAATGGATTTAATCCAGGCTCGATCCACCCCTGACGTTAAAACGAGTTCATCATTAACTTTTTGAAGGAATGCTAAGTATTCCGGTTCAAAAATGCTGCCCCGTGTGTTTTCCACAACGATTTTAATGGAATTGCCCAGTCCCCTTAGATCTTCATGATATTTAACAAAATTTTGGATATATGTATGGTTCTTGGGAAGCATTTTAAAAAAATCTGCATTAAAAGGAGACCTTCGTGGTTTGATAGGCAAGCATCAACGTTGAAAGTATGAACAAAAACGAGCCATTTTCTCCGATGATTAAAGATCCATCGCTCCAGCATATTGCCGGAGAACCTATCAAAATCTCGAAGGTCCTTAACGACCGGCATGTCATCTATTTTTTCCATATTCAAATTCATTTCATATCTTCCAATCTGTTGAGTTTCAAATGATCGTCTAAGGCCGGACATCAAATTAAAATCACCCAGTTAAAAATTAAATTCACCGGGCGCTGGTCGCCAATAAAACTTTACACAATTTATATGGGAGATTTATTTATGAACTTGGGCCCAACTATAAATCATGCAGAAACCCGTAATCGTAGTAAAAGATCAGTGGTCTTTTTTTCACAAAGAATTGGCCTCAAAGGAAAGCTTTTCCATCGCATTGGTTTCCTTTCAGGTGCCTCCCTGAGCCCTCCCGCACTGAGAGAGCCTTACTCGATAGTTTATGAATACCGTGCAGACCGGCAAGCATCAGCGTTTCCTTATCGAGTTGAACAATGGCGGTGGCAGGAAATGGAAACCTGCTCCAGCTCCTCCTTTTATAACTCATTCCTCCATCACTGCTCACCAGCAAGGTCCCAGCCTGACTGGCCAATATGATCAATCCGTCTTCCATTACAACGCTGTCGATAATGCTTTCAAGTATTCCCGTTTCAATTTTGTGCCAATTTGAACCGTTGTTGTCGCTTCTAAAAGCATTGCCACGCAGTCCATAGGCTATCAACTCACCCGACCTGCCGTTCATGCCGAAGAATGTCCCATTATAGGGAGTGGTTAGTTTCTGAAAATACCCGGTGCTAGGATTCAGCTTTAGTATCAGACCCTGCTCTCCACAGAGAAACAGGTCCTTTCCGCTATCATGAATACCGTAAAGATGAAAAAAATCATCATTTTCGGTTCTTTCGAACCAGGGTATCCAGCTATTGCCCCCGTCATTCGTACGGAAAATCAGATTGAAAGCTCCGACGATATAGCCTGTAGTATCACTTTGGAAGTAAACATCAAGAAAGGACATATCGATGCCCTGTTCAGCACACAGCTCGATTTCTCTGAGCAGGGCCGCCATTCTTTCAGGAGCTGCCGATAAACACTTGGGGGATGCCGTTTATAGTGCGATGCCATAATCTGCCCGGCAAAATTTCCATCGAGTTGTTTTATCCAGTTCACACCAGCATTTGTGCTTTTCAGAACGACACCGTCATGACCGACGGCCCATCCTATTCTCGAGGTCGGAAAAGAGACCGCGGTCAGGTTCGAACTAACCGGAACAGAAGCTTGATGCCAGTTGATTCCCCGATCATCAGAATAGATGATATGCCCGCGCTGCCCCACAGCAACCAGGCGGTTTCCTGCAGAGGTAAGGTCATTATAAAGACATTTTGAAACAAGCGGACTTCTGAAGGCCGGGGTGTCCAGAACATCCTTAAAGCCGTCATCCGAACAGGCGGCCTGAACCATTGCGGCGAAGCTAATAAGTGCCAGGGCTATGATTAACATAAAATTTTTCATTAGGCGCTCTCCTTTATCTTCGGTTTACTAAAACCAGCCGGCGAACCGGCATTCCCGGCACCCTGCGGCCGGACCGGGAATGTCAGTAATGTGGCCCTAACGGATACCCGTCCCGGCTAGACTGGCTGGGGCCCATTCCCTCGGAGGCAACGGATCAACATATTTAAGATATCCATCTTTATCTGCAATTAAGCCAATGACACCATAGCTGTTGGAGATTAAATCGTAGTAAATTTGTGTACCTTGAAATGGTGCCGGCGCATCATAGCTGAAAGCCGGACTGGCAAGTGATCCCCGGTACAGCTGCCCCCGGCCGTCGTACTGATCGCTGGCGACAGCAGCCCAGCTGTCCTCATCTATATAAAAATCCGTTTGCTATAAAGATGACGTTTACCCGGTTTTAAGCTTGCCTCGACTACCCAGACACGGTGACGTTCCCAGCGTCCGTAATCCGGGTTGGCAAAATTGGGCTGACACAGAGCATTTGCCGTACTCTGATAAACCAATTTGTAGCAGTTGTATGGAATATACATCTCTTTTTTTCCAATTAGCTTGAAGTCAAAGCGTTCCATAGAACCGTTGAAAATATATGTATCATCATATGTACTCGTTCCTGAGGTTGTCGGGCTTGGGGTGTCATGGGCAACATCAGGAGCCCTTTTAACCCGCCGCTGACCTGGAAGATACGCCCATGCCCGTCTCCCTTTTTCCATCATATTGATCGGATCGATTATCAGCAGTCCTTCGCCCGCACGTCGCGGCGGACCCGTAAATTTGAGTTTATCCATGAAAAAAATATCTGTACTCGGTTCTTTTTATAGAAATAAGGATATTCAAAGTTGGTTAGCATTTCCGTTGAAAGGATTCTTCGGCCGGAAGCGTTGACAATCCAGGCGGCATTCTTGGTCTCAATGGCCTCGCCCTCGTAGCGAAGTAAGTGATTCCACATGACGTCAAAGCCATCCTTTGGAATCGGGAAGGGAATTCCAGATGTTGCGTTTTGAACGGAGAGGCCGCCATGGGTGGTCTGTGCCGATACCGCATTGACCAAGGTGGCATCAATGACATATTTTGGAAACACAACCGTTCTGTGGGTCCTGTACACATCAATGCGATAGTCCGTGTGTTTTACCATCAGTGCCTTTGTGGTTTCAGTGAGTTTATCAGAGAATGAGTCCATATTTTTTGAATTGATGCTGAAAAGTGGCTTTTCAGATGCAAAAGGATCCGGACGGACACCAGAACCGGGTTTGAAATCCTTGGGAATCGTCTTAAGTCCTCCGGTATACTCAGGGATCGAACCATCGTCATTGCCCGCCATTTCGGCACCAAACATGGTTAGTGTTGTACCAAGTTTTTTGGCTTCCTCCTGAGTGACAGCGGCATACATGTTTCCAGCTAGTATCATCATCATGCTAACTGCAAGTACAATTGTTATAGGTCTCTTCATCTCTTACCTCCGTAATGGACATTTTAGAATGTCATTTTTATGGTTAAGGTTACCATGCCTCGGTCCTTAAGCAGAGCCGCAGCACCGTTGGCTACTGCTAAGGCTCCTGTGGCTGGGTCTGTGTCAAACTCGCCGAAATAATCAATGTATTTCAAATCTATCTTGTATTTATTGAAAATATCCGCTCCGATACCCGCAGACAAACTGCCGGCGTTTTTATTCCCGCCGCCGGAAACCGCAGAGTTTCCCTTCAAGCCGGTGCTGAACGACAAGGGGGCGGTAACGTCAATCCCCGGGAAAACCTGATACCACTTCGGTGTAAAGGTAGCACTGACGCCTATATAATCTTTTGAAACACTGTCGAGTTTATTATACCCCTCACGCCCTTTGAAATATTGACTGCCCTTGGTGACGTTATCCCAGCGGTTCCAGGCAAATTCCATATTCCAATTCGCTGTATCGAACAGCATGGTTCTGCTGACCGAACCAATAAAATTGATCACTCCGTGATATGTGTTTCCGACTGCCCGGGGACCTCTCCTGTTGCGGGAATTGGTTCGCCAGCTGCAATGATGACAGGATCACTTACCAGGGGCATATTCTCGCGGTAGGAAAATTCACTGCTAATGCTGATTCCCCGTACCTGTTTGCTCAGGCTGATACCGTAAAGCCGGATGTCAGACCCGTAGGCGGCCTGCCAAGTGCCCGTCGTGGGGCCGGTAGGCGTTACGAATAATTGTGGAATTTTATCGGAAAAATCACGGTAGTAGATGCCGATAGTCCCATCAAGCCAATTGGGGCACCAGCGTGCTGATATGCCCCAATCTTTGACTTTTTCCGGTTCTATATCACTGCCGTGGGGAAATCTAATGGTTCCTAAAAGAGGATGAACACCCGCAATATAGCTATTACCTCCACCAAGCAAAAAATCATTTCCACCCAGATAGCTGCCACCTTCCGGGACAAGGTTTCTATCCCATTCCAGAAAGCCTTGTCCCGCAATAGAGACGGTCTCTGTCAACTGCGCATTAAACGACACATTGTTCAGAGGGCGAAAGAGTTCTTTTGCCTCAACGCCTGGCTGTGCCTGGCCTTTTGCCAAATCGAGCGGCGCCTGGGCATAGGCGACACTATGCAGGTAGCCGCCCAACAACAGACTCTCCCCCCACATGACCGAGTGCCGGCCGATTTTAACGTTAACCGGTATGGACGATAGATGAAACTTGCCAAATACAAATGCATCAAGCAACTCGCAGTCCGGTCCGGCGTAATAGCTGTCAACGTAGTTATTCAGATCAAGGCTTGGGCTTTTGTTTTCGGTATTGTTTGCTGTAGCAAGTGAATCGTTGTCCAATCCATCGTGATATCTTTGATCATACCAGGCAGCACCGCTGATACGAATACCGTAATATCTTTTATAGACCAAATCTATTTCTGAAAGAGATCCAAACGATTTGACACGATTCCCTTATCGAAATTTCGGTTGCCGTCATCATTGTTCGGATTTTTTAAGATCGCCTCGTTTTGATCATTAACCCGGTATGCCAAGTTGTACCTAAGTGTATTGTCCCAGCGAAACGTGATATTTTCATTTCCCGTATCAATTTCGTATGCATAGGCTTGATGGCAAATCCCAACAAATAGGGCGCCCATAAGAATTAAAAAAACAATCATTCCAATTTTTCTTTTACCCTCTGCTGTTTGCTTCATCTCCCCTCCATATTTAAAAGTTGTTATAGCCTTCAACCTAAACATTTTTTTAATCATCTGGGCGATGAGAATAAATCGGAAATTCTCTAAAATTCACCTTGATATTTTCTGATTCGAGCTTTCTTTTTCGGTGTCATAAGGATGTAGGCTTTCCTGGTTCGCCATAGGGTTCTCCGTCTGAAGTCAAATCCAAGAAATCCAAACGAGTCCTGCTTGAGGATGTCCACAATCTTTGTTTTCTCGGTGTTGAGGGAGACTCCAAGGAGTTCTGTGTATTCTTGTAACCGTTGCAGCGCTCTCTCTGTCCAGCCTCGTTTTGTATGATGACCGCTTACGGTGATCACAATATCATCGGCAAACCGATGATAGTTCACGTATTCGTATCCTTTGTATGCTGTCTTCTGCCGAATGTTGTCGAAAGCCCAATCGACATCGTTCAAATAGATGTTTGCGGCCAAGGGATTGAAGGGGCCGCCTTGCGGCACCCCGTTCTTGCCGGCCATTTTAATGATCTTTTTGACGAGGTGCATGACCTTCGGGTCTTCAACCCGTCTGGCAATTTGCTCCAGGAGGATTGAATGTTGGATGTTATCAAAGTATTTGGTTAAGTCGACGTCAATTACCCTGTTCATCCGTCGTAACAAACTACGCCTTACCGCTGACAAAGCCAGGTGCGGTGAACGTTTAGGTCGGAATCCATACGAGTTGTGACAGAAGTCAGCCTCAAATATTGCCTCCAGAATCAGCTTTAGTGCCCCCTGTACTACCCGGTCACGAATGCCGGGGATTTGGAGCGTTCTGACGTTGCCATTGTCTTTCGGGATATCCACCTTTCGGTTTTCCCGGGGAGAATACGTATCGTTGAGAAGATCCTTTGAGATGCCTTCCAGGAAATCTTCCAAACCGGCTTTTTCAATATCGGTGAAACTCAAACCATCTATGCCTGGGGCTCCACCGTTGCGCTTTGCCTGGTCATACGCTTCCCGGAGAGTCTCTACATCCCTCGGAAGTTTTGGCTTTCGACCCCGTGGATCTTTTTCGGGAGTTGTTTTTAATATTATGGGCTCTATCCGCGTCCATTGTTCGTTTGTAAGTTCCATCCTGATTTTATTACATAGTCAGGTTTTAATGTCTGGTTTGTTTTGAGATTATTTCTAGTAATCCAGAAAAGGTGGCGCTTGCAATCCGAAGTCGTATAGTCTAACTTTCTATCATTGTCCATCGAAAGCCCCCCCCTTGAGAGCTTTGAACGGTTCACTCTTATGGAGGCTTCCGAATATTCTCATAAATGTCAAACCCTGGGAGTCTCCACGGCAAAGCCTGGAGCTTATCAGTCAATGTCATTAACTTAACGGGTCGGCTGATATCCATAATGGAATCTCCCGTTTCGATTGTTGAAATTTCTCGGATATCTCCGCCCTGGCCTTATCGGTTCAATGGTTTTCACAACGATTGTATGAATGTCTGAAATCAGCTTGGAAAGAGAATCAATAGGCCTCAGAAACAGTAAGGAGATGACATCCTTCACTTTTGAAAGTGTTTGGGCAAAATTCTTTTTGTACCGGTATTTGTAATTTTTTGTATTCAGGTCAATTTCGCTTTGAGTCTGGAAAACCAATGCTGCCGTTGATTCTTTTGAAAATACCTTATTGCCCCAGGCAGCATCACCGCCTGGGGCTGCAATCGCGGCGATTGCAGTTTTTCCGAGACATTTTGCCTTTCAATGCTATTTTGGCCATAATGGCAGGAAGGCTGCCGGGGTTCGGCTTTTTGCCACTTGAGGTGATGTCCTCTTCAAAAGACCGCCGAAGCCGGTTTATTACACTTA
>LQAH01000097.1_pt1 | contig 29518 bp, 36 predicted proteins | sample 1535791 | NCBI WGS metagenome assembly LQAH01 (sample SAMN04331585, study PRJNA305678) | bioreactor metagenome | isolation source: bioreactor_4 inoculated with Wadden Sea sediment 2nd replicate of a... | place: Germany:Bremen
TCCGAGACACAGCAGCAGTGTCTGCAAGGCATTCAACGTCAGGTAGATGCCCCACAGCCAGACCATGGTGTCCCGGTTTCTGGGGATGAATTTTTCTTTGGTGATGACCTGGCCCGGACTGGATTCCGCCCGAAATAACCGCAGCCCGCCCATGCCGTGGGGCAGAAAGATGATGGTGAGCGTTAAAAACCCCATTCCCCCCAGCAGATGGGTCTGGCTCCGCCAGAACAACAGTCCGTGGGGTACCACTTCTATGTCTTCCAGAATGGTGGCGCCGCTGGTGGTATATCCGGACATCATTTCAAAAAAGGCATCGGTAACAGAGGGAATGGCGCCATGAATGACAAACGGGAGGGCGGAAAAAAAATGAAATGAGAATCCATCCGAAAAAGGCAATGAAAAAGCCGTCTTTCAGATTGAGGTCGTCAAAATTTTTAAACCACCGCCACAGCAGGTATCCCACCCCGATAGTGATGGCAGCGGTCATTGCCAGGGAAAACAGATCATCTTCCCCGTAATACAGCGAACAGATGATGGGAAACATTAGAGAACTGCCTGTGACAATCAGGAGTTTTCCCAGGACATTGGCAATGGTTTTATAATTCATGCCCATTTTTTTCCTGTAAGTTACAGGCTCTATGCATACTCGTTATTCCCTTGTTTTTTGACGGCATACAGCTGTGAGACGAGCATCCCGACCAGCATCAGTACACACCCGAAAATGGCCCGCCCAGAAAGGATTTCATCTAATATAATCCATCCGCCGACGGCCGCTGTTACCGATTCCAGACAAAGAATTATGGCGGCATGGGATGCCGGGCTGTTTTTCTGGCCGTGAATCTGGAGGGTGTAGGCGATGCCCACGGAAAACACCCCGCCGTAGAACAATGGAAACGCCACTGCCATGATGTCGGCCAGGACAAAGGTTTCAAATATTACTGCCATCCCCAGGCTCAACCCTGAGCAGACAGTGCACTGGACCAGTGACAGGGCCGCTGTGCTGAACCGGGTGCAGAACCGCTCGATGATGATGATGTGACCGGCAAAACAGAAGGCGGAAAAAAAGACAAGCATGTCCCCGAAACCGATGTCCAGGCCCCGGGTGACACTGAGCAGGTACATGCCGATGCTGGCAAGAATCGCACCGCCCCAGGTTCCGGCACCTGTTCTGCCGTTCCGGCAAAAGTCCCAGAATCGGAACCAGCACCACATAAAGTCCGGTGATGAACCCGGCTTTGCCAGCTGTGGTATAGACGATTCCCACCTGCTGGAATGAGATCCCGGCAAACAAAAACAGCCCCGACACCATCCCGGACAGGATCAAATCCCCACGGTTGCCGGGATAAGTCTTGTTTCTGGACATCCAGACAAACGGCAGCAATGACAGGCCGCCCAGCAGAAAACGCAGCCCGTTGAAGGTGAACGGGCCCACATGGTCCATCCCTACCCGCTGGGCCACAAACGCCAGCCCCCAGATGGTGGCAGCCAGCAGCAGAACCAGATCGGATTTGATGGTGGAGGATTTCATGGCATGGACCTGACGGCGGGAAGTTTTGAGAGATGCCCTATCATGCCCGGGACATGAATTTTCGGGTTTCCGTGTTGACCCGGATTTTTTCTCCGGGTTCCAGATATTCGGGTATCTGGATTTCTACACCATTGGAAAGCCTGGCCGGTTTGGTCCGGGCCGTGGCGCTGGCCCCTTTGATGCCAGGGGCGGTTTCTTCAATTTCAAATGCCAGGCTGGCCGGAATTTCCAGGGCTACCATATTCCCTTCCACAAACAGGCCGGTCAGGTCCTCCATGCCGTCGGTGAGCCAAACGATTTCATCTTCAATGGTGTCTTCGGCGATCAGATGCTGGGCATATTCCAGGGTGTCCATAAACACGTGGAATTCCCCGTCCTGATACAGATACTGCACCGGTTTTCGGGACAGTTCCACCTCCTCCAGCACATCATTTCCCTTGAAACTGCTTTCAAATTTCTGCTTGGTTTTGATATGGGTGAACCGGATTTTGTAGAGGGTGACTGCTCCCCGGGCCGACGGAGTCCTCACATCGATATGCTTGACCATATAGATGTCCCCGTGGATGTCCACCACATTTCCTTTTTTCAAGTCACAGGCTCTGAGCATAGGCACCTCCATTGACGTAAAAACAATGCTTAAATGTCAGAAAACTCATCTTTATCACTGTGGCGCAAATTTTGAAAGCCCCCATTGCGCACAAGAGGGTGAAATATAGCTGAATTTGATGCCAATTACAGTTGAACGGCTTTGGGAATGATGTTACTGTTTTAAAAACCGGAAAAGGAAACACTTCCATGAAAACCATCGGACTGTTGGGGGGCATGAGCTGGGAAAGCACCCTGGAATATTACCGTGCCATCAACCAGGGGGTGAAAAACGCTCTGGGCGGACTGCATTCGGCAAAAATCGTTCTGTACAGTGTGGACTTTGGGCCCATTGAAAAATGATGCAGGCCGGGGACTGGGCCGGCATAGCCGCACAGCTCTCGGATGCGGCCCGCCGGATTGAATCGGCCGGCGCCGACTTTCTGGTCATCTGCACCAATACCATGCATATTGTGGCCCCGCAGATTGAGTCTGCCATTCAGATTCCGCTGCTTCATATTGCCGATGCCACCGCAGACTTGCTGGTGAAAGATACTATAAAAACCGTGGGGCTTCTGGGCACGGCCTTTACCATGGAACAGCCATTTTACAGACACAGGCTGAGTGACGCGTACGGACTGGAAGTTCGGGTGCCGGATGCAGAGGATCGGCAAACGGTTCATGAAATCATCTTTCGGGAACTTTGCCTGGGGAACGTCGTTCCGGATTCAAAGACCGCATTTCTGCGCATCATCCATGATCTGGCGAACCGGGGGCACAGGCCGTCATTTTAGGGTGCACTGAGATCGGGATGCTGGTCCGTCAGACAGATACCCGGGTCCCGCTTCTGGACACCACAGCGATCCATGCGCAGAAAGCGGTGTTAAAAGCCCTTGAACAGGATACTGAAACTGACGGGCAGTCCTTTGACCGTTGAAATGTGGACATAATGGACAAAAAATCTCACGTCGAAACCATTGTGATCGGGGCCGGATTGAGCGGTATGTATGCGGCCTCGCTTCTGGCGAAAACCCGCCGTTCCTTTCTGGTGATGGAGGCCCGGGACCGCGTAGGCGGCAGAATTCTGTGTTCCAGCTATCACGGATATGACGCGGACCTGGGACCGTCCTGGTACTGGCCGGCCATCAATCCCGGGGTGGGAAAACTGATCCGGGACCTGGGATTGACCGGATATCCCCAGTATGACAAGGGATATGGCCGGTTCCAGACCCCAGACGGACAGGCCAGAACCATTCCCGGCTATCCCATGGAACCCGAAGGGTGGCGGTTGTCCGGTGGCATGATCACCTTGGTGGACGGCCTGGCTCAGCGGCTCCCAAAAGAAGTTGTGCGCCTGCACCATCCGGTGTGTGAAATGAAACGGATGACAGACCATGTCGAGGTCCGTGTGGAAAAAGCCGGAGAATCGGCCAGAAAGGTTTCAAGGCGGATCAGGTCATCCTGGCCATCCCGCCCCGTCTGGCGGCAGCCACCATTTTATTTACCCCGGATCTGTCCCATGAGCTGACCCAGGCCATGCTTAGGACCGGCACCTGGATGGCGGGTCAGGCCAAATTCTTTGCCCTGTACGATCAGGCGGAATGGCGAAAGGCAGGGCTTTCCGGCCAGGCCTTCAGTCAGTATGGACCTTTGACGGAGGTGCATGACGGCTCCAGCCTCACCGGACAACCCTTTGGGTTGACCGGATTTGTGGGCATTCCCGCAGCCCAGCGCAGAAATTCCCAGGAAGTGGTCCAGGCTATCCTGCATCAGCTTCAAATCCTTTATGGAGAAAAAGCCACCCATCCGGTGGCGGTATTTTACAGGGACTGGGCCTTGGAACGCTTCACAGCCACCGAATATGACCAGCGGGCCGCCCATACCCATCCGTTGTTTCAGCCGCCGTCCGGCAGAACCGATATCTGGGACGGCCGGGTCTGTTTTGCCGGCACGGAAACTTCGGATCAATATGGCGGATATCTCGAAGGGGCCCTGGCCAGTGCCGGGCGGGCGGTCAGGAGCATCATATGACATATGATGTGATCATTGCCGGGGCCGGACCTGCCGGCACTGCCGCCGGATTCGACCTGGTGTCGGCCGGATATGCCGTGCTGCTGCTGGACCGGCAGCGGTTCCCCGGAAAAAGCCTGTGCCGGCGGGTTGACGTCAAAGGCGGTGGCTCAGTATGCGTACGATATCTCAGGGCTTATCGAGCGGTCCTGCCATGAGATGGTTATCCATCGACCGGATGGGACTTCTTTTGTCATTCGCGAACGAAGGCCTTTATGCCATATGACCCGGAGAGCGGATCTGGACCAGTATTGTCTGAACCGATTCCGCTCCGCCGGAGGACAGTTCCGGAATGTGGACCGGATTCGCTCCATGGTCCAGCATGACGATTCCGTAACCATTCATACGTCCCGGGGTGCTTTTTCTGCCAGATATCTGATGGGAGCGGACGGGGCCAACTCACGGATCCGTGCTCTGCTGAATCACAAGACCCTTCAGACCCGGCCATACTGCATTCATAAAATTTTCGGGCTTGAGGCGGATGTCCGGGTGAGCCGGCCGGAACAAGTGTCCATGACATTGGCTTTTTTTCAGAACCAGCCTGGATATTACTGGATTTTTCCCAAAAAAACGCATGTCAATGTCGGTATTTTCAGCCGTGCCCGAACCCCGATGGTCTCGGAAAAAATCTGGCCGCTTTTGCCGGGCGGTATCTGGGAACGGAACACCTGTCACATGTCACCGGATATCCCATCGGAACCGGAGGAGGATGGCTGTGCGGTTCGCCAGGGCGGGTCGGGTTCTTCTGGCCGGAGACGCGGCCGGGTTTGCTGAATCAGTTTCGGAGAAGGCATCTGTTTTGCCGTGACATCTGGCCGGGCTGCAGCAACAGCTGTCATGGGCGCGTTGACGGGGAAAAACGGGCTGTCTCCGTTTATGCCCGGTCTTTGTCCAGGATGCGCCTGGATCTGACCCTGTCCCGGTATGCGGCTGCCGTGTTGTACCGGTGGCCCGGACTCTGTCTGAATATAGCCGCCATTCCGGCGGTCCATCAACACTTTGCAAAGGGATATGCCGCCGGCCGGCCCCTGTCCCGGATGTTTCTGCCATGAAAATACTGCACTCCCCCGACTGGCACCTGGGCCGCACCTTCTGAGGCCGTAAACGGTATGACGAATTTGGCGCACTTCTGGACTGGCTTGCGGACTTCATCGAGACTCAGCAGATTGATGTGCTGGTGGTGGCCGGGGATACGTTTGACACCACCACCCCGGGGAACCCGGCCCAGAAAAACACCCCTGCGATACCAATGAGAATACCGAATTGCCCCTGCATGGACAGGTCATCCAAAAAAACAGGCAGCCCGTGATCACCGGAATCAGGGTGATCCAGTCCGATCGACGGGAGATTTTCAGGTGCTTCCTTTCCTCATTTACCTAAGCGGGCAAGCATTGTTATTTGCTGCAATTTCTGTTATCAATACAGTCTATACCAACACCTCAATACAAGGAACAATTTATTCATGACAGTAAAAAAAACGTTTTTCAGCGGTGATCCTGGCAGTGGCATTTTTGGCGATGCCGTTTTCTGTGTGGGCAAATGACGGCAGTGCGGAGCCGGAATTACATGTAGATGACCGGATCAGCTATGCCATTGGATATGATATCACCAACCGGTTAAAAAACAGCTTTGACATTAATCCGGACCTGTTTGTGAAAGGAATGAAAGACAGTCTGGCAGAGACTCCGGCCATGACCCAGGAAAAGATGCAGAAAACTCTGATGGAGTTCCAGGCCATGGTCCAGCAGAAGCAGATGGAGGCGCAGGGAAAAAAAATGGCGGAAAACAAAGCAGCCGGTGAAGCATTTTTGGCGGAGAACAAAACCCAAAAAGGGGTGACAACCCTGGATTCCGGACTTCAATATAAAGTGATTACCCCTGGTAATGGGGATTCTCCGGATCTTAACGATAAAGTGAAATGCCATTACCGTGGATCTTTGATCAACGGTCGGGAATTCGATTCTTCCTATAAGCGCAACGAACCGGCGGTCTTTCCGGTCAACGGCGTGATTAAGGGCTGGACCGAAGCTCTTCAGCTGATGAAGGTAGGCGCCAAATGGATGCTGTATGTGCCGTCGGATCTGGCGTATGGGGACCAGGGTGCCGGAAATGTCATCGAGCCGGGATCCACCCTGATTTTTGAGGTGGAACTGCTGGAAATCCAGAAGATCTGATCCGGGAGAATCATTAAAGACTTCCATGACCATTGAAAATTTAGACCGGGTGTTTGAACCCGGCACCGTGGCTGTGATCGGTGCCAGTGACAGACCGGGCAGTGTCGGGGCCACAGTGATGCATAACCTGACTTCTCGGGGATTTGGGGGAACCGTCGTCCCGGTGAATCCGAAACGCGACAGTGTGATGGGCCTGGATGTCTGCAGGGATGTCCGGGAGCTGCCCCGGGCGTGGACTTGGCCGTAGTGGCGGTGCCCATTGATCAGGTTCCGGACATTCTTGACACCTGTGCCGCGAAAAACGTCGGCGGCGCATTGGTGCTTTCTGCCGGCGACGCGTGGCCGAATCCGCTCTACCGCCGGATCAAAGCCCTGGCCGGAAAAACGGGCCTGCGAATTGTGGGGCCGGATTCCGTGGGCATCATCCACACCGGTTTTGGATTGAACGCCGGTTTTATGCACCAGACCCCGTTGAGCGGGCGCATGGCGTTTCTGTCCCAGAGCGGGGCGGTGTGCACCTCGGTGCTGGATCTGGCGGTCCGGGAAAATGTGGGATTCAGCCATTTTGTGAGCTTGGGGTCCAAGCTGGATGTGGATTTTTCCGATATGCTCGATTATCTGGGGACCCTGCCGGATGTGGATTCCATCATCATGTATGTGGAATCTCTGACACGCATGCGCCGATTCATGAGTGCCGCCCGGGCCGTGTCTCGGATTAAGCCTATCATTGCACTGAAATCCCGGAAATCCGGGAAAATCGGTGATCCGGCCGGACTGGATGAAGACCAGATCTATGAGGCGGCATTTAAGCGGGCCGGAATCCTTCGGGTTAACGAATTCGAGGCTTTGTTTGACTGTGCCGAATTCCTGGCCAAGCAGCAGCGGCCAAAAGGATCCCGGCTGGCCATTGTCTCCAATGCCAGAGGAATCGGAGAGATGGCCAGGGATTCCCTGATCCGCCACGGACTTTCACCGGCCAAACTGGATGGCGCCACCATTCAAAATCTGGATGCCCTTCTGTCGGACGGCTGGAGCCGGACCAATCCCATTGCCCTGCTCCGGGCCGCCACCCCGCAGCAGTATGTCGAAGTGGTGAAATGCTGTATTCAGGCCCCGGAAATCGACGGCCTGCTGCTTCTCAGCTCTCCGGTAGGCATTTATGACTGTACCGCCATTGCCAGATCGCTGGTGACCCTTTTGGAGACCGCCCCGTTTCCGGTGTTCACGGCCTGGCTGGGGGGTATGACCATCGATGCGTCCAGAGAGATTTTCAACCGGCACGGCATTGTGACCTATGACATGCCGGAACGGGCGATCCGAGCGTTTGTCAATCTGTATCAGTACGGCCGGAATATGGAAGCTCTCCAGCAGATTCCTTATACCACTGACAAGCGCCTCAAGATTGACCGGATTAATGCCTCCCGGATTATTGATGATGCGCTGGCACAGCGAAAAACGGTACTGCCGCCGGAAAAAGCCGAAAAACTGGCAGCGGCGTATGGCATTCACAAAACCCCGCTTTCCGCCGGTGTCCAGCCGGAATATGCCTTAGACTTGTCCGCGGAACACACGGATCTGTTCGGGCCGGTGATCCGGTTCGGGATCGGGGGGATCATGACCGAAGTACTGGCTGACATGGCAGTGGCCCTGCCGCCCCTTAATCGCCTTCTGGCCCGGCGGACCATCAGAAGTACAAGGATTTCACGGCTGCTGCAAGGCCGGGGCAACACGGCCGGGGTGGATATCGGTGTGCTGGAGGAGATCATGATTCTGGTGGGCCGGATGGTCACGGACTATCCGGCGATACAGACCCTGGCTCTTAACCCCATCCAGGTGGTGCATGGAACCATTCATGTGTCCAAAATTGCGGTCACACTGACCGACCAGTTCGTTTGTGCACCTGCTCATCTGATTATCAGCCCGTATCCCTGGTGGCAGGAATCGGAATTTGTCACCCGGGACGGGGAGCGGATTTTCATGCGGCCGGTGCGGCCCGGCGATGCCCAGCAGATGATCGACCTGTTTTCCGACCTGTCCCCGGAAACGATTTTTATGCGTTTTTTTCGCCGTTGAAACGAATTTCCAAATCCATGCTGGTCCGCCTCAGTCAGATTGACTATGACCGGGAGATCGCGCTGTGCGCGTTTGCCGGAGAAGGCGAGGTTCGCAAACTGATCGGCGTGGCCCGGATTATCTTCATGCCGGACGGAAAAACCGGAGAATTTGCCGTGGTGATGGCGGATAACTGGCACGGCAAAAGCATCGGCAGCGTACTGTTGAAACAGGCCATGATCAGTGCCAAAAAATACGGCCTGTCTGTGGTGACCGGGCTGGTGCTGACCAACAATGCCGCTATGCTGGCCATGGGGCAGAAAATGGGATTTTCGGTTGCCCGGGATCCGGAATCATCAGAATACCGCCTGACCATCCCACTCAGGGATCTGGCATAAGGCCCTGTCATGACACAGATCTGGCTGATCGGTGCAATCCTGCTGGCCCTGTTTTTGGGAGCTTTGGATGCGCTGGTCATGTCTGCGGCCATGCCTACCATTATTGCTGAGCTTTCCGGTCTGCACCTGTATGCCTGGGTGTATTCCGCATATTTTCTGGCCCGGGCTGTGGCATTGCCCATTTTCGGTAAGTTGTCGGACCTGTTTGCCGTCAGACGACTGCTGCTAATCAGTGTGGCCGTTTTCATTGCCGGGTCCATGGCAGCCGGTGCAGCGCCATCCATGGATTTTTTGGTGGGGGCCCGGGTATTTCAGGGGATCGGGTCCGGCGGTATTTTTGCTTTGGTGTATGTGGTGCTCTCGGAAGTGGCGCCCAAGGGGGAACGGGCCAAAACCCTTTCTCTGGCATCGTTTATCTGGGGGGTGGCATCGGTGATCGGACCCACCATGGGCGGGGTGATGGTCAGTTTTTTTCCTGGCGGTGGATTTTTTTCATCAATCTGCCCCTGGGGCTGCTGTCATTGGCCGGTATTGCTCTATTTTTAAAAGAATTCCGGGAAAAAAGAAAAACGCATCTCTGGACTGGTCCGGATTGGTGTCGCTGACCGGGTTTCTGATTTCGGTGCTGACCCTGGTGATGACCGGAGGACGGGAGATCGCCTGGATGTCCTTGCCGTCGATTCTGCTGGTTTTCACCTCTCTTCTGTTCGGGATTTGGTTTGTCAAAGCGGAACTGGGGGCAACAGATCCCATCCTGGATCTGCGGTTTTTCAGGCGCAGGGGATTTGCTGTGGGCAACCTGGCCGGGTTCTGCGCCAGTTTTTCCATGTTCTCCCTGTTCGGATATGCCCCGTTGTTTCTTCAGGGTGCTTTAGGGCATACGCCGCTGCAAGTGGGAATGGCCATGCTTTCTTTGAGCCTGGGCTGGTCTGTGGGGTCTTTGATTCTGGGGCGGATCATGCATCTGACCACCCAGAAAACCGCGGCCTTGGCAGGCGGTATTCTTTTGGCGGCCGGCACTGGGTTGACCCTGGGGTTTACGACTTCGACCACCATGGCCCACAGCTTTCTGGTGTTTCAGGTGGTGGGATTCGGCATGGGATTCGTGGTCCTATCCACGCTGCTGAAGGTCCAGAACAGCCTGGAATCCTCAGACCTGGGGGTGGCCACCTCCTTCCACCAGTTTGTCCGGACTGGGCGGGACCTTGGGGGTGGGAATCAGCGGAGGCTTGGTCACCTCTGATCTGATGAACAGCATGGAGAGGGTGGAGGTTTCATTGCCGAAAGACTGATGGTACAATTGGAGAACAGCCTTGAAAATTTGTTTCGCCCGGAATTTCAGGCTCTGATGCCGGACGCAGCCCGAACCGTTCTGAAAACAGCGGTGGCCCAGGGGGTGTGGAGCACTTTTCTGCTGGTGTTCGTGGTGGCGCTGATCTGTCTGGGCCTGGTGGCGTGTCTGCCGGATCAGGACGGAGGGTAGATCATTTTTCCGGTCATGGACAGGTCATACCCGCCGAATTTTTCAGCGGTCTGCTGAATCACTTTTCCCTTGAGCAGAGAAAGGAACAGCTGGATGCCTTGTTCAAAAAATTTGTCCTTGGCGATGAGCAGGTCAAAGCGTTCCCAGCACACCGGAATGAAATCCAGGCCCAGAATATTGGCCACCGGCCGGATGGCCGGCCCGGCATCCGCTTTTCCGCTGAGAATTTCCAGTCCCACATCCATGTGCCGGGACAGGGCCTCTTCATATCCCGGGAGGGTATCTCCCTTGATCTCATGTTCCAGCAGCACCTTGTCAAACAGTTTGCGGGTTCCGGTCCCCAGCTGCCGATTCACGATGCGGATGTCCGGTTTGCTCAGGTCCTTGATGGAACCGATGTTTTCGGATTGCCCTTCTGAAGCACGATTCCCTGTTCCCGCTGGCATAAATTCACCACCGCCGGTGTCTGGTGCTGGTCATCCTTGAGAAAGGGAAAGTTGTATTCATCGTTGTCCCCGATCAGATGGCTGGAAGCGATGTGGCACAGGTTCTGTTTCAAAGCGTTCAGGCCGCCCAGGGACCCGGCCATGCCGAACATGGCCATATGGTGCTCGTGTTTGATGTTGAACGTAGCGATGAGCTTGTCTAGCAACAGGTCGTTGCTGCCGGCAATGAGCACCAGGCCGTGGTAAGGGGGCAGCTGGGCCGACTGGGGGTAGTTTCCGTGCCCGCCTCCACCCACTGGCGGACCAGATTAATGGGAAACAGCCATTTCCCCGTGACCTTGGTGGCGGGCAACCCTTTCTCCGAGATCAGGGAATACACCATTTTTTCGTTGATGTTCAGATACTTGGCAATTTCCTTGGTCGTATACAGTTCTCCCATTTCCAGGCCCCTTTTGTTTCAATTAACATGGATACGCTCATCCTAAATATATGTCATAGAGCGTGCCCGCCGGGGCAATGCCCGGCACCAAACCGACTGACAACTCTAATGAGTGACTTAGAAGGAATATATAAGGGGGAACTTTTTTTGTAAAGGTCCAAAAAAACCGGCCGATTTGGCGAGATGTGAATAAAGGAGTACCGCCAGATCTGCCAGGGTCCGGGGCAGATCTGGCGGCTGGATAATGCTTGCCAAGGAGATGGGGATTGTTTTAAGGAAACAATAGATTATCCTATAACATTATCCAATAACATGATTTCGGGACCGCAATTTTCCCGATGTGGTTTTTAATATATTATCTTAGTTATTATTTGTCAATATAAATTTTTTATATTTGTCTATAATTAAAAATTTTAACTAAAAATTACCAAAAATAACCATTAGCATTTGCGTGCTGAATGCTCGATTGCCTGCGCCGGCAAAAAAGCCGTTTCTGATCCGCAATATCGATGGATTCGGTCGGGATGTCATAGAGATGAGAGATATGCCGGGATGTCATGATGTCCCGGACGGGTCCCTGAAACAGAATTCGTCCGTTTTTCAGCATGATGATTTCGTCGGCGAACAGGGATGCCAGATTGGGATCGTGTATGGAGGCCACAACGCTCAAGCGGCTGGAGCGGCAAAGCTTTTTGATAGCCCCCAGCAGATGGTACTGGTTGTTGAAATCCAGGTGATTGGTGGGCTCATCCAGCAGCATGATTCGAGTGTTCTGGGCGATGGCCCGGGCCAGCAGCACGGTCTGCCGTTCTCCGCCGGAGATCCGGTTAAAATTTTTTCCGCCAGATGAATGGCGTGCAACTGTTTCAGGGCATCTTCCGCAAGCCTGTAATCGACTGGTTTCGGAGCGGCAGCAGGTCCCAGAAACGGCGCTCTGGCCATCACCACCACCTCAATGACCCGGAACGGAAAGATTTCCATGTGTTCCTGGGGTACCAGGCTGATGGCCCGGGCAATCTCATTTCGGCCCAGGGACGTCATGTTTTTGCCGTCGATGAAGACCTGTCCGGTGATGGGGTGTAGAATTCGGTTCAGGCAGTGGATCAGGGTGGTTTTACCGGACCCGTTTCTGCCCAGCACCACGCAGAAACACCCTTTTCCCACAGTAAAAGAAATATCCTGCAGCACCGGCACCTTTCCATATCTGAACCCGAGTTGGCGGCAGGAAAGCATCAGATCCAACCGGTGTTTCGGTTTTTGTACAAAAAATAGCCGAAAATTGGGGCACCGGCAAGGGCCGTGATAATGCCCACGGGAATTTCGGCCGAAGAGATGCTTCTGGCTGCGGAATCAGCCAGAAGAAGAAAGATGGCGCCCAATATTGCTGTGACCGGCATCATTTTCTGGTGTTCCGGTCCGGCCAGAGACCGGGCCATATGGGGAATCACCAGGCCGATCCAGGCGATCTGCCCGCAGGTGGCCACGGACACCGCCACCATGAAGGAACTGGCCGTGATCAGGATCAGGCGGAACAGTCCGGGATTCATGCCCAGGGATTTGGCCTGGATATCGCCTAAAGACAGAATGTTGAGACGGAATCCCAGTACCATGAACAGGATCAGCCCAATCAGTGTGAACGGAGCCATGGTCGTGACATGTTCCCAGGAGACCCGGCTCAGACTGCCCATGATCCAGAAAATAATGCCGGGCAGCTCGTCATAGGGATCGGAAAAGTATTTGACCAACATGAGCAGGGCATTGAAAAATGACATCACCACAATACCGGCTAAAACCAGCACGATAGAAGGCTTGATGGAAATTATCCTGGCCAGGCCCAGGCTCAGGCATACGGCAGTGATGCCGAAAAAAAGGAAAGCATCTGGACCAGGCCAGAGAGATCCGAGGCCAGGATCAGGCCCAGGGCCGCCCCGAATATACACCCGGAAGAGACCCCAGAATATCCGGAGAGACCAGGGGATTTCGGAACAGGGCTTGGTACACGGCCCCGGACATGGCCAGGGCGGATCCCACCAGCAGGGCCATGAGGCATCTGGGCAGGCGGATCCATAAAAACACCAGCTCCTTGTGAACCAGATCTGCTGGCAAGTCCTGCCCTTTCAACAGACGAACGACAAAGGTCACCATCTCGTGCCAGTGGATCTGAATCCGGCCGGAAAAAGGGATATCACCAGGCCACCGCCAAAATCCCCCCAGCAGGCCCAGCAGTCGGCCGGATGAACCGGAAGCGTTCATTCAGTCAATTACGTCTTCAAGGGTTCCGCCCATCTGGGTCATGGACTGTCCGAACAAGTTCCAGTGAAACACATCTGCCTGGGCAGGAACATCTATGTCGGCGAATCGTTCCGGGTAGGCTTTTTGGGCCACCCATAGCGTGGCGAGCACTGCCAGGGGGGAAGGGAAATCCCATGGGGCCAGGCTGGAAGGGCAGCGAAAGACCCGGTTTTGGGAGATGGCGGTAATACCCTGTAAGGGCGCCAGGTCCAGTAGCCGGACCTGATTTTTTTTCATGTGCTGGGACAACACCATGATGTCCGGATTCCATTCCACCAGCTGTTCCGGGGAGATATCCTGAAAATAACCGGTCAAATGGGATGACACATTTCGGATCCTGGCCCGGGAAAAAATTTCATCCTGAAGCATGTTCCCGGTGGCAGTTCTGAGCAGTCCCAGGGTGGAAGCAAAGTATCCGGTTTTTTCCCGGGACACGGGCAGGTCTGCCAGCCGGTTGTCCACCAGCGACAGCACCGCTTCCATCTGGTCCCGGACGAAAGAGATTCGTTGGGATCCCCCCATGGCATGGGCAATGAGTGCCATGGCCTCCAGGATGCTGTCAAAAGATTCCGGTAGAATCACGATGCAGGGAATTCCCATGGCAGTGAGTTTTTCCGTGGCGGACAGGCCGTCATTCTGCGAATAGAAAATCACCAGATCCGGTTCCAGGGACACCAGGGTTTCCAGGTTGATGCCCATGGATTTAGTGCCGACCCCTGCCAGGTGTTGGATATCCGGCCAGACCGCCTGCTGCAGCGGGTCTTTGCGGGAGGAGTTGTCCACACCCACCAGGGTATGGGCAAACCCAGGGACAGCACGCATAGGCTGGCCGGCTTAAAGGTGCTGACCACCCGCTTAACCGGACCGGTGATGACCACCCTGCGGCCTGTCATGTCCGTGATGAAACGTTTTCCGGTTTCCTGGGCCGGCAGCAGAATGGGGGTGACACAAAGACTGATGGCAATCAAGAATCCAAAAAATGTCCGCCGCATGGGAAATCGGTCCTAAGTCAATGGGTTTTGGGACAGTCAGCCATCAGTCATGGGGCTTACGCCAGTTCAAAGAGAATGTGGATCTGAAACGTGACCGGGGTCTTGAACAGGGATACCGGCGGTTTTGGAAACGGGGCCGCCTTTTTGACGGCATTGACGGCCGCTTCATCCAGGTTCCTGTGCCGGGAGCTTTTCACTACCTGAACCTCTTTGAGAGAACCGTCCGCCAGCAGCACGAATTTGACTTTGACCCGCCCCTGAATGTGCCGGGACCGGGCGGATTCCGGATATTCCTTGACGTTGTGAATCTTTAAATTCAGCATTTCAAAATAATCTCTGGCGGTGGTGAATTGTGTCTGAACCTCCGTGGTATCCACCACTGATTCCGGCTGAGGGCTGAATCCGGTGACCGGAACCGTCGATGCGCTCACGGTGTCCGGCATCGGGGGTAAAAGAATCTGATTCCTTGTCACGGTGGGTGTCCGGGTCACCACGGGGTCCAGTTTCATTTTAGGCACCTGAAACGGCTTGGGATCGATGGGTGTGACCTGAGTTTTCTGGACCTGCTGTTTCAGAATCCGGGGGGAAGGAATGTCCCGGGTGGACCGTTTGGACACCTGTTGCAGGGTCAGTTCGATATATGAAATGGTCCGGTTTTCATAGATTCCGGCCATATGAAGAAAATCAGCCCATGAATTCCAAAGGAGACCAGAATGAATCCATGGAGCAGCCAGTTGACAGACATATGGGAGTGCTGTGCCATGCCGCTGATTCAGAGCCCCTTTTCCGTTGCCAGGCTCAACCGGGCCGCCCCCGCTGCCTTGGCAATGTCCATGACTTTGACCGCTTTGTTTAAAATTACGGTTTTATCCGCCTTGATGATCACCAGCCGGTCCGGATCATTGCCGATTTTCTCTTTCAGCCGGGTATACAACTGGTCCATGGGGATTTTTTGATCCGCCATGTAGGCGATACCCTCCCTGTCCACAAACACGGTGATCTCCTGTTTGATCTGGGGGCGGAAGCGTGGTCTGGGGCAGTTTGATCTTGATGCCTTCTTCCACGATAAAATTGGTGGTGAGCAGAAAATAGATCAGCAGCAGAAACACGATATCGATCAGGGAGGTCAGCGGGGCCTGAATCTGATAGCGGTTGGTGTGTTTTTTGAATTTGAGCATGCTATCGGTCCTTTGCGGCGACCGCTTTTAAGAACAGAACTGAGCCGTTCTGCAGCCGGGCCTCATATTTGTCCACTTTGGACAGCAGATAGGAGTGGGCCACCATGGTGGGCAGGGCCACGGCCAGCCCCAGCGCTGTGGTGAGCATGGCTTCCCAGATGCCTCCGGCCAGAACTGCGGCGTTCACTTTTCCGCCCATGTCCTGAATCACCATGAACGCCTTGATCATGCCGATGATAGTGCCCAAAAGTCCCAGTAGCGGTGCGATATTGCCGATGGTGGCCAGGGCCTGAAGATAGGAGGACAGGCCCCGGACCTCGTTTTCCGTCGCATTCACAATCACCGACTCCAGGGTGTCCTTATCCAGATCCCGGGCCAGAATGGCTTTTTCAAGAATCCGGCCCATGGGGGAGTTGCTTTGTTTGGACAGGTCCAGGGCATCTTGTTCCAGGCCTTTGGCCATCAGATCGGCGATTTGGAGTTCAATTTCCTTTCCACGCCGCCGGTTGACAGCATAGCGGATCATGCGTTCAAAAAAATGGCCAGAACCAGAACGGAGCAGAACAATATGGGGATGACAAGGATCCCCCCTTTGGATAAAAATGCCAGCATCAGAGTTGCTTTTTTCCTTTCAGCTGATCAGGAGTCGGTTTCAGCTTGTTCAATCATTTCAACAAAATCCGGAATCCCGTCAAAATCCAGATCCCGTTCGCGTTTGACCATCGCCTGGGTTTCGTCATAGGTTTCCCACAGGTCCGGCCTGCCGTCCAGGGTGGTGTCTTCCTTGACCGTGACCAGTCTTCCCTTTTCATACAGATACCAGATCTCCACTTCACCATCCTGGTTTTTGTCTTCCTCCCCCCGAACCAGAACCTCGTCCGGTTCATAATACCAGGTCAGCCAGGGGTTACCCTGTTTCCGTTCCTCCAGGGTTTCTATATGTCCGTTCTCATCATAGGTCTCCACCAGATCCGTGATGCCGTCCAGATTTTGATCCACTTCCTTGCGCCGCAGCACATCATTTCTAAAGAAAGAACAAAGATCCGCCCTGCCGCTTTGACTCAAATCCTGGGACACGATCAGGGTCCATTCCGGGTCATCATACCTTTGGGTGGTGTCGAAATACCCATCAAACCGGGTGTCCTGGACCAGATGTGTTTTACGGCCGTTTTGGTAAAACACCTTGAGATCCACGTTGCCGTCCTGATTGTCATCTTTTTCCACTCGGATCAGGATATCGTCGGTATAATACTGCCAGATGTCAGGTTTCCCATTGAAATCGGTGTCACTGATCAGCAGTTCCCGGTACTGGTTTTCATTGAAACCACCTCCACATCCGGAATGCCGTCCCGGTTCTTGTCGGTCAGGTTTTTCACAATCCGGTTGTTTTCCATCAAAGAAACGGTTTCAAAAAATTCATCACCGTCATGGTCATGTGCCACTTTGTAAAGGGTGCCTGACCGATAATGCCTGATCCGGTCGATCTGCCCGTTTCCATTGGTGTCTTCGCGGGTTTCCAATACGTTTCCCGCGTCATCGAAGTCAGCGAAAAAATCTGAGGAGCCGTCAAAATTCAGGTCTTTTTCCTGGAACTTGACCATTCCTTTTGCAAATCGGGTGATGATGTCGAACCGGCCGTCAAAATTGGTATCCTGTTTCTGTTCCATGGGCTGTTCGTTTTCATACCAGGTGATGTCATCCGGCTTGCCGTTTTTGTTCGAATCCATTTTTCGGGTTGTTAACTGTCCGTTTGAAAAAATCAGTGTGGTTTGGTATCGGTTTTTTGATAGGGGTCTTTTCAGGATTTTTTCGATCTGTCCCTGGATATCGAAAAAAACAACTCGGTCCAGAGTGCCATTTTCATTTTCATCAATTTCCTGGCGGACCGGGACCTGATTGCGATAAAAGGTGGTGGTATTGGCCGCGCCGTTGCCATCGGTATCTTTGGTGCTTGAGAACAGCTGTCCGGCTTTAAAATGGAAAAAGGTGTCAAACCGGTGGTCCCGGTGGTATCTTTCTGAATTTTTGTGAGCTGCCCCTCGTTGTCAAACAGCGACACCTGGGTCAGGTGACCCTTTGTGTCGTGCCTTTCCTGGCGGACTCTTTTTCCATGTTCAAAAAAATCTGTGCAGTCCATTTGACGGTCACCGTTTGTGTCCCGCTCAATTCTGGAAATCGAACCGCCGGTGTAGTACTGGCGTTTTCAAAAAACCGTCCTGGTCCGGGTCCATGTCCGCCTGCACAATGGTGCCGGATTCATCGTAAATCAACACCTGGTCGATGATGCTGTCTTCGTTCAAATCCTTTTCCACCCGATTTTTGGCCGTTGCCGTCATCAAAGGGCACAGCCAGAGGATAAGCAGAACAAGGCACATGTGCTTCAGGATTGTCGGTTTCATAATGCCAAAGATATATATCGATTGCGGTTATTTTTGTCAATAAAACTGAAATGGTTTTATTTAAATAACCCAAAGAAACGATAAACAACTTTTGGGTTGACCTGTGCAACAAATAGCTATATTGTGGCCAAAATCAAGATCTGTCGGAATCAAAAATAAAAGGAAAAGAAAAATGAAACTAAAAAAAAGGGTGTTTTATCGGCAGTGTTTTGTGGCTGTGGGTCGGCGTGTCTCTGGTGATGGCGGCAGAAGATACAAAAGAGCCGTCAACAACGGTTTATTCTCTGGGTGAAGTGGTTGTTTCGGCAAACAGTCTAAAATCGCTTCCTGTCAGGACGGTGGAAATCATGGCAGAGGATATCGAAAAACGGCATGCCCTGACCCTGGCAAAGGCCCTTGAACTGCTGCCCGGGGTGGATATCCGCCGGGGCGGTGAAGGGGTCCCACGGGTAAATATCCGTGGATTCAGAAGTCGGCACACCATTTTGCTGCTCAACGGGATTCCCTTGAATTCCACCTATGACAGCCAGTTTGATCCCCACATGATTTCCACGGAAAACATCGCCAAGATCAAGGTGTCTTATGGCGGCCATTCCGTACTCTACGGCCAGGGCGGGCTTGCCGGAGTCATCAATATCATCACCAAGCAGGGTACGACAGGGCTTGGCGGAGATGTGTCGGCAGAGATGGATGAACACGGCAACCATTACACCAAATTCAATGTGGGAGGCGGCAGCGACACTGTCCGCTTTTCGGTGCCGTCAACAATTATGATTCCGACGGGTTTCATGTGTCAGATAATTTCGATCCCACCTCCCAGGAAGATGGAAACGAACGGAACAACAGCGACAGCGAACGGTTGAGCCTGTTCGGAAATCTGGTGTACCAGATGACCGACGAAATTGAACTGGGCCTGACCCTGGAACGGACCACCGGAGAATACGGCACACCCCCAATGACCGTGGATGACAAGAAAGATCCGTTTTATAAAAAAACCAAATACGATCGCACGGAAGATTTGGAAACCCTGTCCACTCAGGTGTCCATGAGTTACACTCCCAAAGGGATATTCAGCTTCAGAGGATGGGTGTTTGCCAACCGGAATGAGCAGGAAAATGCCCGGTATGATGATGATACCTACAGCACCATGACAAAGAAAAATACCTATCGCAGCAATGATGAAACCGAAATAAAAGGGGCGGCATTGCAGACCCGTGCGGACTTTGGATCTGCCGGTAACGCGGTGCTAGGACTTTCCACCGAGGCCAGTGACTACACGTCTGATTTCAGAAATGTGGACAAGGACAATACTCCGCCCACCGCCTATTATTACGATCATGGACTGGACATGTATTCAGCGGCACTGGAATACAATGTGCGGCTGTTTTCCAAACTCGGGGTCACGGCCGGTTACAGTCACCACTGGCAGACCAAGGATGCGGGCAGTGATGTGGACAAGGGAAGCCATATGGCCGGTCTGAGTTATGATCTGACCGACAGCACCACAGTGCGGGCCTCTTATGCCAGAAAGGTCCGTTTTCCGGATATCAAGCAGCTGTATGATCCCAGTTCCGGAAATGCCGATCTGGTGCCCGAAGAATCCAAGAATTATGAAGCCGGCATCACCCAGCGGCTGTTCCAAGACATGACCCTGGATCTGGCGGTATTCAAGAACGAAGTGTCCCAGTACATTGAAAAAAATGATGCCACGGATCTGTATAAAAACTGGGAAGCCTACGATTTCAAAGGATTTGAAATCTACCTGTTCAAACCGTTTCTCGCCACCGGGACCATCGGCCTGGGCTATTCCTATCTGGATACCAAGGATAAATCTCCGGGCGCCAGAAGAGATGAACTCCAGTACCGCCCTGCCCATAAGTACACTCTGGATGTGGGGTATACATGGGACTTCGGGCTGAAGGTCCATGCGGACATCCTGCACACGGCCGACCAGTATTACTATTCCGATAATTTTGACAAGGGCAAGCTCAAGGACTATACCCTGGTGAACGTGAAACTGGAGCAAAGAATTTATAAGGAATCGGTATTTCTGTATCTGGGGCTGGATAACCTGACGGATGAAAATTATGAAGAATCCTACGGACTGCCCCAGGCCGGACGGACCGGGTATGCCGGTGTCCGGATGACCTTTTAACGGAGAGGGTCTGATGAACTATATGGTGTGCATCGATGACACGGACATGCCCGGCACCCGGGGGACCGGCTGGCTGGTGGAAGATCTCTGCCGTATCCTGGCGGCTGAAAAACTGGCTGAAACCACGGCCATCAGCCGCCATCAGCTGTATGTGCACAGGGATATCCCCTATACCTCCCACAACTCTGCCATGGGGTTTGAAATGACCCTGGAGCCCCGGGAGTATGATGCAGTCATGTCCCTGTTCCGGACATTTCTGGAAACCCGCACGGAAAAAGGGTCAGATCCCGGCCTGTGCGTGGCGCAACTGTCGGATTCCCTGGATGGCGAAAGCCTGATGGATTTTGGAAAAGCCGCCAAAAACCGGGTCTTGACCAAACCGGACGCCTATGCCCTGGCGGCAAAAACCGGGGTTCACCTGTCGGAACACGGCGGCACCGGGCAGGGCGTGGTGGGGGCGTTAGCCGGCATCGGGCTGCGGCTTTCGGGAAATGACGGCCGGTACCGGGGATGGTATCATCTGGGCCGGCCCGGGGATATCGTCAGTGTCGGGTCTTTGTGTAAATACCCCTTTGTCGACGCCTTGGTCACCTGTGATGGCTGCGACCTGCCCCTGAATACACGGGTTATGATGGGGTCAGAAAAACCAAAACCGTGCGCATGGGCCACAGGCAGGTGATTGTGGTGGCCCCTGCAATGAGTCGGCATTCCCGGACATCGCGTATCGCACCATCACCAAAAAGGAAGCAAAACAGTATTGAGCCACTTCCGGCAGCACCGCACGTTATGGTATGTGCTGATTGCCGGGTTCCCCTTGGTGCTGGGAGTCTGTTCCGTTTTCATGGGCCGGTATCCGGTATCGGTCAGGGATGTCGGAACAATCGCAGCGGCGGTGTTGACCGGCCAGGAGGTGGATCCCACCCATTTCAGCGTGATCGTGCATGTCCGGATGCCCCGGATCATTCTGGGTGCTTGGTGGGAGGGAGTCTGGCAGTGAGCGGGGCCGCGTTTCAGGGCTTGTTCCGCAATCCCCTGGTCAGTTCCGGCATGCTCGGGGTCAGCTCCGGGGCCGGGTTCGGTGCGGCCCTGGCTTTGATCGTGTGTGAGCAGTATGGGTATGTCTATCCGTTTGCTTTTGGATTCGGTCTGCTGGCGATGCTGCTGTGCTTTTTCATCGGCCGGCTAACCGCCTCCGCCCAGGCCGTCACCCTTGTTCTGGGCGGGGTGATCGTGGGATCGATTTTTTCCGCCCTGATTTCTTTGCTCAAGTATCTGGCGGACCCGTATGATGAACTGCCGGCCATTGTGTTCTGGCTGATGGGCAGCCTGTCCCGGGCCGAATACGGCCATATCCTTACGGCCGGGATTCCCATGGTGGCCGGATCCCTGGGGCTGGTGATCATCCGCTGGCGCCTGAACGTGCTGGCCATGGGAGACCGGGAAGCCCATTCTCTGGGTCTTAATGTCAACCTCAACCGGATATTCATCATTGTTTGCGCCACCCTGGCCACTGCCGGAGCCGTATGTGTGAGCGGCGTCATCGGATGGGTGGGGTTGGTGGTTCCTCACATGGGCCGGATGATCATCGGCAACGACAACAAAGCCCTGATACCCGTGGCGTTTTTCATGGGGCCGCGTTCCTGATCCTGGTGGATGACGTCAGCCGCCTGATCAGTACCAGTGAGATCCCCTTAGGGATTTTGACGTCTCTTTTGGGCGGTCCGTTTTTCATTTACCTGCTCAGGCAGACCCGGGGCCGGGAATGGTAATGTGATGGCTGCCAATCAAAACCAGACATTGATTGAAATGAAAACGGGGCGTTTTCCTTTGGCCGGGTACCGGTTTTCCGCCGGTGAATCTGAAAATTGCCAGGGGCGAGGTGTTCTGCCTGCTGGGGCCCAACGGATGCGGAAAAACTACGCTGATCGACTGTATGCTGGGTATTCACACATTAGACAGAGGCTGCCTGAGTTTAATGGGGCATTCCCGGACCCGGCACTCTCCTAAAGAAACCGCCCGGGTCATGGCTTACGTGCCGCAGAAGCATGACCGCCATTTCTCTTTTTCCGTGCTGGATTTGCTCCTGCTGGGAAGAGCCCCCTACACCGCTTTTTATGCTTCACCCGGAAAGTCTGATATTGAAAAGGCAAATGAAATTCTGGAGATGTTCGACCTGTCACATCTGATGCATCGGGACTATACCCGGTTGAGCGGGGGGAGACCCAGCTGGTGATGATTATGCGGGCCCTGATCCAGGAAACCCCGGTGATCGTCATGGACGAACCCACCTCCCACCTGGATTTCCGGCATGAACTCATGGTGCTGGAAACCCTGACCCGTCTGATCCGGGATCGTCAGATCACCCTGGTGATGGCCACCCATTTCCCCAACCATGCCTTTTATTTCGAAAATGCCGGTATTCCGGTCACCGTGGCGTTCATGGGGCACCAGACTGTGGTGCCGTCGGGAAGGCCTGCCCGGGCGTTGACAGAGGAAAATCTGGCCCGGTTTTACCACATCGACACTGTGGTGATGACCCATACCCTGTCTGAAAAAGGGCAGATCAAACAGATCATTCCCATTAGAACTCTGAACAGTGAAATGGAGGGATCGCCATGAAACATCGGCAGTATCTGATATGGATGCTAAGTTTTCTGCTGCTGCCGGTTACGTCGTCCCATGCCGGCCGGGCAGCTATCACAGGCCCTGTCACGGGTTTAGTCGCCGGACAGGGGCCAGTGACGGCCACGGATTATTTCGGCCGGACTCTGACGCTGGAACGTCCGGCCGATCGTTTCGCCTGCCTGTATGCGTTCACAGGCCATGTGATCACCCTTCTGGGGCGGGGCCATGATATGGTGGCGGTGGTGGACGGATTAAAAAAAGACAGGCTGATCCGGCAGCGGGTGCCCGGCATCGATACGTTGCCCATCCCTGCCAAAGGGGTGTCATTCACATTGAAACCCTGTTGAAGGCAGATCCGGATATAGTGTTTCTCAAATTGGAAACTGGGGCGGCTGAAGCGGAGATCCGGAAACTGGAGCGGTTTGGGCTGCCTTATTTTGTAGTAGGATACCGCAATATGGAAGAACAGCGGACCATCATTGAAAAGATGGGGAAAATAAGCGGGCGGTATGAAACGGCCCGGGCCTATACCGGCTATTACCGGGACATGGTTCATATGGTAAAACAGCGCACCGGTCGGATACCCGATGATCAAAGGGTTCGGCTGTATCATTCGGTCAATGAGGCCCTTAGAACCGATGCGGCCGGTACCATTGAAGCGGATTGGACCCGGGCGGCCGGGGTTGTCAACGTGTCTGTGGGAGACCGGCTGCATGCCAGGGGAGATAAATTCTTCGCCGGTATGGAACAGGTGCTGATCTGGAACCCGGAGGTGATCATCGTGAATGAGGCCGGGGTGGATCAGCTGATTCTGCAGGATAAAAAATGGGCGGCCATCAAAGCAGTCCGGGAGAAAAAAGTGTTTCCCATCCCTGTGGGCATTTCCCGGTGGGGACATCCCGGCAGCCTGGAAACACCCCTTGCCATTCTGTGGACCGCCAAAACCGTGTATCCGGATCTGTTTTCCGACATGGATCTTGAATTGGAAATCAAGCGGTTTTATCATCGGTTTTTCGATCTGTCCCTGACAGATGAGATGGTGCAAAGAGTTTTGAACAACCAGGGGATGCGCCAAGCATTGGACACCCGGTAAAGGAAGATCCATGAAGCGATTTAAAAAAAAAATCTCAGAATCTGGTTATCGCAGCATGTTTTCTGGTGCTGGTTTTCACAGGCCCGGGCCTCACGGGAATTCCGGTGGCGGCAGATCTCCTTCCGGAACGGATCGTTTTGAATCTTACTCAGACCCCCCATCTGTCCCAGGCGGTCACATGGCGGTCCCGAAAAAAAGGAAAAACGCCGGCCGCCCGGATCGTTCCGGCATCTCTTCTGCTGGAGTCGGAATCCCATGCGGTTACAGTCATGGCCGTCAGTACCCGGGTCAAAACCGGGAAAAAAAGTGGTGCGTTTCATCATTCCGTGGTGTTTGAATCGCTTCGTCCGGACACGGAATATGCTTACCGGGTCGGGGATGACCCGCACTGGAGCGAGTGGAGCCGTTTCCGCACCGCATCCGGCCGAAAAAAACCGTTTCGGTTTATCTTTTTGGCGATATTCAGGAACAGGTGGCTGCCCTGGGATCCCAGCTGTTTCGAAACGCGGTTCTGGCGTTGCCGGATGCGGCTTTCTGGCTGTTTGCCGGAGACATGATGGACAATGGACCGGATGACTGGGAATGGGCCGAATTTTTTAAGGCAGTATCCTGGATGCCGAGAACCTTTCCCCTGGTGCCGGTACCGGGAAACCATGAATACCCGGACCCCCGGATCATTCCGAAAGATGAACGGCGGATCACCCCGTTGTGGCGGCCCCATTTTACGCTGCCGGAAAACGGACCGCCGGGCCTTGAAGAAACCGTGTATTCTTTTTCTTACCAGGGGGTTTGCCTGATCGTACTCAATGGCAATGAGCCGATGGATGCCCAGACCGAATGGCTGGAAACCGTCCTCTCCCAAAACACGGCTGCCTGGATCATTGTTGCCATTCATCAGACGGTCTACCCTCTTTCCGCGCGCCGGCATGTCACCCGGTTTCAGGAGACTCTTGTGCCGATTTTTGACCGGTATGCCGTGGATCTGGTGCTCCAGGGTCATGATCATGGATACGCCCGCAGCAGGGCCCTGAAAATCATCAGCCCGTGTCCGGCTCGGAAAAGGCACGGTGTATATCATTTCCAACAGTGGCCCCAAGTTTTATCCGGTCAGTAACCGGTATGACCATCTCATGGCCAGAATCGGAACCGGGGAAATGCTGTTTCATACCATTGAGGTGGATCAGGACACCATTTGTTTCACCGCATTTGATCTGATGCGGCAGCCCGTGGATAAGATAGTGATTCACAAAACCATGCCGTAAAAGGACATATCCGGTCTCTTTCGATATCAAACCAGACCCCTAAGGTCTGATTTTGTCTGTCCGGCTCAGCCGGATCATTTTTGTCCGTTTAAATGGAGTGTGAAAGCCGTCAGCTTTCAGTACTCAGTTTTCAGCTTGCAGCAGAACAGTACAAATGTATCCCTGCGGAAGACTTAATGCGGAGAGCTGTTGACTCTCATGATGTGTTGTGTCCGGCAGGGCATGGCTGCTATTTCAATTTCAAGGTTTGATTCTTCCGGCATGGTTTGTGCTGAATATGGCATCCCTTAACCCATTCATGCAAGGATTGACACACAGATGGCACAGACTGATACCGCAGACTGGTGCCGGCGCATCCGAAAGGAATATGCCGATGCCTATGACACCATGACCTGGCTGACCCCGGAAAAGGCGGTCCAGGCAACCCGGGCCAGAGATGCACTGATACATGATATTTTCAAATATGCCGGCAGCGGACCCCAATGGCGGTTTCCGAAACCAAACTGACCATCCACGGCATTTCCCCCGGCTGCCGTTTCTGCGGCCAAGGGGAATGGTCCTGCCTGTTTATCAACGGCATCTGCAATGCTCGCTGTTTTACTGCCCCTCCGCCCAAAACCAAAAGGTCATCCCATGACCAGTACCCTGGAATTCCGGACCCCGGAGGATTATGTGGATTATGTGGAGAGGTTTGACATTCAGGCGGTGAGTTTCAGCGGCGGTGAACCGCTCATGACCTTTGACCGGGTGGTACAGTACCTGAAATCGCTGCGGGCGAGAATTTCGCGTCCCCTGTATATCTGGATGTACACCAACGGTCTTCTGGCGACCCAGGACAAATTGAAAACGCTGGCGGATAACGGGCTGGACGAAATCCGCTTTGATATCAGCGCCGACCGTTATTGCCTGGACGTCCTGAAAGAAGCGGTGGACGTCATCCCCCATGTCACGGTGGAAATTCCGGCCATCCCTGAAGATGTGGAAAAAACCCGGCAGGTGATCCGGCTTCTGCATGATCAAGGGGTAAATTTTCTGAATCTTCATCAGATCCGATGTACGCCGTTCAATCTGCCAGAACTGATCCGGCGGGGATATACGTTTTGCACGGCCCTAAAGTAACGGTCCTCGATACCGAACTGACCGCCCTGGAACTGATCCGGTACACGCTGGATCAGCAGATCGACTTGCCTGTTAATTACTGTTCATTCACCTTCCGGCACCAGTTTCAGCGGGCCGGTGCCCTCAAAAGAAATGCCAGGCTGATCAAAGCCTCTCACCAGGGGGTCACTGCCACCGGCCATATCCGGACCCTGAGCATTACCGGAGAACCGGCAGCCGTTCAGCGGGTTCATCAGCATCTTTTGGCCGAAGAACCGGACACAGAGTTATGGGTGGTTTCCGGAAAAGGAGATCGGTTGGCGTTCCATGAATCTTTGTGGCCTAAAATCGATTTTACAGGCATGATACTGGAGGTGAGCTATACGGCTTCTTCCCTGAAATCCCATGTGTCGTTGCGGCATGCTTTCAGAGAAATTCCACTGAATCCCAGAAAAAAAGTGGTCATTGAAAATATCCGGCCCATTCCGTGATCCGGTTGAAAGAGGATCGGATTGTTGAATTCGGCCGCCGGTATGTTTTGCCCGATGCCGATGATCCTGCAGACAATGAGGCCCTGTCGGTCAGCCGGGGGGATAATGAGGTTGAGACATTTGAACGATTTGATCCTGGTTTGTCCCGGTATTATTGATTTTTCGACACGGGGTGCGGATTAATGGTTGAATTCCTGGCAAAACCGCATAATTTATAATATTATGGGACAAGCAAAAACCTGTTAATGGAGGAGATGGGATATGGCGGGAAAAATTTTTACAGGGAACGCAGGACTGTGCAGGATGGCGAGAAAAACCCCGATTCCGTGTGGTGGCGGTTCTGGACTGCAACCTGAAAGTCTATTCGGATCACCTGCGGCTCAGCGAACTGACCCACCTTGCCGAGGAAGCCGGTGCGGAACTGATTCATCTGAAGAAAGGGCCCAAACAGGACACCCCTGACAAACGGTAAAATTCCATGAAAGGCGGATGATTATGGCACTGGTAAGGGACAAGGACGGCAAGCGGCTTCATGTCAAAAGCCGGCTCATGGGCGAAAGTCTGGTCAGCAAAACATTTCTGGAGCAATTGGAAGTGGCACCGCAGCAGCGTCTGTATCCGGATGTGGCCATCCTGAAAATCGGGGGACAGTCCATCTGTGACCGGGGGGTGAAAGCTTTGCCGGCCATACTCAAGGAAATTGTGGCCAACCGGACTTCCCACAAAATGCTGATCACCACCGGCGGGGGCACCCGGAGCCGGCACATTTACACCATCGGACTGGAGATGGGCATGCCCACAGGGGTGATCGCGCGTTTCGGCAGCATGATATCGGATCAGAATGCCCTGATGATCGCTACCCTGCTGTCTCCCTGGGGAGGGATCAAGATCTCCCACAGTGATATCGTCAAACTGCCCACCTATTTTGCGGAAGGGATCATTCCGGTGATGCACGGCATGCCGCCCTATGATTATTTTGCCATCAAGCCGGAAAAAGGACGGATTCCCATCCACCGCACCGATGTGGGCCTGGTGATCCTGGGGGACCTGATCGGGGCCAGACGAATTCTGTTTGTCAAGGATGAGGACGGGCTGTATACCGAAGACCCGAAAAAGAATCCGGATGCCCGATTCATTCCCGACATCACGGTGTCGGAACTGATGGAAAAAGACCAGGATGATCTGGTCATTGAGCGCCCCTGTCTGGAAATTATCAAAAACAGTGAAGTGATCGAACAGGTTCAGGTGATCAACGGGATGAAGGAAGGAAATATCACTAAAGCCCTGGCCGGCGAACATGTGGGGACTATCATCCGGAAATAGGACGGCAAACGGGACGGTTTTTGTCTTGCAGTTAAAACGTATGGACCGATTCCGGGCGGCATCCGACAGATACCGGTTTGCCGATGTCCAGGCAGAACTCTTTGATGACCGTTTTTGGCCAGATCGCTTCAAAGGACGTTCCCTGTATATCCAGATGAACCCGGGCGAACACACCGTAAGAAGAGATGTCCGTGATGGTCCCGGAAAAATGGTTTTTGAAGACCGGTGAGGTCGGGGGGGCCAGCAGAATATTTTCCGGACGGATTCCCAGATGCTGATGGTCCCGGGCAGGCTGGGTTTCGGGAACAATATCCAGGCGGGTGCCCGCAATTCGCAGGGTGCCCCCATGGGGTTCAAATGAAACGACATTTTTCATTCCCACAAACCGGGCCGTAAACCTGGAATCAGGCTTCTCAAAAGGGTTGGAATGTCTCCCTGCTGCAGGATCTTGCCGTCTTTGATGATGGCTCCCCGGTTGGCCAGATAAAGCACCTCCTCAAAATTGTGGGACACCATAATAATGGTCATGTTCAGGTCTTTGTGAACCGTTTTGAGCAGATTTCTGGCTTCGTCGTGAAATACCGGATCCAGCGCGGACAGGGGTTCATCCAGCAGCAGCACTTTGGGATTCAGGATCAATGATCTTGCCAGGGCCACCCGCTGCTTTTCCCCGCCGCTCAGATTATAAGGATATCGATGGATGATTTTTTCAAGGCCCAGAGCGGAAGTCAGGTATCCAAACCGCTGCCGGGCCTCCTTTTTTGAAATGTGGTGAAACCGGTGCCGTAAAGAATGTTCCGGGTGACATCCAGGTGTGGGAACAGGGCAAATCTTGGTAGACCAGGGCCAGGTTCCGTTTTCCACCGGAACCCGGGTGATATCCGCGCCATCGGATATCAGGGAACCGGAAGTGAAGGGCATGATTCCCATGATGCCTTCGAGCAGAAGCGATTTGCCGGACCCGGTCGGGCCGATCAGGGCAAAGAAGTCATGGGCATGCACCTGAAGATCGATGTCTGTGAGGGAAAATTCCGGCAGGTCCAGACAGATGTGTTTCAGCACAATCATGGATTACCGGCGGTCCGGATGAAGGGATGTTGACATCATCCGCAAAAACACAAACAGGATAAAGGAAATCAAAATCAGCCAGACCGCGATGGGCTGGGAGTACTTCAGACCGAAAGCCGTGAACCGTTCATAGATCATCACGGGTGCGGTCATGGGGTGATAGGCCACAATCACGATGGCACCGAATTCGGAAATGGCCCGGGCTGTGCACATGATGATGCCCAAAACCATGTAGCGCCAGGTCAAAGGAAAGGTGATACGGATAAAGGTTGTCAGGGCACTTGCACCCAGGGTGCGGGATGCATTTTCCAGGCGCACCGGCACGCTGTCGAACCCGGATTTCACCGTGTTGATATAAAACGGCAGT
>LQAH01000098.1_pt1 | contig 29338 bp, 33 predicted proteins | sample 1535791 | NCBI WGS metagenome assembly LQAH01 (sample SAMN04331585, study PRJNA305678) | bioreactor metagenome | isolation source: bioreactor_4 inoculated with Wadden Sea sediment 2nd replicate of a... | place: Germany:Bremen
GCGAAAACGAATTCGAAAGACTGGGGAATTACCAGGGGAAAGCAGACGTCCTTCTGTCCATGGGGTTGCCGGTTGCCGAAACCCTGGACCGGTTTGAAAAAGAAACCGATGACCTCATAGAACAATCCAGAACCGCATCCCGGAAAAAACAGGAAACCGAAGCGGAAAAAAAGCAGGCGGAACAGGAGTTGAAAGCGCTGCTGTTAAAGGAAGACGTGCCCAAAATTGCCGACCTGGAGGCATCCCGGAAGGAGCGCGACCAGGATGGTCCCTGATCAAACAGACATATATCCAGCAGCAGGATACCCGGGACCTGGTTCAGGCATATACCTCAGGGACCGATCCGGCGGCCGTGTATGAGAAAAAGGTCGCGCTGGCAGACCATATATCCGACCGCCTGAGACTGAATGCGGACCAGGTAGTGAAACGGGCGGACCTGGAAGCAAAAATTGATCACATGACCTCAAGAATCGCTGATCTGTCAGCGGTTTTTGAAAAGATCAGACAGGATCGTTCGGATCTGGACGTCCGGTGGGCCGCCATCTGGAAACCGTTGAACGTCTCTGCCGGTACCCCCCGGGAAATGAAGCAGTGGGTCCTGAAAGCGGAACGGCTGATCGAAAAGATGCATGCGGCAGGAAAAATTTCAGCCAGAGAAAAAAAAATTCGGGAAGAATGTGATCATCTGAAAAGATTGATGGCACACCGGATCACCGGGTTTGATCCGTCGGCAAAAATTGATGGAAAGAGCCTGGACGCAATGATTTCACTGTGTGAACAGCAAATCGAAACGGAACAGGAGGCCCGGGACAGACGTCATGCCATTGCGCATTCTTTGAAAGACCTGCACATCCGGCAGAAACGGATCAAAGATGACCTGAAAACGGTGGAATCCGGTTTGATCACCTGGGCCAAAGAGTGGGAAAAGCCATCTCCGGTCTGGGCCTGAACCCGGATGCGCATCCGGAAACCGCCATGGAAACATTCGATCATCTGGTGTCGTTCTTTAAAAAGTTTGATCAGTCTGAAGAGCTGCGGAAAAGAATTTACGGCATGGACAGGGTCAAAGAGGAGTTCGACAGACGCGTTCACGAATTTGCCGCAGGTATCGGAATGAACACAGAAGACCGGGATGCATTGACAATTGCCGCCCGGCTCCACCGGGAACTGAATGCAGCCCGGGAAGCCCGGGCCAGTCTGATCAAAATCAATGACCAGTTGGATGAGAAAAACCAGGAGATCAGCGATGTCACGATCACCATCCGCCAGTCACAGGAAAAGATCAGTGAACTGAAGACCCGGGCCGGGGTGGACACCATGGAGAAACTGGCGGCGGCCGGTGAAAAATCGGCCCGTAAACGGGAACTGCTGAAACAGGTTGAAGCGCTGGAACAGGAACTGAACCGCAATGGGGACGGCTTTGGCATTGAAGCGCTGGAAAAGGAGGTGAACCGTTCAGATATTGACGGCATTGATGGAGACATTGACAGACTGTCCGTAGAGCTCAGGGAACTTCACTCCGAGAGAGATGCGCTGCGCGACCAGCGGCAGATCATTCAGCATGACATCCGGCAGAATGACGGGAGTGCCGTGGCGGCCGGTGCATCTGAAGAAGCAGAAGCCCACCTTTCCAGCATCACCCAGAATGCCGAGCAGTATCTGCGCTTCCAGATCGCGGCCTTGATCCTGGAGCAGCAGATAGAAACGTACCGGAAGGAAAACCAGGCACCTGTTTTAGGCAGGGCCGGAGACCTGTTCTCAACCCTGACACTGGGATCTTACGCAGGTTTGAGGGATGAACTGGATGCTTCCGGAAAGCCGCTGCTGCTGGGGGTACGGCCGGACGGTCAAGAGGTGGCCGTCGACGGCATGAGTGACGGATCCCGGGACCAGCTCTATCTGGCCCTGCGCTTGGCCACGCTTGAGCAGCATCTGAAAAAAGGGGAGCCCATGCCCTTTGTCGTGGATGATATCCTGATCGGGTTTGATGATCACCGCACCCGGGTCTGTCTGGAGGTGCTGGCACAGCTGTCCACCCGTATCCAGGTCCTGGTTTTTACACACCACAGGCGGGTGCTGGAGCTGGCAGACACCTGTACCGATACCGGTCAGATTTTTCAGCATGCACTTTCCTGACGTTCCGGCAGATGGCCCGTATCCCCGCTGCATCTGTTCCTGGCCGCCGGGGTGGGGCGTAGGTGGGGTCGGGGGTTGGCCATTAGGTGAGGTCTGGCCACCTAACCGTTTAAAATTAATGATGAATTGACCATAGAAATTTTTCTCATATCAGGACCATAATCCGTTTTTTGGATGAAAAAACAACCATAAGGGAAATCATTTGAATTATGGCCAGAACCCAAAGACATTCCCTTCCAGGACAGGTACGGCATGTTACTCACCGGTGCCATAAGCGGGAATTCCCGCTCAAATTCAATAAAGATCGGAAACGACGGATTCATTGGCTGTTCGAAGCAAAGCGCAGATATGGCTGACAATGTTAAATTATGTTGTGATATCCAACCATATTCACCTGCTGGTAGTTGATGACAAAGACAAAGACGGCTATTCCCAAATCCGTTCGATTAACAGCCGGTTATCTTGCGGATGATGGATACGTTCTTCGAGAAGAAACGGTTTCCTATATTCCTGATTATGACATCAAAAACAGCGAAATAGGCTTGAAAAATGATTATGAATGAAACATGTCTCCTGATATTTAAGACCGTTAGTGTGGCCCGACCCACCAACCACCACCGACCCACATCACATCCCATGACGAATAACGAATCGAATAAAGAAATGAAGACGACAATTGAAAATACAGAATTCCATTGCGTTTGTTGACACGGAGATCGATCCCGGAAGCGGTCGAATCCTTGATCTGGGCGGCATCAAAGAGGACGGGAATACGTTTCATTCCGGTTCTGCTGCCGGGTTTGCAGAATTTCTGAAGGGCGCCCGGTTTTATGCGGCCACAATCTCATCCGGCATGATTTGACCTATATCGGCCGGGCCATGGAAAACGCAGGCATTGACCGGGCCGATTTGATTGATACCCTGTTTTGGTCCCCCCTGCTGTTTCCGGCCAGACCCTACCATGCCCTGGTCAAGGACGATAAATTGCAGACCCAGGAATTAAGCAATCCGTTGAATGATGCCGTCAAAGCCAGGGATCTGTTTTATGATGAGGTGGCTGCGTTTGAGCAGTTAGACCACGATTTACAGCAGATCTTCTTTTTTCTTCTGCATGATAAGCCGGGATTTCAGGGATTTTTCAGGTATCTTGGGTTCCAGAGGGAAGAGTCCGTCGGAATTTCGTCCCTGATTCTGGAGAAATTTTATTTAAAAATCTGTGGCCATGCGGATCTGGAAAAATGACCGCTGAATTCCCCGTGGTCCTGGCCTACTGCCTGTCCTTGGTTCATGCGGAGGACCGGTATGCTATCACCCCGCCCTGGGTATTGAAAACTGTCCTGAAATCGAGTCAGTGATGTATCTTTTAAGGAATCATCCGTGCCTGACCGGCTGTGATTACTGCCGCCAGGCCCTGGATATTCACCTGGGCCTGAAAACGTTTTTCGGGTTTGACGCTTACAGGACCTATGGCGGGGAGCCTTTGCAGGAGCAGGCGGTTCAGGCCGCCATCGACGGGAAGTCTCTGGTGGCCGTCTTTCCCACCGGGGCGGCAAGTCCCTGGCATTCCAGGTTCCGGCGCTCATGAGCGGAGAAAACATGAGAGGACTGACCATCGTCATATCCCCCTACAGTCGTTAATGAAAGACAGGTGGATAATCTGGAAAAGGCGGGGGTTACCGATGCCGTCACCATCAACGGTCTGCTGGATCCCATTGAGCGGGCCAGCGCCTTTGAACGGGTGGAAAACGGCACGGCGTCTATTCTTTATCTGTCTCCGGAATCGCTGCGGTCGAAAACCATTGAACACGTGATCCTGAAAAGAAATATCGTCCGTTTCGTGATTGACGAAGCCCACTGTTTTTCTTCCTGGGGACAGGATTTCCGGGTGGATTATCTGTATATTGGGGAGTTTATCAAAGCGGTCCAGAAAAAAAACAGCTGGAGGACCCGATCCCTGTGTCCTGTTTTACGGCAACGGCCAAACCAAAGGTGATCCAGGATATCCTGACCTATTTCAAAGAGGGCCTGCATCTGGATCTTGAGGTGTTCAAGTCCCGTGCGGCTAGAACCAACTTGCAGTACCGGGTGTTTTTAAGGGACAATTCTGAGGAAAAATACCACACGCTCAGGGAGCTGTTTGATCAGAAAAAATGCCCCGCCATTGTGTATGTGTCAAGGACCTACCGGGCCTATGACCTGGCACGGCGGCTGACGGCGGACGGATATTCTGCAAAACCCTATCACGGCAAAATGGACACGCACGAGAAAATGGAAAACCAGGACGCTTTCATAAAAGGGGATGTCCGGATCATGGTGGCCACCTCTGCGTTCGGCATGGGGGTGGATAAAAAAGATGTCGGCATGGTGATTCATTTCGACATCTCGGATTCCCTTGAAAACTATGTCCAGGAAGCCGGCCGGGCTGGCAGGGATGAAAATATCACGGCAGACTGTTATGTCCTGTTCAATGAAGAGGACCTTGGCAAGCATTTTATCCTGTTGAATCAGACCAAACTCAATGTCAAAGAAATTCAGCAGGTGTGGAAAGCGGTCAAGGATCTGACCCGGTTCCGGTCCAAAGTCTCCAATTCCGCCCTGGAAATTGCCAGAAAAGCCGGGTGGGACGATAACATCGCTGAAATCGAAACACGGGTCAAGACCGCCATCGCGGCCCTGGAAAATGCGGGATATCTGAAGCGGGGGCAGAACATGCCCCGGATATATGCCAACAGTATCCTGACCAAAAATGCCCAGGAAGCCATTGACCGGATAATGGCCTCGGACCGGTTTGAGGAAAGGGAAAAGCAGCACGCGGTCCGGATTATCAAGAAGCTGTTCTCAAGCAAAACCAGACAACAGGCCGGTGATGAGGTCCCGGAATCCAGAGTGGATTACATCAGTGATCATCTCGGCATCGTCAAGGAAGAGGTCATCCGTATCATCACCCTGCTCAGACAGGAAAAATACTGGCAGATGCCAAAGACCTGACGGCATTTATCAAAAAGGGAAAAACCAACCGGTCCCTTGGTATTCTGCAGGCCTTTGCCAGGCTTGAAACGTTTTGCTGACACGCATGCCCCAGCAGGAAACCGTTTCCATATCAAGGAACTCAATGCCCAGGCCGAGGAATACGGGTGTGCAGATACCGATTCCGAAAAAATTAAAACCATCGTCAATTTCTGGGCGATCAAACACTGGATCAAAAGGCCCCATGCGGATTATGCAAAACATACCTTTGCCGCCGCCCTGACTGAGCCTCAGGAGGAATTTCAGCAAAAATTTGAAAAAAGGCATGAACTGGCCCGGTTTATTGTGGAACTGCTGTATGAAAGAAGTAGAAAACAGGCCGTTGAGAATCTCAGGGCAGGGTCCGGTGAGGGAGACCCTGCCATTGGAGAGGACCTGGCATTGGTTGAATTTTCCGTGCTGGAGTTAAAGGAAGCGTATGAAAGCCATGGATCAATGTTCCGGCATAAAATCACGGTGGAGGAAGTGGAAGACACCCTGTTTTATCTTTCCAGGATCGGTGCGATACGAATCGAAGGCGGGTTTCTGGTTGCCTACAACCGGCTGACCATTGAACGTCTGGAAAAGGACAACAAACGGCGTTACAAAATAGAAGACTATAAACAGCTGGGGAGTTTTACGAAAACAAGGTGGCCCAGATCCACATCGTGGGAGAATATGCCAGAAAAATGATCAAGGATTACAAGGCGGCCCTGCAGTTTGTGGAGGATTATTTCCAGTTGAATTATGCATCGTTTCTTCGCCGGTACTTTAAAGGCAGCCGGGGAAATGAGATCAAAAGAAATATCACGCCTGAAAAATTCAGACAGCTTTTTGGGACGCTTTCTCCGGCCCAGTTACACATCATCAACGATAACAAGAACCAGTACATGGTGGTGGCGGCCGGGCCGGGAAGTGGCAAGACAAAGGTGCTGGTTCATAAGCTGACGTCCCTTCTGTTAATGGAAGATGTCAAACATGAGCAGCTGCTCATGGTGACATTTTCAAGGGCTGCTGCCACGGAATTCAAGAAACGGCTGATCGCACTCATCGGCAATGCTGCCGGTTTTATCGAGATAAAGACCTTTCATTCCTATTGTTTTGACCTGCTTGGCAAAATCGGCACCCTTGAAAATTCGGGCGGGATTATCCGGAAAGCGATTTCTAAAATACGGAGCGGTGAGGTGGAACCGGCCAGGATTGCCAAAGCCGTTCTGGTGATCGATGAAGCCCAGGATATGGACGTAGACGAATATGCTTTGATCAATGTTCTGGCAGATCAGAATCCGGACATGCGGATTATTGCCGTGGGAGATGACGACCAGAATATTTATGAATTCAGAGGCTCCAGCCCCAAATATCTGGAACAGCTCATTGCCGAGAAACACGCGGTCATTCACCAGCTCGTTGAAAATTTCCGAAGCAAACAGAATCTGGTTGAATTGACCAACCAGTTTGCAGCAAAGATCCGCCGCCGTTTGAAAGACACCCCCATTGTTGCCCGGCAGGCCGGGTGCGGAAAAATCAGAATCGTTCGCTATCACAGCCGGCACCTTGTTTCTCCCTTGGTTCAAGACCTTGTTTCTACCAGGCTTAAAGGGACCACCTGCGTGTTGACCCACACCAATGACGAGGCTTTCCAGGCAACAGGCCTTCTGCTGGAAAACCAGATGCCGGCAAAGCTGATCCAGACCAATGAAGGGTTCAATCTGTATCACCTGTTGGAAATCAGATATTTTGTGGACCAGCTCAACCTGCGGGATGACACATTTATCATCAATGATGAGATATGGAAATCCGCCAGGCGAAAATTAGAAAATGAATTCAAAAACAGCGTGAAACTGGAAATCTGCCTGAACATGATCAAGGGATTTGAGGCAGCCAATCCCCAAAAAAATACCGGTCCGATCTGGAAATATTTATCCGGGAATCCAGCATGGAGGATTTTTCCGATGGCCCCGATGATGAGGTGGTTGTAGCCACCATGCACAAAGCTAAAGGAAGAGAGTTTGATCATGTGTTTCTTCTGCTCGATAATTTCGATTTGATCACTGATGAAAAAAACGCCTGCTGTATGTGGCTATGACAAGGGCGAAGCAGAACCTGATCATTCATCTCAACGCCCCGTTTATGGATGATATGTCGGTTCAGGGAATGGAACGGATCAACAATCATGAAAACAGTTCCCCCGAATCAGCTGGTGATGAATTTAAGTCACAAGGATATCTGGCTGGATTATTTCATGGGCAGGCAGCATGAGATTTCACAACTGAAAAGCGGTGATGAACTAATCGTGCGTGAAAACCGCTGCCTGGACAAAACGGTATTCCAGTATTAAAATTTTCCAGATCGTTTTCAAACGAACTTGAAAGATGCCGCCAGACCGGGTATACCTCGGTTCGGGCCGCTGTGAATTATATCGTCTACTGGCGGAAAGAAGATTCAGACAAGGAAATCAGAATTATCCTGCCTGAGCTGTATTTAAAAAAGCCGGGGATAGATGGATACGGACCTGGGGCGGTGACCTGGTGACCTGACCTGGGCCGCCTGGAGGTCGGGCCTGTCACCTGGGCAATGCCAGGTACCAGGGGTCCTAATACCTGCTGGTACCTGGGGACCGGGCCACCCTAACCAGTTAAAATAAAGATGAATGGACCATAAGAGCTTTATCATATCAGGACCATAATCCGTTTCTTGGATAAAAAAAACAACAAAAATGGAAATCATTTGAATTATGGCCAGAGCTAAAAGACATTACCTTCCAGGACAGGTATGGCACATCACTCACCGGTGCCATGCGGGAATTCCTGCTCAAATCCATTAAAGATCGGAAACGGGGGATTCATCGGCTGTTCGAAGCAAAGCGCAGATATGGGCTGACAATATTAAATTATGTTGTTACATCCAACCATATTCATCTGCTAAAAGCAGATGACAAAGACAGAGCGACTATTCCCAAATCCATTCAATTAACAGCTGGTCGTCTGGCACAGGAATACAACCAGGGAAAAATCGAAAAGGCGCCTATTGGGAAGATCGGTATCATGCGACCGCCATTGGAACCGGCAGCCATCTATTGCGTTGTCTTGTTTACATTGATTTGAATATGGTACGAGCAGGGGCAGTTTTCCATTCTGCAAAATGGATATTTGGGGGATACAACGAAATCCAGTTTCCACGACGTAAGTCTATCCCTATCAACTACGACAAACTGGCAGCATTGTCGGGCTGTGATTCTTAACCCATCTTTTCGGAAAAAAGGCAATAAAATACCCAATCGCTCTAAATTTTATGGCCCTACGTAAAGTGGCTCTCTATAAATTCAATGAGTTATAACGATTTCGTTTAATCATGATCAATGATCCGCTTGTGTGCCCAAAATCAGCTCAGTTTTGGTATTCTTCAAAATTTTGTCAGGAATCTTAAATTATTTTCTCTCGAATTTCCAATGCCTTGATTTTTGTCTTGACTTAAATTCGTTTCCCCTGATACAGATCCTTTCGCCCATGACAAGGGGAAGCCTTGGAACCATCAGTTTGAACACCGTGATCCAGGAGGTTTCAAACCCCTATGCCCGAGGGAAGCGGCAATTAAAGATCGGGGAAAGGATTTTCAGGGTGGGGACCGGGTGATTCACCGGCGCAACAACTATGACCTGGATGTTTTCAACGGGGATATCGGTGTTATCCGGGATATTGACACCAAGGATTTGACCTGCTCCATTGCGTTTTATCCGGATAACCGGCTGGTTCATTATCAGCAGAACGATATTGTTGAACTTGACCTGGCCTCTGCCATCACCATACACAAATCCCAGGGGAGCGAGTTAGAAATTGTCATTATCCCGGTTTTGACCCAGCACTTTTAAAATGCTTTTCCGCAATTTGATCTATACCGGGAAAATCCGGGCAAAAAAACTGGCTGTCTTTGTTGGCACAAGAAGAGCCCTTGCCATGGCAGTTAAAAACCAGGATATCAGTAAGAGACAGACTGCTCTGCAGGAATTGTTGATGTCTTGATAAATCGTGAATCAGTATGGGAGTTGATTTGCCATGGATGATTCACGATTTCAAGGCTGGAAACTATTTGATGTTGTATTTATTGTAAATGATTTTCAGGCGGTCCGCCAGTTCCTTGGCCCTGCCTTCACTGTCTTCCGGTTTGAGTTCCTTGCAGTCATAGCCGACCACTTCACGCATATAGGCCACATTTTCATCCATGAAAACCACGGTGCCATCCTCCTTGATATCTTCGATACCATCAATCTTGCCACCTTTCTTGTTGATTTCAATGGCTTTCTCAAGGGTGATTCCGGGGAGAACAACCTCCACGCCCTGTGCCGACACCCGCCCGGGATAGGCGCCGGGCAGGCCGTTGGGACCGACCACGGATTCGAACACTTTCTTTTTGTCATAGTAGATACCCAGCACATTGTTCAAAAAGCTCACAGCGGTTCGCATTTGATCCACCACAGGACCTGTGAACTGTGCTGAACCGGCAAAGCCCGCCGCGTGGTACATCTCTTTTATTTTTTCATTGGGATAGCGGGGGGTAACATCTTCTCCTGCGGCGATAATTTTCACCCAGAACGGCCCGTCGTATTTCACTGTGTAAAAAGTGCCGTGGTGGCCGACGCCGTAAACTTTGACGTTCTGGTAGGGAATATCAAGATCCCTGGCAATGATGCGTTTTATCCGCTGAATGCCGATATCCATGTTGCCGCCGCCGCAAACCGGTGCCATCCCCAACTTGTCGAGCACCACATTGGTGGCGTCGGGAAAAGAGCCGTTGACCACCTTGGTCTCGATACCACTCATTTTGATCGCCTTCATCAACTTGAGGGAAAGCGTGAGGTGGTTCGGCAGCCAGGGGCCCACAGGACCGATTTTGGCATACTCCTCATCGGGCAGAAGCCTGGTTACCCACCAGGATCCCAGGCTCGAAAGGTTGCAGATAACCTTGGGCCGCATCCGATGCAGGAGTTCAGCAGTTTCTTCAATGTTGAAAAGATTGATGTTCGTAAAGTTAAAATCAGGGTACAAGTCGAGGTTATGGGCAATCTGCAGGCATTCCTCCACTTCGCGCCTGCCATTTTCCTCGTTGGAATCTGCTCCGTACACCTTCATGGGTGTTCCCATGGAGGCCATAAGGTACATCATGTCATGTCCCACGCTTCCGGCCGAGCCGATCAGTAAGATGGAATCCATTGCAACCACTCCTTTTGTTAACTGAATTCGTCGTTGAAACCAATTGCGCCTGTAAGGCGTTGTCTTAAGTGATGTTAACAGCAGATAGCGTGCCAGGAAATGAATACAGAGATAAGGCACTGATATAAAATGGGTTTATGGAAAATGGTGGCAAGGGGCAAATAAAGGTCCTGTTGAAAATTGTCAATCCAGGACCCATGCGGCCTGAGGATTGTACGGTTTAAGGACCTGAAATCATAAAAAATTGAAATATATATTGATAATTTCCAATGATATTGATAATTTTCAATGCCACGGGTTGACCGGCAACCCACAGCGTCAGGAACAACCCATCCAAAGGGAACTCCGGGTGCAGAATCGTCAACTGGAAACCCCAAAGTAAAGAGGAGGGCACAATATGAATTTAAAGACAATTTACAACAGGAGGATCCATGAATTTTCACCAACGGCTATCTTGCTCATGGACAGGGATCAGAAACTGATACACCTTAACGATGCGGCCGAACAATTGTTGAAAATCAGTTGTGCCGAATGTCTGGGCAAGCCAGCTGCCACCATTTTTCCCTCTTTAAGAGATGTTATGGCCCGGGCCCTTGCCCGGGATAGAAACAGTTTTGGCCACACCATAGCCCGGGACAGCTACAGGATGTGCGTCGATCTTCTAACCGTGGCGCTGGACAGGGGTACCCGGGGGCTTATCGCCGTCATCCGGCAGATGCAATGGGGCAAGCTTGAATCCCTGGGTTTGTTTAAGGCCAATTTCCCTGCCATCCTGGACTCATTCCGGGACGGGATCTGGATTTGCAATGACAAAGCCGAAGTGGTTCTTATCAATCTTGCCTCGGAAAAAATCAATGAGGTCAACGCCCGGGATGTGCTGGGAAAAAGCATGGATCAATTGGTTGACCAGGGCCTGGTGGATCAGTTTGTAACCGACGTGGTTCTCAAGGGACAGGCGCGCAAAAGTCACATTTATCATACCCGGACAGGCAAACAATTATTGGTGACCAGTTTCCGGTTTTCAACGCACGGGTGAAAGGGTTCTGCAGGTATTAACCGAAAGGGATCTCACCGAGCTTACCCTCCTGCGGATGGAACTTGAGAAAACCCGTTCACTGGCCAGGGACTATTGCACGGAAATATCCCACCTGCTCACGGAGAAGTCGGAATTGTCAGAGGTTGTTGCCCGCAGCAGCGCCATGCGCCGGTGTCTTGGCACCGCACTGAAGGTCGCAGGGGCGGATTCAAATGTTGTCATGGAGGGTGAGACCGGCGTGGGCAAAAGCTTTTAGCCAGCATTATTCACCGCAACTCCATGGCAAAAAACGGTCCCTTTATACAGGTGGACTGCGGGGTCATACCCGAATCCCTGATAGAATCGGAGCTTTTCGGTTATGTGCCCGGGGCCTTTACCGGGGCCAGGAGCAAAGGCAAGGCAGGCTTGTTTGAATTGGCGGACAACGGGACCCTATTTCTGGATGAAATCGGTGAACTGCCCCTTGCCATGCAGGTAAAATTGTTGAGATTTGTCGAAAGCAACGAGTTTGTCAGGGTGGGTGGAACAAAACCACACCGCGTCCAGGTGCGCATCCTTGCGGCAACAAACCGGAACCTGGATGAAATGGTGAAAAGGGTGATTTCAGGGAGGACCTGTTCTTCCGATTGAGTGTTGTGCCGCTGCACATCCCGCCGTTGCGTGAGAGACTGGAGGACATCCCGCCGCTATGCGTTCATATCCTTGATAAATTTAAATAAAAAAAGGGGGTTAAAAAAAGGCTTTCACCCGAGGTGCTTGACCAGCTGATGATGCACGGTTTTCCCGGCAATGTGCGGGAACTCATAAATTTAATGGAGCGTATGATCGTGATGAGTGAAAACGATCTCATCTCCCTTGATGATCTTCCCAGAAAATTGCGAACCCTTCCGGTTGCGGACATGGAGGACGTCATGTCCTGGCCGAATGGCGACTTCTCATTGAAAGCGGCTGTGGATGCCTTTGAGGCCAGGATCATCACCAGTGCATTTCAGCGCCATGGCAGCATGGCCGGTGCGGCCCGGAAGCTGGGCACCAAACCCTCCACGCTCTGGCGGAAGGCAAAGCGGCTGGGCGTGAACCCTGTGCAGTGATTTGCTTCAATATCATTGACAATATTCACCATTTTATTTTTATGTGAAAATACAAATAGATATGTAGGGATGTTTGTTTTTTTAAATAGTATGTATTGACGATTTTCAATTGCCGCTGATTGTTTTTGTCGGGCGGTATCTCCGTTTTTGTCTGGGATAGAGACACCTTAGACGTTCATTTGGTTCATGGCATACTCCTTGCTCTACAATCATCCATGGCGAGATCCAAAATATCGGCGGTTCTCTGCATGGTTCAATTGATGCGGAAGGACAGAACCGCTGCCAACCAGACCCGGATCTGCCCGGAGTCAAGTTAAAGGAAAAAAAAGGATCAGAACTGTTTTATGACAAAGGATGAAAAAAGGGAGTATGCTAGAATCTAAATTAACGAAAATCAATCAGGAGGTTAAGATGAAACTATTGGGTAAAATTTTTTGGCGATTGCCGTACTCACCACAATGTCCGTCACGTGCTTTGCAGACAACTATCCTTCGAAGCCCATCAAACTGTTTGTCCCCTACGGAGCAGGCGGATCCACCGATATGGTAACGAGGAAGATAGCCTCCATCGCTGAAAAGAAACTGGGGGTACCGATTGTCGTGGAAAACAAGCCGGGTGCCACCGGAACCCTTGCCATCAGAGAGCTGATGAAATTGAAACCCGACGGATACCATTTGTCAATGGTGGATACGTCTGCCACCTCCCGGACACCGCATATCATCAATGTTCCCTATGATGCCCAGAAAGATTTTACCTATATCTGCAAGCTGGTTCTTTATGCCTGCGGCATCATCGTTCCGGTGGAGAAGCCTGGAACAGCCTGGAGGAGATCGTCGATTATGCCAAGAAAAATCCGGGCAAGGTTGTGTATGCTGTTCCGGGTGCGCTGGAAGCAGGTTACCTGGCCATGTCCTATGTGGGGATGAAAGAAAACCTGAAATGGAAACGCGTGCCTTACAAAGGCGGTTCCCCGGCCATGGCAGCCGTGTTGGGTGGGCATGCCGATTTTTTGCCGGCGGCAGCATGGGCAGCAACATCAAGCTGATCCAGGCCGGAAAAGTACGTGCCGTCAGCATATTCAGCCCCAAACGGTTTGAGCTTCTGCCGGATGTCCCCACCTTGCAGGAAAGCGGATATGATTTCGCCATTCGTTCAGGGTTGGGAATCTGCTCCCCGGTCGGACTGGACCCTGCCAAACAGCAAAAACTGGAAAAGGTGTTCCTGGAAGCCAGTCATGATCAATCCTTTATCGATCTTGTCAACACCATGGCCCTGCCGTTTGATCGTAAAAGCGGTGCTGGTTTTAAAAACGATGCAGCGGTTGAATATGAAGAACTGGGCAGGCTGCTGGACGATATGGGAATGAAGAAAACAAAATAAGTCTTGACGGTGAAAAAGGGAGGGGCTGCTTTCTCCCCTCCCCCACTGACACATAAGGTTTGGAGGATGCGTAATGGATATGAAAAGGGATCGACTCATCGGTGCCGGACTTTTTTTGTTCGGCCTGTTCACTTATTTCTGGATAATTCCTCATTTTATTGATAAGCCCTCCTTTTATATGCCTGAATTACCTTCAGATCTTTATCCGAAATTCATAGTGGGAACCATCATCCTTCTCGGAGCGATTCTTTTTTTACAAGGAATTTTTTCTCCAATGCGTAAGGATCAGGAGAAGATGCCCATGGAAAATAAAAAAAGGGCTGCCATCATCATCTCCGTCTTAATCGCCTTTTTGTTTGCCATTGATATTATAGGGTTCTACATCGCTGTGGCCGGTTTTCTGGTTGGCATGATTACCTATCTGGGGGGAAAGGCGTACCTGGGTAATTTCCTTAAGCGTGGTTATTTTTATGGTTTTAAGCTACCTGTTTTTTGAGCAGGGCCTTAAACTGACGCTTCCGAGGGGAATAATTTTTGAGTTTTATCTTAATTAAAGGATCTTCCGATTATGGGTGCAGATGTATTGGCCGGAATTCAGCTGATCGCCGAATGGCAAAATATATTTTTCATTTTTTCCGGAGTGGCGATCGGTATTGTACTGGGTGCCATACCCGGTCTGACCGCAACCATGGGAATCGCCCTGGTGATCCCATCACCTTTTACATGGATCCTGTGGCCTCCATATCCATGCTGATCGGTGCCTATAAAGGGGGTTTGTACGGCGGTTCCATATCTGCCATCATGATCGGCGCACCCGGTACAGACTCGGCTTCCGCCACGGTATTGGACGGGCATGCGCTGGCCAAGCAGGGCAAATCAGCCAAGGCCCTTAAAATAGCTGCCTATGCTTCGGTTATCGGTGATTTCCTGGGCATGGCCGCTTTGGTTACCATGCGCCCTTTATTGCCAGGGTTGCCCTGAGGATCGGTCCCGGCGATTTGCATGATTATCCTTTTTCTCTTACCATTATCGCGGGGGTGTCAGGGGAATCTTTGACCAAAGGCATGCTGGCCTGCTGCTTCGGCCTGCTGCTCGGCACCGTGGGAATAGACCCCATCATCGGGCTGCGCCGGCTGACATTTGGGGTGATGGAACTGGACAACGGGGTCAGTGTCATGGGGCTTCTCATCGGCCTGTTTGCCATTCCCGAAATCATCCTGCAGATGGAATCTAAAATCACCGCTGCCGGCCGGCTGCTGGTGAAAGAAGGGTCTCCTGAAGACCGCCGGTTGACCTGGCGCGAGTCCAAAGGCTGCCTGAGGGTAATTCTGCTGGGCAGCGGAATCGGCATCGGCATCGGTGCCATCCCCGGCATCGGACCGACGGTTTCCGCCTGGATGGCCTATGGACAGTCCAAACGCGTGTCCAAGCATCCGGAAAAAATCGGCCACGGATCTCTGGAAGGTGTGGCCGCGGCAGAAGCGGGCAACAACGCCGCCTGTGGAGGCTCCTTGATCCCCATGTTGACGCTGGGGGTGCCGGGCAGTATTTCCGTGGCAATTCTCATGGGCGCCTTTATCATCCAGGGCATTTTTCCCGGACCCATGATTTTCAAGGAACACGGACCCCTGGTGTATGCGATTTTTGCAGGCCTGGTGGTGTCAAACATCTTTCTGCTGGGCCTGGCCCTGTTGGCCATCAACACGATCGCTCCTTACCTGTGCAATGCACCCAAGAAGATTTTATTCCCCATCATCCTGGCCTGCTGCTATATCGGTTCCTTTGCCGTGACAACAAAAATTTTTGATGTCAAGATCATGCTGGCCTGCGGAATTCTGGGCTATTTCATGCAAAAGACCGGGTTCCCGGCAGCACCCCTGTTGATCGGGTTCATTCTTGGGCCCATTGGAGAACAGGCCATCCGCCAGTTCATGATTATAGCGGAAAATGATTTGATGCAAATCATCTATTACCCTGTTGCCGACGTTTTCATCCTGCTGACAATCGGTTCCATCATCGGCATTGCCAGAAGTGAGTGGAAAAAATCCAGGCAGGCTGCCAACCGGTTAAATGCCTGAAACGACACTGGTACCCTCCTTTAGACCCCTGCTGTCTTTATAGGGTTTGTGGGGCGGCAAGGCTTTTGAGGAGAATGAATTATTATGGATCAACAAGACCTGGACTATGTCAAAGGCCATTGCGGCTGGGATTCGGTGATCCTGGTTTGCGGGGACCAGGTCCCTGATGGTGAGGAACATCGGATCGCCCATACCCTGCTTGCCCCTCCGTGCAGCGGCGGGGTGGAGGTGGGGTTTTTATACCCGTCGAAAAAAACGATGTGGATATCCGGCTGCGCATCATTGATTCCACCACGGGCACGTGGCTGCCCATGTGCGGCGGCATGAGTCAGGTTATCGGCCTGGCCTGCATGACCACGGCCATGCAGGATCATTTTCGCATTGAAAAAAATATCCCTCAACCCGGGTCAATGTTCTCAGCGATTCAGGCCTGGTCCCCATTGACATCACGTTCGAACACGGCCGCATCGCAATGATCACCACCCATCTTCCCGATTATGTTGACTATCTTTATAAGGATGGCGTCCGTCCCGTCAATATCGGCAAAATCCCGGCCATGAAGGTGGGCTATTTTCTGGTCTTTAAAATGGCGGATCTAATACAGGCCCACCCCGGCATGGAGTTCGGCCACAGGCGCTCCGGGCCGGCCCTTGACCTTCTGGGGGAGATACAGATGGCGTACATGAAAAAGGAAAACATAACAGCCCCACCCTCTACAGCATGATCTATGATCATCATCCGGAAAAAAGGGCAATGCAAGGATATTTACCCGCTTTTTCAAGGGGCAAGGGGTTCCCCAGTCCTCTCCCTTGGAGGTCCAGTGCGGCACCGGGTCTGCTGCGGTGGCAATCGCCATGGCGGAACAAGGCGAGCTTCCATTCTCCGGGGATCGTGGCAAGATTGTGTTTGAATGGGGCAGCCAGCGCCTGACCTATGACCCCTATGGCGTTCGTAAATCCATTGTTCATCTGAACCTGTCCGGCAAACGGGCAATCGCCGCTGCCTTTAGTCACAATGTGGTGGAGCTGCAATCTGTGGGCAAAGTATACCTGCCGTCATTTGAGGCAAAGCTGTTTTAAGGCTTTAAACCGCCCGTCCGGGAGGTGCCAAATGAAACACTTTTTGACCTGCTGATTAATTTAACCTGTAATACGTCACATAATCTAAGGAATTTGAGCAAATAAAACAAGGTTTTTTAAAAACCTCTTTTTTTGAGTACAACTGACATTCCCCACCCTTATTTGTAAGGTTTCCTTTTTTCCGGAGGCTGTATAAAATTGCCTATCCCCCAGGCACGGTAAAAATTTTTGAATTTAATCCTAATGCTCTTAAATATTCCAACTGGTAGGGATAGGAACTTGCTTTTTGCTAAAAAAAAAGTCGGTACTCTCCCTGTAGAGGGAAGTGAGCTGGAAAAACAAACCAATGAAATCAAAATAGCATTTTCCCTATTGGATGCCATTGATATAGCAGGGAAAACGATTACCACGGATGCATTAATTACCCAAAGAACATTTGCAAATTATTTGGTTGCCAAAAGGTTGGCGAACTATCTTTTCATTGTGAAAGGCAATCAGAAAAATTTATATGAAGATATTGAATTCCATTTTACCCATGAAAATGGATCGCCTGATCATGAAACCGTTGACGGTATCGAACATGGAAGAATAGAAACACGCAGAATATGGATCTCTTCAGATCTGAACGATTATCTTGATTTCCCACATGTAGGTCAGGCATTTATGATTAAGCGTGAATCCTACGACAAAAAACCGGTGAAACCAGCAAGGAGACTGTCTATGGGGTAACCAGCTTACGCCCAGACCAGGCTGATGCAGCAAAAGTCCTCCAAATTAATCGAGGGCACTGGGTAATTAAAACAGTTGCCACTACATAATTGACTGGAATTATAATGAAGACAGAAGCAGAGTGAGAACAGGCTCAGGTCCTGAAAATTTAACAAGACTCAGACGCTTTGCTGTGGGACTCATCAAGAGCAAAAATGTCAAAAGTGTTCCCCAAAAGATGCGCCAGCTGCTTTTAAATACAAGGGCCGTATTTGATTTAATAATGAGCCAGAATAGCCAAGCCAAGTACAATGCTGGTTAGAACCAACTTACCGGGAATGATCGGGTTTTTTTCTTGACAGTTGCCTGGTGATCTATTAAAGAAATAAAAAATCTGCCAGAAGGCAGAGTCAGAGTCATCTAAAATAAAAATTAAAGATAGATTTTCAAATTAACCACGAAGGTTAGGCAAACGTTGCGTGCCGAACCTTTGTGGTTTTTGGGCATGCTGCTTTTCTCAATACTTTGATGGAGTGAAATCAATGAATACCGGCAGTTTGAGCCGCCTGAAAGGGCAAATTGAAAGATACTGGGACTGGAGAAGTGCAAGCTATGAACTGGATCAAGACAAATCCGTCGAAACGGTACAAGACTGGGAATTTACCATCAAGGGGCTTGTGGCCCATCTTCACGGGAGTGCTTCCAGGGCCCTTGATGTGGGTACCGGCCCCGGCCAGCTGGCCTTTTATCTTGCCCAGGCTGGCATTGATGTCACAGGTATCGATATCTCCCCAAAAATGGTTGAAACTGCAAGAAAGAAAGCCAGGGAAAGGATGCTTTCCATAGATTTTCAGACCGGCGATGCAGAACACCTTCCTTTTGAAGCCAATACATTTGATGTGGTGGTATCCAGAAATCTTGTGTGGACCCTCCCCGCTCCTGAAACCGCCATGCGCGAATGGCACAGGGTATTAAAACCCGGGGGCCGCATTATCATTTCCGACGGATACTGGCAAAATCTGACCTGGTCCCGGATTCATCATCTGATCATTAAGGCGGCAAAGGGGTTTTTGAAAACCCGCAGTCTGATTTCGTGTCGTTTTTTTTCCACTATGCCAATCTTATAAACTCCCTGCCTCTGTATGAGGGGGTTACTTATAAAGATGTGGGGCATCTGATGCGCAAGGCCGGTTTCAGACAGATTTTATCCTGTAATATCTGTGAATTTTTCAGGGATAATCCGTATGGTTCGGGAAATTGTTCTTCTCCTTCTTTTTTATTGCGTATGGAGACAAATGATTCCGGTCATTTCTGGTTTCCTGTGTTTTAACCATATTTTTTAAGGAAGTTGACGATGAAAAATGTAAAAGTTTCGAAATACTTATTCTTTGTTTCCCTTGCCCTTTTTTTGTCTGCTCCTTGTCTTCGGGCGGATGATAACGAATCGGCGGTCTCCTATGGCAATACCGAACTTGCGCCGATCACGGTCATTGCCACAAAGACCCCCAAGGCTCCGCTGGATTCTCCGGCGTCTGTTTCAGTGATTTCAGAAACCGAAATTTCAGCCTTTAACTCCGAACATCCCTTCAAGCCCCTGTTCCGGACAGAAGGAATTTACCCCCGCCAATACAGGGGCCTGGCCGATTACTGGTCCCGTCCGGTGATCCGGGGAAACAGGGCGCTTGTCATGGTTGACGGGCTCAACTGGTACGATTACGGTCAATACTACCACACAGGGGCAATTCCCATGAAGGATGTGGAAAAAATCGAGGTGGTCCGGGGGCCTTTTTCCGCCCTTTACGGCACCCTTGCCCAGACCGGTGTCATCAACTATATCACCAGAATCCCTTATGACATGGAGGCCGAGGCTTCTTTTACCTTTGGGGAAGACGATACCCGGTTTTACAGCGCACGTATTGCCGATCGCCCCTTCAGTACCCCGGACGATTCCAATCCTCTTTCCTGGGCAGATAAAACCCTTGGAGACAAGTTCTTCTATTCCATGAGTTTTAAATACCGGACCACGGATGGTTATGAGACAAACCCGTACTATAAAACGCTGTCAAGTCCGGTGACCGGAACATTGGATACATCCATTCCTGTTGCAATAAACGTGGGTTCTGATAAAAACCCCACCACCGGGGCGACGCGGTATATTGTGGGGACCCAGGGAGAAAACTGGTACGAAGATTACGGCTCATTTTTAAAAACCGGGTATGAATTTTCTGATGATTCCAAAATCTGGTACAGCTTTAATATCAGCCAGTTTGAGTATGGATGGAAGGGAGGAAGAAGCGATTTGAGGGATGCCGGCGGTAACGCCATTACATCGGGCGATGTTTACATCCGGGATGGTTCTGACTACTACCTGACCAGCTTGAGCGATACCACGTTTACAGCAACCGAATATGAGAAAAAATCCTATGTGCACACCCTCCATTATGACTACTCTGTGCCGGACAAGTTGGATGTTAACGCCCTTGTGGGCTACAACGACAAGGAAACCCGCTCTCATTCGGTTTCCAGCGCCTACACAAAGGTTGAAGATAACGACCTCCTCCAGGCAGATCTTTCTGCCACCTTCACATGATGGACAGCCAATTTCTTTTAACCGTGGGCACTCAGGGGTAAAGGAAACTGCGACAGTCACCAAATACAATTTGTCCAGTCCCAGTGATTCTGACAGCTGGGCCTCCGTTGCAACCCGGGATTCCGGAGAAAGTCTGACCTGGGGCACCTTTGTTCAGGCCGAATACACGCCCATTGAATCCACCACCCTGTATCTGGGGGGCCGATATGATCATTGGTGGGCAACTGATACGGAATATTCAGACATTAACGGGAACCATGCGATGGGTGAGGATATGGATGACGGTCAGTTCAGCCCCAAAGCCTCTATGGTTTACCGGCTGATGGACAACGGCGTGCTGCGTGCATCGTACGGAAAATCTTTTACCGCTCCTTGTCTGTATTACAGAATTGCCAGCTATAGTTATACAATCGGGGGAGAAACAGCCTATGCCGCAGGGAACCCGGACCTGGATCCCACTTCAAATACGTCCTGGGAAATGGGCACGGAGTGGGAATTTTTCAACAAAAAGCTGCGCGTCAAAGCCACATATTTCCAGAACGATTTTGATGACCTCATTGTAAATGCGACAAGAACTTACGAAATAGATGGCGAATCGGTCAGCATAAAGAAACGAATCAACGCTCAATCCTCTAAAGTCGACGGTATTGAAACCGCCATTGAAGGCATCCTGCCCTGGAACCTGAGAGGCGGTATCCACTATACCCATCACTGGTCCGAATATACCAAGACGGATCCATCCGTCAATAAAGACGGCTGGGAAGTGGATGAGGTTCCCACGGATATATTCAACGGCTGGCTGGGATATTTTACCGACTTTCTGGATGCCTCTGTGAATTTAAGATATTCAGACAGTGTTTATGACGACCGCCGGGGACCCCATGCCGACTCCGTATTCAATGACTACACAGATTCTTTTGTCGTAGATGGCCAGGTGACGGTCAGACCCGGGAAAAAAGTGGCGTTGACCTTGTCTGTGGACAATCTGCTGGATGAAGAATACTATGAATACTACAAGATGCCCGGCCGTACTTTCATGGCAACGGTATCCATATCTCTTTAAAGTGAATTTTATGAATATCCTGCGTGTTCCTCCTTTTCTACCAGGCCAGGTCTGTTGCATCAGGTGGTCAGGCCCGGCAGGGCCATTTTATGCCTGGTTTTGTGCCTTGTAACCTCCATTGCACTGGCCGCAGACCCGTTTTAGTCGCCAAGCCCTTTGGGCCGTCAGGGTCAGGGTTTGATCCCGCCAGAGGGAGTGACGGATGGTATGCCTGCGAATCCGGAATTATAGAAACCCTGTTTGTTCTTGATATGGATATGAAGCTGCAGCCCTGCCTGGCCCAGGGGTTTACCAATTTATCCCCCTGACCTGGGAGATTCGTATCCGGGACAAGGTGTTTTTCCACAATCATGCGCCGTTAACGGCAAAGGCGGTAAAGGCATCCATTGAACGTCTTATTGATGAAAAGAGTGCTGGATTTAATATACGGATTCAAGGACTGCTGGATATTGCCTCCATCCGGGTAACAGGCCCGCTGTCCCTGGTGATGGAAACCCGGCATCCCAATGCCGCTTTTATCTACAATTTAACGTCGCCGGAAACCGGGATCGTTGATATGTCCGGCGAACATCTCGCCGGCACCGGGCCGTTTCAGCTGGAACGGATTGTACCCAGCGAGAAAATTGTAGTAAATGCCTTTCCCATGTATTGGGAGGGAAAGCCGAAACTTGAACGGGCAGAACTTTGTGTTATCAAGAACCCGGTTTCCAGGATGCTGGCCTTTGAGTCGGGCAAAATCGATATGGCCACCAATTTCCCGGAGCTGGATGCCGTTCGCCTGATGACTGCCGGCAAGCCAGGTCGAACATCGTTCCACGGCACGGCTCTGTTTTTCTTTGTGCGGATCAAGGACGGCCCCTGGCCGATCCCCTGATTCGCATGGCCCTTAATTTTGCCATTGACCGGGACCAGATTCTGGCATCCGTACTCGGCGGTATTGGCGGAACAATCGGCGCCTCTGTTTTCCCGGGGTGCTGCCATGGTCTAATACCGCACTGGTTCCCTATGCCCATGACCCTGAAAAGGCGGTATCTTTGCTGGAAGCAGCCGGGGCATTGGATCGCGACAGGGACGGGATCAGGGAATTTAACGGTCAACCGCTTCATTTAGAGATGTGGACCTACGAGACCCGGGCTGCCTTAAAGCCGACCCTTGAGCTGATTAAGGCGCAACTGGCCCGGGTGGGGATTGATGCCGGCATTCGGGTGACCAAGAAAGGGTCCCCCATTAACCAGGCCATGAGACAGGGACGGGTCCACCTGAACCTTCAGATGTGGAACACTGCTCCCCAGGGCGATCCAGACGCATTTCTTTCGGATCTGTTCAGGACCGGGGCAAGGTCCAATTGCATGGGATATGCCAACCCGGAGCTTGACCGGCTGCTCCAGGAGGCCAAAACCTGCTTTGAACCGGCCCAACGGCAACGCCTGTACAACCGGGTGCAGGAGATTATCTATGAGCAGAACCCCGTGATTGTTCTCTTTCATAAATCCATGGTCACGGTCATGTCAGACCGTGTCAGGGGGTACAGCATTCATCCGGCGGAAAAGCACCTGTTAACCAATAGGATTTACAGGGAATAATAGGGTGATTTGTAAACATCCGTCCGGCCGGGAAATATTACGGGTCAGTCGTCTCGGGGTGGCTGTCCGGGAAAAGGGAAAAGAGCGGGTTCTGCTCCGGGATGTTGATTTTTTCCTTGACCAGGGGGAGATCCACGGGATTGTGGGGGAATCCGGAAGCGGAAAAAGCCTTTTCGCCCGTACCCTTGTCCGGCTTGAATTTCCGGCGCGTATTGTCACAGGATCAATTCTGATTGACAGTTGTAATGTGGCGGAGAAATCACCACAGAACTGTCGTTTTTTCCGGGGGAAAAAGGTTTCCCTGGCGCTTCAGGATCCGACCTCTGCCATGGACCCGGTTTTTACCCTGGCAAGCCAGTTTAAGGATGCGCTTTCCATTTTGCCCCGTCCGGAACGCTCCATGGGGCAGGTCTATCAGCTTCTGGAAACCGTGGGGATCTCTTCTCCTGAATCCCGGTGTCGCCAATACCCCCATGAGTGGAGCCGGGGCATGCTCCAGCGGGCCCAGCTGGTCATGGCCCTGTTGTCCTCGCCGGAAATTCTGATTCTTGACGAAGTCACTTCAGCCTGGATCCCACCACGGGCTGCAGATCATCGAGCTCATCCTCCGGCTGAGACAGACACGCCAAACCACATTGTCCTCATCACCCATGATCTTGCCATGGCAGCCCATCTCTGTGACCGGATATCGGTGATGCACCGGGGCACCATCGTCGAAACCCGGCCGGTGGACAGTCTTTTTAAACAACCGAAACACCCGTATACCAAGGAATTAGTATCCAGCACCGGCGTCAGCGGGGGAAATCCATGCCTGGACCGCTGATTCAGATGTCGAACCTTGGGGTATCATTCAGGGCCAGATCCGGAGGTGTCAGACATGATCTGCTCTTCTGGGGGGTGAAACAAATATGTTTAAGCCTGAAAACAGGGGAGTCTTTCTGCCTGATCGGGGAAAGCGGGTCGGGAAAGAGCACCCTGGCCATGGCCCTGGCAGGACTTTTGCCTTTCCACCAGGGCTGGCTGATGTTCCGGGGGAAAAAAATTGTCCGCTCCAACGACGGGGTTCACAAAATGCTTATGAAGTCCACCCAGATGGTGTTCCAGGATCCTGTCCAGGCCCTGAACCCCTTCCTGACTCTGGGGCAGTCCCTTGAAGAACCGCTGGCTGCCAGGGGGTGAGAGCCGGACAACGGCAGGCACTTCTTGCCCCGCTTATTCGGGATACCGGACTGTCAGCAGATCTTCTGGAAAGGTTCCCCGCCCAAGCGTCCGGGGGACAGAACCAGCGGGTCTGCATTGCCCGGGCACTGTCCACCCGGCCTGAACTGCTCATCCTGGACGAGCCCCTGACCGCACTGGACAGTCTGGTCAAAATCCGGATTACCCGATTGCTGTGTCAAATCAAGGAAAAATATCCCATGACCTGTTTTATCATTACCCATGATATGGAGCTGGTCAGGGGCATGGCCACCCAGGTAGGGGTCATCTATCTGGGGCAGATCCTGGAGACCGCGTCAAAGTCATCCCTTTTGAGTAAACCTTGTCATCCCTATACCCGGGCCCTTTTGTCCGCCTCTTTTACCCCGGGCATATGGAAAGGAAAACGGGTGGTACTCAAAGGAGATATCCCATCTGTCCAAACCCCGCCCTCAGGATGCATTTTTCACACCCGATGCCCGGACTCTGCGGCGGTGTGTGAAAACCAGGTTCCTCTTCCTGTCAGGCTTACGGTCGGACACACCGTATGCTGTCATATGTACACACACAGGGGGAATCCATGACGGGCTACCTGATGAAAAAAATTACAGGATTGGCCTTGGTTCTTTTCGGGGCGTCCTTTCTCACCTATGCCATGATCCTGCTGGCTCCGGGGGACGCGGCCAGGGAAATCGCCGTTGCCCGTTACGGTGGAGAAAGCCAGCTGGACGGGGCTACTGTGGAATGGATTCGGGAAAAGAGGGGCTTGACCAGCCTTTTTTTATCCAGTACAGCCGGTGGCTCTCCCGTATTGTGTCCCTGGATTTCGGGTATTCACTGGTGGAGGAGGCTGAGGTCTTCCACCTGATCCGTCAAAGATTTTCCAGGACATTTGAGCTGGCGGCAGCCTCCGTATTCATCGCCCTGGTCGTAGCCCTGCCCCTGGGCATCCTGGCCGGCCTGGGCCGGGGATCCTGGCTGGATTCAATATCCGTGTCCCTGTCCGTACTGGGACTTTCCATTCCCAATTTCTGGCTGGGTATCCTGCTGGTCACCCTTTTTTCCGTAAAACTCCACTGGCTTCCCAGTTTCGGGACCGGGGGATGGCAGCATCTGGTGATGCCGGCCATTACCCTGGGTACATCCATTACCGCCTATATTGCAAGACTTTTAAGGCTTTCTGTGATTCAGAGTCTGGAATCTGACTACATCCTGGCCCTGCGGGCCCGGGGTACAACATCCCCATTGATTCTGGGAAAACATCTGCTGAAAAATACCCTTATTCCGATGATCACCATTGTTGGCCTGGAGTTCGGTCTGATCCTTGAAGGCGCAGTGGTGACAGAGGTGGTTTTTCCTGGCCCGGCCTGGGCAGCCTGATGGTGGATGCCATCTGCAACCGGGATTATCCCCTGATCCAGGGTGTTGTTCTGTTTACCGGTGCCTCTTTGTCATTGTCAACTTCGGGGTGGATATGCTCTGCAGCGTTCTGGATCCGAGGATACGTATTCGATGAGATTTTATAAGCGTAAGTTCCCTTTTCCCGGACGTATTTTGCCTCCTTCTTCCGGAGTCCTGCCGTGGGCATGGCCTCAGGGGTCCTGGCGCTACTGGCCATCCTGGTGCTGGCAGGCCCGGCAATGGCCCCCAACGATCCCCTTTCCACGGATACCTCCCTGCGCCTCTGCCCTCCCTGCATCCGGTTCCCCATGGGATGCGATGCCCTGGGCCGCTGCCTCTTTTCCCGAATTCTTTCGGGGGCGAGAATTTCCATTGGCATAGGCCTTGCCGCTGTTGGTATTTCTGCCTGCCTGGGCACGGCGGTGGGGGTAGCTGCCGGATATTTCGGAGGATGGGCAGATGAAATTTTCATGCGCATCACGGACATGTTTCTGGCCTTTCCCGAAATGGTGGCCGCCATTGCTCTGGCCGGGATCATGGGCCCGGGAGACCTCAACCTTGTCTTTGCCATCAGCAGTGTGTCCTGGACAAATATGCCCGGCTGGCCCGGGGAATTGCCCTGACCAGCCGGGAGGCCCTCTATGTCAAATCCGCGCGTCTGTCCGGGGTTTCATCATTAATGATTATTGTACGGCATATCCTGCCCACTGTCCGGCCGGCCATGACGGTTCTTGCCACGGTGGGGATGGCCAAGGGGATTCTGGCCGTGTCAGCCTTGGGATTTCTCGGGTTTGGTGTCCAGCCCCTGATCCGGAATGGGGAACCCTGCTCATGGAGGGTAAGGATTACCTTTTCACTGCGCCCCATCTTTCCATATTTCCAGGGCTAAGCATTATGGCGGTGGTCATGGCCTTTAACCTCATGGGTAACCAGAGGGAGCAATAATCCAGCATCTACGGAGAAAGTCGGTCCTTTGAACGGAATTCCCTCCGCCGGAATAAAAAAATACAGATTGCAGGGCCTCTAATAGATATGGTAGAGGAAAGAATTTTCCGGGGGTTTTGAGCTATGATCTTTCTTTTCCTTGCCGTTTTCTCCAGCAGCCTCATGGCGCTGATGCTGAAGTTCACCGAAACCGGAAACTTCAACCGCTACGCAATCACAAGCGCCAACTATGTGAGTGCTTTTTCTTTAAGCTTGATGCTCTCCTGCCGGGAAACACCGCCCTGGGAGGACATTCCTTCCGCGCTCTTTTCTTTCATGGAGGAGTTTTTCAGCGTTGTGGTCTCCGGCATCGCCTCCTTTTCCCATTCCGCAAGTCTCATCTGGGCCGTCATCGTGGGGATGATCGGAGGTGTTTTCTACTGCTTCGGCTTCATTTATATTCAGAAGAGTACCCGGGAAAACGGTGCAGGCATGACCGGGGCCGTGGGTAAGCTCGGCATTTTTATTCCCATGGTGCTCTCTTTGATCCTCTGGAAGGAAATTCCCGGTCCTTGAAAAAATTCAATGCGACCCTGCTACTCCTCTTTCTGGTGTCCGGTGTGCGGATTTTACAGGAAAGGTGTTTGAAAAATACGCCATGGCCGAATATAAGACCATTTTTCTTTTCAGCGTTTTCTTTGTGGCCTTCTGGCCCAGTCTCTTCTTTACACTGGCAGATGTGAAAAAAGGAAAATCGGTTAAAATGCGGGATCTGGGGATGGGGGGTCTTGGTGGGCATTCCCAATCTTTTCACATCTTATTTCTCATATCATCCTTTAAATATTACCCAGCCTCCGTGGCTTTTCCCATTTTCTGTTCCGGCTCCATCGTGTTTATAACCGTGGGGGATTTTTTGTTTTCAGGGAGAGATTGAGCCGGGGGGAACTGCGGGCAAGTGTGTACTCAAACAACCTGCGATTCTTAACGCCTGACAGGGCAATAATTTTCCCCCCTTTGGTTCTTAATGTTCCGGACAGGGCTCTGATTTTATATATCCATATGCAAAACTGTATGAGGGGTTAGAGTTGCTTGTCAAAGTACTTTTTTGTGCAAGAGAATATTACGAATGATCAAAAAGTATTCTTGTGGAAAAAAATATGAAACCAGCCTTTTCAAGGCCTGTTCGTCATTTTAGGGGCTTAAAATATCCACAAAAATGCTATATTTGAAAAATATTGTCTTTTTATACCGGGAAGTGTAAAAGAGCGTAATCCCAGCAGACAGGAAAATTTGAATGCGTAACCATACAGGATTTTTTACAAACAGGACCAACAAAAAAGCCGGTAATGGAACTGCTTGTCATTTTTGTGCTCGCCAGTGCCGTTTTTGCGCTTTCAAGCAAATACGATTTTTTGGAAAAACTTGTGGAGTTAATGCATAAATACGAACATTTAGAGCTTGATGAGATCATTTCCGTATTTTTGTTTTTTGGAATTGCATTGATATTTTTTTCGGTGCGGCGTTGGAAGGAGGCCATCCATGTAAATAACCGTCTTCGGCACAAAATAGAGCACTTCGGGACGCCTTAAATGAGGTGAAGCAGCTAAGGGGGATACTCCCGATCTGTACGTCATGTAAAAACATAAGAGACGATGTAGGGTACTGGCATCAGGTGGAGGCATATATCGGTAATCATTCGAGTGCAGAGTTCAGCCATGGTATCAGCCCAGAATGCATAAAAAAACTCTATCCGGAGTTTACCGAAGATGAAAAATAGCTCTTTCCTTTGAGTCGGCTTTTCCCCAAGGGATTTAATCTCAGACGAAGACGGTCGGTCCGGCCGCACAGACTTGGGGATACCCATAAAATAAGAACACAGGGCAGGATTGATGATCAATGCCACAAACAGGGACGCACTCAAAGTCACCATCAGGGTCACCGGCAGAAAATGCATGAATTCTCCCATGATGCCGGGCCAGAAGAGCATGGGGAAAAACGCGGCCAGAGTGGTGGCCGTGGCGCCGATGACCGGCCAGGCCACCTCTCCCGTGGCCTTCATGGCTGCTTCCATCCGGGGCACCTCTGCTACATGTACAGAAACACATTTTCCACGATCACGATGGCATTGTCCACCAGCATGCCCAGAGCCAGGGTCAAAGAAAACAGCACCACCATGTCGAGTGTGAAGCCCAGGGCATTGAGAACAGCAAAGGACAGAAACATGGAAAACGGAATGGCCATGCCCACCAAAAGGGCGTTCCGGATTCCCGGCACCACGAACAGCACCCCTACCACCAGGATCAGTCTGGAGATGATGTTGTTTTCCAGGTCCGCCACCATGGCCCGGATAATCAGCGCTATGGACGTAGGACGGAATTTCCGGATATGTTTGATGCTCAAAAAGCCACAATTGTAATGGATGCAGGGATTACGTCCGAAGAAAATATCAAGTGGATTAGAAAACAGGGGCATCCATATATCGTTGTCAGCCGCCGGCGCCACAGGGAATTTGCCGGTGAAGAGTCGGTAATCGTCAAACAGGATAAAAATGGCAGTGTCAAGGTGCAAAAGGTGATTGATCCTGAAAGCAACGAGGTACTGCTGTACTGCCACTCTCAAAAGCGTGAAGAAAAAGAGCGATCCATCCATGAACGGTTTACCTCTGGCTTTGAGGAGGCACTCACATATCTTGCATCAGGCATTCATATCAAACGGCGTTTGAAACAATACGATAAAGTTTCGGAGAAAATCGGGCGCCTTAAGCAGCGGTATTCGAGGGTCTCCGGTCAATACCGGATCGATATCGTCAAAGACGAACAGACCGGCAATGCTGTCCAGCTGACCTGGAAACGTCGAACC
>LQAH01000099.1_pt1 | contig 28828 bp, 44 predicted proteins | sample 1535791 | NCBI WGS metagenome assembly LQAH01 (sample SAMN04331585, study PRJNA305678) | bioreactor metagenome | isolation source: bioreactor_4 inoculated with Wadden Sea sediment 2nd replicate of a... | place: Germany:Bremen
TCATTTGCGTTAACATATCTCGTATTAACAAGTTATATAACTTAAGCTCCAAAGCTTCTGTATAACCTTCTTTAAAATATAATTGATCAATTTCATTCAAATCTTCTAGAACCTTCTTGTGAGCTTCTATGTGTTCCTCCAAGTGTGGATAGTTACCTTCTTGATGAATTTTTTTCTTCATCTGTAAAATGTTCAACAAAAAAACCATTCAAATAACGCATCATATCATCCATTATCTCTTTTTCTTGATTTCTGTTCGTAGCATTAAAGAATGTGTTTATGCGTTCATATAACTCACGATGTTGCTTATCTATAACTTCGTAACCTGTTATTATCTCGTCATCCCACTCGAATATATACATTCATACACCTCCATTTCCTTACACTTTTTTTATACCCTTAGCATCTATTTGATAACATGCATTATTTAAAAAAAATCAGATACAATAGAAACTACAATAGTTAAGTCTATAAAATAAAAGATTGAGGTTTCAAATGAATTTACGATGGTTTATCATTTTCTTTTTAATAGTAAGTTTAATATTCTTTCTATACACACAAAATAAATGGATTTCTGAAACACAAATTACCTATAGTACATCATCTGTACCAAAAGCATTTGATGGTTACAAAATAGTACATTTATCCGATTTTCATAACACATCATTTGGAAATAGTAATGAACAACTGATTTCTATGGTTGCTGATAACAAGCCCGATATAATTGTTATTACTGGTGATACCATAGATAGAAGGAGACCCAACCTAAAGAGAGCACTTCAATTCTTAAGGGATATGGAGCAAATTGCTCCTGTATACATTGTATTGGGTAACCATGAAGGTTGGTCACATAAATTGCCAGAATTTCTTGACGGTATTAATGAAATGAACATCACCCTGTTAAGAAATGAAAGTGCCACACTTATGATTGAGGGTAACCCTCTTATTATTGCGGGAATAGACGATCCTTCTTTTTTAAGATCTGAACATAGTAAAAAACACATTCGTAAACAAACTTAATAAAGACTCAATCGATCCCATGTTAAGCACTTTAAATTCAGATTTATTCACCATTCTCTTATCTCATCGCCCTGAATCATTTAAATCGTTGACTAAATATGATTTTGATTTAATGCTTAGTGGACATGCCCATGGCGGACAAATAAGAGTCCCTTTCATTAGGTGGCTGTTTTCTCCGAATCAAGGATTTTCCCTGAATATACAGAGAGCCAACACACTTTTAAAGACCATACCCTTATTGTTAGCCGTGGCCTTGGTAATTCCGTTTTCCCTTTTAGAATCTTTAATCGACCTGAAATTATAGTTATTGAATTACAACAGCAATTGAAAATGGAGAATTGAGAATTGAAAATCCAAAAACTAACAAAGCAGATTGCGTTTCCGCAATCTGCTTTTTAAAAATATAGAACTTACCGTTCTCCGAACTCTGTACTCCGAGCTCCTATGTTTTACATCATTCCCGGCATTCCGCCGCCCATACCACCCATTGGTGGCATCATTGGCTCGTCACCTTTTACTTCAACAACAGCTGCTTCAGTTGTTAAGAACATTGCAGAAATTGAAGCTGCATTTTGTAGTGCAGAACGCTCAACTTTTGTTGGGTCAACAATCCCTACTTCTTTCATATTTACATATTCGCCTTTAAGAGCGTCAAACCCAATACCTGTTTCTGAGTTTTTAACCTTTTCAGCAACGACTGAACCTTCAAGACCTGCGTTAATAGCAATTTGTCTTACTGGCTCTTCAAGTGCTCTAAGTACGATCATAGCACCTGTTTTTGCATCGCCTTCTAATGTTTCGATATGCTTTTCAACCGCTGGCATAGCATTGATCATTGATGTACCACCACCTGGTACAATCCCTTCTTCTACTGCTGCTCTTGTAGCGTTAAGTGCATCTTCTATACGTAGTTTTCTTTCTTTCATTTCAACTTCAGTTGCTGCTCCAACTTTAATAAGTGCAACACCGCCGGCTAATTTAGCAAGACGTTCTTGAAGTTTTCTTTATCAAAATCAGAAGTTGTTTTCTTCTATTTGGTTTTTAATTTGTTTAATACGATCTTGAATCGCTTCTGGAGCTCCGCTACCGCTTACAATAACTGTGTTTTCTTTTAGAAATTTTAACTGAGTGTGCTGTTCCAAGCATGTCCATAGAAACAGACTTTAAGTCGTATCCTAGCTCTTCTGATACAACTGTACCGCCAGTTACAATAGCAATATCTTGTAACATTGCTTTTCTTCTATCACCAAAACCTGGCGCTTTAACTGCTACACAATCAAAAGTACCTCTTAATTTATTAACAACGAGCGTAGCAAGTGCTTCTCCTTCTACATCTTCAGCAATGATTAAAAGCTTTTTACCAGCCTGAACAATTTGCTCAAGAACAGGTAAGATCTCTTGAATATTACCAATTTTCTTATCTGTAATAAGAATGTAAGGGTTCTCCATGTCAGCTACCATTTTATCCATATCTGTTGCCATGTATGGTGATAGATAACCACGGTCAAATTGCATACCTTCAACAACTTCTAGTTCCGTAGCCATTGTCTTAGACTCTTCTACAGAGATAACACCATCTTTACCTACTTTGTCCATTGCTTCTGCAATGAGCTTACCAATTGTTTCGTCTGCAGCAGAAATAGATGCAACATCTGCAATCTCTTCTTTACTATCTACAACTGAAGAGATTTTTTGAATTTTCGTTAACAGCAACTTCTACAGCTGTTTCAATTCCTTTTTTAAGAATCATTGGGTTTGCACCCGCTGCTAAATTTTTAATTCCTTCACGGATAATTGCTTGTGCTAAAAGAGTCGCAGTTGTTGTTCCATCACCAGCTACATCATTAGTTTTAGTAGCAACTTCTTTAACTAATTGAGCTCCCATATTTTCGTATGCATCTTCTAGCTCAATTTCACGTGCAATTGTAACACCATCATTTGTAATAAGTGGTGCTCCAAATTTCTTTTCTAAAATAACGTTTCTACCTTTTGGACCTAAAGTTACTTTAACTGTATCTGCAAGTGCGTTTACACCGTTTTCTAGTTTACGGCGAACTTCTTCTGAAAACATAATTTCTTTTGCCATATCTAATTTCCTCCATTTTTTAATCCCTTAATTTTTTAAAGACTTAAGGAAATATCTTTTATTCATTACAATAAGTGTTTTGACGATTTGTTCGCTTATTACTTATCCCATAATTGCTAGGATATCTTTTTGTTGCATAATTGTGTATTCTTCGCCATCCATTTTACTTCTGTGCCAGAGTACTTAGCAAAGATTACTTTATCGCCTACTTTAAGCTCCATTTCAACGTCTTTTGTTCCGGGTCCTACAGCCACAACTTCAGCCATTTGAGGCTTCTCTTGAGCTTGACCAGGTAACACGATCCCGCTTTTTGTCTTTTCTTCTGCTTCAAATTTTTTTAATAACTACACGATCACCTAAAGGTTTAATGTTCATTATGTTGCCTCCTTATATACTTTCATATTTTAAATCTATTTTATGTTTTAGCACTCAATAAAGAAGAGTGCTAACAAGTATAATATATTATATCTAAATCATTATTTCAAGAGATATTACTTAAAAAATGACATTTTTTAATCTTCTAAGTCGTCTATTTTGCTCTTCCATATAAGAGACATAAAATAGTAACAAACTCACAGCAGGAGTTTAAAACAATCGTTACCAATAATATAACTCTTCAATTGAAATTCTCTCCCTTTAAATTTTTTTACATCAGTTTATAGTCATTCTATAAAGAAATAATATTTCATCGCTTTCAAATAATCCATCAAATACATTGAAATTACTAATTGTATCATTTTATACCGGATCATAATTAAAACTTAATCATTTTATTCACTCTTCTAATACTATATTGTCTTATATCGACTCATTGTTACTCAGATCACACTCCCAATAACATATCAAACAAGATTTATTTAAATAACTAGGGGTATAAAGTATTTGAGAGGTGATGTTATGAGAATTTTAGTAACAGGTGGATATGGATTCATCGGTTCTCACACTGTCGAGCGATTAATCAAGGAAGGTCACGAAGTCCATATCATCGACAACCTAGTAACTGGAAAAAAGAGAAATATTAGTTCTAAGGTCAAACACTTTTTATTGGACATTAACGATTCAAAAGTAGAAGAGATCTTTGCAAGCAATTTGTACAATATTGTCGTTCATTTAGCGGCACAAACAAGTGAAACTTCAGCTGAATTGAATCCAGTTAAAAATGAACAAGCCAATGTCTGTGGCTTAACTAACATACTTAATCTGTCTCGAAAGTATGGGGTTAATAAATTCATTTTTACATCATCAGCTGCTGTATATGGCAACGCAGGTGATGAATTGATTCATGAGGGATCAGAAATAAGCCCCCAATCTTCTTACGGATTAAGTAAAGCTCTAGGTGAAAAATGTGTTCATTACTATAACGATTCAGCTTCAATGAACACAGTTACATTACGGTTATCAAATGTCTATGGTCCACGTGAAACTTTAAGTAGCGAAGGCAGTGTTATCGAAACACTCATTGATCAACTTGCACACAAAAATGACTTAACTATTCATGGAACGGGTGACCAAGCCTATGATTTTGTGTATGTTAGCGATGTCGTAGAAGCTATTTACCGTGCCATTGAATACTCTGGCAGTATGACACTCAATATTAGTGCAGGTAAAAGTCATACCCTTAACCAAGTGATTGAAATGCTTCAAGTCATCAGTGGAGATGAAATCATCATAAATAAAGAGGAACCACTTCCTAGAGAAGTTTTACACTCAAATATTTCCAATGCAATGGCAAAAGAACATTTGACTTGGTATCCACGTTTCGAACTACTCGAAGGTCTTAATAAAACCTATGAGTGGGCTGATAAAGCTGAAAAAGTTGAGCAAAAGGAAAAGATCAAGGAAGAAAAAAGAATCGCACGTAAAAATAAGAAACATCCATTTTTACCCTACTTTGAAAATGTACTTGCTTTCTTCTTCGCTGTAATACTAATTAGTTTTACAAGACAAGTTAACATTGGTGTAGACATTGATTTCATTTTATTCTACATCATGATTGTAGCTGTCACATATGGTTTAAAACAAAGTATTTTAGCTGTCGTATTAGCAACAGGGTTCAGAGTTTATAACTTTTTAGCAATTGGTCAAGAACCCATCTCAGTACTCTTTGATGCAAATTTACTCTTGCAGCTTAGTGTTTATATTCTTATAGGTGCCATTTTAGGACATACAGTAGATACCTTTAAAAATAAGATCAATGACAATGCCTTAGAAAAAAAGATCTTCAAGGCAAATTCGATCATTTGTATAGCCTGTATCAAGATTCAAAAATTGTGCGTAAAGAGCTTCAAACCCAAATTTTAAAAACAGATGATAGTTTTACTAAAATGTATGATGTATCTATGCGATTAAACTCATTAAAACCTGACCTCATTTTTGATGGTACTGTAAGGGTTTTTGAAGATATTCTTAAATCCCACGACATTGCCATTTATATGGTTAGCAAAAACTCTGATTTTTTACGGTTAATTTCAAGCTCGAACAAACTTGAAAAAAGAGCTCAAAAAATCTGTTGCAATTAGTGATTTTCCAGCAGCTCAAAAGATTATGGAAACTAAAGCATTGTACACAAATACAGAACTTGATCCAGACGCACCAATGATGATGGCTCCCGTTGTACTAAATGATGAAGTCCGTGCATTTGTAGTTATATATGCTGCAGAATTTACAGCCATGACTTTGTATAACCAAAACTTATTTAAAACACTCGTAGACTTAGTAACCACATCTCTCATACGAGCATATGAGTATGAAACCATAGCAGATGAACAGAAATTTGTTTCTGGTACAAGTGTTCTTAAATGGGATTATTTCAAAGAAGTATTGAAATCTAGAATGTCTGCTCGAGCTGACAGCGACGTTTCTTACACTATCATCGAGATTGAAGATGAAAATTGGCGCGAAAAAAGATACCCACCATGTTGTAGATCGTATTATCCGCGACATAGACTATGTTGGTGAAGGACCTAGAGGCGAATTGATGTTATTACTAACCAATACCAATTCTGCAGAAGCTAAATTTGTCGTTGGAAGAATGGAAGAGAAAGAGGTTGTTGTTAGTATTATGCCGGAGGCGAGGATAAATGATTTATTTACTAGTTCACTTGTTCATTAGCGCCCTAATGTTTTTGGTTGGAGCTAAAACCAGTCCTCCAATAGAACGCGTTGGCAACGTGCTCATCGCTTTGTTCTTTCCGATTGGCGGCGTCCTGATAGTCTTGCTATTATCTGCCTTAAGAAATTACAAAACAAGCGACATTGGTGATGATGAGTTTGATGATCCAATCATCTTATTCACAGATCATATTGATGTTAATAAGGAAGTTAATGTTCTACCTATTGAAGAAGTTTTAAACCTTGATGATCAGTTGCTTAAAAGAAAGCATCTCATTGATTCTTTAAAACTCGATTTATTTGGTTTGTTGGACAAACTACAATTAGCTTTAAGAGATGACGACGTAGAAACCTCTCATTATGCGGCATCTGCTATTTCTGAGATACGCCGCAATTTAGATTTAAAATTGCAAGAAGTTCAGTATACCTATGATAAACAGCATGACGACATAAAAATAGTCGATGAATATATTGCTATTTTAGAAGAGTATATTAACAGTAGCCTATTTGACGAAATTAGCTAGCTAGAATCATTGTATCTTATGAAGAGGCTCTCAGAAACCGAATTCGTTTAAAAAGAACGTTCAGTACCACAGCATTATGACAACTTAATTCAACTTTTTGATTAGAAGCCACAAATTTGAAGATGCAGATGTCTATATTGACCAGTACAGAAATCTCTACAACAATGAGGATAGTTATATTTTGAAAATGGAGTTGTATTATAAAATGAGAGATCGTGAATCTTTCAAAGAAGCTTATAATGTCTTATTGAATTCACCGATTGCATTATCCAATCGAGGTCTTTCAATTATTCGATTTTGGATGGATGGAATGAACCATGAACCTATCTAGTCCTAGAGTTAAAATCATTCTATTTGTAATCTTTGCCGTTGGATTCGGCGTATTCTTAAGACAAACATCATTCATTTTCAGTTACAACATCCATAATCGTTATGTAGAGGAACAATTTGAATCAATTCGTAAAAATAAATCTTTTTGAAGCCACACATCGACCAGAAGTATTGTTGGTCTTCGATGACCAAAGTATTGATTATAGGGACAATGCTATTGATTTTCTTGATCAAATTAAGATGAATTATGATCTGTTAGAAGCGACACAGTATAGGAACCCAAGTATTAAATATCCTGTATTATTACTAGCTGTAGAATCCTTTGAATCAGTATCCAATATTGAAGCCCTTTTCAATTATGTTGAATCAGGTGGACATTTGTTTATTATTAGGCGTTTAGAATTATCAGCAAACTTTTATAGCCACTATCAGAAATTAGGTATCACTGAGTTTGCATCTTTTGTTGGATCAGAGTCCATATATTTGAACAAATCATTTCTTCCAGACTTAAGCCAACGTTCGTACGAAGGGGCATTTTTCTGGAATAGCAGTCTCATCCTCCAACTCATTAATGACGCAAATATCTTACTTACAGCCGAAGACAACGTCCCTTTACTCTGGGAACATTCTTATGGCGTAGGTGACATTAGCTATTTCAATGGATCGATGCTAAGGGATCGCGGTCACCACATTATTTTGTTAGATTATTTAATACGTAAAAAAGAACTCCTTATTTATCCCGTAGCCAATATTAAACTCGTAACCATCGGTGAGTTTCCTGCCCCTTATACCAAGGGGAAGATGAGGAAATTATGAAGCTCTATTCAAGAAACAATGCGGCTTTCTATCGCGATATATGGTGGCCGGATATCTTAGGTGTAGGAAAGCGTTATGAGTTAATATTTTCGACAGGTGTATTACCACGTTACAAGCTAGAAGATGAAGACGATGTTGTTTTAAAAAAACAAGATTATATTTACTACGCTCGAGAAATTCTAAACCAAGATGGAGAGCTGGGATATCAAGAACTTTCCTTTATAAAAGAAGGCGGACTAAACAAATCCTTTTACCGGGATACAAATATAATCACTATATTCCTATTGATCATCAAGTCACCGATCTAGATTGGTCATATATTGATTCTAATCCTGTTAACGTTCCAATTGTTTCAAGCCTTTATCGTACTGGTAATGAGGATATTAAACCACAATCTTTTTCAGTTCGAGAATCGGGCGTTGTTGAAATACCTATTATGACAAAAGGATATGTTTTTTGATGACTTAAACCTATGGATGATGCATAGTGGTTTTGAAAATGCAGGGTATTTATCACCACTACTTAACTGGAAATCTGTCGAGAGAAATACAATGGGAAATACATTACAAGGAACTTAATAGACATTATCAATGGTTAAACAATACATTCCCATATTTACAAGCTGTTTCAGCCACAGATGCAGTTGATGAGATCATTCTTTATGACCAACTAGATTTTAACATTTCACAAAGTGGGGACCAATGGACAATTGTGAGTTCCTTTAATGGAACAAAATACTTCTATATACACTCAAAAGAAGACCTTGTCTCCATACAAGGTGGCACATTAAACAAACTACCAACAGGTGGATATTTACTTGAAATGAACAGTGCAATGTGTGTTCTAGAATGGAGTCGCTTATGAAAATATGTTTCTTTTCGGAAGGAAGCTATCCACATACACCAGGAGGTGTCTCTTCTTGGATGGATACAATGATACGCTCCTTTCCCGAACATGAATTTATAGTTTATGCCGTTGGAGCAGAGAAAAAATTGCGCGGCCAATACGCTTATGAAACTCCAGAAAATCTAACAGAAATTCATGAAACTTTTTTTGGATGAGCTCCAATTTGTAAGCAGTCGTAAACATCGAAAAAGTTACAACGTTAGTAAGAATCAGTACGACGAAATCGTGAAACTCATTCGAGGAGAGACTTTTGCATGGAATATCATTTTTTCTTTCTTCAAAAGTTTAGATCAAAAAGATGTAGGTGAATTTTTTCTTAGTCGAACTTTTTTCAACATGATTAAGGACGTTTATTTTGTTGATTTCCCCTTCACCCCTTTTACGGAGTTTGTGTGGACCATGCGTTCGATGTATTTACCGTTATTTTTCCTTTTAAGCAGTGATTTACCAAAGGCAGATGTATATCACAGTGTATCAGGTGGTTATGGTGGTATTTTAGCCAGTTATGCTAGCTATATTAATAAAAAACCGTTCATCTTATCGGAACATGGTATCTATACGCGAGAACGTGAAGAAGAGATTATTCGAGCAGATTGGGTAAAAAACTATTACAAAGACATTTGGATTAAATACTTTAAGAACTTCTCACGATGCGCTTATGAACACGCTTCAAAAGTAACAAGTTTATTCACTGTAAACCGTGAGCTACAAACTGGAGTTAGGGTGTCCTAAATCTAAAATGCTAACGATTCCAAATGGTATCGATACGATTCGGTTCGAAGCCCTTAAAGCGATTGAACATGAAGGTCAAGTTAATATTGGTGCTATAGTAAGAGTGGTTCCTATCAAAGATATTAAAACCTTATTGCAAGCCTTCAGAATTGTTAAAAATGAAGTTGAAAACGCTGTACTTTATGTCATGGGACCTTATGAAGAAAGTAAAGAATACTACGAGGAATGCTTGCGGATGGTTGAATATCTCGAACTTACGGATGTGCATTTTACAGGTCGCATCGATATTATGAAGTACTTAGGAAGAATGGATTTCCTAGCTTTGACCAGCATTAGTGAAGGACAACCCCTTGCTGTTATGGAAGGTATGGCCGCAAAAAAAGCTTTTGTAACCACAAATGTAGGCGCATGCGAGAACTGCTATATGGTCAGAATGATGCTTTTGGACAAGCAGGTTATGTAGAATATGTAATGGATTACGTTGGGCTAGCACAACGTATGATTGAGTTAGCTCAGAATCCTGAATTGGCTAAAACAATGGGTGAGAACGGCTATAATCGTGTTAGCACTTGTATCAAAAGACGATTTTATTGCTCAGTACCGCGATCTTTACACAAGAGTGGTGAATTAGTATGGCAGGTATAGGATTCGAATTAAAAAAATCTATCAAAAAGAAGGTCTGTTAGCAAAACTAAAGGGACATTTTTTCTCCATATTCGTTACCATTGGTCCAATCTTAATCTCAGTAGTTTTAATCATTTCATTGCACTTTTTGCTGAGAGCCATTGGTATGTCGCGGGCGGAAATTGACCTAATACAAGGTACCATTATGTACTCCTTTATTGGTGGTGTTATCTTTACTTCTGGTTACTCCATGCTATTGTCCAGATATTTGTCAGATAGGTTGTACATGGAAAACAAGAAGATGTCCTCCCAGCTCTTTATGGGTCTATTACTGTGATGACTATAATAATGGGCATCGCTGGTGTACTCTTCTATTGGCGCTCGCCTTTAGACATTATCTATAAGATTGGTGCCTATATCCTCTTTATAGAACTGGGGTTACAAATTGTCATTTCAGTATTCGTATCAGCTATTAAAGACTTTAGAAAGGTATCCTATAGCTTTTTAACAGGTACACTCATAGGCTTTTTAATAGGTTATGTATTGATTCATTTCACTGCAATTAAACCAGCTATATCTGTTTTACTAGCTTTAGATCTAGGACTGTTCATCATTGTAATCTTGCTGATGTATGAAGTTAAACGCTTCTTTAATGAAAAAAGTAATTTGTACTACAACTTCTTGGGATATTTTGAAACTGTATGGCCTATCTTTTTAACAAATCTATTCTATATCTCAAGTTTATATGTTCATAGTTTTATGTTTTGGCGTTTTTCCGATTTTCTCTATTTCCATTGCTGACACATATGTCTATGCACCATCTTATGATATACCGGCAGCGTTTGCATTTTTAAGTCTAACACCAACCCTTGTCATGTTTGTTGTTAAGGTTGAAACAGCATTTTTCGAAAAATACAGAAGTTTATTCTATTTAATTAATCATAATGCATCTTACAATGACATTGCATACTCAAAAGAAGAAGTCTTAAACGTAACCAACAAAAGAAGTACAATATATGATGGAAATTCAATTGTTCTTCTCAATTATATTCATTGTGTTGGGCTCTATCTTCTTACCTAACATTGGTTTTACAAGTCAGATGATTGCCCTTTATGTCATTCTTGTTATGGGTTATTACTGCGTTGTTACAAGTTTTGTAATTATGACTGTAATGCTCTATTATGACCACGAAATGGGTGCCTTAACTTTAGCAGGTTTCCTATTCTTTAGCGTCGCAATACTGACACGGATTAGCATTATTCTAGGTGAGTCATACTATGGTATAGGTTTCTTCCTAGGTGGATTTTGACACTTGTACTGGGATTTGTACTGCTTAATCGATACTTGAGTGATCTAGAATATCGAGTCTTTTGCGATCAAGTTGTATGGGTCGAAAAAGAAGATGGTCCCATTAGAAGAGCCGTCAAACGTTTACAAGGAGGAGCATAGTCGAATGAAAGCAAACCGACTAGGAATTCCAATTATCTTCTTAATATGCTTAGGAAGTGTGCTTTTGCTTTCTGTTGAAATTCAAGAGAAGTATGTTGTCGAGCCAAATGAACCCTTGGAAGAAACCATTGAGTATCATCCACCGGAGTTACTTCTCAATGAGGATAAGTCCGTCTATGAGCAAGATCCTGATGACCATGTAGACATCTTTGAAGTCAGCGTTTATCCACCGGATGACGTTTTATTATGACTTAGATTATATTAATACAAACATTAATTACATTGCTGGTAGTTACAGTGAGGATACCCTAGATCCTCAAGCACGAATTACCCTTCAAATTGATGGCATAAATTATGAAGGAACCCTTGAACTACGGGGGCAGTCCAGTCGGTTGCTTGATCAAAAATCGTACAAAATTAAACTCTTTGATAATGTAGATGCATTTAAAGGAATGCGTGTATTAAATTTGAACAAACACTACAAGGATAACTTTCGCATTCGCAACAAACTTGCATACGATGTGCTTGAAGAGATGGATAATTTAATTTGGTTTACGAACACGCTTTGTCAGGTTGTACATTACAGAAGGTGGCAAACGATCAGATTTTGGTCTTTATACCTTAGTCGAGCAACCCAACAAAGCTTTTTTGTCTAGCCATGGTTTAGATACCGATGGTCAACTTTACAAAGCAGAATTCTTCGAGTTTTTAAGATACGACGGTGTCCTAGAGGCGTCTTCAAGCCCCCTATATTCCGAAGAAAATTTTAATCAACATTTAGAAGTAAGAGAAAATCCTAACCACGATAAACTTGTTTATTTGCTCGAAAGTATCAATGACCCCAAAAACAATATTAACGATGTTATCACCCATCATTTTTCGCGGGAAAACATATTGTCATACGTAGCCATTAATACACTTCTCGATAATTATGACTCCAATAGTCGTAACTATTTACTGTATAGTCCTGCCTATTCTCACATATGGTACTTTGTCCTTTGGGATCTCGATAAAACCATGCGTGAAGAAGAAAAAGATCATTGGAGTTTTGGTGTTTCAAATTATTGGGGTGTCGAACTTTTTAATCGTTTTCTTTAGAGACCCTGACAATGTGAATTTACTGATTGAACGGGTAGAGGAAATTTATGCTTCCTTTACACCTGATAAAATGACAAGTCGCCTTAAACCTACGCCCCATCATCCAGTCTCAAATGATTGAAAGTGTTGATTACGGGTATTTTAAAGATGACGTCCTTGATAGTCGCCACCGACACCCAGACTTGAATACACTTGAAGATTTTTGGGAGAAATACTACGAATTAGCCTATTTACCAACTGAAAATAGAGAACGATTTTACAGAAACTTAGAAAAACCTTATCCGTATTTTATTCATTTTGAGCAAGACGATACTGCACGTTTCTCATGGGATTTATCTTTCGATATGCAAGGTGATGCTGTTACCTATACTCTACTGATCGCATCAGATGCAGCCATGACAGATATCCTCTATGAAGAATCAACAGGAGAACTCAGTATTGAGTTAATCTCATTGCCAGAAGGTAGCAAATACTACACCATAAAAAGCAACTGATGAACACGGAAATCAGCAACTCCCTTTTAATCAAACTTTGTACGACGGAACCATTTACAGAGGAGTTGAGATCATTGATTAATAACACAGCAAATCCATATCGTATTGAAGAAAAATACTTTATTAATCCAACCACCTACATTCTTTTAACAGAGCGTTTAAAACACCTTATGAGCCATGACGTAAACAGTGATTACAAAGGAATGTATCGGATTGATAGCCTTTTATTTTGATGACTATCAAAACCAAAGCATGTTCGACAAAATTAGCAGGTATTCATAATCGTTTTCAGATACCGCATTCGGTCATATAATCTCTCAGAAAAAAAATATGCGTATCGAAAAAAAAAGTAAAAAAAAGCTGCATTTGTTCGAAAAGTTCAAGCTAAAATAAATCTAGAGACATATCATCACTTACTAGATAACGACATTGTAAATCTAGGAACCAATGATTTTTGGAACCAAATTTGCAATAGAACAACGGTTAAAATTACTCAAGCCTAAGGTTATTGTTACCTACGACCGAGAAGCTTTCACCTTTAAAGGAACAACCATACGTGTAACTTTTGATAAAAACCTAAGACTCCGCACAGGAGAACTTGACATTTTTAAGAATCCTAACAAAGAATGGATGGTTTTTAAAGATGAACGGATCATCTTAGAGATTAAATACACCCATTACCTCCCTGCATTTTTAAGGGATGCACTACAAACACAAAGTCACCATCGACTCGCAATTTCCAAATATACTTTATGTATGATGGAACTAGCTAAATTCCAACAATAGGAGTAGCCTATGACATTTCAAGACATTTCAAACAAAGTTTTTTAGAGATGGCCAACTATGGCGAGATCTCGTATGTAAATGTACTATTAACCCTTTTTATCACATTAATCATTGCCATTTTTGTAATGCAAATTTACAAGCTTACCTATGACAGCGTCGTTTATCAACCAACCTTCTCAACCAGTTTACTTTTGATTTCATTAGTAACTGCCATGATCATAATGACTATTAGTTCAAACGTCGTCCTGTCACTTGGTATGGTTGGCGCCCTAAGTATTGTCCGTTTTAGAGCTGCTATTAAAGAACCCAAGGACATCGCATTCATGTTTTGGTCTATTGGAGTTGGTATATCGACTGGAGCCGCACTTTATTCTCTCGCTGCAATAAGTAGTCTTTTCATAGGCCTTGTATTGTGGGTATTAAAATTTCAAAAGACTGTTATCAGGCGTTACATACTAGTTATTAAGTATCAGGACACAGCATCTGAAGAAGTGAATAAACTATTAGACCTTCTTGCCTATGAATTAAAGTCTAAAGTCGTTTCAGAAAAAATAACCGAACTCACACTAGAACTTAAAAAAAGTAGGTAAAAATACGTCCTTTGTTAATGATCTTTCTGCCATTGAAGGCGTTAACAATGCCATGCTAGTTCATTATTCAGGTGAATACGTAGAGTAAAGGAGTATACTATGAAACGTAATATAGAACGCATTCATTTTACGTTACCACTCATTAGCATGCTTCTATTAGTGAGTTTTCTATTATTCTCAGACATGGGTATATTACGTAAAGTGACCGAAATTACATTTGAACCTGCAACTGAGCAAATTCATAATGAACCCATTACACCAGCAACTGATAATACCCTAATTAAGTTGTTTGTAAGAATTCAGCCAGATGTCAATGAACAAGGCACCCCTATTATGGATCGCCTCGTGGTCAATGGCAAACGAAAAAGCATTCCTATTTTTTTTTAGAGATGAAGATTCCTACTACAAAGATAAAATATTTGAGAGTGAAGAAGAAAATGGGACGATGCAGGTGCGCATGCAAAGTTTAAATGAACCATCCTATGCCTTTAAAATACGTCTTTACGATAAAGCTGGACAATTTTTTTGGACAAAGTAAAATAAATATAGATAAGTTCTTAGAAGACCCCCTACGTCTACGTAACAAACTAGGTATGGAACTTATGCGAAATTTAGACATACTTGTTCCTGTCAACATTCGATTTGGTCAACTACTGATGAGCGATGCCAACGAGTCCTTAGACAATGAGTATTTAAATTATGGTCTTTATTTCATAAGCGAACAAATAGATAAAAACTTTCTTATTCATCATGACTTGGACCCAAACGGTGCCCTTTATGAAGTTGACAATTTTGATATGAGTAGTGGTAATCTAAAAACTGCCATCAACAAACAAATGGAACGTCGTGGCAGAAACGCAGATAACGAGCTAGAGGTTGTATTAAAAAAACTGGCCTTAGACATCCCAATTATGAATGTTATTGAAGATGACTTTGATATGGAAAACATTCTTGACTATATGGCCTTTTCAATTCTTGTGGATAAAGAAGACCCGGGGGAAGAAGACTATGTATTATACTCGTCCCTAGTTAATGGCAAGTGGTACATTTTCCCCAGTACTTGTCGAGATACCTTTGGAAACTATAAATTCGCTCAGTGGAAACCGGCATCCATACCTTTTATGAGAATCCACTCTTTAGGAAAGCTATTGAAAACGAAGACATTAGAAAGTTACTAATAGAGCGTGTATCTACCATGTATCAAGAATTGAAAAAACAAGACTTTGATACTATGATTACAGATTATGAAAAGGTTATTATGCCTCACCTATCTTCATTACCAGATTATCAGTATATGGAGATGGCCATCCCCTTGTTTAGAGATGAGTTAAGAGGTTTTCCAGAAAAAATTGATGCCAATTACGAGAGCTTTACAAATTCGTTAGACTACCCATCACCTACACGTATTTCTGATGATGACCGTTATGTTTTCTGGGAACCATCAAATTCCTTCGTGGGTGCGTCTGTTCAGTATAAACTTCAAGTCAGTAAATATCCTGATTTTTAGAGAGATTCTAATAGATCTCCCTCAGTTAACAGAAACACAATACTATTTAGAAGGCTTAACTCCTGGAACATATTTTGTTAAAGTGACCGTACACGATGAGCAGGGCTACGAACAAGTTTCAATTAATCGGTATACAGATCCCTTTGGTAAAAGCTTTAAAGGTATTGAGAAGTTATCTATTGAATAATTCAATTTTGATTCTAAAAACAAAAAAAGCGAGTCTGTGATTTTAACAATCATAAACTCGCTTTTTCTACTTTATTTCCTAAATTTATTCATCATCTTCAGATGTTTTTAAATCACGAATATTCTTCTGTACCGCTACTGCTGCAAACATACTTAGAGTAAATGCCATACCGTAAAATCCTTTTTCACTTCTTAGTAGTTCAGCATTCCACAAACCATAAGTTAACAAACTTGAAGAAATGATAACAGAAAACCAACTAAGGCCATAATATATTGATGTTGTAGGAACTCCTTCTTCTCTGTCACGAACTGTCTTTTGCACTGATACTGCCGAGAATAAACCGTATAGTAAAACAATAAGATAATATCCTTTTTCGTTCATCATCATTGTTGCATTCCATAAGCCAATTAAGTATGCACCTGCGCCTAAAAATAAGGCTAGCCATGAAATCCCCACAAAAGCTGGTGTTGGTTCATTCCCTTTGCGCTCTCTTTTAGTGAAACTAAATGTACTTTCTTCATATGTTTTATCATGTGTATTATCCATTATATTTCCCTCCAAAAGTATTTTAAGTTTTATACCGTTTGTTCAGTTTTATTTTAGTACTAACCGGTCAGTAAGTCAATGGTTTTTTTGAAACTTTTTATATTATTTTATCTCTTCTTGATATCTAAAAAAGGACTCTGATCTTGTAATCAGAATCCTTCTACAATATTATTAGGTTTTAAAAAAGCGATATTCAGGATTTGGCTAAGAGAATTCGTGTAGTTCAAGGCGCGTTTGAATTTTGAGTTAACCAAACTATAAATACCCAATCTGGCAATGAGAAATTTCATAGGTCAAGGCACAAAAAAAGTTTTGATGGAGGACCGTATAAAATACGTGACTCTATCAAAACTTTTGCAGTAACGCCGAGATATGGAATTTATCGCAGCCAGATTTTAGTTGATGTCAAAGATAGATGTTACCCATCCCAAAGCCTCAACATATACATCCGGCACTACATTACGTTCTACCTTCATTCGGTCACACTTCTTAAAGAAAATATCCCACATACCTTTCTCGTAACTAATCACAAGGTTTAGAACATCTTTGAATACATTGTTTTCGCCATGAAGTCCGGCCTTTATCTCATCGCTTAAAGGAAGTTCTTTTAGTATTTCTTCCATTGGTCTGTCCATAATAGTGTCTATTAAGGAAAACATACCCATTAAAAATAACTCAGGTTTACGATCTTCCATGTTCATATATGTTGCTAAGCTTCCATACATTTCGCCCTAACTAATGATAACCGTACAAGTTCTTGTGGTTTATCAATGCCTAAATCCCTAAGCATAATAAGGCTTATCCATTTTCTAATTTCTTTAAATCCCAATAATACAAGTGCATGATTAATGGATGTGATTTTACTATTGGTATAAAATGCCGCTGAGTTAATAAGCCTTAGTAGCTATATGACATGGCTAAGTCAGACTCTATAATATTTGATATATGATTATACTCTGGGGTCTCTTTATTGAGTTCACTTAAAACTTTTATATGATTTATGGCAATACTTTGCACATCTTTACCTGTTACAATTTTAGGTTTTGCAAAAAAATAGCCTTGGAAGTAAATATATCCTTGTTCTATAGCTTCTTGAAATTCATCATGGGTTTCAACTTTTTCTGCCAGAAATTTTATATTTTTATCTTTATATTTATCTACAATACTCTTTCTAGCTTCCCTAGAATTAAGTAAAAATCCACCTTTATGATGTCCGCTAATTCAACAAGTTCAGGGAATGCATAATCTGCTTCAAAATCATCCAAAGCAATAAGATACCCTTTCTCTTTTAAACTTTTAACAGACTCAATAAAAGCAGCATCTGGAATAATATCTTCCAACAACTCTACGACTATGAACTCGTTGGAAAACACAGTAGGTACTTCATCGTTAATTAGGTTTTTAGTAAAGTTAATAAATGCTTTCTTGCGGTCTGTGAGGTTCTCTAATCCCATAAGTAACAAACTGTTAATGATGACGCTTGAAGTAGCAGAATCGCCATCAGTCACATTACTCTGATTCTCATTATTTGCACGATAAAGTAACTCATATGCTATAACATGTTGTTTTTATCAAAATGGGTTGTCTGGCTATAAACACATCCATAAATGCCTCCAATTGTCTTAATCATCAATTCGGATTAAGTAAGATTCTTGTCATGTATATACCCCATTTACTTCATCATCACTAAATAACAAACAAAAACAAACAAATATTTATTTTAACAAACTCTACTTGATCCCATGTCCAATTTCTAATTTATGTTCACGTGCATAATAAACAAATACTGTTGAGCAATACCTTCTAGTCCACTAAATCTACTCTTAATTGCTTCCCTTACTTCTGTAGGACGTGTAGATTCAATAGCGAACCACTCTATAAGGACTTTTCGTATCCATGTATCTACAGGAAATGTATCCATTTTTCCATAACCGAACAGCATGACACAAGATGCTACTTTGGGTCCGACTCCCATATACTTCAACAATGCCTTCTCTAACTCTAGAGTATTTAAGTTAATTAGTTGATTATAACTATCGTACTCATGGCTAACTTTCTGAGCAACTTCGTGAATATACTTTGCTCTATAGCCCATACCCATTTGTCTAAGTTGCTCTTCAGTTGCAAAAGTTAACTGCAAAGGAGTTGGAAACGCATAGCATATAGCACCTTTGCTATTTTTAAATTCATCCCCATATGCTTCTGCTAGCTTTTGAATCAACATCTTTATTCGAGGAATATTATTGTTAGCTGAAATAATAAAAGATATGAGTGTTTCCCATGGATCTTGCTTAAGAATACGGATACCCGACCCAAAATCTACGGCTTCACCTAAAATAGGATGCAATATACTCACTCTTTCTTTTAAATCACTATAATCCGTATTCAGGTCAAAGTAGCCTTTCCAAAGCGATTCAAACAATTCTCTAGGCGTATTTAAAAATCGTATTTGTTCCTCTTCCTCTTTTACTTTTAAATAGTGTCCTTGAGCAACACCTTCATACATATATTTATCAATCTTATTCCACCTAAAACACTGTCCACATTCGAATATATGTTGTAATACAAAATCTTTCTTCTTTTCTATAAGTATATCTTTCCCATCTATTTGTATGCGCATTTATGCACCTCATTTATGTTACTCATTTAATACCCATAATCTACTTTAATACATAATAAAAACAGCTTAATATGTACTTATAACATTTGTTTTACATATCGAAGCTGTTTTATGAGTCTATTTTATAAGCGAGGGGATCGCTATTTACCTTTGCATGGTACCGTAATCTTCATATCGTTGATGCCAGGATAATGCTTCGTTAAGTATGTGTGGCGTATGAGTTGATAGACCTTTCTTGGCTCTTAAAAAATAGTCAATCAAGTGCTTTCTAAACATTGGATGCGCACAGTTATTAATGATCTCTACAGCACGTTCTTTGGGGCTCTTCCCCCTCAGATCAGCCACACCATACTCTGTAATAACAACCATAACATCATGCTCAGTATGGTCATGATGAGATACCATTGGCACAATTGATGATATGCAGCCCCTTTTAGCAGTTGAGGGCGTAATAAATATGGATAATTTGGCATTCCTCGTAAAGTCGCCTGACCCACCAATGCCCATTTCAATATTTGTTCCCATAATCATTGACGAATTTACGTTCCCATATATATCTACTTCGAGAGCAGTATTAATACTTACAATTCCCAAACGACGAATAATTTCTGGATGATTGGTCAGTTCTTGTGGTCTAAGGACCACTCTGTTCCCATAGGTTCCGATTTTATCCATCCACTTATTGTGTTCTTCTTTACTAAAGGTAAGGGCTGTTGCTGAAGCACACTTTGCCTGTCCACTTTCAATGAGTTCCATCATAGCATCGGATATGATTTCTGAATAAAAGGCTACCTGCCTATTCCACTGATTTTTCATACTTCTTAAAACAGCATTGGCAGTAACACCTACGCCTATCTGCATATTAACTACGTCTGACTCTAAATATCCTTGATTAACTTCATCTTCAAGAAAACGTCCTAAGTGAAAGCCTATTTTGTCGTAAACGTCACTCTCTACATTTTCTAAAAATCCTGTATCATGACCATTCGTAATCACTATAGCAACAATTTTCTCTGGATCACATACAATATACGGGCTCCCTATCCGTTGGTTCACTTGCTCTATAGGAATCGCCTTTTTTTCAGCTGCCTTTGGCCTTTTATAAACATCGATTAAGTCTTTTAATTCATAAGGTTGATCCATATTTACTTCGACAATAATTTGTTGTGCCATTTCAATATAAGTTGGTGAGCACCCAACCGAAGTTGTCGGTATTAAATAACCTTCTTCTGTAATACCAACAACTTCAACAATAGCCATATGGATTTCACCTAAGGTTTTCATTTGAATCATTTGTGGTAAATGTCCTAAATGAACATCTATAAATTCGGAAGCATTGCGATGCTTCATCTTTACTTTTTTAGAGTAAGGTAGACGCTTCCAAATGACATCTCTTCTCCCTAATTCATCATCTTCACCATCATTCACCGGCTCTCCTGTATAGAGTCCCATGCGCATACCTTTTTCTTCATATTTAGTCTTTTGCGCAAGTGCCTTAGGTACCGATTTAGGATACCCTGAACATGTAAAACCACTTGTTACTATATTCATTTCGTCACTAATCAATTTTGCAGCCGCTTCAGCGGACATTATTTTGTTTCTTAGTTCATGTGTAGGTATACGTTGATTCATTCTTTTCCCTCCTACTTTTTCGCAAATAAATAGCCCATACAAAGATGGGCATATCAAATAAAGCATTCAAAGGGAATGTTCCATTCAATACCTCCTCATCCTCGTGAGTTTAAAACGATAAGCAATAAATAACCTTAAAACTTAAACGTTCATGCAGCATTATTCTCTAAGGCAGGTCTCCTGACTTTGGTTCATCGATTAATCGCCTTCCCATAGTGCTTCATAATTAACTACAGTGGCAAATGATTAATACTCCCCATTACAGTGGCGGGACCGCATCGGATTTTCACCGATTTCCCTTTTAATCAAACATTCGTTTAAAACCTTAGAGTGTTTCAATATGTAACTAGCGTGTCTATGCTCATAAACACCAGTTAATTTAAAAAGATTAGCGCAGAGGATATTTTAGTATGGAAATCGCCAGTTCAAAGCACTTTCTTAAACAATTCATAATTGCATATTTCCCCTTTGGACCAAAGGGTTATACAAAGAACCCATGATTAGAAAAACACTTATATAAAACGATCGATCCAGTCTCTACGCGATAAAATGGATTATCCTTTTCAGGATTGAGGTAACCAAACGAAGACCTAAACAAGAAAACCTTCTCAATGATTCATCGAGAAGGTCTATTAGGTATTCACAAGCACCGAAATAGAGACGTTATTTCGATACTTCTCAAACCTAATGTATGCACATTTATATAAAAAGACCTTCCAAAAAGGAAAGGCCACATATATAATCTAAAATGCACCCTACCATCCTCGTGGTATTACTGGTTCTCTACAATGGCAGGTCTCCTGGCTCTGGTTCGACATGTTAAACACCTTCCCGTTAATACAGTGGCTATCGTTTAACACTCCCCATTACAGTGGCGGGACCGCGCCGGATTTTAACCGACTTCCCTTTTAAGTTACAAATCGTAACACCATGGTAGCTCATATTCAACTAAGAACAGATTATCTAATTATAATGTAAATGTCAATCACTACTTCCAATAAAGTATTTTTAATGTTTTACTAATCTTCTTTTCTTCCAGTCATCTATTCTTCTATATCGTTGATTCCAATAAAGTCAAACTTCGTTACATCAAACAAGCCCATATCCGTTAATTTGATCTCCGGTATAACTGGTAGCGCTAAGAAAGCCAAAGTCATAAACGGATCAATATTTTCATTAACACCCATTTTAGCAGCAATTGCCATTAAAGCCTCAAGCTCATCGTCAAGGTCCTCTAAAGACTTGTCCGACATTAAACCTGCAATTGGTAGAGGTAAGGATTGTACAACTTTTCCATCTTCTATAATGGTTAAACCGCCGCCAATACGCTCAATTTCTTGAACAGCCATGAGCATATCATCGTCATTGGTTCCGATAATAATTAAGTTATGTGAATCATGGGCAACTGTCGATGCAAAAGCACCACTTTTTTAATTTTAAAGTTTTTCAACGAGTCCCAAACCAACATTGCCAGAAGCTTTGTGCCTTTCAATAACTGCTAATTTAAGAATATCAAGTTTATCATTAAAGACATACTCACCTTCCTTAACTTCAACTTTACGCACAACACGTTCTGTAACCAAACTATGTGGAAGCAATCGAATAACATTGGCAATATCGCTCGTTAATTCAATGCGTAGGTCTTTTTTCGTAACAGGTTTAATATTGACCGTGTCTATAACTGAATGATTAGGAATGTTTTTCGCTTCGAATAAAGCTTTGCCATTTTCCGCTACCAATTTTTCCTGATTTTAAACACCTTTTTCAACTTTAAAAGACTTTAAATCATCAAACACAATGACATCTGCCTTGTAGCCCGGAGCAACTGCACCATTTTCATACAATCTGTAACACTCTGCAGCATTTAAAGTTGCAATTTTAATAGCAGATATAGGATCGATTCCATTTTTAATAGCGAGTCTAACATTGTTATCTATATGGCCATCGTTTAAAATATCACCAGGGTGTCTATCATCTGTACAGAAAATAACACGTCTTAAGTTTTCTTTTGTAACCCGTTTTACAAGAGTTTCTAAGTTCCGTGCTGCAGAACCTTCACGCATTTGAATATACATGCCGAGTCGAAGCCTTTCGACCATTTCATCAGCCGTCGTACATTCGTGCTCAGTGTGGATTCCTGCTGCAACATATGCATTAAGGTCTTTATCTCTAATAACAGGACCATGTCCATCTATAAGCTTTTTACCTGCAACGTCAATTTTATCTAATATTTTTTCATCTGCCGCTACAACACCCGGAAAATCCATAAGTTCGCCTAATCCAATAACACGATCTTTGTTGAGCATTTCCTTCATGTTCTCTGCCAATATAACAGCACCTGCATTTTCAAAAGAAGTCGCTGGCACACATGAGGGCATCATTAAGTAGACATCTAAAGGAATGTTTGAGCTTTCGTCTAACATATACTGAACGCCATCAAGACCACACACATTAGCAATTTCATGTGGATCCGCAATAATGGCAGTTGTGCCTGCAGGAAGGATGGATTTTGCAAACTGACTTGGTGTAACCATAGCCGACTCAATATGAACGTGACCATCTATTAATCCTGGCGCAATATACTTGCCTTTAATGTCGATCTCTTTCTCGCCTTCATATTGACCAATACCTACAATGTACCCTTGGTCAATCGCAACATCGCCATCAATAATTTCTTCAGTAAATACATTTACAATCTTTGCATTTTTTAAGAACGAGTTCAGCCAGTTCTCTTCCTGCTGCTACGTCTATACGTCTTTTAATCATTTTGCTCATGCCATTCACTCCTTTTTAGTTTTATACCATTTTTATTCTTCCTAACACAAGAATAGATGAAAGATAAAAGGTAAAAGTAAAACTTATCATGCTTCTTTTAGCTAATACAACAGTTTTAAAAAAATGGACCAGAACTTCTGCCTTTGAAATATCCCTTTTTCAGTTTTATGAAGTTCTGGTCCAAAGCCCAACTTAGTGGTTGGGATAAAAGAATCCGTGGGGGATTCTGTGATGAATAAAAAAGGAACCAAAAAATTCCTAACTACAAAGAGAGCACATTCAAAAATGTTGTGTTCTCTTCGTAATCAGGAATTAAGGTTCCTGGTAGAGACTCCCAAACCATATTATTGGGATTATACGAAGTTCGAAATAGATCGAACAAAAGTATCTCAATTCAATTGTTATATCAATTGTAGCACAATTCTGACAAATAGGAATTGTAAAAAACCTATAAAAACCTTATTCTTTTGCCACTAAACACACTAAAGACGCTAAATTTATTTAAACATTGTTCTTGTACCATTAAGGTTTTTACTACTATTAGTATCATGTTTATTTGCATAATTCAGTCAACCAAACTAAAAAAAACACACCAAAAGCAATTTTATAAATCCCTTTTAGTGTGTTTCGTGTCTTTAGTGGCTAATTATTTCTTTTTGCTTCTAGAGCCGCCAAAATAACATCTGGCGAAGCAGGTAAAGTTGTTATACGTACACCAATAGCATCGTAAATAGCATTTAATATTGCAGGTGCAACAGGCACCATTACTGGTTCTCCAATACCTTTTGCTCCGTAAGGTGCTGTCTCTTCTGGGTCTTCTACAATAATCTTTTCGATTACTGGAATATCCATAGATGTTGGAATAATGTATTTTGTAAACTTATTGTTTTTAATCTCACCATTTTTTAGTCCAAGGTCTTCAAAAAGTGCATATCCAAGGCCCATGACAAAGCCACCATCAATTTGACCTTCGCAAAGTTCTGGGTTAATAGCACGCCCTACATCTTGTGCACAAACTGCACGGGTAACATGTACACGACCTGTCCCTGTATCGACTTCTAGTTCCACACCATAACAATTGAAGGTGTATGGCCAATATGGCGCGCCTTGCCCTGTTTCTGGGTCCATATGGGTTGTTTGAGCTGTAAAACTCTCTGTTACTATGAGTTCTCTATTTTCTGCAGCCAATTTTTCTGCAACTGCTTTAAATGTGGTTTTCTTTTCTGGAAGCATGGCTAAAAAGATCTCTTGGTCATCCATTTCTAAACCAATTGGTGCATTAAGCTCCATAAGACCCATAGCTTCTTTATACATTTCCTTTTTAAAGCTTTCGCAAGCCAGTTTAAGAGCATTACCTGTATTGTAGGTCTGACGACTTGCAGCAGCTGTTCCAGAATCTTTATACTCTCGGGTATCTTCACAAATCATTTCGACATGATCAATACTCATATTTAGCACTTCTGCACCAATTTGAGGCATAATTGTTTTGGCACCTTGCCCAACTTCGGATGCCCCAACTCTAAAGATAACATCCCCATCTTTTTAAGTTCAATGGTTGCAATAGATACATCTGGAAATCCGTTACCATAGCCTGTTCCATACCAAGATGCGGCAATACCGCGGCCTTTCTTAAGCATTGTTGCCACCCCTTTCTGGATACAGTCTTTTCTCTACTTCTTTAATACAAACATCTAAAGGTACACTATCTACTAATTTTTGACCGTTAGCTGTAATTGAGTTCTTCTTAAATCCATTCATTAAACGAACTTCAATTGGATGTATGCCACAAGCTTCAGCAATCATATCCATTTGTTGTTCAGTTCCTACCGGTGTTTGTGTTGCACCAAAGCCACGCATTGCTCCTGCATATGGGTTATTTGTATAAACAGCATAACTGTCTACTTTTACATTCTCGATCTCGTAAGGTCCTGTACAATGAACACCCGCTTTACGAAGTACATTGATTGCCCACGATGCATATGCGCCAGTATCCCCAACAATTTCAACTTCCATTGCTAAAAGTTTACCTTCTTTAGTAGCCCCTGTCTTGAATTTCATAAACAGTGGGTGGCGTTTCGAATGCGCATAGAATGATTCTTCTCTTTGGTATGTTACTTTAACAGGTTTCCCTGTTGCCATGGTTGCCATAGCTAAGTGAATTTGCATGGTTATATCTTCACGACCACCAAAGGCACCGCCGACTGCAGGATTAAGGATAACAACCTCATCTTCCGGTTTTTCTATTGCTTCTGCAACTTCTAAACGGTCAAAATGTGGGTACTGCGAAGATGCGATAACAAATACTTTACCATCTTCTTCATATGCTAATCCACTTTCTAGTTGAAGGAATACATGGTCTACCATTGACGTTTCATAACTATCTTCTACAATAACATCACATTTTCGAATGCTGCTGCTATATCACCACGACGACACTTGTAATGGTAAATAATATTGCTGTCTCCATGAACAACCGGTGCATCATCTTTCATAGCTTCTCGTGGATCGAACACAGCCGGAATTACTTCATAGTCTACTTTTACAAGGGCTGCAGCTTCTTCTGCAAGTTTTGCAGTTTCTGCCACGACGAAAGCAATTGGGTCCCCGATTCTACGTACACGATCGACCGCAAAAACTTGGTGATCTTTAAATAAAACACCGTGTTTATTATGAGGAACATCTTTATATGTTAATACCTTGTATACACCTTCTAAAGCTTCTGCTTCAGTAATATCAATTTTGATATTGGCATGAGGTTCAGTTGACCTTATGGTATGTCCAAAAATCATACCATCTAGATAGATATCTTGCGGATAAAGGGCTTTACCAGTTAATTTGTCACGTCCATCTTTACGACGAAAACTTTGACCAACATTTTTGAAGGTACTCATGGTTTATTTCCCCTCCTTTGAGATTCTATCTGAAGCAAGTTTGACCGAGCTTACAATTTTGTCGTACCCTGTACAACGGCATAAGTTGCCACTTACAGATTCTTTTATTTCATCATCTGATGGAAGAGGATTTGTATCTAATAAAGCTTTTGCCGATAATACCATACCAGGTATGCAATAGCCACACTGTACAGCTCCATTGTCTAAAAAGGCTTGTTGTACTGGATCTAGTTCGTCACCTTTTTCGAGTCCTTCTATAGTTAATACATTTTTCTCATGGGCTTGAATTGCAAGGACTAAGCACGAGTTTACAGCGCGGCCTTCAAGAATAACTGTGCATGCACCACATTCGCCTTCGCCGCATCCTTCTTTAGTACCTGTTAATCTCAATTTCTCACGAAGTAAATCAAGTAACCTTAAATCAGGTTCAATCTCTACTTCATATGCCTTTCCATTTACATTTATCTTTAACTCAAACATACTTTGCCTCCTAGTCTAAACCAATTGGTCAAGGGCTTTTGTAAGCGCCTTCTCGAATACACCTTTGATAGCTTCTTTTTTAAATGGCATGGAGCTACGACCTGCGAGTCTCTCTTTTACAATATCAGAGAAAACAGTTAGGGCTTCTTCTTGCCATTTATCCTTTATGTTTTACCAGTTAAGTATGTTTCCATTTTTCCTTCTCTTTGTGGTACTAACCCAATAGAACCAGAAGCTACACGTACATTCTTCAATACGCCTGCATCATCACATTCCATATAAATGGATGCACTTATTCTTGAAATAGCCAAAGCATTTCTGAGTCCTAATTTTTCAAATGATAAGGCATATTTACCTGTCGGTTTTTTAAAACTAATTTGAGTTAATACTTCATCAGCTTTAATATCCGTTTTTACCTTTACCTAAATAAAATGCATCTAAGTCAACTACACGTGATGAAGTTTGGTTTTTTAGTGTGACTTGGCTACCCAATGCCAAAAGAGGTGGTGCACTGTCTGCTGCTGGTGAACCATTAGCTACATTACCAACCTAAGGTTCCAGTGTTTCTAATTTGTGGCGAGCCTACAGATTTACATGCTTCCCATAATCCTTGTAAAGCATCTTTAGCCCAGTCAGATTCACAAATTTCAGTAAAAGTTGTCATCGCTCCTAGAGTAACGATTTCATCTTCATAATTGATCCCTTTTAGTTCTTTTATATCGGAGATGTCTAGAATAACTTCTCCATGGTTTTCTTTCTCTCTAATATGAACTAATAAATCTGTACCGCCAGCTATAAATTCTGCCTTCTCAAGGTACTCAGCTTTTAACTTTAAACACGATTCAAGTTCATAAAGTTTATGTGCTTTTGTAATTTCCAATGCGCTTCCCTCCTATGAATGATTGCTCTTTTCTAACCCACATTTAGTTGATGTTTCCCAGAAACCAACTTCTGTTATTAAGATTATTAAATTTTCAATTTAACAACCAATTGAAAATAGATAATTGAGAATTGATAATTAAAAAGATAAAAGATTTCACACATGTTCAAATTGGACTTTTCAATTCTCCATTCTCAATTTTCCATTCTCAATTGCGACCAAAGGTCGCTTTGTTCTATTGTTACACATTTCAAATAAGAATACCTTAGGTAATATTGATAATATTTCGACAATTTAATCCGTATTATGATTGCAATTCCTATAAAAACCCTTAGATCGTTGGTTCTACAGGCTTTACATCCTTTGTAACAAATACATATAGTCACTGTGTATATTTTACAAGCAGACCTAAATATTTATTACCCCGAAAGCAGAAAAAATACCAATCCATTTCATTAAATCAATTGAACTTTATTGTTCGTAAATCTTTGAATAATATCGTTAAAATAATTTTAAAAGTTCGGTTTTGGAGTAAGCCGGTAAACCAAGTATATATAAGTGAAAATTTCGTATCTATCACATAGTCTATGACTAAAAGCCATTTTTTTGTTTGTATAGATTTTATAATGTAAGACATCATTTATCTGCTCGAATAGGTTTGCAATGAATGGACTATTGTTGCGGTTGTCTTTTCTTTTTACATAATTTTTATTTTTTTAAAAAATCTTGAGAACAGCCCAGCA
>LQAH01000101.1_pt1 | contig 28660 bp, 41 predicted proteins | sample 1535791 | NCBI WGS metagenome assembly LQAH01 (sample SAMN04331585, study PRJNA305678) | bioreactor metagenome | isolation source: bioreactor_4 inoculated with Wadden Sea sediment 2nd replicate of a... | place: Germany:Bremen
TAACTTGAAAGATATGCAATGGATTTTATTGACTATGCCTGTGCAACGATTCAAACTAATAAAGAAGACAAGTACCAGGCATTATTTCATCAAGTATGTTCCTATATTGATCAGAATTATCACCAGACTCTCTCACTCGAACTACTTGCAGAGAAATACCAACTAAGCCCAAGTTATTTTAGCCGATTATTTAGGGAATATTGTGACTCCTCATTCATTTCATACCTTACACATGTTAGAATGGAAGCTGCTAAAAAACATTTAAGTATTGGCACAAAGATTAATGAAGTAGCTCACCTCGTGGGATACACAGATTTTAGTTACTTCAGCAGAGTGTTTCGTCAGAGTGTAGGAGTCTCTCCGAAACCTATCAAATGGATCTTTTTAAAAATCAAAAATAGGACTTTCTTGTCATCTCTCCTTCAAATAACAAATTATTAAATCTATATTTCTCTCTTCAATCACACATATAATTAGCTATGGAATTATTTCTAAGGAGGAATACATGAAAAAATTACTGTTCGCTCTACTAGTTATTGCATTAATTGCAACACCTTTATTTGCAGAAGGACAAAAAGAGGCTAAAAGTGATCAGCCAATTGTCTTAAGACTCGCTGATAACCAACCAGATAATTATCCAACAGTTATTGGAGATTTAGAATTTGCTCGACTTGTAAAAGAGAGATCTAACGGAAGAATCATCATCGAAGTCTACAATGGTGGACAACTTGGTGATGAAAAGTCTGCTATTGAACAAACTCAGTTTGGTGGAATCGACTTTACCCGTGTATCAATTTCTCCATTATCAAACTTCAACCCTCTTCTTAATGCGTTACAAATGCCTTACCTCTATCGTAATTCAGACCACATGTGGAAAGTTCTTAATGGTGAGATTGGAGACTATTTCTTAAATTCACTCAAAGATTCAGGATTTGTGGGACTTACATGGCAAGATAGCGGTGCTCGTAACTTCTATAACTCTATTAAACCAATCTATACAGTTGAAGACCTAAAAGGGATGAAAATTCGTGTACAAGAATCAACACTCATGATGGGTATGGTATCTGCTCTTGGTGCAGTTCCAACTCCAATGCCTTATGGTGATGTCTATAGTGCACTACAAACTAATGTTATTAATGGTGCAGAGAATAACTGGCCTTCTTACGACACCTCTAGCCATTTTGAAGTTGCAAAGTATTATTCAATTGATGAACACACCCGTGTTCCAGAAGTAATTATTGCTTCTAAGATTACTATGGATAAACTTAGCCAAGCTGATCAGGAATTAATCATGAAAGCAGCAAAAGATTCTACTCCAGTACAAGTTGCAGCTTGGGCAGCAAAAGAAAAAGTATCTGAAGACAAAGTAAGAGCAGCTGGCGTACAAGTCAATAAAGTAACTGACCAAAGCCAATTTGCAGCTAAAATGACTGATCTTTATGCAAAACTCCTTACCCCAGAAGGTATTGAGTGGGTTAAAAAGATTCAAGCTGTAAAATAAACTTTTACATTTGATTTATGTACCTATATGATGAGAAGGGGAGAAATTTATTCTCCCCTTTCAAGTTAATATAAGTAAGAAGGAGGAGAATATAGGTGAAAACATATAAGAAAATACTAGATAATATTTTTATTTGGGCCTTAAGGCTCGCTATGGTGTTACTTATCACAATGGTCATCATCGTCTTCACAAATGTTGTGTTACGATATGGATTTAGTTCGGGAATCAGATGGTCTGAAGAAGTAGCACTTATTATTGTGATTTGGTTCACCTTTATTGCAATGGCATTAGGAGTAAAAGAAAACCTCCATATTAATATCACAGTGCTTCCAAAAAATTACCAAGGATATTTAATGATGTTCTTAATATTCTTAAGTATGTATTGGAAATTTTTATTGGGATTATCTTATTCTACTATGGAATAGGACTTACTCAGAATGCCGGAAGATCTCGGCTTCCAGCTACTGGAATTTCTAATGCAATTAACTACATCATAGTCCCTGTCGCTGCTGTTTTTATCATTCTCTATGCTTTCTATTATCTTGCTGTTGCGATTACTGATTTAAAGAAGGTACATCAAGTGAACAAATCGGGAGGTGCCTCATGAGTGATCCAACGACTGCAACAACAATCCTTATCGGCTCATTTATCGTATTGCTATTGTTAAAATTCCCAATCACATTCACACTTTTCATCTCTTCAGTATTTACCGCTATCTATTTAAATATTCCCCTATTATCAATAGTGCAAAGAACAGTAAGTGGTGTAAATTCTTTTAGCTTACTTGCTATTCCATTTTTCATTCTTGCTGGAGAAATCATGGGAAGAGGGGGTATTTCTAGACGACTTGTTGATTTTTCCAATGCAATAATTGGGAGAGTTCGAGGTGGTTTAGCTGAAGTAAATGTTCTAGCAAGTATGTTCTTTGGAGGAATATCAGGTTCTGCTGTGGCCGATGTAAGTTCTATTGGAACAATGCTTATCCCAATGATGGTTGATAAAGGATATGATGATGACTACGCCGTTGCTGTTACTGTGACAAGTAGCTGTCAAGGAGTTATTATTCCACCATCACATAATATGATTATCTTCTCTCTTGCTGCTGGAGGTGGAGTTTCTGTAGGAAAATTATTTTTAGGTGGAATCGTTCCTGGTATAGTACTAGGAGTTGCTCTAATGGTAGTAAGTTATATTATTGCAGTAAAAAGGAACTACCCTAAAGAAGAAAAATATGGATTAAAAAGAACCCTTAAAGTTTCTAGAGATGCTTTTCTAGGACTTTTCACTGTTATTATTATAATTGGGGGTGTTGTTTCAGGTGTATTTACAGCAACTGAATCAGCTGCTGTAGCAGTTGTATATGCATTTGTCATTACCTTTTTAGTATATAGAGAAATCTCTTTAAAAGAAGTTCCCAAAATACTCATGCACTCTCTTAGAACCTTGCAATGGTCATGAGTCTCATTGCTGCCGCAAGTGCTTTTGGATGGCTTCTTGCTTTCTTACGAATCCCTCAATCTGTTACAAACTTTTTACTTGGTATTTCTGATAGCCCCATTATATTACTCTTATTGATTAATGTGATGCTTTTGGTTCTTGGTGCAATAATGGATATGGCTCCACTTATCATAATTGTTACCCCAATTCTATTTCCAGTAGTAGTTGGTCAACTTGGAATGAATGAAATCCAATTTGGTATCATGTTGATTTTAAATCTTGCAATAGGTCTTTGTACTCCACCTGTGGGATCTGCCCTTTTGTTGGGTCTGCTATAGGAAAGATATCGATTGAGAAAGCAACAAAAGCTATGTTACCATTCTATATTTCAATGATTGTAATTCTGCTTATCGTTACTTTCTGGGCACCGATGACGATGACGCTTCCATCTATGATGTGAGGGTAATAAAAAAGAGGGTTTCTACCCTCTTTTTTTTGTGCATAACTATTAATTAATAGTTTTTACAAGAAATCTCAAAATGTGCTTTTGGATGAGCACATACTGGGCAAACTTCTGGAGCTTTTTTCCCAATATGGATATGTCCACAGACACCACACTTCCACACTTGTTCACCGTCTCTTGAAAATACGACTGAATCTTCTACGTTCTTAAGAAGTGCAAGGTATCGTGCTTCATGTTCTTTCTCGATTTTGGCAACACCTTCAAATAGAGCTGCAATCTTTTTAAACCCTTCTTCTCTAGCAACTTCAGCAAAACCAGCATACATATCGGTCCATTCGTAGTGTTCACCAGCAGCTGCATCTTTTAAGTTTTGAGCAGTAGTTCCAAGTTCACCATTCTCTTGAAGAGCCTTGAACCATAGTTTTGCATGCATTCTTTCATTATCAGCTGTTTCTTCAAACATCTTTGCAATATGTTCATAACCCTCTTTTCGAGCTTTGCCAGCCCAATAGGTATACTTATTGCGAGCCATTGATTCTCCAGCAAACGCATCCTGTAAATTCTTTTCCGTTCTTGAACCTTTGAGTTCCATATCATCCTCCTACTAAAATGTGTAAATAAATGTAATGATTATAAACGATGATACCATTGTCTGTTCTTGTTAGCAATAGTTATCATTTATCTTTACAAAATTAGAACAAACCTAATGCTTCCTCTTCTCTCCTTGTTGCTATCAAAGGGGCATAACCACCGCTCATTTTATTGAATCTGATATCTAACTTGAGATAAAAATCAATTACTTCCTGTTCATCTTCTAATGAGCAGGATCGATGAAACAATTTTGCACAGTTGATGGCATCATCAAGAGCATGGTGAGCCCTGTAATCAAATCCGAAATAGGCACTTAAGGAAGTCAGTTTATGATTAGGAAGCTCTGGAAATACTTTTCTTGCTATACGTACTGTATCTGCATAATGAAGAGGTGGAATAGGGATTGAGTAAAAATTAAGTAGCGCTCTCACAATACCAATATCGAAAGGAGCATTATGTGCGATTACAAGATTATTATCGATAAAAAGGAGAATATCTGGCCATATTTCTTCAAAAGAGGGAGCATCAACCACATCAGAGGGCCTAATATTATGAATCCCTATATTTGATGGAGAAAAGTAAGAAGAAGCTGGCTTTATAAGAGAATAATAGGTATCTAACACCTCTCCATTCTCTACTTTTGCAAGTCCTACCGAGCATGCACTAATTGGTTCATTATTAGCTGTTTCAAAATCTATTGCTACATATTTCATATATTAAGAATCCTTTGGAACATAGGCTATAACAACAAGCCCACTGTTTTCAAGTTTTGTATGAATCAACTATTGATGGGATAAGGAGAATATCTCCCTTATTGATTCTTATCTCTTTCTGATTCCACGTAATCTTTCCATTACCCTCTAACACTAATGCTATTTCTATTGTGTTATGATTATCTAGTTGAACCTCTCCATTCTCAAGATATGAAAAAACGAACTCAGACGATTCAACATCAATAGTGTAATAATTATCACTTACATGAGTTGTACTTGCGACCTCTATCTTTCCTTCATGATAGGATAAGGTAGAAGTAAGTTCTTTTACATCAATCTTTTTAGAGGTGAGTCCTCCACGAAGCACATTATCTGATGCACTCATTAGCTCTACACCATGCCCATAAACATATGCATGGAGAGTAGTAGGTTTGATATGTATGGCAGAGCCTATCTCAAGATGAACGACATTCAAAAAGAATGGAGAAAATGCCATGATATCATCGCTATACAAAGAAAGAGCTTTTTTTGCAATATCTCTACTACTTAAGAATAGAGAAGGTTCTACATCAGTTTCTGCATTCACATAATGCTTTAAATCAGATAGCATACGTTCTTTAGTTTCATTATCCAACAGTAGAAGAGTCTGGAAAAATTCCTCCACCGACGTACAGCTTGAAAAGATTTCATCTTTTTCTTGTAAAATTTCTTCCATGTTATCTAATATTTCTGACAAGGTTCTAAAACCTACCATAGCCGTCACAGGGGTGAGAGCAAAAGGATTTCATCCTTTTGTCGATTATCCTTGTAATTAAGGAGAGCGGCTTCTAAGAAGCTTCTCTGTGCTTCTTCTGCCTCATAGCCTTTCAATGCCTGCTCGCTATTTGGATGAACTTGCAAAGAGAGGGGATTTTTTATTGCCAGAACTTTCAATAAAAAGGGAAGCTCTACTCCAAATCTCTGAATATGAGATTCTCCTAACACTTCGATTGGATGTGATTTGATATATTCAGATAAGGAAGTCTCTTCCATTAAAAGAGACGCTTCTCCCATTGGATGGGTTCCCATCCAAAGTTCTCCTTGTGGATAACTGGTTTTCTCACGATTAAGTAAGGTTGAAATAAAATATGAGTCTCCCCATTCATAGGGTTTTATCACACCTCTAAGTTTTACAATATCCATTCATCATCTCCTATGTTCTTAATCTATCATCACTTTAGCACATCTTATAGACTAAGAGTATAGAAAGAAACACCCCCAAGATAACCTTGGGGGTGGAATAGATCATTAAAAATTATGAATATTAGCCATCAATGCCTAAATTAAATCGTATTGAAAGTGCATCCATTGGAGCATCTCCAATATTCAAGCCAGTTTCTCTCCAGTAATATGCAGCATCTACATGGACGACTAGTAGGTCAAATCCTGCACCAACTGACATATATCCTTTGTTAATACCAGCTCTTATATCTAGCATAGAGAGGACTTTTACTTCAGCTCCTGCCCTTAGATGATCCCAGATAGCTTGTTCATTATCTTCCATCTCCAAGGCAAGCGTTTCAACATCAACTAGATCAATAGCAATTGATGGTCGTAAGATGCCCGAAAGTGGACCAAGATTAGGAGTCCAACCAAATCCAATATCGTATGTGATTGGGACAACAATCTCTTTCTCAGCTGAAGGTTCAGTACTACTACCGGTATAGATTGTCTCTTGAGAGACAAACTCTAACATTTCATTTACCCAAGTTCCAGCTTCAGAATAATCTCTCATAGTATATGTACCATTGATATTACGCATTACTCCACTTAATCTTAAACCAATTGGAAGATTAATATTTACACCAACATCAACTGGTATCGCATATCCTGCTGAAAGTTGATTTTCAGCAAGGAATGTTTGAAGGAAGTCTTCACTTTCATCAAATGCTGCGTTGATAATTCCAGGAGCTCCAATTTTTTGAGTAAATGCTTTATAGGTTGGTCTTACAGTTGCACCAACATCAACGCTTAGAATATCTGTTATGAAATCAAGATTAATTCCAAGCCCAATTGAAGCAGAAGCATTAAGTTCTGCAACAAAGTTTGTATCTGTTCCAGTATCTACATTATGCAACTGTTCTTGAATATGGAGACCTAAGCCAAAGCCGCCTCCAGCAAACCCAAGAGCCACATCTGTTGTGAGAATGTCGCCTTTATCTACAACAATGGTGTCCAATAGACGTCCACCCATTGAAGCATTAGGTTCAACTCCGTCAACAAGGTCTTGTATTATTTCACTATCTAGAATGTTCTTCGCATTAAACACAGTAAGTGATACAGCAGGAAGATACAAACTGAAACGACCTTGAGCTAAGTTACCAGGATTCATATAAAGTGAATCGAGTCCTGTTGAAGTTGATAAACCAGCTCCTCCCATCCTTCAATTCTTGTACTAGTCGGGGCAAATGAAATGTCCTCTCTAAAGAAATCAGGATAAGTATAAGCTGCTAAACTACTACTCACGATAAGTAGAAATGTTAATCCAATTATTATTATTTTACGCATAACTTATTCCCCCTCAATTTGTGCTGTAAGGTCGGCAATAATATTTTCAAGTTCACCTGTAATAAAATCATTATCAGGAATAGCTCTTGATAACTCTAATACAGTATTAAATATTGTTGTATAACGTGCATCAGTCTTTCCTGTAGGAGTGGTTTCAAGATAGGTAAACAGAGCATTAGTCCACATATCAGCAATAGCACTATCATCAAAATTAATAAAGTACCATTCATTCCCGCTAGGTAATTCAGTTGAACCACTATCAGCATATTCTTTCACAAGATTTAGGATAGTAGCAAATGTTGTGGCTGGGTAAAAACCGCCTTCAGGATTTGCAATAGTTCCCTCTTTAATTGCAGTTGGAATCAATTTATTATTTGATGAGATAATTACAGCTGAAAGATAGTTAACAAGGTCTGATATTTTTGTTTCTTCACCACTTCCATCTAATGATGTAGCCATCTCCTCATATGCTACTCGCAATGAGGCATATTGTGCTACACTATCCATTACTTCTTCTGGTAAAATAGTCCCATTTCCATCTGTATCAATTACTTTAAAATACATATTAAACAAAGGTTTCACATAGTCAATTACATCTTGTTGACTTATTTCATCACCCTCTTCAACTCTGGAAAGCATACGTCTCGTTGCACTTCGGTTCATAAGATCTTCTAATAGGTCAGTGAGCGCTGTAGTAACATCAATGTCACCAATTCCACTTACTTTTTTCACAAATTCAACAACAACTTTTGCATCTTTCACAAGTGCTTCTTTCTCTTCAGGTGTTGGATTTTCTGGATCTACGAACGTACTTGGTTTATTTTTAAGATCTGCTAATAAAATAGCAGCAGCAAGATCACCCTTGTTACTAATATCTAAATCTCCAGGTTCAAGTCCAAGTTCTTCTTCTAAATCTTCCATAGCTTCTTTTACATCGCTTGGAATATCTTCTTCTTCAACCTCTTCTGCAAGAAGTTCTTTAGCAGCTTCGGTTTCACCTTGAGATGCTAGAATTTTTCAACAGAGTCTCGTACCGCTTCAACTTGCTCAGGTTCTACAGGATCAGTTGTTGTACTACCTAGAGTCTCACTTAGATCATCGATATTACCAGTTGGCACTGATACGATCTCACCATCAATAAGTACGTTAGTTGATGTTCCTCCCATAAAGTCACTTATTGATTGAAATATATCGCCTTCACATGAAACAAAAGTAACTATCATGATAGAAGCAATTATAAGTAGCATAAATTTCTTTCTCATAGATTCTCCTCCTATATATGTATAAATTACATACTTGTATATCTATAATACTACATAGTTAGCCTGTCGACTATCTACCTTACTTATGACACACTATATATTTTTCTTTAGTGTGCATATATATTATAACAATCAATTTGCCAAGATGATACAATAAATTTCGAAAGAACTAGATACTTGTCATTTGTGAAGCGAATATAGATATGATATGATAATATATATAATATTTATGGAGTTTTTCCGGGGTATTATTTTAATCTAGAAAGAAATACCTTTGGTAATTATTAGCACAATCATTCCCTTATCATCTTAGTTACATAATCATTATCAATACTTTTTTTATTAATTCGACTCCTAATTGAAAGTATGTAATTTTTCTAATGATTAGATTCTTTAAAATATTATCATCATTCTCCTCTGAATGTGATAGTGAATATATGACATAAACAACAGCAACTTGACACCTTTGTTATGTTATGGTATTAAATTAGGAATCATTCTTAATTAGGGAGAGTATGGAAGAACAAGAGAAACAGAAGAAATCAGTAAAACATCTCATCCTCTCAAGCGTTGCGTTTCTTTCGCTTGCATTAGGACTCATAGGCATATTTCTTCCCGTCCTCCCTACTACTCCATTTGTATTACTTGCTGCTGGTGCTTTTTCAATAAGTGATCCCAAAAGAGCAAAAGAATTAGAACAAAGTACATTGTTTGGCTCATACCTTAGGCACTGGAGAACTCATCAAGGAATTCCAATTAACACAAAAATCCGAGCAATATTATTTTTATGGGCAGGATTGATACTCTCAATGCTAATTGTACATGAAACAATCCTAACTATCGTTTTATCGATCATTGGATTAATTGTAACACTGCATCTCATTCTTATTAAAACGGATAAGGAGGCTTCTGATGAGGTACTCAAAGCAACGTCAACTCATACTAGAAACACTTAAACAATCATTAGTTCACCCAACAGCAGAACAAATCTATGAAGAAGTTAAGATTAAAATGCCTTCTATCTCTTTAGGAACAGTATACAGAAACTTATCATTATTAGTAGATAAAAAAGAGATTCGCCGGTTTGAATCTCCCGGCGAAGTAAGTACAAGATATGATGGGAGAAACGATGATCACTCCCACCTTGTCTGTAATGTATGTAATAAAGTATATGATATTAATGTTGAAACCTTTCAACACCTTGATGACACACTTAGCAACCTTACTGGGTTCGTTGTTGAAGAACACGATATTGTCTTAAAAGGTATTTGCAGAGAGTGTCAAAAAGATTAATTACTAAAAAATAATTTCTTTATCACATCAATGTTTAATTTTTCATGCTCTTTATGCCCATACATCTGATTAATTCTTTCACTATAAAATTCAATAACTTTATAACGAACTAATTTCATTGTTGAGTTACTAGCTTGTCAGCTTCACTAAACGGTTTCTCTATAATTGCAAAAGTAGAAGGCATCCATTGTCCAGGAATACTCTTCTTGCTTCCCGCTTCATATTCTTTCAACAATTCAAGAATCCTCTCGTATGCTTGTTTTGGCGTAGTAATATTCTCTGCTTTTATTAAGGAAGCAACTTTATCTTCTTGGAGAGTAACAAGCGCTGTTGTATAAGGAGAATGATCGTTGTAGACCAAAAGTTGATTAATAATATCGCACTGATTAATCATTGCTTCTTCTATCTCTTCAGGTGAATACTTTTCTCCATCTTTTGCAATGAGAAGTGCTTTTGCTCGACCTGTTACCACCAAAAATCCATCTTCATCATAATAGCCTAAGTCGCCAGTAAAGAGCCAAGTTTCGCCGTCTATCACTCTAAGCACTTCTTCTGTTGCTGAAGGATTTTGAAATATCCTTTCATCACGTTATCACCCTTGATAACAATTTCTCCCCGTTCTCCTACCTTTGCCTCTTCATCCTCACTCTTCATAATTTTACATGTCACAGTAGGTGCAACTCTTCCACTAGTACCAAATTTATAACTTGAAGGGCTATTACTACTAATAATAGGAGCTGCTTCAGTAAGCCCATATCCTTGGTACACTGGAACACCGATTGCAGCAAAGAAGTGTTGTTGCCTAGCTTCAAGCAGAGCGCCTCCACCAACACAATACTCAATCTTACTTCCAAAAACTTTTCTGAGTTTAGGAAATATGAGTAAAGAAGCAATCTTGTATGGAATGAATGTTTTCACCTTTACCCAGGTGGATGTTTTATGAAATCCATCTCCATTACGAGCGATACCTGCTTCAAGACCTCTAATAAATATTCCATTAAGGAATTTTCCTTTAGCGAGGATACCCTGACTCATCTTTTTCATGAAATTCCCACTAATTGAAGGAACTGTCATTAAGAAGGTTGGATTTACTTCTACTAAATTCTTTGGAAAGTTTCTAATAATTGCAGCATTCGATCCACGAGCATCAACAAAGTGAAGAGTAATCCCACGAAGCATTGATGTATAGATACCAACGGTGTGTGCAAAGGAGTGGTCAACAGGAAGAACAATCAATGTTTCAAACACATTTTCTGGAATATTGAATAAGGCAACTGCATCATGTGAATTTGCCCAATAATTGAGATGAGTGAGCATAATTCCTTTAGGATTCCCTGTAGTTCCTGAAGTATAACAAATATTTATGGTATCATTTTCATCAATGGTCTTTTCTATTGAGGAGACTATTTCCTTATCTTTCTTGAGAGCTTTCTTTCCTAACTCTATAAGGTTTGACCATGTGTAATAATGGGTTTTCTCTTTCCATTTAAATTCTTTTGCATATGCTTCTAATTTTTCATCTTTTTTCATCGAGATAATATAAAACAGGTGTATCTCCTTCGATGAGTTTAAATGCTTTGACAATATTATCTAGGGTGTTGCTACTAGCAATGATTCCCACAGCTTCACTGTGAGTAAGTCTAAATGCGATTTCTTCAGGAGTAAGCTTAATAGAGAGTGGTACAGAAACTGATCTATGCTTAATAACGCCCATCTCAGCAATAATCCACTCAGGTCGACCTTCTGCAAGAAGGCCAAAAGAACTCTGACTTTTTACAGATGAACTCGCTAACGCAGCACATACATAATCACTTAGTTCATCTACCAGTGAGTATGAATACTCAACCCACCCTTCATCTCCTTTTTTTGTCGCATAGGCACGCTTAGGAAACTTAAGAGATGCTTCATGTAGCAACCTCACTATTGTTCGCATTTGTTTACTCCTCGAAATAATAATTGTTTTATTATAATCTTAACTTATCATAACACAAAAAACCCTTCTGTCAAAAAAATAAGAGAGGTTTATCTAAAGATTACAACACTAAAGATTTTTTTTATAAGGCCCCAACTGGAGGATTTTTTGCATCTATAGTAACAGAAAAATCGAATAAATTTCCATCATAGATAGCATAATTTATTGCAACTGGTTCATTATTCCCACTTAGAGCAATACTTTTCATCCATAGATGAGCCGTATGTGGCTTAGTAGCGAGAAGAGCACAGGTCTCATTGTCTGGTATAACCGCGGAAAATGAACGATGAATCGTTACAATAGATGTTCCTGTAGAAGTTTCAAAAGTATTTAAGAATGAATTTGTTTTTAATAATGTACGGTCAATACGCTTAGCTAGTGATGTCGGTAGAAAAATATTCATTACTGCATAAGGAAGATTTCCAATATAACGAATAAGATGAATCCTCGTTATAGTTTCTCCAGAATCTAAAGGAACCTTAAATTGAGGCAACATATTCTTCACTAGTTCACTATCCTCAGGATATTCTGTATCACTAAGTATTTGATTCAAAATTTTGTGAGTTGTTTCTATACCATCTTGCTAACAAGGCCATTGTAATATTCACTATATTGCTTGAATTGGCAAACAAACGTCCCCTTTCCCCTTGACCTACGAACTAATCCTGACTGTACTAATTCATCAAGAGCTCTTCGGACAGTAATCCTACTCACCTCGAATTGTTCACATAGCTCAATTTCTGTCGGAATCATTGCATTTTCAGGCCATATCCCCGATATAATCTTATTTTGTAAATCCATTAATACAGCCTGGTATTTTAGTTGCATCAGCTATCTCCCTTGTTGATACACTTGTACAATGTAATGTTTAACTATAAAGCATTCACCTATGTAATATATAATACATTCATAAACAAATGCAATTAATGAATATAAATTTGTGAAAAGAAAGAAAAAATTTACTATGATATGACATATACTAGCATATCATAGTAAAAAAGGTATAGATATTTTTTAAACTGATTCCAAATAGAAACAACTTTATCCTTTCATATTCCTGTACAATTGATGTAGATGTTGTTTTATATGGCGAAAAAGAAGATCACTATATTGATTTTCGTACATACTCCACAATTCATATAAACGATCTTTGAACACATATGTTCCATCTTCATGTTTCTTGTTCAGAATTGGACCATAGGTAATATGGATAAGTTGCCTACTATCATTATGTTCAAAAAGATGAACTAAATCTTCATCTTCTAACGAATCAAGAGCAGGAATTCGATTAATATCTGTTGTGACATGGTAGTATTGAGTCACTTCATCAAATGCTGATAAAGCGAACGCATGTATTTCTCTATAAAGAGAAGGGTCTTTGATTGCAACAAGTTTTATTGCTTCAAGATAATTTGTGCCAGCTGTTTTTACATGGAATTTACCCTTGGTAATTCTTCCGAATATTTCAAATATTCGAAACTTATCGCTTCCAGAGTGGAGAGATAGTTTATAACCAAAGTGTGTTGCAATTGCCTGATGAAGAATGAGCTCTCTTTCAAATTGCTCTACATCCCCAATATAGTCGACTCCTTTTTGGAATTCACCACAGAATCGAGGGGCTAAAGTAGCAAATTCTACTCCCCGTCTCGTCAATTCTCGTGCAATAAAGAAATGTTCTTGTATGGTAGTTGTTGTGGTTGTTTCATCAATAGAGATTTCAAGATCAGAATCATAGGTATCATCACATAAGAATGTAGAATAAATAGAATTTGCTGCCTTAAGGACATCTTTATATGTCATGACCATTCTTTTGAAAGGAATCTCATCAAACGTGATAGAAATATCATTATCGAGAGTGAAGGTCTTGTTCATATATTCTTTTTCTAATTCAGAGTCTGCAACATAAGAAGAAAGCAACTCTTTCTCACTCATCAACTCATATTCATTATGCATATGATCGCTACAATCAAGGGTAATCATAGAAAACCCAAGGTCTAAAGCCATTCTTACCTCATCAGCATTTTTAAGGTGGTCTCCATCAGCTCCATAACCGCTCTTGTAGCCTTCTTGAAATACGGCGAAAGTAGCAGCATCCAAGACATCTTTGTATGTTCTGTGTGTTAAATTAAGTTCTCTTATTGATTGTTGAGCAAGGACAGGAACAGCATCATACTCTTTAAAGACTCGTATATGTCCTGGAGAAGCTATTCCTAGGCGATCACCCACTCCAAACGTTCTCTCTTTCTGAAGCACTCTACGAGGAGCAGTGAATGGAAATAATTCTCTTAAAAGAGTTGCATTCTCTGCATTCAATTCTCCAACAACGACACAGACATCTTTAACACTCAGTTCTTCACCAACAAGACCAACTGAAGGTCCTACACTTACTAGCACTTTTTTTTGCTTATCTTTGGCAATGAATAAGGTCGTCTCTTTCAATGTATGAATCGAAAGAGGATAGACCCCATACAAGAGAGGATCGACCTTTGCATGTAACAGTGGAATAAAATCCTTAAAATTTTTCACAGTTTCTTCCTTTTTTAATATATTAAAAGAACATTTACAGAAATCAACTTATTAATATAAGTAAATCCCGTATAACCCTCTTTTTATCGAACAATCTTTATGCTTATATAGTACATATGACTCTACAACAATTCAATCGAATAATTGAGATACGAACTAAAATAATAAGTATTGGAACTTTTCTTAGTGGTACTCTCTACACATTAATACTACCTAATGAGTTTTCTTACACTCGCTTCTTCATTATGATGGCAGCAGTTCTTTGCGTCGACATGGGAACAACCGGTTTCAATTCATATTTTGACTTCAAAAATGGTACTGATACGGCTGATCTCAACTATGAAAAGGATAAGGTACTTATTCATGAAGGAGTATCTCCCCTTCTTGCTTTAGGGATATCTCTTACTCTTTTCTTTATTGCCGCAATATTAGGATTAATATTAGCATTTCTTACTAATTTCACCCTTATTATTGTTGGTGCAATATGTATGGGAGTTGGATTTGTCTATACTGGAGGGCCCTATCCTATAAGTAGAACTCCCTTTGGAGAACTTTTTGCTGGTGGATTTCTAGGTGTAGTTCTCTTTCTTATAAGTTTCTATGTTCAATCACTCACTATCACATGGCATAGCTTTATCGTCTCTATTCCTCTTTTATTTCTTATAGGAATGATTCTTACCATCAACAACACCTGTGACAAGGTAAGTGATATACAAGCAGGAAGAAAAACTCTTTCTATAATCCTTTCTGAAAAAGCTAATACTCGCCTAATATATAGTGAGTTCTATGGAGCGTTTCTGTATGCGATTGTACTTGGGGTTACCCCAATTCTTCCCATCCATGTCTCTTTCAGCGTTGCAATTGCATTGTTCTTTGCTCATAAAGAATTTAAAAAGATGATATATGAAGGATTCTCTCTTTACACTAAAGGCCCCTCCATGGGTCATGTTTCTAAGCTCTTTTTATTCTATGTAGTTGGTTTCTGTGTTGGAATTATTGCTTCTCTACTCTTTTAATCAATGACAAGAACAAATGTACCAATGAGCACTTTTTGCAACTTTCACTGTAGTAATATTAGGAAAGAATTCATGTAGCTCAGCATCGACTTCTTTAATAAATGAGAAGTAATCTCCTTTTTCTAAAGTTTCAAGGATATCAGTAATGAGAGTTCTTTTTTTATTATAGTCATGAATGACAACATAAGAGGATGCCACTCGCATTAACTCTCTATAGATTGCAATCCTCTTCTCTTTACTCATTCCATGAACAACAAAAGAAGCAAAGACTATTTCAAACTCTTTATCTTTAAAAGGAAGTGTTTGCGTTGCATCTGCGACATCAAAAGTAATTGGGTACCCTTTATTTTTCTTAATTGCAACATCAATCATCTTTTTTGATACATCTATACCAGTCACATCACACCCTAGAGAAGCTAAAGTTGCACAAAGAGCTCCTGTTCCACAACCTACATCTAACACTTTTGAATGTGGAGTTAATTCAACATATTGAGAAAATCTTGATATCATATGTTGGAAAGTCTTTTTTGGTAATTATAGAACCATCCATAGATTGAGGCTATTGAGTCAAACACACTCATACATTATCTATCCCCTTCATTAAACGGTATCTATTAAAAAGTATTTTGTAAAGCAAATTGCATATTTTCTTTAAGAGGAATAGAATAATGCCATCCAAGGAGTTTACATGGCAATTAACTTAGCTCAAATCATTATATTATGCCTAATCGCTGATTATGTGTGCAAGAGACTACATATTCCAGGCCTCATTGGAATGCTTCTTGTTGGAGTGATACTTGGTTCTTCAGTCACAAATTTGATTAGCAATGAAACGTTCGCTGTGGCCTCAGACCTCCGCCTCATCGCTCTCATCATCATTTTACTTCGAGCTGGACTCGCATTAACGAGAGAGGGACTTCATAAAGCTGGAGGAAGGGCTATTCTCCTTTCATTTGTTCCGGCTGTTTTTGAAGCTGTAGTAATCACCATCTTAGGACCTCCTTTGTTAGGATTAACCCTTCTAGAATCAGCAATACTAGGTACGATATTATCTGCGGTATCCCCTGCTGTCGTTGTACCGATGATGGTTAAATTCCAACGAGAAAAACGAGAGACAAATAAAAGTATTCCCACTCTTCTTCTTGCTGCCTCTAGTGTGGATGATGTAATAGTAATTGTTGGTTATAGCATTCTTATCACAGTCTACAGTGGTGGACATGTAAACATTGCCTACTCTGTGTTAAGTATCCCCCTCTCGGTTATTATTGGAATCGGAATAGGATTGTTAAGTGGTATCATATTGTATCATTTCTTTGATCGCTATAAGCCTCGAGCTACGAAAAAGCTCTGGTTGTTATTGGGTTCTCGATAATCACAGTTCACTTAGGAACATATCTTGAAGCATATCATATCCCTTTTGCCTCTTTAGTGGCTGTTATGGCTCTTGGATTTATTATTGTTGAAAAAGGGAACACAGTGCCCACCAAATATCGAGTAAACTCGAAAAAATATGGGTATTTGCAGAGATTCTACTCTTTTCCTTAGTAGGAGCGAGTGTCAATATTGGCGTTGCTCTTCAAGCTGGATTGATGGGAACTGCCATTATACTACTAGGTCTTATAGGAAGGTCTTTTGGAACATATTTCTCTCTGATCAAATCAAAATTCAACAACAAAGAGAGACTATTTATTATAATTGCATATTTACCAAAAGCGACAGTACAAGCTGCTATTGGAGCTGGACCACTACTTGTAATGAGAGGTGCCAATATGAACACAGGTCCTGGCGAAATAATTCTAGCTGTAGCGGTATTATCAATTATCCTCACAGCAGCCCCTGGTGCCTATTTTATACAAAAAGCTGGATCTCTATTAGAAGTAGAAAAACATAATTAAGAAATATCGTTTTGTACGACCCAGCATGATGCATAGTGACCTGGACTTACTTCTTTAAGAGGAGGATAGAATTGGTACCACACTGAATGTGTTTCATCAATCTCTTCTCTTTCGGGAAAGAATTTGCACACTCTGACTTTGGTATTCACATCGGTTTACAAAAGGACACCCTTCTTAAATTACTAATAAATCTGGAACGGTTCCTTGAATTGCTTCAAGACGCTTAGCTCCTTTGTATTTAGTGTTTGAAGGGAGATAGTTTAATAAACCCAATGTATAAGGCAAAGGCATAAGCACCATCGACAGGTTGTCTGAATAACCAATTTTGCATAACTCCCCAGTGTGCTCACATCTCAGCTCTCTATTATTCGCTAGTAGAAACATGGAAGAGGGTGTAAGTTGATCCTCATAAATACTTCACCTACCTCTTTAGTAATACTGCTTCTTGCACAACTGATAGAGACTGGGATGTAATGCTTCCCCATAAAGTTTACATCTCTTCAATTGATGATTATTACGATACCCTTAGGAAAGCTATTGAAAATCCTGATAGAACAGATCCCTATATCCTACGCGGCAAAAGGAAATAGCTTTCTTCCTTCGTTATGCTTCTATACTATAATAGTTAGGAGCAAACAAAGAAATTAGCTACGAGATTACGTTTACTACCCACAAAGTCGCACCATTGGAAGAGGACCCGATGTAGGCATCGAATCCTCTTGAATTAATGAATAATTACGTATTAAGCTTTCTTAGCTTGCATCAATTTCTTCCAGGCATGGAGTCCAAGAGCCACTCCAATTACCCCGTAGGCGACAAAAGACCTGAAGTACTCTCCGAGCTGGGCATCGCCCAAAAGATTCCTTCCCGCAAGCGGAGACACAATGAAAAGGGTGTGAAATAGAATTGTTCCAAGAATAGCATGACCAACAGTGGCCTTGGAAACCGATGCCCCTCCAATGAGAATTGCAGCGGATGCAAACATACCGACTTGCTCATGACTTCCATACGTACTGAAGGCTCCAAGATTTTGCAAGAAGATAATCTGCCCCCACGCGGCCAACAGTGTGGACATCATAATCGCTATGATTCTGGTCCGGGAAACATTTATTCCCGATACTTGGGCAATATGCTGGTCTTGACCAACAGTACGCATGTCTTGACCAAGTTTTGTCTTGAACAAGAACTGATTGAATACGCAAAGCAAAGCGATTATAAGCATTGTGAAGGTAGGAACCCGTACTAAATTCATTTGCGAGAACGAATTCATCGTGAAGAATCCCCATACAGCCAGGACTAAAAACAAAATGACATACCAAGAGTTGCGGATGATATCGCGAGAATCGCGGTTCTCCTTCTTAATCTTCAGAGCAAGAAAAAACTTATACCCAAAAAATAGCACAGCAAGAATCGCGGCATATAACACGAACCGAGGAAGTGGTGTGCGAATGACATCGTCTATGGCATATCGTAAACCACCGGATAAGTCAATTGTACTTCTTAGACCAACTCCAGAACTTAAAACCAGTTTCTCATTATTCATGGGGATAATGGACCCAACGAAGATTAAGAAGATCAACTGGTAAACACCGTTGGCAAAAAACCCCAAAATGAGACTGGTGATCATCTCTTTTCCCCGAGCACGGTTGAGCAATCTACCGGTGAGATAGCCTAACAACAAAGCTACAGGGGTACAAATGAGCACACTCAACATGATGCCGTTCATGCCGGGAATTCCCCAGTGGGTTACAAAAATAATGGCTGCCTGACCTGCCATGGCCCCTAGGACTATGGCGAAGTTGAGTCCCATCCCCGCGAGAACTGGTATAATCAGCGCCAGCACCAAAATGAATTTCTGGCTATCCGACTGACAATATCATTGAAGTAGAAGGTCATTGACAATCCTGATAGTCTTAGACCTGCCACACAAAGGATAACGAAAAGGATTGTAACCATATTGTTCAATAGAATTCTTTTCAATTGATCCAGTGGAGATCGTCCCATATTTAATTTCTTAATCTCAACCGCATCTGGGCCGGTCTGTTTTGTATTATTATTGTTCATAGGTTACTCCCCGGTATTTTGAGCCAATGCGTAAAGAATAATTCCATTGCTCACGATGATTCTGGAAATTTCAGCCAAACTTCCCAGTGTCGCCACTTTATTGGCAACAGGCAACGACACCACGAGCAGACCTTGGAAAAGGAATGTTCCTAGCAGCACATTTGTTATTGAGGCCTTCTTGATGGACGCTCCGCCAATGAGAATGGCTGCGGCGGCAATAAAGCCCATGAACAGGGGTGCCATGTAGAGCTGGATGAATCCAAAGCTCTGGGAATAGACCAGAATCCCCACAGCTCCCAATACAGTTGAAAGTAGATTCCCAATAATTCGCATTTTATCCACATTGACGCCGGAAGCCTGAGCAAAACCGGGATTTTCTCCACCAGCGCGAAGAGCTACCCCTGTTTGGAATTGAAGAACAGCCATACCAGAAAACATACGAATAATAAGAATAAGATCAAACCGGTGGGAACAGTGACACCTCCAACAGAGAAGGCCAGAAAATCATTCAAAACACGGTCATAACGACCTGCCAATGAGATTGTGACACGAACCCCTCTTCCGATTGGCCAAGCCATCTCGGGGCTTTTAAACGGTGCCATCGCCCAGAAAATACACATAAGGGAAACAATTGAGAATCCTATGTAGGTGGCAACGGTCATTTCTGAGCCTTTGATCCTGTTCAGCATCCAACCATACGAATACCCTGCGATTAAAGACAAAGGAATTGAAAAGGCAATGGCTGCGAAGAAGGCGGTAAAACCGATTAAGTTTAATTCAATAGCCAATAAGCCTCCTATTAAACCGCAGATAATCCCAATTGGGAGTCCAAAGAAAAGACCCGTCCCAGCCAGAATGGATGGCATCATGGCAAGAACCAATACTCCATTCATGCCCCATCGAACCAGTGTGTCCGCAAAGAGCTGCGGAAATGGTATGTCTAGCGACATTGAAACTATCCAGAGAGTCAACAAAAATATTACTATGATAATACGAGGCAAACCAAAGGTTCGCAACGCAACCAGTATTCTACTAACAATATTTGAACTATTCACTTGCATTCTGTACTCCTGCCATCATAAGCCCGAATTTTACATCACTATCGGAGGGAAGCAAAATCCCAGCAATCTTCCCCTCTGTGACAATCGCTATACGATCACAGACAGAGCGGAGCTCTGCAAGCTCACTAGAGGTCATGACTATGGTGATCCCTAACTCCTCACTCAACTTAACCAAGGTCTGGAGCACCAGTTTTTTTTGCTCCTACATCAATCCCTCTAGTAGGTTCCGAGACGAATAAGAGGGTGGGATTCAAGGTGAGGGCTCGCGCGATACAAACTTTCTGTTGATTTCCTCCGGATAATCGACGCGTAAGTTGACTTGGACCAATACATCGGATATCGAGATCCTTAATCATCTTCAAAGCCCGTTCCCTAATGGATTTTTGATCGGCTTGATTCAAAAACCAAATTTTTTCATATATTTTCCTTGCCTCTGCATAGAAGTAAAGGCAATATTCATTTCTATAGAAGAATCCAACAAAAGACCAACCTTACGTCTGTCTTCCGATACAAAGGCCAGTCCGGTATCGATAGCTCCCGAGGGATTATTCAATCCATGAGACTTCCCTTTCAATAGGATCTCTCCTGAAGCCGGGAACAAACCCATGATACCATTTGCCACACCCAGTTTCCCTTGCCCTGCAAGGCCTCCAATTCCAATTATCTCTCCCTGGGCAACCTCAAGGTCTACTCCTTTGACTTCTTCTCCAGGCATCTGGACCCTGAGATTTTTAATAGAGAGAATTGATTCCCGCTCTTTTTTAGCCAAGGATGAGTCGCGCATGACGTCCCCAACACGGCTACCAACCATAAGTTCAGCGAGTTCATACACATTGGTATTCTGCTTTTCCCTCTGAGCGACCATTTTCCCATCGCGTAAGACCGTGATATTATCACAAAGCTCCATTATCTCGTTCAGTCTATGGTAATAAATAAAATGGCTATTCCCTGTTGAGAAATAATGCGCATGGAGGCCAGCAGATTGTCCGCCTCGGACTCAGTAAGCACGGCTGTTGGCTCATCGAAAACAAGCAGTTTGAGATTCGTCTTGTCAATCTCTCTGGCAATTTCAATAAACTGCATATGTCCGACGGGAAGACCCGCGATGGTAACCCATTCCTCAATATTCATATCAAGCTTATCTAGAGCCTTGCGGGTATCCTTATCCATGGAAACCATATCCAAAGTCTTAAGGCGTTTACCTGCAATTCGACTTATAAGATTATCCTTTGTCGTCTCACGGTTTAGCTTTACATTTTCCGTTATGGTATAACCAGGAATAAGCATGAACTCCTGATGCACCATGCCTATACCCAGATTCATAGCATCCAAAGGTGATTTAATTAATGCATCCTCACCGGAAATAGTAATCTTTCCTTCGTACCCACCGGTACTATGGATCACAGACATTCCAAAGAGAATGTTCATCAGGGTTGATTTACCTGCGCCATTCTCCCCCACAATCCCATGAATCTCACCCGGTTTAAGAAAAATACTCACGTTTTCCAGAACCCTGTTTCCGTGGTATTGTTTCCCAATACTTTCCATTTTCAGTATGTAATCGTTGTTGTCCAAAGTCTAACCTCTCTATGAGCGATTCTCTCGAGAATTCTCTGTATTCGTATTCACATGAGCAGAAGTTCAATTGTTTTGTAAAAGAACCGGGGTATATCAGGACGACATACCCCGGTCTGCAATAATTAAATTAGAAAATAAGGTGGTCTGAGAGGTACATGAAATAGTGCATGTAATTCTTATAATTGGTCAACTCGACTTTACCACCGGCAACGCTTTCCATAATAGAGATTAGTAGAGCCTTGTCTACCTTTCCATTAGTCCGGCCTTCAAGATATTCAACTGCATACTTAACACCGGCCTCAACATACATCATGTTGACAGGAACAGGCCAAGTAGCTACACGACCGGTCATTCCAGCTTGGGCAACAACGTCGGAAATTTCAGTGCGTATCCACTCGAGGTTACCTTTCTTGTCTTCAGGAATGCTAATCCCAAGAGCTCCGGGAAGAGCATGGTACGGTGAAGGACAGCACTGTACTGGAAAGATTCCACCACCGGCGACTGTCTGGCGGATCATGGGTTCCATCATGGCGCAGTTGGTTCCGAATACAGCGGTATCTTTTCCATACTGAGCGATTTTGCGAGGAACGTCTTCCATGATAAACTGCTGGGTTCCAGGAACACCGGCATCGCCAGTTGGGTCTGGAGCATCTTCTTCCACAAAGCTTAGGCCGATTCTTTGTGCTTCAGCCTTCATTAAATCTCTGCGAGCGGCCAGCATTTCATATGACATGTGGCGTGGGAAAGAATAGTGAACCAACGTGGTGGCGCCAATGTCCTTTGCATGCTGAGCAATCTGGGCTCCGCGAGCGAGGTCATTCGTCTGCAGGATAATGTCACCCTTGGTTGCGATTACGTCCGGATCTTCGCCAGGAACACCAAGAATAAACAAGATGTCGGGACGGACTTCGCGAACACGGTCAACAGCGGCTGCGGCACCAGGAACGGCCTGAACCATGACAATTGCCTTCAATAAAGGATCAGAAGCCATTGCCATCATATTGGACATAGTTGTCTCTTGTTCCTGCATGAAGCGGTCTGGATAAGTGGTAATCACGATTTTGTCACCATAAATGGCTTTCATATTCTCTGCTGCGCGGAATTCTTCTTCACCCTGGGAGACTGTTCCAGTCATAATTCCGATCTTGTAATCGTCGGATTTGGGTGCTTCCATTTGCCCTGTGGCAAATACCATCGATGATACCAGAATCAACCCGAGCATGAGCACAATCAGTTTTTTACTCATCGTTTGTTTCTCCTTCTTTAGTCTGTATAGATTGATAGGATAACGGTTCTTTTCTCATAGTGTCAAGAAAAATAGTATTTTATGTCATAGCCACACTTAAAAATAGAATATCTAGAGATTATTATTCATATTACATCTTGGTAATTCTCAAGACTTAAACAAATCAAATCTGCCACAAAAGGTAGTTTCTACTATTTTGTTACTCAATATTGATGGTTGTTCAATCAGGATACCAGGCTTTTTGAAGAAGCGAGACGGCATCGACGATTTCTTCTATTCGTAGTGTAGCAAAACCCAATAGTAAGGTTGAATCAGAGGGCTGTTTTACGAGAGAAGAGTAATACCTAGAAAGACCATATACTTGTACCTGTTGATCTTTTGCTGCTCTCACCAAAGCATCTTCATCCATCCCATTATGAACACGGAGAATGAAATGGAGTCCCGCAAAGTCTCCTTCTATCTCAACATGAGGAAGTTTTTCATGTAAAGTAGCTACCAAGACCTCTCTTTTTTGCTTGTAAAGATTTCGCATACGATTAAGATGACGCTCGAAATACCCCTTATTAATAAATATTTGGAGTATTTTCTGCTCCACAGTTGGAACGGGGCATATATAGAACTGTAAATTCTTTTCATATCGCCTGATAAGTTGAATAGGCAATACCATATAGCTAATTCTTAGTGCAGGAGAAAGAGATTTTGAGAATGCTCCTAAGTAGATGACTTTTCCCTGCTGGTCTAGCCCTTGTAAAGAGGGTATAGGTTTGCCTGAGTAACGGAATTCACTATCATAATCATCTTCAACAATATATCGATCCATCTGCTGGGACGCCCAACCAAGTAACTGAATCCGTCTGCTAACCGGCATGATACACCCTGTAGGAAACTGGTGAGAAGGAGAAACGCACACAACATTGGCATTGCTTTTTTCAAGTTCTTCAAGTTTCAGACCTTGAGAATCAAGAGAGATTGGAATACAAGGGACTCTGTTACTCTTAAAGAGAAGATGAAATTTCTCATACCCCGGATTCTCTATTGCATAGAGAGCATCGACATCAAGAAGCTGGATGAGTAGCTGCATTAAGAACTCTGTACCAGAACTAATAATAATTTGCTCTGAAGTACAATTCACTCCACGAGAATATTGAAGATAGCGCTGAATACTATGCCTTAACCCCTGATGCCCTTTTGGATCCCCTGTACTCAAAAGTTCCTTATCCTCAGCATCAATGACTTCCCTAGCTATCCTTCTGTAGACAGAAAATGGAAAATTATCATAATCCACACCTTGATAAGAGAAGTGATAACGATAGGATTCTTTGTGTAAAAGCTCCTTCGGTTCTTCAAAAATCATTCTTTCAAGATGTTGTATCCCTTCAAGTTCTGCAACATAATACCCGCTTTTTTCTTTTGCATAGAGATATCCTTCATCAACAAGCTGATTATAAGCAGCTTGGACAGTATTAATACTACATGCAAGATGAGTCGCTAAGTTACGTTTTGATGGTAATTTTTCATGCTTATGGAGATTGCCACAAGAAATTTCTTTCTTGTAATAGGTATATAACTGATCAGTGAGTGTCATAGAATTATTAACATCGAGACGTAAGGTAGTCATATTCATATGTTCCCTTTCCCATCTGGTACCATAAAAATAGTCTAAACTGGCTCTTTTTAGGTAATCAGAATTAGTTCTATACTACTATCGCGTTGTGATTATTTCAATACATTTAGGAGTGAATAGAATATGGAAAGTAGATACGAACTAAACAAAAATCTAGCACAGATGCTCAAAGGGGGAGTAATCATGGATGTTACTTCACCTGAACAGGCTAAGATTGCCGAAGATGCAGGAGCTTGTGCCGTCATGGCACTTGAACGCATTCCCGCCGATATAAGAGCTGCTGGTGGTGTTTCTCGAATGAGTGCTCCAAATATGATTAAAGGAATTCAAAGAGCTGTTTCAATTCCTGTGATGGCAAAAGTAAGGATTGGACACTTCGTAGAAGCACAGATTCTGGAAGCTATAGAGATTGATTATATAGATGAAAGTGAAGTGCTCTCTCCTGCCGATGATGTATTTCATATTGATAAAAGAAAATTCTCAGTACCTTTTGTTTGTGGAGCCAAAAATTTTAGGAGAAGCGTTACGACGAATCACCGAGGGAGCCTCAATGATAAGAACAAAGGGAGAACCTGGAACAGGTGATATTATTCAAGCTGTTCGTCATATGAGAATGATACACCAACAAATTCGAAGAATTCAGAATATGCGTGATGATGAATTGTATGAGGAAGCAAAACAATTGCAAGTTCCCTATGAATTAGTACGCAGCGTATTTGAAAACGGGACACTTCCTGTGGTAAATTTTGCAGCCGGCGGTATTGCAACCCCAGCAGATGCAGCTCTTATGATGCAACTCGGAGCTGACGGGGTGTTTGTTGGTTCTGGAATATTTAAATCAAGTGATCCCGAAAAGCGTGCTCAAGCAATTGTAAAAGCTGTTACTAATTATAATGATTCATCAATCCTAGCACGTATATCAGAAAATTTGGGTGATGCAATGGTTGGTATCAATGAAGATGAAATCGAACTACTGATGGCGCAGCGTGGCCTATGAACGTAGGAGTATTAGCTATTCAAGGTGGTTTTGCGGAACATCAAAAAGCATTACAAAGAGTAGGAGTTTCCTCTTTTCAGATAAGAAAGCCATCCGATTTGCTACATAGCATAGATGCATTGATTCTTCCAGGTGGAGAGAGCACTGTTATCGGACACTTGTTACATGAAACAAAATTGTTCTCTCCCCTCAAGACAATGATTGATAACGGTCTACCCGTATGGGGGACTTGCGCTGGAATGATCCTTCTTGCTAAAACCATTGAGAATGATTCTAAAAGTTATTTTGGGAAAATTCCTGTCATTGTTAAAAGGAACGCTTATGGAAGACAGTTAGGAAGTTTTCATACAAGAAGTACCTTTGCAGATATAGGAGAGATTCCTATGACTTTTATCCGTGCTCCGTTCATAATACAAGCTGAAGATGATGTGAAAATTCTCTCTTATATTGATGGATATGGAGTTGCTGCAATTTATGAGAACGTGTTAATCACCTCGTTTCATCCAGAGCTGACAGACAATCTGGAAGTTCTAAAGTATTTTTTAAGGAAACATCGAAAATTGACCTAATTTATTAATAAGTAATTTTCTAAAGCATAAAACATTGCGTGGTTTTTCATTTTTTAGTACAGTTTCTATTATATGCAAAGACCATTATGGAAAAAAAGTTATTATCAGCCTCATATGTATCACAGCTATGTCAGTGTCTCTTTTTGCAGATTCACTCATTTACGATCGAAATGGTGCACATCTTGATAATTTCTCTATTAATGGGTCAGATTCTAATAATCCTAATGCATTTATCAATAACAATGATTACACCTCACTACCTGGATATGTTGGAAGACTCATCTATAGAGGAGATGATACAACAATTGAATGGGGAAATGATGGACCTATTGCAACAGGAGGATCGACCAATAACTATTATTTAACGAGTGTTAATTCCAATAGTACCTGGCGAGAAATCTTTTTTGTTGTCAGAGTAAAAGGAAAAACGCGTAACAGCAATAACCTAGTAAACCATACCCCGTCAAATAATGTAATTGTTAATCAAAATGATAGTATCTCTATTCCTGGAGCTGGAAATGAGATTCTTACAGAGAATGGACCTGGATTTGATTATAATGGAGAAGCTGGGGTTTATGATGGAACTAATCAATATTCATATAAGTATAAATATGATTATACCATTCTAGAAATCACTATTATAAGAACCTCTAATACAAATAATGCTGGTTGGTTTGGATTCTGGGGTACAGATTTCAATACAATAGTTCGTGTAGTAGGACCTTCTGTGCATGCTCAACTCTCTTTTATTGCTGAAGCTAATCGATTCTTCTTTTACACAGAAGGCTCACAGTATACCTTTTCAGTAGAAAGAACTGTTGATAACATCATCCCAATTGAGACCCTTATATCAGCAAACAACTTTACTAATAGAATGCAAGTTGGAACGGTAAGGTATCAATCATATTTTGATAATGCCGGGACTGTTTATTTCTCCTCTTCAAGTTCAACAGCAGCATATGAATATGATTTTGCTTTCCAAAGAACTATTGGACCAAATATCTACAGCTTTGACTACAATGTCGTATTTGATGCATCTTTTCCTAATCTTAATCCCAAAAAAATTTCAACAACTACTTCACCAAGTAGTGGGAATGGGTTTACCTCAGTAAATGGCACTGCTTCAAGTCCTCTAGGAGGCTCTGATGTAAATATTCAACTCTTACAAGGAGATATTTCTATTTACATCAATGACTCTTCAGAGATTACTCAAAAACCTCCAGGAGATTATTCTTCAACAATTTACTGTTTACTTGTAGTCAATTAACTAAGAACATGAATCCAACCCACTAATTTCCCAAGAATTTTAAAATGATTATTATTGGTTTTTACGAAGAGAGGCCCATAATGAGGATTTTCACTTAGTATAGTGACGCCCTCTACCATTAAATTAAATTCAAGTCGTTTTATTTGTACATTGTTTCGTAAGGAGATAGCATAAAGACCGTTTGAAGAAATGTGTCCTTTGGCAAATATTGCGATGTCATTCTCATCAAGGTTCATATCTTTCATCCCATCCTCAACAACACGTACCCCTACCAAATCCTCTGGCTTATAGTTATTTGCCATTCTCTTTAGAACTCTCACAGACCCAATATAATTTTGGCAGATAAACAAACATTCTCTTCTTCGTATGTTAATATTGGTGAAGTTAAAGGTATAAGAAAACTGGGCTCCTCTTCTCCTCCATAAAGTGCATGACTATGCTCTTTTACTATATGTTGATTTGGATAAGCTTCTTCCTCTTCATTTAGTAAGGTAGCAAGAGGAACTCCTAGTGCTATTGATATCCTATGTGCGACATCAGCTTTAGGAAGAGAATTTCTAGAGATCATCATTGATAATGTATTAGGAGAAATACCAACCTCTTTGGCTAACCATGTTTGATTAAGGTCTCTAATTAATAGTGATCTCACATTATTCCAAAACGTTCGTTTATACATAAAAGGAAGATATCACACAATAAACACAAATATCACAATAGTGTATTTTATTTACTAAATATGACAATTTTATACCTATATTAACATAATGTGGTTTTTTATTTCGTATTAATTTCACATATGTGATATTATGCATACATATGAGGATTTATACATAAACAATAGAATTTCCTCTTAACTGTTAATGAAAGATAACACATAATGAGGGTAAAGATGAAACCAGTAAGATTGTGGGCAACAACAACCCCAGAGGTATACAAGGAACTATTAGCGTACTTAGCAACAACGATCAATGTGAGAACAGGAGCAAAGGTGAAACTTGGTGATTTTGTTGAAATAGCTGTAATTGAAAACTAGCAAGA
>LQAH01000102.1_pt1 | contig 28033 bp, 35 predicted proteins | sample 1535791 | NCBI WGS metagenome assembly LQAH01 (sample SAMN04331585, study PRJNA305678) | bioreactor metagenome | isolation source: bioreactor_4 inoculated with Wadden Sea sediment 2nd replicate of a... | place: Germany:Bremen
GCGGGGCAGGCAGGAACCATTGTCCGGGTATCCGGAGAGAGTACGCTCAGAAGACGTCTGTTGGAGATGGGCATCAACCGGGGAACCCGTGTTTACGTGGAAAATATGCGCCGCTGAAAGATCCCATTGAGCTGGTGATCAAGGGGTATCATATTTCCCTGCGGGTGGAGGAAGCGGCCCATATTTTGGTTGAAAACGTGACACCCCGAAAAGACGACCAATGAAAAAAGATCTGACCATTGCCCTGGCGGGAAATCCCAATTGCGGCAAAACGACCATCTTTAATAATTTGACCGGGGCCAGGCAGAAAGTGGGCAACTGGCCCGGGGTCACCATCGAGAAAAAGAAGGCCTGCTCAAATACGGGCCATACACGCTGCGGGTGGTGGATCTGCCCGGAACCTACAGCCTGACCCCGTTCTCCATGGAAGAGATCACGACCCGGGATTTATCATCAACGAAGACCCGGATATCGTGATAAATATCATTGATGCATCCAATCTAGAGCGCAGCCTGTTTCTGGCCCTGCAGGTCATGGAGCTGGGAAGGCCGGTGCTGTTTGTTTTGAATATGGCGGATATGGCCGAGGCAGGGGAATCCGTATCAATGAGAAAAAACTGGCGGCCCTGCTGGATGTGCCGGTGGTGTTCACGGTGGGCAACAAAAACAAGGGCATGGGACAGCTCATTGATGCGGCCATTCAGGAATGCCGGTCGTTTGAAAACGGCAAGGAGCCTCGGGTGATCCGGTACGGCAGTGAAACAGAGCCCTGTATCAGCCAGCTGGAAGAGTTGATTCATGAAAGAAAGGCCCTGACAAAGGACTCGCTGGTTCGATGGCATGCCATCAAGCTGCTGGAAGGCGATGCCATTGAAAAACAGCAAATACTGGAGCGATTCCCTGAAAAAGGACCGCGCCTTGTCCAGGCGGCTGAAGAATGCCGCCAGCGGATTTTTGACCTTTTCCAGGATGATTTTGAAATCGTTCTTACTGAGGACCGGTATGGGGTCATTGCCGGTATCCTGAGAGAAACGGTGACCAATACCGCCAAAAACGGATTGACATGTCCCGGAACATTGATCTGGTGTTGACGGACCGGTTTTTAGGTATTCCGGTGTTCATCTTTTTTATCTGGGTCATGTTTCAGACTACGTTTGCTCTCGGGGCCTATCCCATGGCCTGGATTGAATCCGGCGTGACCGTGCTGACGGTCTGGCTGGATCACCTTTTGTCGGCATCCCTGTTCAAATCCATGCTTCTGGACGGTGTGGTGGCCGGGATTGGCTCGGTGATCGTGTTTCTCCCCAATATTCTGATTTTGTTTTTTTTATCGCCCTGTTTGAGGATACCGGATATATGGCCCGGGCCGCGTTCCTCATGGACCGGGTCATGCATACAGCCGGTCTTCATGGAAAATCCTTTATTCCCATGCTCATGGGATTCGGATGCAATGTGCCGGCCATCATGGCGGCCCGGACCCTGGAACACCAGAAAGACCGGATTCTCACCATTTTGATGACCCCGTTCATGTCCTGTTCCGCCCGGCTGCCCGTTTACATTGTGCTGGCGGGCAGTTTTTTCGCCCATCAGGCCGGAACCGTGATCTTCGCGTTGTATGCCGCCGGTATTATTCTTGCCATTTTATCGGGGAGAATTCTGCGAACCCTGTTTTTCAAGGGAGCTGATGCGCCGTTTGTCATGGAGCTGCCCCTTACCGGATGCCCATGCTCAAAAGTCTGCTCATCCACATGTGGGACAGAAGCAAGATGTTTCTGCGCAAAATGGGGGGGGTGATCCTGGTGGGATCCATCATTATCTGGGTTTTATCCAGTTTCCCCAGGGACATTACCTATTCACAGGATTATAATGCTGTCCAAACCAGTGTTCAGGCCCGATTTTCCGAACAGATGGCAGCCGCAGGCCCGGATGAAACACCTGTGATCGAGCAGGAACTGGCGGCAGCGCTTAAACTGATTCGCACAAAGAAAGAGCAGGAACGCGTATCTAAGTCCTATATCGGACAACTGGGTCAGTTTCTGGAACCGCTGTTCACCCCCTGGGCATTGCCTGGCAGGGTGGTGTGGCGTTGGTGACCGGATTTGTGGCCAAAGAAGTGGTGGTGAGCACCATGGGCGTTCTTTATGGTGTCGGAGATTCAGAGGGCCAGGTCTTGACCACCGCTTTAAAGCAATCGGGCATGACACCTCAGTCCGCGTTATCCATGATGGTGTTTGTTCTTCTGTATGTCCCCTGCTTTGCCACTGTGGTCACGATTTACAGGGAGACCTCTTTGAAATGGGCCTGTTTTAATGTGATTTATACCACCCTGGTTGCATGGAGCCTGTCTTTTCTGGTATATCGGACAGGCATGTTGCTGTGGGGATGATATAGAAACGGAGGAAACAAGTGATAGATAAGAAAATTATTTTTCGTTGGGTGTGTGTATGGGGGATTGTTTTGACGGCATGGGGGGCAGGTCTGGAACCTGACTCTGCGGCAGCGGCTGAAAGACTGACGGTCAAGGCCAGTATTGCCAATATGCGGTCCGGTCCGGGAACCAGTTATGATGTGTTGTGGCAGGTGGAAAAATACCACCCGTTTCTTGTGGTGGAAAAAAAAAGACGACTGGCTTAAGATTAAGGATTTTGAAGGGGACATGGCCTGGATCCATGCCTCGCTTCTAAACGATGCGGAAGGCGTCATCACCAGTAAAACCAACTGTAATGTCCGGGCGGAACCCTCTACGGACAGCCGCATTGTGTTTACAGTTGAAAAGGTGTGCCGTTCCGGGTGATCAAACGCCAGGAAGGCTGGATATACATTGAACATGCCGACGGGGAAAAGGATGGATCTACCACACCCTGGTCTGGTGACAGGGATCGTTAATATTTTTTAATATAGGTAAAAGTTATGGCTTCACAGCACGTATCTAATGAGCGGAAAAAGAATTAAGGGAAATGGACCCCTGCAGAGAAATCTGATCAAAGCGCTGGCATTTGCCGGCACCTACAAAAAGCCGTTGTTGTTCGCGGCCGGTGCCGTGGTGGTGGTGGGATTGGTGTTTGCCGGGGTTTTCACCAGTTTCAAACGGTCTGAAAACAACGCTTCGGACCTGATCGCTAAAGCCATGTCGGAGTACAGGACCCAGGCAGAGGATCCCAACGCCGCTTATCTGGCGGTTAAAGAGGATTTTCAAACGGTTTTCACGGAATACGGCAACACCGATGCCGGGCGGATGGCATTGGTTCAGTTTGCCGGCATCTGCATGGAAGCAGGACAGTATGATGACACCCAAAAGTGGCTTGAAAAGGCCTATGACGTGTTTGGTGACCGCCCGGAACTGAGAAATTTTCTGCTGTCATCTCTGGGCCATGTGCAACTGGCACAGGACAATTTGGATCAGGCGGAGTCTTATTTTGTACAGATTGAAACCGGTTCCTCGTCTCTGCTCAAAGACGAAGCCCGGTTTTTACTGGCAAAAATTTATGAGGCCCGTCAGGAAGGGGCCAAGACAAAGAAGATGTACGAACTGATCGCCCAAGAGCATGGAAATTCCATCTATGCGGGCCTGGCTCAAAGCAAAATGGAACCGCCTGCCGTTCAATAATCGATCCGTTTACTGTTTAATTAAAAAGCGGCGCAGAGCCGTTGAAACGGGGTTTGGAAGGCACGGGGGGATCGGTGTCAGTCGAGCTGCAGTTCCTTGTCCAGGTTGTATTTTTTCAATTTCTGGTTCAGCCCGCTTTTCCCGATGCCTAGGATTTGTGCCGCCTGGGTCTGCACGTTTCCTGACAGGGTCATGGCCCGGATGATCATCCGTTTCTCAACGGCTGAAAGGGTTTCCACCAGGCCGGCACCTTCCGGAATGCCGTCGAGATCCACGGTGTTTCCCGATGTCTGACGGACCCGGGGCGGCAGGTCGCCCGGATTGATCATTTCTCCGGATGCAAGGATCACCGAGCGCTCAATCACATTTTCCAGTTCCCGGACATTGCCGTTCCAGGGATGGTCGCACAGAATACGGGCGGCTTCTTTGCTGATGCCTTTCACCTGGCTGACCGAACCGGAGTCCAGGGTGAATTTTTCGATAAAGTGATTGATGAGCAAAGGGATGTCTTCCTGGCGGTCGCGCAGTGGCGGAATAACGGCTTTGACTACATTCAGGCGGTAATACAGATCTTCCCGGAAATGGTTTTCTGACACCTCGTCTTCAAGGGTTTTGTTGGTGGCGGCAATAAGACGGAAATCCACCGGAATCGGGGTGGTGCCGCCCACCCGTTCAATGGTTTTTCTTGAAGCACCCGCAGCAGTTTTACCTGAAGCGGCATGGACAGTTCTCCGATTTCATCCAGGAACAGGGTGCCTTTGTCCGCCATTTCAAACCGTCCTTTTTTCAGTGCAGTGGCTCCGGTAAACGCTCCTTTTCATGGCCGAACAGCTCACTTTCCAAAAGCGATTCCGCAAAGGCTGCACAGTTGACTGCCACCAGGGGATAATCCTTTCGCCGGCTGTTGTAATGGATGGAGCGGGCCACAAGTTCCTTGCCGGTACCGCTCTCTCCTTCAATCAGCACAGCGGCATTGGTGGGTGCCACTTTCCGAATGATCTCGTAAAGATTCTGCATGGGTTTGCTTTTGCCGATGATGTTGTCGAACTGAAACCGGGTCTGGATAGCATCCCTGAGCCGGGCGTTTTCCTGCACAATCCGATACATAGAGATGGATTTGGCGATGTGTGCGATGAGGGCTTCATTTTCAAAGGGTTTGAGAATAAAGGTATAGGCTCCTTTATGCATGGCTTCCACCGCTTTTTCAACACTGCCGAAAGCGGTCATGATGATGACCGGCAGATCCGGATTAATCTCTTTGATGTTTTCCAGAAGATCGATTCCGGTCATGCCCGGCATTTTGACGTCGGTCAGCACCAGGTCGATGATCTGGGATTTCAGAATATCCAGCGCTTCCATGCCGCTGGCGGCGGTGAATGATTGATAGCCTTCTTCTTCAAGCACCTCGCTTAAAATAAGACGGTAATGCTTTTCATCATCAACGATCAAAATGGTTTCCATGAACGGGATTCTCCTAAATCGGAAGACAAATGTCAACTACGGCCCCGGAGGGTTTGCCGTTGGCTATGCGAATGGTGCCGTTGTGGGCCTCTATGATATTTTTCACGATGCCCAGACCCAGCCCGGTGCCGGTATCCTTGGTGGTGAAAAACGGGGTCCATATTTTTTCACGGGTATCTTCATCAATACCCGGCCCGTTGTCTGCAAATGACACCGTCACGGTCTGGATGTCAGAGTCCGTAACAATGGTGACAGCGCCATTTTTTTTCAACGGCCTGGAAACAGTTGAGCAAAATGTTTAGAAATGCCTGATACAGCATGTCCGGATCCGCAGATACGTTGGGCAGATGTTCGTTAAACGCCTTGTGAATGACAATTTCCTGATTCCGGATCTGGGGTTCCAAAAAGGATAGATTCTTATTGATGATGTCGTTGATATCACAGGGCCGCAAATCCGCCTGTCTGGGTCTGGCAAAATTTAAAAAATCGGTGATGATGTTGTTGAGCCGCTGGGATTCTTCGATGATGATATCCGGGATGGAGGAGCGCACTTCCAGTTTGTCCATTTTTTTTTTCATCAACTGGGCCGAGCTTTTTTATAATCCCTAAGGGATTGCGGATTTCATGGGACACACCAGCGGTCATTTCTCCGATGGCGGACAGATGCTCAGCCTTTCGAAGCTTTTCTTCCAGCCGGAGCCGTTCTTCGGCTCTTTTTTCAATGATCTTTTCCCCATGTTTGACCACAAACCTCAATATAATGAACAACAGTCCCATGACACCGGCGCAGGAAGCCACGATCATTCCCTGCAGTTTAAAAATCTCCTGATAGTCATGGGAAATGTCCCGAACGATTTCAATGACGCCGATCACCTCCTTGTCCATTTTCCGGGAAAGCCGCATTTCCTGGACCAGGGGGGCAAAGGTGACGATTTTGGTTTCTTCGGGAAACCAGAACAGCAACTCCAGGAAATTGCCTTTCTGAATCAGTTTGGATGAGGTTCGTTTCTGCATGGCCTGTTCATACATCACCCCTCCGGCATTTTCTTTGCCGATCCGGTTTTGTCAAAGCTGTAGCCGATGATATTGTCGGTTCCGTAAATATTGACCATTTCCACGTGAAAACTGTGAAGGGTGGAAGTGATGACCGCATCCAGGAGTCGGTTCTGTTCCGCTTCCCGGAGTTTGATTTCTCCATACTTGAATGCCACCGGGGCCACAAATCTCAGGAAAATCTGGTGATTCAGATTTTCTATCAGCAGGGAATTGTATTCCTTGCTTTTTCCAGCAGCAGGTTTCGGACCCAGTGGGCGTTCAAAGCGGCTATGAAAACTGTTGCTGCAAGCATAACAACCAAGCTGGAGATGGTGAAGGCTTTGACTAGTACAAAGGGCCTTTCGTTTTGAAGATTAGGGGTGGATAAGGAGCGTTTCTTCACAAATAGCCTTATAGTTTGAGTGTCACTGGATTAATTAGGGCATCCTTAATTTGTCAAAACAATGGCCGCTGTCTATTTCAAGTTCGTGAAATATGTGATAAACCTTGACATTCCAAGATTTTCATAACAGATTATAGTGATAATGGCTTTGGTTATCAATACCAAATAGAGGGGACTTCGGATCTTTACTGGAATCTGAACTATGATTGACATAACGACGGCAGGTCATGAGAATTAGCAGGCAGGATCATCTCGTGGGGCTGGATATCGGGGCATCCGTTATCAAAGCGGCTGAAATACAGATGTCCGGAAAAGGGAATATCCTGAAGAAGTTCGGTATGATCCCTGTCGCGCCGGGTGCGATTGAGGACGGGCGGATCATGGATATGCCGGAAGTGGCCAATACCATCCGGTCTTTGTTCAAATCTTTGAAAATCCGGGAAAAAAAAGTCGCTATTTCCACCGGAGGGCAGACAGTGGTGATCAAGACCATCAATACCGCCAAGGTGATTGAAAAAGACCTTCAAAAGGCCATCGTGGCGGAGGCAGAACAATATATTCCCTATGATATCGAAGATGTCAATATCGATTACCAGATTATGGGCGAGAGTGAATTCTCTTCCGAACAAATGAATGTGCTGCTGGTGGCGGTGAAAAAAGATCTGGTGACGGAATATATGGCCCTGACGGACATGGCAGGGCTCAATGCCAGCATTATCGATGTAGACACCTTTGCCCTGCAAAACATCTATGAAACCTTGCCCGGACAGAACCCGGAAGATCTGACGCTGCTGCTGGATGTGGGGCCTCCAAAACCTCTTTGAATCTGGTGAAAAACAATATTTCCCTGATGATGCAGGACAATGGATCCGGAATCAATCAGATTATCGAAGAACTTGTCGCACGGTTTGAAATGGATTTTCCCGCAGCTGAAAAAATGCTGACGGCCCCGGTAACAGAAGCGCCGAATCCGGAAATCATGACCGATGTTCTGCAGCAGGCTGCTGAGATCTGGTGCACAGAAATCAGTGAGGTGGTACAGACTTTTTTGTCCGATACCCAGAATGACCGGATCACCAGAATCGTGGTAAGCGGAGGAGGGTCCTACATACAGCCTTTAGGGACCGACTGGAAAGCGAAATAGGTGCAAAAGTGTCTGTTATCAATCCCTTTGCCGGACTGAATCTGGATGAAAAGCGATTTTCTCCGGCATATGTTTCGCAGATGGGCCCTCTGGCCCCGATTGCTTTGGGACTGGCCCTGCGCCGGGTGAATGATAAATGATACGCATCAACCTGCTGCCGTACCGACAGGCAAGAAAACGGGAGAACATCCGCCGACAGGTGTCAATTTTTCTGCTGTCCATGATCCTGCTGATCGTCTGCCTGACCTGGTATACCTTAGGGATCGAACGGCGCATTGCAAAAAAACAAAATGAGATAGAGCGGATTGACAAAGAGATTTCCGCATATAAGGAAAGAGCGGACCGGGTTACCCAGATCAAGAAACAATTCAAAATTCTGGAAGACAAACTGAAAATCGTTGAATCTCTTCAATCCCGGCGGGAAGAACAGCTGCTGCTGCTCGAAGAACTTCAGCTCCGGATCGTATCAGGAAAATGTGGCTCGAAAGTGTTCAGGCGGATGAAAAGTCTGTCACATTAGCGGGGATCGCGTTTGATAACCCGACCATTGCCGATTTTATGAAACAGCTGGAATCTTCGAATTTGTTCAGGGAAATCGACCTGAAACAGACTGTCAGTAAGCGGTTTGACGCAAATCAGAATTTAAAGGCGTTTGAATTGCGTTGTCAAAAGCGCCCCCTGGTGCCTGACACCCAAAAGGAAAAGGGGAAATAGTGGCAGAGGAGAAAAAAAGGGCAAACCCGGAGTCGGAGTAGGGATCCGACAAAAAATTGGTCTTTTTCTCGATCGTGTGGGCAACCTCAGCCGCCGGAAACGGCTGTTCATCTGCCTGGGGGCACTGTTGCTGCTTGGCGGGGCCTATTATTATTTTTTCTTTATGCCCAAGCAGGCCCGGTTGCAGGAAGTGGCCCAAACCTTAGACGCCCGAAACAATAAAATTGATTATTGTCAAAAAGCAGGCCCGATCCTTGAAAAAGTGGGAAGAGAAAATGGCCCAAGTGGAAGAAGCGTTTTATCTTGCGACCCGGGCACTGCCGGATAAAAAGGAAATCCCCTCTTTGTTGAAAAGTGTGTCAAGAGCCGGCAGCACTGCAGGGCTCAATTTTGTGCTTTTTCAACCCGGTTCGGAAGTGAAACAGGATTTCTACAGGGAAATTCCCTTGTCCATAAAAGTGGAAGGGACTTTCCATCAGATGGCGGATTTCTTTTTCAGGTCTCCCGCCTGAACCGGATCGTGAATATCAGGACCATCTCTTTAAGACGGAACAAATCCGCGGCCGGGTTGATCGATATGGATTGCAGTGCAGTGACCTATATGTTTGTGGAAACGGATCAAAATGCCACTCAAAACCCAAAAAAGAAAAAAGGCTGACATCCAGGACCAATGACACCCCTGACTCGTAAATGCCTGTGGATTCCGGCGATGGTGCTGGGAATCGGATTGTTTGTCTGTGAAGCGGAAACAACCAGGGAATCCGTTGGACCCCCCCCCGTGCTTCATGCCATGCCACGGTCGCCTTATACTGAAAAAAAACGGTGACGGCAATTGAAACCGAACCGGAAGCGCAGATTTCTGAAACATCGGTGACAGTCGAGCCGTCGGCAGCTGTTCAGAGCCAGAGGATTACCGATGATGCAGACTCCGGCATTGAAGTGATTGATGGGGCTGTTACGTCATATGATCCCAAAAGTAGGCTGGATCCGTTTGTGCCATTATTTCAAGAAAAGCCGGCGCAGAGACCGGACAGGCCCCGGCGTATTCTCACCCCTTTGGAAAAGATGACATTAAGCCAGCTCACGCTAGTGGCGGTGGTGATGGGTGAAGACCTGAAACTGGCCATGGTGGAAGAAGCCACTGGAAAAGGATATGAAGTCGAAATCGGAACTTATATGGGGAAAAACGGAGGACAGGTGGTGGATATCCAGTCTGACCGGATCATTGTGAGAGAAATGGTGACGAATTTCAAAGGGATCGTGACTGAGCGCTTTGAGGAATTGAAATTACATAAAGCAGACAGTGGAGATTGATATGGTTTTTTTTCACCGTTATTTCTTAATGGCGTGGGTCCTGGACCGGGTGATGATACTAATACTGGTTTTGGCGCTGGGGACGGGTTGCGCACCATTGAGATCTGAAGCGCCGGTATCCAGTGAGGCCATGGTTCAGGATGAAACAACAGCCGGATCAATCATCTTCGTGCTGTGACGGTTTCCGGTTCAAAAGATCAGGTCCATGTGCATATAAAAACCGACCGGAAACCGGCGTATACTTCCATTAAACAGGATTTCCCATTGGGAGTGGCGGTATATCTTCCGGAAACGGCCATTTCGCAGGATTTTGTGCCGTCTGCCACGCCCGTGGAGCCCATACAGTCCATTCGTGCCCGGTATGCGGATGAGACGAAAACAACCACCAAAATCGATGTGTTGATGAATCAGAACCTTCCCTATGAAGTATTGGAGAAGCCGCAGGGGCTGCAGCTGGTTATTTATCGCCCTGGCATGGAAAAGCGGACGGTATCAGAGCTGGAACCGGAAGTGGCATCCTCAGTGGTGGAAACCATGCCCCCGGATTTGACCGCCCCTTTGGCTGAAGCACCTGTCGGACAGGTAACCGGGATTACGTTCAATTCTGACGAATCCGGGTTTGCCTATATTCGGGTCAACACCACTGACCCGGTGCCGTTTGATACGGCTGGCAGACAGATACGCAGCTGGATTTGATTCTCTATACGCCCGGATTCCCGCACGTATTCAGGGACCATTGTCAGCTATATATTCCGGAACTGCGGTTGACGGCATTGTGCCGCATTCCGGCGCTGCTGATAACAAAGATGCAAAAATTGAAATACGCATCCGGGAAAAGGTGCCTTATCGGGTGATTCAGAATGAAAACCGGATCTCTCTGCGGTTTGATCCAGTCAATTCGAAAGACACTGCGCCTGAACTGTCGTCCCAAAAGGCCATGGCACAACGGGTAACACCCAGGCTGGAAAAAAGAACAACAGGTCAGCCGAAATATACCGGAGAAAAGATCAAACTGGATTTTTATGACACGGACATCAAAAATGTGTTCCGAATTCTTCGGAGTGTGAGCGGATTGAATTTTGCGGTGGACAAGGATGTCCAGGGGAAGGTCACCATGGCCCTGGACAAGCCGGTCCCCTGGGATCAGGTGCTGGACCTGGTCCTGAAAATGAACGGGCTGGGTAAGAAGATGGAAGGGGATGTGGTAAGAATCGCCACGGTACAGACCCTGAGGCAGGAAGAAAAAGATGAACAGGACGACATCGCTGCACAAAAAAAGCCATGGACAGAAAAAAGTCTGGAGCCTTTGGTAACGGAATATATTCCCATCAACTACTCCAACGCCAAAACAGAGATTGAACCGCATATCACAAGTCTGTTGACACCGGAACGGGGCAGTATTTCTGTTGATCAGCGCACCAATATGGTCATTGTGACGGATACCCGTGAAAAAGTGGACAAGATCCAGGAAATGATTTACCGCCTTGATACCGTTACGCCTCAGATCATGATCGAGGCCAAAATTGTGGAGGTTACCAAAGAATTTTCCAGGGATATCGGTATTGGGTGGAACCTGACCAATGATCCTGCAATATCTTCCGGATTTGTCAATGACATGAATGTGTCCGTGAACACCCCGATCGGTGAGGGTGGGATGAGCGGTGATTTTTCGTTTTTCCGTCTCTTCGGGCCTCCCGGCTGGCGTTGAACGCAAAACTGGCCGCATCAGAGGCCAGAGGAGAAGTCAGAATTGTATCATCGCCGCGTATCTTGACGTTGGACAACAAGGAAGCCAGAATCAAGCAGGGGGTGGAATATCCTTATCAGTCAGTCACGGGAACGGGTGATTCCGCAACGACCCAGACGGAGTTCAAGGAAATTGATCTCGAGCTGATCGTGACCCCGCATGTCACACCCGACAAGCGCATTTCCATGGCGGTGTCATTGAGTAAAAATGATATCGCAGGGTTTGCTCCAACGGGTGAACCTTATCTGAATACGAATGAGGCCATGACGGAACTGCTTGTGAATGACAATGACACGGTGGTGATCGGTGGGATTATCAAAACGACAAAAACAAATGATAAGGACGGGCTGCCTTTTTATCCGGCATACCAATCATTGGTAATTCACTCTTTGGCAGCAGCCTGAAAAAGGATGAACGGAATGAACTACTTATTTTTCTGACGCCGTTTATCGTGCAATTGGAGCAAAAAAGGCAGACTGAAAATCCGTCGGATTAATCTAAAGCGGACAACCGTTCCGTGGCGGTTTTTTTCAGTTCGGCATTTTCTTTTGCATGTTTCAGCACGTTCCGCCAGGCACGCCTGGCTTCCTTTTTCCAGCCTGTTGCTTCGTAGACCCATGCCAGGTCCGCGTGTAGAACCGCCGCTTCCGGGTGTTCCAGCAGACGGGCCTTGAGAAACTGAATGGCATCATTTTCACGCCAGGTTTCAATAAACACCCGGGCTAACCCATGGGAAGCAGTCACAAATTCAGGCGCTACGTCCAGGGCCTGAGAAAAATAGGATTCAGCCAGCATATAATTTTGTTTTCCCAGATAGGCCCATCCCAGGTTTGAAAGGGGAAACTGGGGGGTGGGGTACAGCAGGTCTTTCAGCACTTTTTTGAACACGGGGATGGCCAGATCCCATTGTTCCTGACGAAGATAGGCCGCTCCTAAATTGTTCAACGCTTCTGTGTAATCCGGTTTCAGTTCCAGAGCAGTTTTGAATACCGGAACAGCCAGATCGTTCCGATTTTTCCCATATATGCCAGGCCCAGACTGTTCAGCAGGGATGGATCATCGGGACGCATTTTGCGGGCTTCCAGGAGTCGGGACAGGGCAGCGGTGTAGTTACCCTGCATCAGAAACGCGTTCCCCTGAATCTGAATGGCTTCCGCCAGTTTGGCATCATCCTTTTTGGCGGATATGCCGGTGGTACAAGCGCTTAAAAGAAAACCGGACAAAAATATGCAAAGTACTGACAGTTTCATGATACCACCTATAAAAGTTCAGAGGTCAGGTTTGAAGAGACACATGCCGTATTCGGCGGGCTTTGAGGAACGATCGGGTCGTTGGGGTTACAGGCCCCTGGGAGACGAACACCCGGATCGATGATCGTTCCCCATAAATCCCGGCCAAGGTTTCTACGGAGTCCTGATGCGTGAAAGAAGGATTTTTCCAGACAACGAATCCCAATGCCGATAACAGTCTCTCCGTCTGTTCCTGCCAGTCCTGTATCGGGGAAAAGGACAGCAGATCATAATTCTTTTGTTGGATGGCGCGAATGCCTTGGCCGAAAACCGTTCCGAAATTCAGAACCAGATCCGGGCGCTCCGGTCTTTCGATCCGGTCCAGGCGGGCGGATACCGGTATATGGTTCACATGAAACCGGATGATATCTTCAGGAACATATTCAAAACCAGTCTGTTCCACAATCTGGAAAACCTGTTTTCTGGACAAACGGTGGGCCAGGGGGAGTGTTTCGGTTTTCGGACGGGATGGACCGGGAAGGATGGATTCAATGGGCTGGATCGTCACTTTTTTCCAGTAGGTTGAGATGATCTGCTGTATTTCTTTGTCCTGAAGCGGATGATAAGGCAAATTTTTTGGAAAAATCAGAATGGATTTTTCGGGAGCATCGGTTTCAATTAACGGGGTTTTAGACAGATCCAGTTGAATTTCTTTGCGCTCGTTCCGGCCGGGGAAATACAGTTTTCCTTGATGGGTCAGTCGGCCGTTCATCGTTGCGGCATATGCTTTTAATCTCTGTATCTGATCGGAAGAAAGGACTTCTACCGGAATTACTTCATTTTCAGATTCGCGTTTTTCTGTCTGGACCGGGGCTTGTTTTTTTTCAGGTGGAAAAGATGCTGCTGTCCGGGGCATCAATTCGCCCTGAAGGGGCGGTGTGGGAATTTTTATCCGGTCGCCCGGGTGAATCCGGTGAATATTTTTGATATGCGGGTTTAACAGGTAAAAAAGGGCCTGCCCTTCCCGGGTGATCCCCCCGCCTTTTTCCAGAAAGGCGGGGTCCAGCAGCGCTGATACCGTGTCTCCGGGAGCAATGATATGTTGCTGAACCGATACCCGGGGCCCGGATGTTTCAATTGTATCATGAAATTCCACTACCGGGATGACCACCCGGCCATCCTTGTCCATGGAATATTCCATTTTGTCTGTGATTTTTAACGGAATCAGGATCCGGGTTCCAGGGCTGATATCGTCGATGTTATGAATATGGGGTTGAACTCTTTGAAAATCGATATAAAACAAGGAAAATCCTTTTCAGCGATTTCCCCTTTTTATGGAAAATTTTATACAGCCAGTCGTTTTTCTGGACCACATAAGTCTCACATAGAACATCTCTGCCCTTAAAAGTGAAAAGGGCATACTGTTTGTAAGACGTTTTGATGTGCTGTACCCCATCGCTTAACCCCATTTCCGCCATTGAGAGGAATAGGCAGGTCACACATGCCAGAAAAAAGGGTCTGAAACTGTTCATGGTCAGGGATCAATCGGGTTCAGGTCCATTTTTTTTGCGATTTTCAGAGAAATTTCCTGGACAAACTGTGCGAAATCCGATTGTTCCAGACGCTTTTCCTGGGACGGGACTAAGTCGGGATTTTCTGGTGAGACCAGTTCCGGCAGGTTCACCCGGTCCGGTGCCGGCACGATGTGATAGGATTCGGGAAGCTGGTTTTTGAAGTACAAATCCTGGAATTCGGAAAACTTGATGGCGTGGGCCGTGGCATCCAGCACAGCGGTTTCGTTCAGTGCGACCAACCCCATGGCCTTGGCCTTGATCAGCCCGGCCAGGCATTCGCCTCCCTGGGTGCATGCGATGTGGCCGTTCTGGTTGGCAGTGAGCTGCCAGTCCATGATAGCCTGTTCCGTCACCTGGACCACAAACACATTATCCTGCCCGGATGCCTGGTCGTATTCATCGGCAATGGCCACCACCCGGGGCATGGACACGGGGTTGCCGATCATGGCTGCTTGGGCCACGCTGGGCCGGGTATTCACCGGATTAAACCTTCGCCGGGATTTGTCGGTTTCCAGGTAGTATTGATACACCGGGTCGGCATGTTCCGACTGCACCCCGATGATTTTGGGCAGCTGGTCGATGATCCCGGCCCTGAAGAATTTCAGGAAACCGTTCATGACCGCAGAAATATTGCCGGCATTGCCGATGGGTACCACCACGGCTTTTTGGGTCATGTCCCAGTCAAAATCCTGGGCGATTTCATAGGAATAGGATTCCTGGCCTAGAATCCGCCAGGCGTTTTTGGAGTTGAGCAACGCCACCGGATACTGGCTGGACAGATGTTCCACCACTTTCATGCAGTCGTCGAACACACCGGGGATTTCAAATACCCTGGCTCCGCTGCCCAGCGGTTGTGACAGCTGCTGGGCCGTGACTTTTTTGTGGGGAAGCAGCACAGCGGATTTAATCAAAGGTCCCAGGTAGGAGGCATACAAGGCTGCTGCTGCCGAGGTGTCTCCCGTGGATGCGCACACGGCAATCACGTCGGAAACAAGTCCCTGGTCGATGAGATGCTTGATGCTGGACAGGGCCGAGGCCATGCCCCGGTCCTTGAACGAAGCACTGGGGTTCTGGCCGTCGTTTTTATAAAAAAACCGAAGCCCGACCTTTTCCTGCAGAAACTCAGACGCTTCCACCATCGGGGTATGGCCCTCCCCCAGATAGATGATGGACTCCAAAGGAAGAATGGGGCCGATAAATTCGTGGTACCGGTAAATCCCTTTTAACGCGGGGATTTTCAGCATTTCCGGAAATCAAAGATCTGCTGCCACAGGGTGCCGGACGTCTGGTGCAGTTCCGCCTGATGGCGGTTGTGGATCATCAGAACCGAGTTGCATTCCGGGCACACATACAGCAGCTTTTCCACGGAATGTTCAGCCCCGCAGCCCAGGCAGCGGTAGAACAGATCGCCTTTGGGTTGGGGAATGAGATGAGGACGGATATGTTCGGGAAACTGGTCAGTTTTCATTTTTAATCGCTGTTTGGCCTCCCATATATGGACCAGAGCTTCAGGAATTTTCACCGTTCCGTCTGCTTGCTGATAGTTTTCAAGGATGGCGGCAAAAGTTCTGCCAACTGCCAGGCCGGACCCGTTTAAGGTATGGCAGAATTCCGGTCTTTTCGCGTTTTTTCGCTTAAACCGGATGTTTGCCCGGCGGGCCTGAAAATCCAGGCAGTTGCTGCATGACGAGATTTCTCTATATTTATCCTGTCCCGGCATCCACACCTCGATATCATAGGTTTTGGTGGCGGAAAATCCCAGGTCTCCCGTACACAACGTCATGATCTGGTAGGGCAGTTCCAGCCGCTGGAGGATGGTCTCGGCATTGGCCAGCATGGATTCTAGTTCATCAAAAGAGGTTTCTGGGGCCGTGATTTTACCATCTCGACCTTGTTGAACTGGTGCTGCCGGATCAGACCCTTGGTATCCCGGCCGTAGGAACCGGCCTCAGACCGGAAACAGGGGGTATATGCAGTGAATTTAAAGGGCAGATCTGCTTCCGACAGAATTTCGCCGGCATAGATATTGGTCATGGGTACTTCTGATGTGGGAATCAGAAAATAGTCCAGCCCCTCGAGCTTGAACAGGTCTTCCTCAAATTTGGGCAGCTGGCCCGTGCCGGTCATGGTGGTGCGGTTGACAATGAACGGTGGCAGCGTTTCTTTGTATCCGTGTTCCCGAGTGTGAACGTCCAGCATGAAGTTGATCAATGCCCGCTCCAGTTTCGCCCCTGCTCCCATGTATAAGGGAAAGCGGGATCCGGCCAGTTTGGCGGCCCGGCCCAGATCCAGAATGCCCAAGCTTTCTCCGATATCGGCATGGTCCTGAACCGGAAAGTCAAATGTCCGGGGGATTCCCCAGGTTTTTTCCAGCCGGTTTTCAGTATCATCCCGGCCTTTGGGCACATCGTCATGGGGCAGGTTGGGCAGGGTGATCAAAAAAGACTGGATAGCGGTTTCCACTTCGGCCAGGTCCTGATCCAGCGTTTTGATGGTTTCGGAAACGGTCTTCATCTTTTCAATGCTCGGCTGGGCATCCTGGCCGGACCGTTTCATTTTGGCGATGTCATCGGACACTACGTTTCTTTGATGGCGCAGCTGTTTCGATTTCCAGTAGCAGTTTTTTTTCTTTTTTTCTTCATTTTCGAAAAGGGATGAAAAGTCAATGGTGGCGTGGCGTTTCTCCATCCCTTTCTTTACGGTGTCAATCTGGTTGATGATATATTTTAGATCCAGCATGTTTTTCCTTTCAAGGCTTTGTTTCCCAAGGAATCAAATAACATGGGACTTGTGATCCGTCAATGGATTATTGCATGTTGACAAGCCGGGACTTGTGTATAATATTTTGGAAAAATTTTTTGAACATGAGGATACAGAATAATGGAAGAGGTAAAAAATACAAGCAGCAGCATATTGGCGCAGGTGGCTGAAAATTTGGGTGAACTGACCGAAAAGGAGCTTAACGCTAAATATCGTGAGATTCAGAAAAAGGTGTTTGAGTTTGCCAATTTCATGGAAGCCCAGATATCGTTTATGTACACGGCCGGAAATGATCAGATTCCCATGGAGCCGATTATTCGCAAGGCTCTTGAGTTTGAAAAAACCATTGTTCTTCCGGTTTTTACCGAAACGAAAAACATGTTCAACCTTTGCAAAATTTCCGATTTTGACAAAGACCTGGTATTGAACAAAAATGACATTCGTGAACCGGATACGGATAAATGCAAAAAAGTGCCCCTGGAAGATATTGACATCGCATTTATCCCGGGCCTGGCTTTTGACGACAAGGGTGGCCGCATCGGATTTGGCAACAATTACTACACCCGCCTGATCACCCGGCTTCCGGAAACCTGCCGGAAAGTCTCACTGGCGTTTGATGAACAAATTGTCGACCAGATTCAGATGGATTCAAGAAAACATACCGTGGACATCATCATCACGGACAAGCGGATTATTTACAAGATTTGAATTTAAGACAGTGGTCCGGATCGTAGGAATCGATCCGGACTGAAAATGTTTCTTTTTGGAAATTCATTCCAATTACCTCTGTGTTGTATTGTTCTATCTTTGCTTTTATTATTATGAGATCCTTTAACAGGCTGATCTTTTTTTCTGTAAATTCGGGCTGAGCTAATTCCTTTTTATTCTAACACTGGCCCGAATAATTCACGAAAAGTTTAAAAAATAGGCAAAATCATCGAAAATATTATATAATTCGGTTGGTTAAAGGAATTAAAACGAGGATTTGCCTATGACAGTCTGTGCCACAAAACCCGTTGCGATCACGAGGCACAAAGGCCGAAAAGTTTAAGTCAATTTTGACCGCGGAGAAATCACGTCAGCTGCCGGCGCTTTTCTCCTGAACCGTGTGGATAAAAAAATCGGTCTGACACAAAAAATCGCCCCCTTCAGCGGCGATTCCCGTTGCAGGGGTAAAAATAAACCACAAAGTGGTGGGCATGCTGCGACAGAGAGTCTATGGGCTTGCCCTGGGGCATGAAGATCTGAACGATCATACAACCCGCGTAAGGACACTGCCATTCAAACAGCTGCTGGCAATGATAAAGACCTTGCCAGCAGTTCGACCCAGAGCCGATTTGAAAGTGCAGCAGACCGGCGGCCATGCCGGGAAATCAATAAGACCTTTGTAGAAGTGTCTATTGAATCGTTCAAAAGGCCACCCACCGGGTTCAGATGCTGTTAATAAGTGCATACCCATACCAGAAAATATTCTATCAAGTTGCCCGTCGACTGGGAGCCACCTGAAGACACCTCTTTGAAAATGGGATGCACTATCTTTCCTTGGGAGAAAATTTACGGATCTTTATCGATTGGCAATTCTTCTTCAGCATGTTTCATCATCGCTTTTTCAATTTGTTCCGGATCTTTGGAGCGGATGGCCCTCAGCATCAATTTATTGGCTTCGAGAAGCTTGGGGGATTTGATTCGGATACAGTGCCTTAAGAACGGGGTACCCTTTCAATCCGATATCGTAAAACAATTTCCATACCATATAAAGGATTCTGTTCCTGGAAAGCTCCGCAAGCTTGAGATGAAATTCCATGGCAACGGTGAAATATTTCTTGACATTTCCTTCGCTGGCTTCCATCCGGCGGATATATTGATCCAGATCGCTGATATCCTTATCGTCTGCATGTTGAGAAACCAGTTGGGCTATCCCGAGTTCAATGTATTTCCTGGCTTCCCACATTTCCTTGAAACTGGTTTTATCTGCCTGTATCATCCAGCTGAACTGATCACCGATGGCATCTAAATACAACGTCAAATCAATTTTTTGACAACAGATCCTTTTATTCCGGGATTGCTTTCAATCATTCCTAGTACACCCAACGTGCGTAGCGCTTCTCTGATGGTGGGTCGTCCGACATTAAACGTCTCAGATAATTCCCTTTCTGAAGGCAGTTGATCACCCGGTTTCAGTTCCCCTTTAAATATGGATGCTTTTATCTGGTTGGTCACCTCTTCGTAAAGTCGGGTCTTTTTAATAGGTTTGTAAGACAATTTGTTTTTCATTTACATAGTTCCTATGGAAACAACATCACCACAGTGGCTGAAACCACTTCATATAACGCTCGTCCTGAAAAGACAGAACATTTTCCATCAATTCGGAAACGGTTGCTGTAACAGACCGGGCACATTCAATTCCTTATTTTCAAATTGCTTCACCGGAGAAACCTTTATCCCGGTATGGCAGGTAAATAATTCATCAGCATCAAAAAGATCCGCTTTTTTCAGAATCGTTTCTTCCACGGTAATACCATTGTCTTTTGCCAGATTTATGACGGTGTCTCTGGTGATACTCTTTAGAATGGTGCCTAGGGGCGGTGTTTTCAGGATGCCGTCTTTGACAATGAACACTGATTCAATGGAACCTTCTGCCAGACAGCCGTCTGTTCCCATGCTCAATCCGAGATCAAACCCCCTGTCCATGGCATCTTTTCTGATCAGATACCCGTTCAGATAATTGGCACAGGCCTTTGCCTCAACCGGTAGTGTTTCAGGATGCAGTTTTCGCCATTTGGATATGCAGACGGAAATCGGTTTGCTTCGATCCAGACCCAGCTCCGGTGACATATGAACAGGAAAAATCGCCACATCCAGTTTGGATTTCAACACCAGATTGATGATGGCTTCTTCCCCCCAATAGGCTAAGATTTTAACAATTCCCCGGCCGGACCTGTTTAAACGGCAGAGTTGAATGGTTGCCGCTGCGATGTCATCCATTGAAAATTTTAATTCCATTCCCAGAAGCTTAGCCGTTTGTGCGAGTCGCTTCAGGTGCATGTCCATTCTGAAAGCATAAGTCCCAGAGGCCCCGGATGTGTGCCAAATACTTCAAAAATCGCCGACCCTCTTGATAGGCCATGGGATAAAACAGGCACCTTTGCCTCATCCCAGGGTAGAATGCTATTGTTGATCCATACGCGGGGTTTTGATTCCATAATTATATCTCCTCATCAATATCATGCATTAATTCCCCAATAGAAGGGTGGGTAGAAAAAGCGATATTTCCGGGACGAATGTCACCAAAATAAGGATGGGCAGACTTCCCAGCAATAAAAAAGGCAGACAGTCTTTGACAAAATCAGATACCGGGACACCCGACACTCTTGAAGCTGTGAACAGGTTCGTTGCGACCGGCGGCGTCATCTGACCACTACCCTGATTGATGGCCATAATGGCGGCCATTTGAAAGGGATGAACCTCAAGACTCATGAAAAGTGGATAAAGTAGTGGTGCGGCAATCAGCATGGAACTGATGTCATCCATAATCATTCCCATGATAATCATAAACAGATTGATCAATAACAGAAGGGCGATCCGGTTTTCAGTTAAGTTCAGCATTGCCCCGGCAATAGCGTCTGGCAGTCGTTCATATGTAAAAATACGTGACATGACAATGATAAATGCAATGATAAAGACAACGGCGCCTTCGATACTGGCCGTTTCCTCAGCTGCTTTTTTGAAGGCAGAAAATGTCAGTTTTTTGTCCCGATTCCCACAACCAGCGCATATACCACGGCTACACACCCTGCTTCAGTGGGCGTAAAATTCCGCCGTAAATGCCACCTAGAACAATCACCGGCATCAAGAGGGCCAGGGATGATTTTCTGGATGCAGCTGCTATATTTTTCAGCCAGTCAGATATTTTTGCCTTTTCCATCATACGTATTTCAGGATGTTTTTTACAATAAAAAAAATTAATGACAGAATAGGCAAAAATGATGAGGAGTCCAGGTCCTGCAGCGGCCAGAAAACAACCGGCGACTGAGGTATTGGTGACCATTCCGAATAAAATCATGGGAATGCTGGGTGGGATCAGTTGCCCAAGAATACCAGAACAGGCAACCAAGGCGGTCGAATACTCTTTTTTATATCCGTATTTTCCATCTGGGGCAAAATCGTGATGCCGATGGTTGCCACCGCGGATGAAGATGAGCCTGAGATAGCCCCGAAAAGTGCAGAAGACACAATGGTCACGATACCCAATCCACCACGAAATCTTCCCACCACGGCATTGGCAAAAGATACGATGCCGGAAGATATTTTGGCCGCTGTCATGACCCCTCCGGCAAAAATAAAAAAGGGAATGGCCATTAACACAAAGGAATTTAAAACCTGAAAAAATTGCCGGCACGGCAAAACCGGTATTCATGTCCAGAAAAAACATCATGGCAAGACTGCCAATGCCAAAACAGGCAAACAGCGGGAAACCGGCCAGAAGCATCAGAATGGTAAGGCCGATGAGTATCAACAGAGTTGTCATTATCCATCCTTCCTGAATACGAGCACGGCATTCCGGGCTTGTTTCAGCAAATGAATAAAAGTGTGAAAAGTCATCAATGTTCCAGTCACAAGAAAACAGGAATGTACAACAATCATGGGGACATCTAACACAATGGAATTCATTTCTTTTTGAAGGGAATAACGGGCATAATCAAAGGACCATTTAACAAAAACACACAGGAATAAAAAAGTAACCAGTTTGGATATCACATTGAACAGCGCCTCTCCTTTAGCGGTTTTGACAAAACTGCCCATGCAGATATGGCTGTCTTCGCGGGCACTGACAACCGCACCGATGAATATGGACCAGATCATGATAAATCGTGCCGCTTCTTCCATTGCCGGAGAAGACCATTTAAAGACAACCCGCGCAACCACCTGAACGAAAATGATGGCTGTCATGCCAACAATGGTTATAATTCTGGCATTATCTTCAATATATTTCAATTGGGCATAAATACGGGATAGCAATGTTTTCACCTCTTTGATGTACACCGGGCGACTGACTTTCACTGCACTGAATTAACCGGAAAGCAGTTGCCCGGTGTCTGTTCTCGTTATTGGGGCACATGTGCACGAATTTTGTCCATGGCCTCCTTACCGATAATGTCTTCAAATTTATCCCAGCTCTGAATACCAAATTTTTTCCATTCAGCCCGTTGTTCATCAGTCAAGTGGATAACCTCAATGCCGCTTTCCTTCATTTTCTGGAAATATTGTTTTTCCTCTTCTTCTGCCTGACTGTTCCCCCAGGCTAGGGCTTCATTGGCGGCATTCTGTATGGCTGTTTGTATCGAGGCCGGCTGTTTGTCCCATAACTGTTTGTTCATGATTAGGACAACCGGCTCAAACAGAAGATTGACATCGGTATAGTATTTGGTGACATCTCTCAGGTGTTCATATGTGACAAGTGGCGCATTGTCCTGGGCATGGACCACCCCGGTTTGAAGAGAAGTGAACAGTTCTGAGAATGCTATATCAACTGTCTGGGCACCCATCTCCTGAAAAAACAACCGGTCAGCCGGATTCCAGGTCCTCACCTTGATACTGTATTCCTGAATGTCAGACGGTAGGACAACCGGTCCCTTGGTACTTGCAAACCCGTCCAGCCCCATGAAATATACACCAAGAAAGTGAACCCCGAGTTCATCGAAAATGGGCGTCAACAGGTCGAACATCCAGCCATCCGGACTCCAAACTTTTCGTCCTTCCTCCCAGTTGTCTGCCAGGAAAACCGTATAACCGACCTGAAGCCGTTTATCAAATTCCGGGCTCAGGGGTAACAGGCCACTTTCCTGGACTCCTCGGACAACATTGTCAAACATATCCCGGTAAGGTCCCAACTGTTCAGACGGAAAGGCATCGATAACGATTTTTCCATCTGTTTTTTCCTCCACCAGATTTGCCCATTTTTCAAGAGTTTTGTGCTCAAGTGTGTCTGCATTGGCAACCCCTCCTGTTTTCCAGTTCTTGGCGAAGCCATGACAGGGAAAAAGGAAAAGCAATACCATCATAACCGTGAGCATCATAAGCATTGAATTTCTTGACTTCATAACATTCCTCCTAATTATATATAACACATTAACAATCCGGCCATTTCCGGATTTGTTGTCCGTTTGGGGGCAGAAGGGAGCCAGTATGAAGAACGTCTGTCCCATATTGTCATGTCGACGATTGATGATGATTATGGAGAATGGTCTTACCATCAACCTTTTCTGCTGTCAATTGGTTTTGAATAAATTGATGTCTGCTGCGGAGATAAACCGGCATATGTTATCCGATGATCTATGGCAACGACATGAGGTTCCATCGTGTTGATTCCCGCAGAATTTGCCCTTGAATCAGCTTAGAAATCCCAGGCTTGAATACCTGAACGAGAAAAATAGAGATCGTAACACAAGAAAATCTGTGATCAGGCGGCATGGCACCAGAAACTGCCGCATGCCTTTTCTCCTATGCCCTGTATAAGGCCCGTACGGGAATAGCCCCTGTTTGTCCGTGATCTGTCCCATGTCTGTTACCCTGGAAAATGTTAGTACGCCGGCATCAACGCAAAACGTATATTCATAAATTTCAATGAGTTTGATAACAGTACTTCCGTAATGTTCGCCATTTAATCAACGGAGGTGCTATGGAAAAATTGTCTGAACAACAGCAGGATATCGCTCTGTGGCGGTATGGGGTCATCAGTCCTTTGCTTCATCGCGAGATCAATGATCGTTTGATGCATGAGGCATTGACAGATCCTGCCTGCAAAAATTATCGTCATCCATCCGGCGAGAGTATACCCTTCAGCCTGGAGACTCTCAGAAAGCGGCTCTATTGATACGCCCGGCACGGTTTGCCGGGATTGTCGACAAACAGAGAGCTGATAAAGGGCGGGATCAGATACCCGAAAAACTGGTAGAGGCATTGATTGCCCTGAGGAAGGAGCATCCGCGATGGACCCTGGCCAGTATCCTCCGGGATCTGTTGGCAACCGGTCAGTGGAACGGTACCAGCCCAAGCCGTTCCGCCCTTTACCGCTTTGCAGCTGCCCGTAACCTTCACAGGGATCCTCATCTTGAGACAGTAACGGCCCGAAGGAGTTTTGCCTTTGATCGGTTTGGACAGTTGTGGGTAGCGGACTTCCTCCACAGCCCAAAACTATGGATCGGCAAAAAAAAGAAAAAAACGTATCTGCATCCGATCCTGGATGATTGTACCCGTTTTGTTGTTCACTCTGGTTTTTATGCATCTGAAACGGTAGAACCTCTGATCTGTGATCTGATGGAAGCATCCAAACGGTTCGGGCTTCCACAACGGTTTTATACAGATATCGGGGCTGCTTATTCAAGCCGGTATCTCAAAATGGTATGTGCCAGATGCGGCATTCAACTGGTCCATACGCCCCCATATGTCCCCTATGGCCGGGGTAAGGCGGAACGGGTATTCAGAACCATCAGAGACCAGTTTCTATCTGGTATCAAGCCCAGTGGACCGGCCCGCATCAACCGGGAGTTTACTCATTGGCTGGCTTGTTATCATGAGAGCATCCACTCCGCACTGGGATGCTCACTACGTCAAAACGGCTTGAGGCAGGCAGTGTGTGCCGCCCGCTGCCACCGGCAGTGGATGCCGATTCCCTGTTTAGGATGGAAAAGCGCTGTCGGGTATATGCCAACGGCACTGTCCGGTTAAAAAACAACACCTATGAAGTACCTGGCTGACTGCAGGGATCCCGGGTGACCATCTATTATGTTCCCTGGGAACCTGACATCATCTACTTCGGGGATGATATGCAGCGGGCCTGTCCCGTAGATCTTCAATCAAATGCACGGCGGTTTGACACTCCCGGTCTCCGGACAACATGCCCTGTTTCGGGTATTTGTCATTGATGATGCACAATTCATGGAAAAAGAATCCCTGATGGATATTTGTTCCCTGTTGTTTAACCCGGGCAAAGAGACGATTGGGGCATCAGCTATTCTGATTGGAGACGAAACCCTGGAAATGAATCTTCAGCTGCAGATGATGGCTTCTGTCTCCACCCGGCTTACCGGGCGTTTTGTCATGTCTGCTTTGACACACGATGAAAGCCGGCTGTCATTGCCAGACTCCGGCAGGCCCATGCCCGTGAAGATTTGTTCGACAGGGATGCCCTGGAACTCATTGCATCCACCTGCCGGGGAAACCGGTGCAAGATTATGAATACGGGAACCCTGCTTCTTCCGGAAGCTTATGCCCGGCAAGAAAAAACCGTCGGCGTGGAGCTGATTCTTAACTGTGGTCAGGTGACGATTACTGAGTGAAACGAAGGCTGTTGAGGGGGGACCCCGCGGCCAAGGGATAGCTCAGGGCGGTAGACTGGTGTCTGCCATTTTGAAGAACCCGGTTTGTGCCGGGTTCTTCTTTACACATTGACTGGTAAAATACCTTGAGAAAATGTTGGGATCTGACAGCGGGAATCAACGCTATAGTTTTGCCAAAATCGGATTTTGTATCAATATATCTTGACACCCATTTATCAGGGGATTAAGATTTTTCGCAGTTAATCGGCAGTCGAAGCTGCCTGCTGGAAAAGGGATGGAATTCGCCCTTTGCAGTGAAACAGCCGGCCAATGGTCGGCAGAATAATAGATGTAAAAGGCCACGAAGGTCATGCCCCCGAAAAGGGGGAAATACCTTGGTGGCCTTTTTTTTATGGTCACATGATTTCATGAACATTTCATCATTATAATGATGACAGAAAAAGGAAAGGATACTATGAAACCTATTCGATTGACGGCAATGATGTTACTGGGACTATTGGTGCTGTTACATCCGCTGGCTACAGGAGCACAGGAAGAGGCAAAAGAGGCGTATCGCCTGAATACAGTGGTGGTGTCCACCACCCGGACCGAGATACCGTCAGTTGACGTTCCCCAGAGCGTGACGGTCCTGACCGATGAACAGCTGATGTCTTCCCCTTTGACCGGGTGGAGGACATCCTGCGCAATGTGCCGGGCATGTACAATTTTCGGCACTACGCATTGCAGACCAATGGCATTTACAGCCCCCTAAAAATGCGAGGCGTAGGCAATAACCGGCTTCTAGTACTGGTGGACGGGGTGCCCCAGAATGACAATTTCAACAATGCCATTGCCTGGGTGGCCTGGGGCCATATCCCCAAGCATGTCATTAAGCGTATTGAGATCGTCCGAGGACCGGCTTCAGCCCTTTATGGATCGGAAAGCCTGGGCGGAGTGGTCCACATCATCACTAAAAATCCGACCCGAGAACCGAAGGCTCTCATAGACGTCCAGGCAGGCAAGGCCGATACTTTCGGAGGAACAGCTTCCTACAGTCAGACGGTCAATGATCTGGGATTCCTCATCGCAGGCGGATATGAGACCAGCAACGGATTTTTCATGGCAGATACTCCCGCAGCCTATGAGATCAAGCGACACCGGGATGCAGGAAAAGTTTTGGGCAAGGTGAACTATGATCTGACCCCGGATTCGAACCTTTCCCTGTCCGCCTTGGTGTATGACCATGAAACCGGTAAAGGCCGACCGTACTTTTATGATGAACTAACATTGGACCAGTACTGGGTCAATTACACTGGCAAAATAAGTGGCACGGATGTCAAGGGCATAGTGTACCTGAACCGTGCCGAAAAGACCGCGTTCCAGGACTCAGCCAATGACGACTATGCATCCCTATTGCGCCAGGAAGAGATGCCTGCCAACGTCTGGGGTGTAGATTTTCAGACAAACCTGACACTGGGCGAATCCACCGGACTGACCCTGGGAGCGGCATATAAAAGAGCCTCCTGGGACTATGATGACATTTATACTTCCGGAACACGCACGGTGGGGGCAACCGGCAAGCAGCAGTCAGTCTCCCCGTTTGCCAACCTGAATCTACGGTTTCCGGAAAGCACGTGATCATCACCCTGGGCGCCCGGTATGACTGGATCAAAACATCTGATGGTGCAAACTGGGACTCTCAGGGCAGTGCTGGCAAGCCAGCTTATGACAATAATTTTGATACCGGCTCCGAGGGCAGTTTGTCTCCCGAAGCCGGTATCTCCTGGCACCTGGACGACAAAACCACAATCCGGGCCTCTGGCGGCAAGGGGTTCCGTGCTCCCAGCCTATTCGAACTTTACAAGGTCCATGTCCGGGGTGGGGGAACCTATTACCGGGAAGCCAATCCCGACCTTGACCCGGAAGAGATCTGGTCCTATGACATCGGAGTCGAACGGTTCCTCACCAACACCCTGTGGGGCCGGCTGACCTTTTATCAGTCCTTTGCGAAAGATTACATCGGCGACCGGCTCACCGGCACCGCCAAATTTTCTGGGGGTACCAAAACTCGGTATGAATACATTCTGGACAATATTAGTGAGGTGGATATCCACGGGATTGAAGCGGAACTGGAATGGCATCCGATACGAGAACTGATCTTGTTCGTCAATTATGCTTACAATGTGTCTGAGGTAAAACAAGATGACAACAACGTAACCCTGGTGGGCAATCATCTGCCCAATGACCCCCGGCATAATGTCCATTTCGGATTTCGGTATACCAATCCCGACATCGTGAATCTGTCCGTGGCAGCCAACTATTACGCTGATATTTTTTTTAATAATGAAAACACCCTGAAAGAGAACGGATACTTCACCCTTGATGCATCCGCGTCACGAAAACTGGTGGATCATGTCACCGCCTTTGTGAATGTGGAAAACCTTTTTGATAAACAATATCCCATGTTCCGCAGCCAGGGCCGTGAAGATACCATTGTGCCGGGCCTGATCGTCAACACCGGTATCCGCCTCGAATTCTGATGAAAGCGGACGGCACAAAATTTTGATGGTTCATAACGTGCCCGGGCATGAAATCTCGGATATAATCATGCCCAGCATTTTATTTTTCCAGCGTTTGAGCGATAATGGCGGATACCTGAAAACAGATAAACAGCAAAATATTATTAACTCAACTGGTACCTTTCAGAATGATTTGATGGTGTGAGTGA
>LQAH01000103.1_pt1 | contig 27620 bp, 34 predicted proteins | sample 1535791 | NCBI WGS metagenome assembly LQAH01 (sample SAMN04331585, study PRJNA305678) | bioreactor metagenome | isolation source: bioreactor_4 inoculated with Wadden Sea sediment 2nd replicate of a... | place: Germany:Bremen
TCCAGGCACACCTGTGACACATGGGTCAGTCTTTTTACAGTGAGGCTGACTTCCCGGGTGTTTTCATTGAGTAATTTGAGCTTGTCTTTTTTTTCGCTTAATATTACTGCTGTTATGATTTTCTGTTGATCAATGTATTCAACAATGGTCCCAATTTTCATGAGTCAGACAATAGCAGGAAGGGGGGCTAAAGTCAAATACAGAAACAGCACCAGCCTCTTGAAAAACCGGGGAACATAACATACTATCTGTGTTGTATATGGGAAAGAAAAAAAAACAAAAACTGCCGCTGCTGGGGTCGGGATCAGGACTTGTTGAAAGCGTTTACTCAGAAATCCGACAAAGACCGTCCGGCAGAATTCAAGGTTGGCCGCCAGCCGTTGAACCGTCACGGACTGCCGGTGGTGGACAAGGGGATGACTGGGGGGGATCCGAAACCTCCGATGAACCGGATCCGGATGCAATCGCGTTTGGTGAACTTCTGGAGTCTTATCTGACCCGCCCTTCTGCAGGGGAAAAAGCCGTGCCTCCCAAACCCGTGCCCTACCAGAAGCGGATCAAACGCTATCCCCGCCGGAAAGGGATCTGGACCTGCATGGATTCACCGCTTTGGGCGCCCAGATGAAGCCCGGTCTTTTCTGGCAACATGCCAACAGCAGGGGTATTTCACCGTGCGGATCATTGTGGGAAAAGGACTGCATTCCGACCCGGGGCCGGTGCTGCCGGATACCATCGAAGACCTGCTGCTGGATTTGAAGGCCAGGGATATTGTACTGGGATTTTCCTGGGAGCGGAAAAAAAAATCTCGGTCCGGTGCCGTGATTGTGTATCTTCGCCAGTTCAGTGATTAGTTCGATGATTGATGTGCATTGACGTGCATTGACGTGAAGTCTCCCTGAGCCCTCCCGGTTGACAACCCAGTCGTTTCGGGGGTTCCAGCATTACTGGTTCAGCTGGTATTGTCTGACGGCCCGGTTGTGTTCCGTCAGGGTTTTTGAAAATAGTGGGTTCTGTCGTTTCTGGACACAAAATACAGAAAATCGGTGTCAGCCGGGAACAGGGCCGCCTCAATGGCTTTGGCGCCGGGGTTGGCAATGGGGCCCTTGGGAAGGCCGTGCATCTGGTAGGTATTGTATTCGGTTTTTCGCTGAAGGTGCCGGGTCAGGATCCGGCCCTCAAATTCAGGGTCCCCATAGATCACGGTGGGATCACTTTGCAGACGCATCCTTTTTATCAGACGGTTGTGGAATACCGATGAGACCTTTGTCCGTTCTGACGGAACGGCCGCTTCTTTTTCGATCATGGAAGCCAGGGTGACGACCTGCTGAAGGGTGAATCCCAGATCATCGGCCCGTTCGTGCCACTGGGGCGTATATACCGAAAAAAACGTGGCCACCATTTTCTCGATTATCCGGCGGCAGGTGACGGTTTTCGGGAAAAATAGGTGTCCGGAAACAGAAATCCTTCCAGGGTATGAGACGGAACGGCCAACTCTTCGATGAAATCCGGATCCCGGCACAGGGTCAGAAACCGGTCCGCACCGCACATCCCGGTTTTTGCTACCGCCGATGCGGTCTCTTCCATGCTCAGACCTTCGGGAACCGTCAGCCGGTAGAGTTTGATCCGGCCTTTGAGCAGTTGATCCAGAATCCGGACCGGGGATGCGGGTAGGGTCAGCAGGTGTTCCCCCGCAGGGATCCGGGTGGCGGCTTTCTGATACCGGGCATAGGCCTGGAAAAGAATCGCCTGGGAGATAATTTTTTTGGATTCGAGACTGGCAGCGATTTGGGACAGGCTCTGCCCCGGTTCAATGACAAAAAGGATTTCTTTGTCACCGGTGTTGGCCGGGGTGTGAAGGGTGTGCCATATCCATGCGCCGGATGCCCCAAAAACAATCCTGCTGAGAACAACACTCCCAGCAGGAATTTGATACTGGTTTTCAACTTCCTGATACAGATTCCTCCTGAACTGTCTATACCATCCCTCTGAAAGAAGTGAATGTCAGGGCGATAACACCGGCGGTGATCAGTCCGATGGAGGTATCCTGCAGCGGTTTTGGAACCCGTCCCAAGCTGATGCGTTCCCGAACCCCGGCAAACAGAATCAGGGCCAGACCGAAGCCGATAGCATAAGCAAAGGAAGACATCAAAGCTTTAGTAAAAGTATACTCGTTGCTGATATTCAACAGGCAGGCACCCATGACCGCACAGTTGGTGGTGATCAGGGGCAGAAAAATTCCCAGTCCGGCGTACAGACCGGGAATGCTTTTTTCAGAAACATTTCCACGAACTGCACCAGAGATGCGATGACCAGAATAAAGGCCAATGTTCTCAGGTATTCCACATTCAGGGCTTTTAGAAGGAACATGTCCACAGACCAGGTGATCATTCCGGCCATGACCATAACGAAGACCACGGCCATGGACATGCCGATCGCGGTTTCCATTTTTTGGATGTTCCCAGGAACGGGCAGTTGCCGAGGAACTGAGCCAGCAGGATATTGTTGATAAAAATGCAGCTGATGGCGAGTTCAAAATATTCCATTACAACGCTCCTTATTTATTACCGATCAAGTTCATGCCGGCCAGCATCAGACCAAGTGCGACAAAAGCACCTGGGGCTTCCACCATAAAAGAGAAGGCATGAAAATTTTCTCCCAGGGAAAATAAAGGTGTCCCTCCCCAGACGGTAATGGTGCCGGCCCCAATGAGTTCTCTCACCGCACCGATGGCCGCCAGGGAAAGAGTGAAGCCAATACCGATGCCAAGGCCATCCGCGATGGCCAGAGGCGGGCTATTTTTGCTAGCAAAAGCCTCAGCCCGGCCCAGTACGATACAGTTGACCACGATCAGGGGGATAAAAATCCCCAGCTTTAAAAACAAGGGGTAGGTATATGCCTGCATGACCAGTTCCACAATGGTAACAAAGGTGGCAATGATAACAATGAAGCAGGCGATTCTGACTTTGGATGGGATCACATTCCGCAAAATTGAAACCAGAAGGTTGGAGAATACCAGCACAAAGGTGGTTGCCATGCCCATACCGATACCGTTTTCAACTGTTTTGGTTACTGCCAGTACCGGACAGAGTCCCAGCACCAGCCTGAAAGGAGGTATTTCAGCCCATAGTCCCTTAGTAAATTCTTTTGCCAAGGATTGTGCCATCTGTGTTTATCTCCTAATCTATACCCTATTGGATCTGTTTTAAAATTTCAGGTTTGAGCTGCATGTATAACTTCTGAGCCTGAATAGCGCCCAGGGTCACCGCACGGGAAGTGATGGTGGCACCGGACATAGCGTCAATGGAGCCGTTGTCGGCTTTTAATGCCAGGTTGGCATCGATCGGTTTCCCGGTAAACTGGGAAACAAAGGTCAGGTCATCCTTGGCCCGGGCTCCCAGTCCCGGTGTTTCAGCATGCGTGGTCACACGGGCGCCGACGATCGTGTCGTTTTCCATGTTGATTCCCACCATAAGCCCGACATCTCCGCCGTATCCGCCTTTGCCTTTTGTTTCAAAAGCCACTGCCTTGGAACCGTCCGACAGTTTTCCGGGAAAAATCTGGAGTGTGGTGTCATCAATGGCCAGGTTGAACCGTTCTGCAATGGGATTGTTGGAAACCTCTGGAAAAATGTCTTCAATGGCCGGGGCTTTTTGAAATTTTAAAATCTGTTCCTCAATCCGGACTTCCGTGCCAGACTTGATGGCGGCCAGAAGCCCGCCGGATAGGGTTGTCAAAACAGTCAATACCACGATCATACTAACCATTTCACGCATTGTTCATATCCTTTCCCAAAGCGGTGGGTCTGATGTTGTCCAGCAGGGGATTGACAAGGTTCACCAGCAGGATGGCCAGAATCGTTCCGTCTGCGTACATGCCGATATTGCGCATCAAAATGATCATGAAGCCGCCCAGAAACCCATAAATCAGCATGGGAATCCGCCGGACCGGAGTAGAGGCGCTTTCCGTGATCAGAAAAAGGCGCCCAGCATCGTGTATCCGGAAAACAGATGAAAGCAGGGGCTGGCATAGCTCTCCGGATTGGCCAGATAGAAAAGAAATGCCGTCGCCAGAATTCCGGCAATGAAGGAAACCGACAGTTCCCACCGGATATATCCCTTCAGAATCAGGTAAATGCCTCCGATGATGAGACCTAGGCTGAAGGTGGCGCCGATGGCGCCTACTTCCCGCCCCATGAACAGGTTGCTCAATGGAAACAGATCGGTGCCGGCGCCCTGGAATTTCACGGCCACCAGCGGGGCCAGGGCGGTGAAATCAAATTCATAATTCACATAGGCGGTGTTGAAATCAAAAAACATGTTCCATGACAACATCAGGACCGCCATGCCCAGCAATGCCGGATTAAATGGATTGGCACCGGTTCCGCCGAAGATCATCTTACCCATGAATACCGCCACGAACGTGCCCACCAGCACGATCCACCAGGGAATTACCGCCGGCAGCATCATGCCGAACAAAAGCCCGATCAAGGCCGAATCCAGGTCTCCGACGGTCAGGGGTTTCTTGGTTATTAGATTGATGATCATTTCCCAGAGAATGGCAAAGGACATTGACAGGGCCAGAACGCCCAGGGCCGGGGCACCGAATTGAAGAATCCCGAAAACGGCCGCCGGCAGCAGGGCAATAATAACATTGAGGTTTTTTTTGAACAGACTGTCTCCGTCATGCCAGAACGGGGCGTGGGAAACAGTGAGTTTCGTGTGGTTCATGGACAGTCTCCCTTTATGCGTCAATTCTGAGTTTTTTCAGTTCATGTTTTCCCAGCCGGATATACTGGGACAGCGCAATCCGTGAAGTGCAGACATAGGCGCATAATCCGCAGTCGATGCAGGATTCCAGATCGCATTTATCTGCAGCGGTCTCATACTGGGTGGCCTGCAAAAACCGCACCAGCAGGTTGACGGGAATATCGGCCGGGCAGGCCTGGATACACTTGCCGCAGTTGACACAGTTGGTATCGGACAAGGAAATGATGTCGCCTTTGTCCTGAATCAGCACGGTATCCATATCCGGTGTCACCGGATGGTGGGGGGTGAAAGTGGCAAAGCCCTGCATAGGACCGCCGATGATGATGCGGTCCTGTCCATCAATCTGGATTCCCAGCTGACTGAAAATGCTGCTCAGCGGGGTGCCGATCACTGCTTCGATCCGGTGCCGGGCTCCGGTTTTGTCAATGAGGGTAATACATTTTTCAAATACCGGTGCTTTGGCTTCATAGGCCCTGGCTAAAGATACCACCGCTTCGGCCCGGATAAAACAGACCCCCATTTCATCAGGGGTTTTGCCGGCAGGCAGAACTTTGTCCAGATGGTTTTCATGACCATGGCCGGCAGGGTATCCGGATAAGTCAGACTCGCCGGCATGACAGTGACTCCGTCAAACCGGACCCGGTCCTGCAGATATCCGGGGATCAGCAGATATATTTTGGACAGGTTGGTGATGCGTTTGAGGATCTGAGCCCCTTCCTGAAGCAAGGTGGCCCGGGCTGTTCCGATGTACTGGGACGTGGTGGTCAACAGGTCGGTATCCGCCGCTGTGATGACCAGCGTACTGATCTTCCCGTTGTGTTGGATCAGACCATCAAACGGTGGGGCTCCCGGCAGCTGTGTCAGGTGGCGGGCCGCAAAGGACAGGTCTTCGGCCATGTCCGCATATCCGGTCTGTTCAGTATCGCGGGCATCCTTTTCAATGGTGATGCGGGTTCGAAGGCCACTGATGTTATCGACGGTAAAGGTGTCTATGGATTTGATGATGCCGGATACCGGTGATACCGCATATCCGGTGCTGTTTTCATACAGCAGCAGTTTCTGTCCTTTCTTGACAACATCGCCTTTTTTGATCAATGCCGCCCGGGTGCTGTCAATAGGATCCGGCAGCAGCAGTGTCAGAAGGGCGGGCACATCCATTTTCACGGGCGCTTCAGGATCGGGTTCCAGCAGGGCACAGGTCAGCCTGGGTTTGTTGGATAGCGTAAAAAAAGATCGTTTAATCATGAGTTACGTCCTTGTTTCAAAAAGCGGTTGTCATGACTGATGCAGGTCAAAGGCGGCAGGAGTCCGGATTTAGAGTACATGACATGCACTGCAATCAATGGGTCCTGCACCGTAATCCGCATGACATCCGATGCATGTCTCGTGAAGGGAATCTGTTCTTGACGGCATATAGTCGTCCCCGGTTTCTTCATGGCAGTCGCTGCAATTGTAGGTCTCGTCATCATCAATGTTGTGATGGCAGTCCAGACAATCCAGGGAATACGCCTCGGTATGCGTCTGGTGAGTGAACAGGACTTTGCCGGCATCATTTTGAAACATCAGGCGAACAGGTTCGGCCGGTGAAGGAGGGGAAAAGCAGCATAGCAGACGATCCCTGTGATCAGTAAACCGCTGTGATCAAGACCGCAAATCTCAGGTGTGGTTGTGATGTCATATATCAATCTTCCGGTCTAAGGGTTAGCGTTTGTGTGACAAACCCACAACTGGCAGCGTATATAGTATATTGCAGCTGGGTTGGCAAGAAAAAAAATTATTTTGAAGCCGGCTTGCATGCAGGTGCTGAGCCGGGTTTGGTTTTGCGGATCAATCTGGGTTTGTATTCTGTTTTCCGGTTCATGCCCGCCGATATTTTATGAAGAATGAAAAACGCGAGCCCGAAAAAAGAGAATCCCAGAATCATGGAGAAAAAGGATGCATTGATTTGAAAAAAAGGTGCCAGGACGTCACCGGTCAGTGCCCCGATCACCAGACAAAGGATGGGAACGATATATATTAAAAAGGTCAGCTGTAATGCGGATTTGGTCTGCATGCCGATCAGGACCGTGTCGCCTGCCTGAACGCCCAGGGTGTTGGGGACTTCGAGGGTGATCTCTCTTCCCCGGTGAGGGGTGCCGCAGCCGTCTTTTGCCGCACAGGATTCACAGGCCGCGGCCCGGTTGGTTTTATCTGGGCCATGGCAGGGGTGGCTTGAATGACAATGCCGTGTTCAGTGATCATGGTGTGTTTTGTCCAGTGTTAACGGGTTCAATGGTTGCTTCCGGTTATGATTGAGGATATTATTACCTATTCCCCAAAGGCCTGTCAATTTTTTGTTTTTTTGCCTTGACAAGAACCGGACGATCCTATATAAACGTCGAGTCTTGATTGAGACATGCTCCCCAGTAGCTCAGTTGGCAGAGCAATTGGCTGTTAACCAATGGGTCCGCGGTTCAAGTCCGTGCTGGGGAGCCAACTAAATACTTAAGGATATCCCGAGAATTCAGTTCCTCGGGATTTTTTATTTAGGGCAAATTTAATACATCTATAATACATTCTTTGTTTTCCTTCCGAGAGAACCTCTACAACGGGGTACTTGGAAAAACAAACCCCACTATTGTTTTTCTTGGTTCAAGTGCTATCTATACGAGTTCTTCCTATTGCCGTTGCTTACGGATAACCATGTCATTGAATGCCGTTGCCAGTGTACCCCACCTTATCTGACTTGGCAGATATTCGTTCAATAGCCTCATTAGCAATGGCATTGGCATCAGTGGTAGATAGAGCACCTTCTTCTTCAAGTGTCCTCGCAGCAGCATATATGCTCACCTCGGTGATGATTTCAGCTGTCCCGCCAGCCTCAAGCTGAAGCTGTTCCTGTTGTTTAGAGAGACTGTCAAAATATGACGACACGGATGCCAGGGTGTTTTTTTTGCTACGGTGCCAGATCAACCATGTGCAAATGGGGCATGAAGGTGGCTGATGCCTGTGAAATTTTCATCGGCATGATGAAGGATGACAGGATAACTCTGCAAGCCACCTGATGCTGCTCCATGCTAAGGGATGGGGTGGCGAGCGATCAGGAAAAGGCAGGCCAAGACCTGTCAGGTGCTGCTCAATGAAGTTGAACGAAAGTGAACCGACCGATGAAACGTCGAAATCTTAGGTGTCGTCAAAAAATGGGAATATAGCCTACCGCTGATAAGCGCACCAGAAACCTGTTTACGAGGTACGTGACGTCCGGCGTAAAGGCGGCAAGATCAAGGGAGATCGGCTCATCAGTCCGCTATTGGCCAATCTATTCCTACACCATGGTATGGACGTATGGATACAACGTCATTATCCAGAGATACCATAAAGCACTTGGGGCAAGAATGGAAGAAATCAGATTGTCATTGCATCCAGAGAAAACCGAGGAGTTTGTCTTTATTTTTTTAATTTTTCGTGAATTATTCGGGCTAAGAAAACCCTTTTAAATTTTAGCTGAATCTCTAATATTTATGCATAACTACACTTCATGCTTTCTCACCTATTTATTTCTTGCTCGTCGGTGGTCAATATCTCATCTAAAACCCTGAGAAAATTTTCACCGAGAATTCCTCTGATTTCCTTTTCGGTATATCCCCGGGCCATAAGTTCGATTGTTAAATTCGGAAGTTTTCGGGCATTTTCAAGGCCTTTTGCAAAGTTTGTAATTGAGCTTCCTTTAGCCAAATATCCTTTAGGATCCATACAGGCGATCACCATATCTTCTGCATAGTCTATCCAGTCCGGGCCCAGTGCAATGGTTTCCGGTCCCGATAAAGTGGCGATATGATCGATATGGTCCACGACTTCAGCTACGCTTGCCTGTTGAGGATGAACATAAGGCGCACAAAAACAGATACCGACAATACCGCCTTTTTTGGCCAAAGCCATAATCTGGTCATCATACAGATTTCTGGGGTGATCGCAGATGTTCCTAGCATTGGAGTGAGAAGCGATCACTGGGTTTCACTGCATTGCATGATATCCCAGAAACCGGCCTCCGAGATATGGGAAACATCAACAACCATTTTGATCCTGTTCATTTCCTGAATCAATTCTTTTCCAAATTTTGTCAATCCGGACCCGGAAGGTTCCCCCGAGCCGTCTGCTGCCATATTCCGCTTATGCCAGGTAATGGTCATAACCCGTACACCCAACCGATAAAAATTTCTTAACACGGACAGGTTTGTTCCTATAGCTTCTGCTCCCTCAATGCCGAGCATAAAGCTGATTTTACCTTTTTTTTCGCTTCCCTGATCTCTGCAGAGGTGGTAACGATAGATACTTTATTCGGACTTTCCGCTGCATCCATCAATCCACAGTCGATGAGTTCCAGGGCAGAAAGGGTCGGATTCATAAAAAAAGGATAGGCCTCGTATCCGAAATGAGGGACTGTTGACATCAAGGCAAAATCGATTCCACCCTGATTAAATTTAGGAAAATGGTGCCGTTCGAGCACTTTATTTTCCAGACGTCCTCTTCGAGTGACCATGTCCATTTGAATATCGCAGTGCTGATCTACAACCAAGGCGTCAAAGTGCAGTTCTAATGATTTTTTATCAATTTTTCATCTTTCATGATCCTACCTCCGATGCTATAGGATTTCAGGTTTCACGCCTGATCCTTCCGCCGTTTTCGTGGAACCGTCAGCATGACCCCGCAGCAAATAATTAATACCATTCCGGCGAACAGTCGCCTGGTTATAGGGTCATCAAAAATGAAAATACCGATAAATCCTGCCATGATAACCTGACTGGTCAAAATCACTCCGCTGGAATGGGCTGAGAGAGCCTTCAAACCGTAGTTCATTAGCAATTGTGCACTCAAGGCTAAACCTGAGACAATGGCCAGAGCAATCCATCTGGTTTGATCGGGCATGGTCTCGGGTCCGAGAAAAAATAATGCTGAAGCGGATACCGGAGCTCCGACCAGACAAAAATAAAAATACGGTGCACTGAAATCATTGTTTGTTCTTAGTTTGCGTACGAGATTTAAAGAGAACCCTGCAAAAAAACTTCCAACCACGGCAATAATGTAGCCGCTATGAAACGATTCGGTAGTTTTGGTCTGCCACAAAACCAACATCGCCCCCAGGAATCCGCCGACGACAAACAACCAAATAGTCAGATAATGGGCGCTTGTTTTGACGATAACGCTTTGTCCGGTAAGGCATGCGGCAGATAAAAAAGTGGCGGCAACCGGAAAAATACGGATCAAGTTGTTTGATTGCGACATAGGTTCTGATGTGACTTCCAGGTTGCTACCATCCAACGGCATAAGATTCTCTCCGAGGATCAGCCGCTCCCATTAATATCCCTTTTTTCGATCCAATAAGATACAACAGACTCCGCCAGCTTTCCAGGACCACTCGGGCCACAGATCTACACGATGTCCTTTTCGGATAAGCTCTTGCAAGACCGATTCCGGTATTCTGTTTTCGATCCTTAACATTCCTGGAAAGTAGGAATGAGGCGCAAAGGAGTTCGGAAAACTGAAGGTGGAAAAACGGGGCATTTCAATCGCTTCCTGTGGTTCGATTCCGTATTCAAGGATATTGAGCAGTACCTGAAGGACAGCCTGACACTGCACATCGCCGCCCGGAGTACCGATGACCATATAAGGCTTTCCCTTCCGGAAAATCATCACCGGATTGGGAGTTAGTCTCGGTCTTTTGCCGGGTTCGATGGATGCAGGATGGTAAGGATCCACTCTCGATTGTACACCCCTGGAAGAAACAGCAAGGCCGAGTCCTGGTATAATAGGTGTATTGGTAGGAATGTCGCTTGGGACTGCGGAAAAGATATTTCCGTAGCGATCCACTACGGCTACATAACTGGTATCCAAATGATCGTATTTTCCAGGAGCAGGATTCGGCTGGGGATTTTGGCTGCCGGTTGAGCCAGGTTCCCGGTTTTGTTTTTCCCAGGGCCAGGGATCGCCCGGAGCCGGCATTTCCGGGCAGGCTTTATTCCAGTCGATCTGTTCGATCCTTTTTTTGTTGTATGGTTCGGATAACAGCCCTTGCAGGGGTACCCGCACAAATTCCGGATCGCCTATGTATTTTCCCTGTCGGCAAAGGCGAGTTTCAGCACTTCAGTCAACAGATGGATATATTCCCATGAGTTAGGGGTAAAAGCTTTTAAATCGAAATTCTTTATCATTTGCAGAGACTGCAAAAGCACCGGACCTTGGCTCCAAGGGCCGCACCCGAAGACGGTGTAATCCGAATAAGAAACACTGGGAGGGGTTTCGGTTCTAATCCGGTATGAAGCAAAGTCGTCCTGTGTCAAAAGTCCGCCATGTTTTTGATGATACTCCACAATCCTGCGGGAGATGGAACCTTGATAAAATTCATCCCGGGCGGCTGAAAGTGCTTTTTGTCTTCCCATAAATTTTGTTTGCTTTTCGGCTTCCACCATTTTCCCCAATGTAGCAGCCAGTTCTTTTTGTACAAACACATCCCCAGGCTCAGGGGGTCTTCCGTCAGGAAGGAACACCGAGGCAGTGGAGGGCCACCTCTGGTAATCTGCCAAGCTGTTTTTGATATTGGTCGACATTAATGGATGCATCGGAAATCCATGAGAGGCAAGATAAATCGCATCCCGGGTTACCTCTTCAAAGCTCAAGGTCCCGTAATTTTTCAAAGCTTCAATCCACGATGCAGGTCCGGCAGGCACCACTGCGGTTAAAATACCCGATGGAATCTTTCCCTGATGCTTGTTCATAAAAAAATCGACAGAAGCCTTTTTGGGCCACCAACCCAGACCGTCCAAGGTCACAATGGTGTCGGTTTCTGCCATATGGATCATAATCGGAGCCACACCGGCGAAGTTAACCATGTCAGTATGTACGACACTGATACAGATTCCTGCAGCCACCCCAGCATCCACGGCATTGCCGCCTTTATCGAGTATTTTCGCTGCGGCTTGACTGGCCAGCGGATGACCGGATGACACCATCCAGTTGGTTCCCATGAGGGTGGGACGATGCGATTCTCGAATCCTTTCTGAAGCTGAATGAACTTTATCATCGGACATGGCTACCTCACAGAATTTATGATTTTTAAAATGTTTAAGTTTTTAATGGGTTAACAATCCAAAATTAAATTAGAAGATTATTTACTGCTTTGAAGTTCATTAAATTGAGACAATTGTTTGATCTCTATTTTCAATAGTTGTCGAATGTAACAACATGTCTTCTTTTGCTCTTTCCGGGTTGTGACTTTAGGACCTTTACTCTTATCAGCCGCTAATTGATGATCCCGAACAAATACTTTGTAGTTCTTGTATTTCATCCGAATTTGCGTTTAGGGCGGCAAAATTTGCAATTTCCGACTCAATAAGCCATCTGAAACAAAAGTTTCCCGGATCCAGTTTTTTAAAATTGATCGATGATACCATGATTTTTATTTCTACTCTTGGTCAGTTGATTTTTTTTCTCTTTTGTATTCCCAAATAACGCTTAAAATAACGGTTAAAATTGAGGAAATAATTAATATAAGCGAAATGGGCCTGGTAAAAAACATCAAAACAAAATTTTCAGGAAGCATCAAAGCGGAACGTAAATTACTTTCCATAATCGGGCCTAAAATTAGAGCCATAGCGATGGCCAAAACCGGAAATCCTCCTTTTTGACAGATATAGCCGAGAAAACCGAAAATAATCGAGATCCAGAAATAATAAATGTGGCCGTATCCAATGGAAGCCCCGGTTATGGCGAGCACGCCTACAGCAGGCATGAGATATTTCTTTTTTATGAGAGAGATCCTTGCGATATAGGGGGACAAAGAAAGGCCGATTGGTAGAATTAAAAGATTGCAGGCGATCATAGTCCCGAAAATCAGATAGACCAGCGTGGAATTTTCTATGAAAAGGGTAGGGCCGGGGATTAATCCGTGAATCAACATGGCCCCCAGCAGCATCAATGTATTGGTGTCCCCGGGAATGCCGAGGGTCAACAAAGGCACCAAGGTTCCACCGGTGACCGCATTGTTGGCCGCTTCGCTTGCGCAGACTCCTTCCACAGCACCTTTTCCGAATTGTTCCGGATTTTTGGATACCCTCTTGGCTTCTCCATAAGACAGAAACGAAGCCACCAGAGCACCGGTCCCCGGTAAAGTACCTATAAAACTACCAATCAGCCCGGATTTTAAAATGCATGTCCAAAGCTTGGGTAATTGTCGGTAGGCAACTAAAATCCCAGAGACTCCTTTTTTAACGTCTGCAACCATTTCGGTTTGCTCTGCCATGCGGAAGGCTTCAGAAACGCAGAACATTCCGATAATCGCAGGCACCGCAGGGATGCCGATGAGAATTTCCTGAATGCCGAAAGTAAAGCGCGGATACATCGCCACCGGGTCTACACCGACGGTGGAAAGTAAAAGACCGAAAAATGTTGCAATAGTACCTTTTAATATGGATTTGCAGGCTATGGATAATACCACTGCGGTTGCGAACAATCCCAGAGAAAAATATTCTACAGGTCCGAACATAATCGCCACCTGGGCAAGTTGAAGCGATAGGAAAATAAGCACCACGCAGCTCAATAGTCCGCCAAGGGTGGAAGACAAGGTGGCCACGCCAAGAGCTTTTCCTCCTTCCCCTTTCATGGTCATGGGATAACCGTCGATCGCTGTGACAGCAGAAGTCGGAGTTCCGGGAACATTCATCAAAATAGCGGTAATCGATCCCCCATAGATGGAACCGCAATAAATTCCAAGAAGCATAATAAAGGCCGGATATTTCGACATGCCGAAGGTTAACGGGACCAAAAGCCCTATGGCCATTGTAGAGGTCAATCCGGGCGCAGCACCGATGATAACCCCTCCCAGGACCGATCCGAACAGAACGAACAAATTTCCGAACTGAAACAAAATAGATATGGCGTCAATGAAATTGCCCATGTTTATTTTTCTTCCGTAAACATTTCAATAGCATAATCCATCCATGCGCCACTGGGAACAAAGGCTTCCAATACTTTGACAAAAAGAGAAAAAGACCGATGGCGACTGAGGCTGAAATAAACAGACTGATTGATGTTTTTGTCTTAAACAGTTTCATCAGCGTAAAAGAATACAAGATCGTGGAAAGAACAAAACCGATTCGAACAATAAGCCAGGGATAGATCACACTTGCGGCAAAGACATATGTCATTCGCCGCACATAGTCATATTCACTGATTTTTATATTCTTTTTCCAAGCTGATAGAAAATAGCGAGTGAATTTTACGGGGCTATTCTCGCTTTCTCCTCTATTCCGGATCAATTTTGCAATCATCACTAATGAGGCGGATCCACAGATTAGACACAAAATACGCGGGAAAAAACTTAACCCTCCGGGATCCATGCTCACTTCCGGAAATTGGAACGTGAGGATAAAAAAATATATACTGATAATAAGCGTGGTGAGACTAATGATCCATTCCGAAATCACGATAATGTCCTTGATTGGCAGGTCTTGAAATCAAAACCCGCCGCGCTAATAATAAATTTTTTATTTCGATTTTTCTTTTTTCAATAATTTCTAATGCTTTAGCAGAGTTCCGCTGCATTTCTTTGATATGCTGTTGGAAGTCGGAGCCGTTTAATCGGAATACAGAAAGTCCCATCTTTTCCAAATCCGTTTTGAATTCCGGAATTTCCCAAACTTTTTTGGTTGCTTCTGATAACACCTTTTTGGCATTTTCGGGTAATCCTTTGGGTCCCCCGACACCATAAGGATGTTCATAGTGAACATTCCAATTTTTCTCAATCAGTGTCGGCACTTCAGGATAATCCGGATGTCTTTCCAAGCTCATATAGGCCAAAAACTTGACTTTCCCCTCTTTTACGTAAGGGATGTTAGGCCGCACCCAAGTGACATTGGCATCCACATGGCCGCCTAAAAGTGCTGCAGTTTGTGCCGGTGAGCCCTTGTGAAAGACTGGTCTTATTCTGAATTCCGCCTGATCTTCCCAAAGCACCAGCGGCTGATGATAAATACCACCGATGTCGGTAATGCCGACCGTAATTTCTTCGGGTCTTTTTTGTGCATCGGCAACAAATTCTTCCACCGTGTTCCAGGGCGCATCTGCTCTTACTGCTAAAACCGGAGATTGGAAGGCAAAGCTCGGAAGGATATCAAAATCGTCAATCGCGATGGGCGCAAGATTCATAAGTTCAAACTTTGGCAAATCTCCCTGAATGGTCACTAAATTATAGCCGTTTGGTTTAGCGGTTTTGGCTGCTAAATATCCTACGGTTGCCGCTCCTCCTGTAATGTTGTTGACCACGATATTCTGGCCGATGATCTTTTCCAGTTGCTTGGTGAAGATTCTGGTGGCGGTATCTGCTCCTCCACCGGCCCGCCACATGACGATCATTTTAATATCCTTTTTGGGATATTTGCTTTCTGCTTGAACGATACCGGAAAAAGAAAAGATCGATAGTAAAAATATCCCGGTGATCAACCCTGTAATAAGTTTTTGTCTTTCCATCAATTCACCTCCTGTTTTTGTTATATGTTAAGATGATAATTTGTTACCATCGCCAAGGTCATTAACAGTAAAAAAACCAGTAACAATTCGAAATCTACGGCAGTCATCACAAACAGACAGATGAATGCCAACCTCTTCAAACCAATGATCGCGAAAAACCATCGATCCGTTGAAAATGGTTTTTTGCCAACACCGTCCCCTCTTTCCCCATAGGCCACCCGTTGAGAAGACAGGAAATTGTTTTTTTATTAACTAAGCCATAGAAATTTTTCAAAATTTTGAAGTTAGTAAATAATTTTAAAGTCCGATACAATAAAAAAATTTTGGGGCTCTCCAATTTAAAGGCTGTCGCTGATTTATGCCCTTAGTAATATCTCTGCTTTATTTCTAAACCAATGTGCGACAAATGTATCCATGATCATCTGAGTCAGGTGATAAGCAATTGCTGGAATCAGTGCCATGGGATGGGAATTTGCAAAATAGCCGGCCCATACCAGGTATGAAATGGTTAGGGTTTTTTGTGATGTATGAATGGTAAAGGCTGAAGTAGAAGGTTGGTCCAGCTTTATTATCCCGGATAACCCCCTGTTGAAAAGAAGTATAACTATATGTAAAAAATCATAAATACAAACACAATAAAAAGAACAGGACCTACCTCAAGAATACGGTTTGCAGAACTGGACACAGCATTTAGGATTATTAGAAGAACAATACACTGATTAAATATTGAAATACTTGATTTGAAAGGCTTCAATCCATGTTTTAACCAGGGACGTAAACATTGACCGATAATGGTAGGTAATAACACCTTAATGGTCAAGCCGATCAGCATCTGGGCTACCGGCAGTTCAATGGATATGTCACCGAACTTAAGAAGAATGTTGAGAATGATAGGGATGGTTATGATTGAGCAGAAATTACCGAAGACACAGATGAACAGGCTCAACGGAATATTGCCCAATGCAATAGCTGTCATCACAGTACCAGAAGCGACGGTCACGGGAGCGGCACCGATGATCAAAACACCAACAGCAAAATCAGGCCAGCTGCCTAAGAACAACTGTCCAAGAAAATAGGCAAAGACAGGAAAAAAATCAGTGATGAGAATAGGGCCGCTGCCAGGACTTTTATATCTTTCATCTGATTCAGGATACTGGAGGTTTCCAAAGTTAATCCTGTCAGAAAAAAAGCAAGAAAAATACCAATATTCAAAATTTCATACTGTTTGACAAACAGCCCTACTTGGGGCAGGAAAAAAGAAATAAGTATCATTAATGCAATGCCGATAAAGAACCAGTTTTTTTTTAACATTACTATTTTATTCTCCAGAAGAAGTTGTTTTTGTCGTTGAAACAAGATGTCGAATTGCTTCTGCTTCGACATTTTTTAAATGGGTTTCCATCAATTTGGTTGCGTTGTTTTCATTTTTTTTCAAGGATAGCCTGTATCAGATTAATATGCCCTTGGCATGAAACCTTCATGCGGCTCTTACTCAGAATGGATTCATGCCTACTTTCTGAGAATAGATCTGAGATACGTTCGACAAGTTTGGGAATGATACTGCTTTGAGTTGCTTTGGCTATTTCCAGGTGCAGTTCTTTGTCTAAACTCGAAAATTTTCTTTGATCAATCGTCTTTTGTGAAAGGAGCGCTTTATTTTTTTCCATTAAAAGCTGTAATTGATCTAAATTTTTTTTTTGGGCATTCCGGGCTGCTATTCTGGCCACTTGCGGTTCAATTATCTGCCTGATTTGGAAAATCTCCATCAGTTCATCTTTTTTGTCAAAAAGATAGCTGGCTATCATGCCTTTAGCCGCATCACTCTCATTCATCGCGATGTAATTCCCGCTTCCGGGAATGGAATTGATCAACCGACTGCGTTCAAGGGCTCTGAGAGCCTCTCTCAGAGAATGTCTGGACACGTTGAAAAGCTCACACAATTCTCTTTCCGGCGGCAGTCTGTCTCCCGGTTGAAGCTTGCCTTCCTCGATCAAGGTCCGAATCTGAGAAGCAATTTCTTCCCGGACTCTTACCTTTCGAACTTGTTTTACGTGATCGGATAGCGAGATTTTATGACGATTATTCATGGTTACTGAATAGGTTCCTAATAGTAAAGATAAAACAAACCAATAAATATTGGTCCAACCAACTTATCGGAAAAGGGTTTTCTTGTCAATGAATTATTTTATCATTTGGACCATGAAAAAATTACGGATGATTATGCATTTATCGTACATTCCGCACCTTATACAAACAAAAGTTAAATACTTTATTTCATATTATTCCAGAGAGTTAAATAAAATTTAACCATGGAAGAAAAAGATGAAATAATAATTAAAGATCGACTAGATAAACAACAATCGGCTAGCTTATGATGAACTCCATAAAACCCAACCAGAAAGGGAGCTATCATGGAACTGCCAGGTACTGAAAAATGGAAATTCACCGATATACAGTTTTTACCCATTGTCAGAGAGTTCGCGAAACAAATCAATCTGGTTGAAACTATCAATACCATGGTCGATTCCAAGATGAGGCTTACTCCCGGAGATGTTGTACTGGCAATGGTTATCGATACAGTGACCGGGAGAAAACCGTTGTACCGGTTTGAAGAATCCCTGCATGCCCTGGATACCGAGTTGATACTGGGTAAACCGATTGATCCGGCGGAATTCAATGATACCAACCTTGGCCGGGCAATGGACAAACTTTATGAGACAGGCACCCACCGGATTTTTCCCCAGATATCCCAAAATGCCATTAACGGCTTCAAGCTGGACACGAAGCATCATCATTTTGACATCACATCTGTCACCGTGTTTGGGGACTCCATTTACATTGCGGATTCAGCTTTTGTCACGCCTGGAAATCTGGCAAAGGCTGTCGAGAGCGACATCCGTTTTTTGAGCCGATTACCTGCCAACCTCATCGAGTGCAAGAAAGCCATATTAAACGCGATTGCAGCGGATGATTGGCAGGAACATTGGGGCTCTGACAGACGACGGCAGTGAAAAAAGGCAGCCGGCTTTTTATCGCTATCACGATACCACGGTCACCATAGATGACAGATCCCCTACCGGGCCATTGTCATTCATTCGCGCGCCCATGACAAAAGACGGAACAAGCGGATCGATCTCATCCTGAAAGACAGCAGGAATAAGCTTGAAAGACAGATCAAGGAATCGATTCCCCAAAAATTTCGGATCTCAGTTTTTTGAAACAGAGATCGGTTTCAGGTTCGGAAAGAATATTACGGAACCGGTCGAGAATATCGGGTCACTGAAAAAAGCTGTGTTCATTCTATTTCCGGACCACCTCTTTTGCCTGGAAATAGACGTTCCTCACTTCCTTGACTACTCTTGGACCGGATTCGAATCTTCAATTATATCGGCTGATAGCTCGATGTTTCCGGCAATCACAGTAAGAATATTGTTGAATTCATGGGCAATTCCGCCCCCAGGGTGCCGAGGGATTCCGGTTCAACATGCCGTGTTGCCGGTTCCTGCCCCTTTTCTCAGTTCGGATGAAAGTGAATTGATCCGCGCCGATAATTCGATCATTCTCGGTTCCCTGTCAACGGCCATTTTGTCGAATATCTCAAGCTCTCCGGCGGTGTCCTATCGTGCGGGAACAAAACCGGGCTTTATTTTTTTCCTTAGGAACGGTTATCGTTTATATCGGATAATAATATATGGATTTGATTTCTTTAAATTTACGAATACTGCGAAGTTCACGAATAATTCATTCCCATGTGGCGGTTTTGGTCAAATGATTTGGCGGGTCGGAAGGTCTGAATTTGATGGGATAAGGTCAAAGTGAATTCACCGTGGGGCATACTGGTTTTTTGTTTGGTGTCATTTTTGACCGTTTGTTTTCGGAGCGTTGCCTGATTGAATCGGAAATATGAGGGCAAAAGGTATCGATTTTTTCTATGCATTCAGGTAACGGCTACAGAAATTTTAAATTTGATTTGAGGTCGGGAATGAGAAATAATAACAGGTTGATCCAACAGGTAAAAAAACAATCCAATTGATTGAAAGAACATGGGGGAGGCGATGAATCAGACATTGACCAATGGCTTGGAACCGGTCCGGTTGACTCAGTGTGTCAAAGGGGCCGGGTGAGCGGCCAAACTTCCGCCGGGGGACCTGGCGGCAGCGTTGGACGGATTGACCGTTCCCACAGATAAAAATGTTCTGGTAGGGATGGGGACGGCCGATGATGCTGGCGTCTACAGGATCAGTGATGATTTGGCCCTGATTCAGACGGTGGATTTTTTACGCCCATTGTTGATGATCCCTATGATTTTGGCCGTATTGCCGCCGCCAATGCGCTGTCCGATGTCTATGCCATGGGGGGGATTCCCAAAACCGCCATGAATCTGGTGGCGTTTCCTCTGGGGTCCATGGATTTGGCGGTTTTGAGAAAAATTTTGGCCGGCGGGATCCACATCCTGGAAGAATCCGGCACCGTGCTGCTGGGAGGGCACAGTGTGGAAGATGATGAACTCAAGTATGGATTGTCTGTCACAGGCTTTGTGCATCCGGACAGGATATTGGCCAATCAGGGATTGAAACCCGGTGACCGGCTGGTTCTCACAAAACCCCTGGGCACCGGTGTCATGAACACCGCAGTCAAAGCCGGGCTGGCTTCCCGGGACCAGATCCGTGAGATAACAGAACTGATGGCTGCGTTGAACCGGGATGCGGCCAGCGTCATGGCCCGGTTCCCCATTTCCGCCTGCACGGATATCACCGGATTCGGCCTGCTGGGACACCTGGCGGAGATGGTGAGCGGCACGCCGGCCGGGGTTCGTATAATCAGCGATCAGGTTCCCCTGATCCCCGGATCACTGGAATTTGCCGAAATGGGCCTGGTGCCGGGGGGGGCCTTCCGAAACCGTCAGTTCCGGAGCGCCATGGTTTCACTGAGCGGGACTATCCACCCGGCTCTTCGGGATCTTCTGTTCGATCCCCAGACCTCGGGCGGCCTGCTCATGGGATGTCCGGAAAAACAGGCCCGTGACCTTGTGGCGGCTCTGCACGGTCAGGGAATAACCCGTGCCGCTGTCATCGGGGAAGTATCGGACCGAAACCCCGGAATCATTGAGGTGGTCTGACAATCCGGAATGATAATGGCGGACATAAAAAAATTAACCCATTCATAAATGAGAGAATAAAAAAATGACAACGAATATTGATGCCCGGGGACTGGCCTGCCCCCAGCCGTATTGATGGCCAAACAGGCAGTGGATACTGACCGGCCTTCTCGGTTGAACGTCCAGGTGGACAATGAGGCGGCCGTGGAAAATGTTTCCCGGTTTCTGGGAACCAGGGGATATGAGACCATGTCAACTGGACAAGACGGGTCATTCACAGTCTCCGGCGTGGATACCTCGAATTCAGGAAAGGAAGACAATGCCGCCGATAGTATTGAAACCAGGGCGAAAGTCCCGGATTCCGATCACGGGGAGGAGACCCGGAAGATACTGGTGCTCATCACTTCGGACCGGATGGGTTCCGGAGACGATGACCTGGGGCGAAAGCTGATGATCAGTTTTATAAAAACCCTGGCTGAAATGGGAGATGAACTGTGGCGGCTGGTATTTGTCAACAATGGTGTCAAGCTGACCATTTCAGGGTCTCTTGTTCTGGAAACGCTGCGTGAATATGAAAAGCAATCCGTCTCCATCTGGGTCTGCGGAACCTGTCTGACCCATTTTGGTCTGCTCAATGAAAAACAGGTGGGCGAGACCACCAATATGCTGGATATCATGACGGCCATGCAGCTGGCCACCAAAGTGATCTCTCTCTGACCCCGGCACCTCCCCGACTTTTTTGTTTTGATGCCTGCATGAAGCTGTGATAAAATGCATTGCAGTGATCATTCTTCAAGGTTTCAACGGAGGCAGTGGCATGAACTTTTCTTCTTCTCAAAAAATGGTCAGGGATCTATTCACCTCTGCAGGTGTGGAAATAAACGGTTCACGGCCGTGGGATATTCAGGTGGGACGAAACCTTTTCTATAAACGCCTGGTGGCCGGCGGTTCCATGGCTTTGGGAGAAAGTTACATGGACGGATGGTGGGAATGCCCCCGGCTGGATCAGTTTTTTGATAAAATTCTAAGGGCCCGGCTGGATGAAAAAGCCGGAAAGTCCATCCGTGCTGCGTGGTGCCGGTTCAAGGCCATGCTGGCGGCATCTCCGGGGAAATTCAGGGCGTTCGAGATCGGCCGTCGGCATTATGATATCGGCAATGACCTGTTTTCCCTAATGCTGGACAAATCCATGAATTATTCCTGCGGGTACTGGGAAAAGCCGATACCTTGGAAACGGCCCAGGAAGCCAAAATGGCGTTGATCTGCCGCAAATTAAAGCTGTCTCCGGGGATGCGGGTGCTGGATATCGGTTGCGGATGGGGAGGCCTGGCCGCATATATGGCCCGGACATATCAGGTAAGCGTAATGGGTGTCACCGTATCTAAAGAACAGGTGAACCTGGCCAGAGAGCGGTGCCGTGGATTGCCTGTGGAGATCCGGCTCAAGGATTACCGGGACTTGAATGAATCCTTTGACCGTGTTGTGTCCGTGGGCATGTTCGAGCATGTGGGCAAAGCCTGCTACAAGACCTTTATGGGCGTGGTGAACCGGTGCCTGAAAGATCAGGGGCTTTTCCTGCTGCATACCATTGCCGGAAACCGGTCGGTCCGCAGCTGCGATCCCTGGGTTTCCAAATATATTTTCCCAATTCCATGGTGCCGTCTAGCCGACAGATCACCGAGGCGGCTGAAGATTTTTTTGTGCTGGAAGACTGGCACAATTTCGGCCCGGATTACGACCCCACGTTGATGGCCTGGCATGACAATTTTGTGACGAACTGGGAGAAAATCAGGTATGCCTATGATCACCGGTTCTACCGCATGTGGACCTATTACCTGCTGGCCTGTGCCGGAACGTTCAGGGCCCGGAGCAACCAGTTGTGGCAGATTGTGTTTTCAAAAGGTGGGGTTCTGCCAGCCTATGTGAGTGAGCGGTGAGCGACTCAGGGAGCTGGTGAGACCAGTCCTTTGGCAATGGCGTACCGGGTCAGATCGGCCACGCCCTGAATGCCCAGTTTGGATTTGAGATTCCGTCGGTGGACATCAATGGTTCTCACGCTTAAATGCAGAGTTTCCGCAATTTCCATGGAACTGTGACCTTCGGCAATCCCCACCAGAACCTGTTTTTCCCTCTTGGACAAAAGGCTCAACCGATCCGGTGAACCGGTCACCAGCAGATGGGTGATTTCCGGACTCACGTACATATGTCCGACCAAAACCGCTTTAATGGCAGTCATTAGCTCCTTGAAAGAACAGGATTTAAGCACATAGGCAGATGCACCGGCATTGAGCATGCCTTTGACATAAATTTTTTCCGCATGCATGGACAGGGCCAAAATGCGGATGCCCGGATTGGCGGCCAGAATTCTCCGGGTCGCTTCCATGCCGTTGAGATCCGGCATGCTGATATCCATGAGGATGAGATCCGGACAGATTTTTTCGGCCAGGGAAACAGCCTGGATACCGTTAACGGCCCGCCCGGTCACAGTGAATTCACCGGTGGCATCCAAGGCTTGAGCGATTCCGTGGTGAAAGACCCGGTGGTCATCCACGATGAGGATGGTTTTTTTCTTCATGGGTATGGGATTCCATTGGGTTGACCGGTGCGGTCAGGGTGATTTTCGTCCCTTTGCCGGGGGTGGAGACGACGGTCAGGGTCCCGCCGAAATTCTGAATCCGTTCAGACAGGCTGTACAGACCGAATCCGTGGTTCCGGGATGGTTTAAATGTCTGACAATCCATTCCCGCCCCTGAATCTTCCACCTGAAGGCAGATGTCCGATCCTGTGTTCCAGAGCTGAATGGTGGCGGTTTGCGTACCGGCGTGTTTCTGAATATTGGTCATCAGTTCATCCAAGGCCCGGTACAGGGTGATCTTCAGGGCATGAGACAAGGGAACGGGAGCGGAGATATGATTGACATAATGGTATGCTGTGCCTTCCCGGTCATTGGTTTCTTCGATCAGTGCACCAATGGCGATATCGATATCAAAATCATCCAGAATCGGGGGAGACAGTCTGTAAATCAGTGTTCGGATCTCCCGGATTGCCTGTTCCAGAATGATTTGAATGGTCCGGATCTGGTCCTGCCGGGGCGGTTCATCGGATTCGATCAGGTTTTTGGTTCGTGAAATCCCCATGGCCAGGGTCTGGACAACGCTGTCATGCAGGTCCGATGCAATCGTCTTTCGTTCGGTTTCATCTGAATAGACCAGGTGTTCGTTGAGTTCTTTCAGCCGGGCGGCCTGGCGGGACAGCACCTGGATATGTTCTTTTTCCCTCTGCTGGGACAATTGCAGCCGGTGGGTCATTTCATTGAAGGCCCGGGACAGCTCCCCGATTTCATCATTGCGGTTTTCCGGGGCTTTTTCCGAATAGCCTTCCCGGGATATCTGGCGTGTCAGAAGGGTCAATTGCCGAAGCGGGCGGATAAACCGCCTGACCCCCAGATAATTGCACCCCAGTGCCACCAGAAAAATGATCCCGGCATAAATCATGAAACTCTTCAAGATCCCTGAGAGGTTGTTTTCCATCACTTCGCGTGTCTGCCGGATCGAATGAAGCAGGCCGTTTTCACTGCTGACTAGCCCGATGTACCACCCAGTTTGCTGCAGACGGTGGGATGCCAGGACATAGGACTGGTCGTTAATGGTCAGAGTGTCTTGGTGACCCATCGATTCCAGAATGTGCTGAGCGGTCTCTGCCACAACCGGGAGACGGGAATCAGACAGGTTCAGGGGCAGGATGTCGCTGGAGTTCTTGAAATGACGGATATCCTTATCCAGTCCGAACAGGGACAGGTGCGTAAAAGGAAAAGAGATCAGACGACCGTGTGCATCCATGAGAAAGGCGAAATAATCACCGCGATGCTCTTCCGGATCTGAAAAACCGGGTGCCCGGCATCCAGATCCTGAATGAGATGGTTCAAGGGAATGTCCATGCCTACGATTCCTTTGAAGCGGCGGTCGTCATCCAGTATGGGGGCAACACCGGTTATTATCAGTCCGGCATCCATATCATTCTTGTAGAGCCGGGTCCATCGGAAAGTAAAATCAGGTTCAAGCTGCCGGGTAAAGGTGGTCATGGGTTCCCCATCCCGGAGGTCGAAAACAACGGAGTTCGGCAGGTTGAAACGCGCCTGGCGCATGTCTGGATTCAACGTGTGAAATTTTCCGATACCGGACCGTGTGGTGATGTGAACCGCCGCCGCCCATGGGATATTTTTCCGGATCATGGCCAGATAGGGGTCGATCTCCGTTAGAGCTTTCAGTTCCGAGGCAATGGCCGGTGAAATGGTCGTCTCTCCCCAGAATGCCGTAATCAGGGGTTCGGATTCAGGGGTATAGAATATATTGCTGTCAGGGTTGAGGGTCATGGGTGGAGGCGGGGAATGGGAAGGATTGCCCGCGTTCAGTTGTGAATAAATTTCACTGGCTTTAATCCCCAGGAAAGTCACGGATGTTTGTCCGTGCAGAAATATCTCATCATATTTCCGGGCTTTTTCCCGGGCCATTGAGGTCAGAAACTGACTGGCGATTTGTTTGATCTGCCGGGTATTGCCGTGTCCGCGAACCGGCCTAAATTTTTTAATGCATGATTAACCAGAAAAAAGAGCGGAATGGTAAAAATTAGAATGGACAGAACCGAAGTGCAAAACAGTTTCAGGGAAATGCGTGTTTTGATGGAAAGCGTTTTGTTCTGAAGTGCCATGGATCTTAATATTACAGGATTCTGTGAGGGTTGGCAAGTTATAGAGACAGGCGGCGAAAGAGAAATTCAAAGGTCAAAAGATCGTTTTTGAATCAGGCAGCCTCTGGTCTGGAAAACAGCCGAATATTCCGCGTGCAGATGATTTCAGGAGATCGGCGCCAGGGTGTCCGAAACACCCGGCTGCCGGCTCAGCGCGTCTCTGATGATGGTATCTATCGGTTCAACGTCCAGTCGTAATGCAGGTACTCAAGATGGATTTCCCCCCGGTCAGATGCCTCTTTCAAGGCCTGTTTTAATGGGGCATCCGCATATTGCCGGATAAACCCCTGGGGATTGCCTGAAAAATCGTCTTCAAACCATTTGAAAATCCGGCTGATAAACAAGGTGCTGCCTTTCAAAAAAGTATTTTTCGGATCGTTGATGAACTGCCGAGCCCGCTCATCCAGCCGCGTTTCCAGGGTGTCTCCTTCATAGGGCGTGCCGGAAAGCGGAGGGCAGCTTTTGGCCGCGCAGTTGATGGCAAAATGAACCCTGGGGTCCTTGAAACGGGGCCTGAGGATGTCATGTTCGATATGGTCCAGGCTCACCGTGAATCCGTTGAGGGGGATGAATTTTTTGCTCCAGGGATTGGAAAAGAAACTGCTGATCTCCTTGATTGAATTGATGCCCGGGTACCGGGTCAGAATCAGCTTGATGGTAAAAGCGTTATAGGCGTTGATGTAAAATGCGAACTGGTGTCTGCGGGACAGGGCCTGGGGGTCCGTGGTACTTAAAACGGCCAGGTACTGGTCCAGTCTGGCTTCATCCTGTTTGAAACCGTCATAGTCTACCCGGCCGTCAGTGACATGGGTTTTAAGCAGCACAGCCCAGATCCCGTTGTCCACAGGACCGGCATCAGCAACGGAAAAACGGTCGGCCAAAATCGCTGCGAGCGCAAAAAGGATGAACAAAACAAATTGTTTCATGCACCCAGTTAATCACAATTTTCAGGTGATTTCCAATGGATTTTGAGAAATTCCGGTTTAAACTTCGGGGTCAAATCAGGCCGATGCCCGCGGCCAGATCCAGACCGCCGTGGAAGAACGGAAACGGCTGAAGATCAAGGGTGTTCAGATGGCGGAACTGTCTGCCTGGAAAATGAGCCCCACCCGCCAGCCGTGAAAGTCCGCTGCCAGTTTTCGGGTGATTTCCCGGTAAAAAGCTGCTGTGTCCCTAAGGTGTTCCAGGCGCCTGCCATAAGGCGGGTTCAACACGATCACGCCCTTTTGAGTCGTTAACCGTTCCGGCATCAGGTCGAAAAAATCCAGCTGAGCGGTTTGCACCGGCGCCAGAAATTCATGGGTGGACAGATTGGTGGAAAGGATGGTCATGGCTTCCGGGTCCTTATCAAAGGCGAAGACGGCATGGACATTTGAAAACTGCTGTGCCAAGCGTGTCCGGGCATGGGCAAATGCCGCCGGGCTGATCCCGGGCCAGGTTTCAAAAGCAAATCTGCGGTAAAATCCGGGTGGAATGCGGGCCTGGATCATGGCCCCTTCAATGGCAAACGTGCCTGACCCGCTCATGGGATCCATGAGCACGTCCTGTCCGGTGAATCCGGCGGCATTCAGGATGGCAAAGGCCAGGTTTTCCCGCAATGGCGCGGCGGCCACCCGGGTTTTAATGCCCCGTTTGAACAGGGGCGGGCCAGACATGTCCAGAGAGATGTCGAAGCGGTCATTTTCGGTTCGGATCATGAGGGTCTGGGATGGATTGAACGCATCACAGAAAGTGGTTTGACCCGGTCCGGCCCCAAGGCCGCCCGGACAATGGGGCGGCATCTCTCGGCAATGGCATCGGAATGGTAGAGCCGGGATTTTCGGGCGCTCACTTGAATGGCCGGATCTGTGCCGGCCGGAAGAAACAGGTTCCAGTTAATGTCACACAGTTTTTTTTCCAGATGTGTAAAACGCCTGGCTCTGAATCGGGCCAGGCGCATGAGGATGCGGGAGGGAGAGCGAAGCCGGAGATTAGCCAGACAGACGTCCATGATTCTGGCTTGAAAAGACACCCGCCGGGTATGGTCCGGATATCGTGAATCCGGGCATCCAGATGGGTCAGTTCCCGGGCACACACCTGCCTGAGTCCGGGCGGGCACACAGCGAAAAATTCATGGGTTCTGGCGGTCACCCGCCGTTTGACCCGCCTGGCAAAGGCCGGATCCGTCATCTATGGATCACTGGGTTGAATCGCATGACGTCAGGATCTGTTCAATCCGTTCCTGGATGAAATCAACGGCCTGTGAAACGGTTTCTTCGGAGATGGAGGGAACGCCGGATCCCAGCTGTTTCACCTGTTCCTCATCCATGTCCGCGATTTTTGATACGGCAAAGGTGTCCACGGATTCTCCCCGTGGCCGCAGCCCACATCCCCCGGCCACGCCCACGAATTCATCTTTGTAATAAATGGGAACCACCAGTTTGGTTAGGCCGGCATCGCATTCTTCCACCGCTGGTTTGCGAGATTGTTTCACCATGGCTGTCATGTTCATGTGGGCGGCTGAACAGATG
>LQAH01000104.1_pt1 | contig 27564 bp, 37 predicted proteins | sample 1535791 | NCBI WGS metagenome assembly LQAH01 (sample SAMN04331585, study PRJNA305678) | bioreactor metagenome | isolation source: bioreactor_4 inoculated with Wadden Sea sediment 2nd replicate of a... | place: Germany:Bremen
AGGCCGGCCAGGGAACCTGCCAGTACCAGGCGGATCAGCACCGGGCTGGGTTCATCCAGGGACCCCATGATCCAGAAAACAATATTGCTTAAATCATCCTGTTCCGACACGGCCATGAGCAGCATGACCAGGGACGAGGATACAAAACTGATCATCACGCCGATGAGCAGCATGGTGTTGGGATGCAGCCGGCCCGTGCGAAGCCCCAGTCCATACACCAGGACAATGACGATACCGGCGCCGGCAAAACCGGCCAAAGGATAGGCGGTGACGTCGAGCAGGGCCGGAAGGCCCGTAAGGATGGCGATACAGACCCCTAAAGACGCACCGCCGGAAATCCCCAGGGTATAGGGTTCCACCAGCGGGTTCCTGAAAAGTCCCTGGAGCAGGGTGCCGGCCACACTCAGGGCCCCGCCCACGGCAATGGCCAGAATCACCCGGGGCAGGCGGATGCCCAGAACAATGCCCGCGGTCACACTGTGCCGGTCATGAAACACGGCCTCCAGGATCTGGGCGGTGGACAGTTGAGTGGACCCCAGGCCCAGAGCCACGAGTGCACAGCCTGCCAACAGGATGGTCAGACCGGCAATGATCAGAACCCAGCGGTTTGTCACAGAGTCATTCATGAACCGCCTCCACCGGTATGCGGACGGGCATCGGAAGGGATTTGGCCGGACATCAGGGTTTGAGCGGCGTTTGGATGGATGTGCATGAAAAACAGCATCAGGGTATCGGCAAAGGTCAGGGGTGTGGGCTGAATACACTGTCCTGGGCCAGGACATGGACCTCGCTGTGTTTCACTGCATTCAGTGCGGGAAATGTCATCCAGGAAGCCTTTTCGGCATTGCCGGCTTTGGTGGACGTACCCATGGTGGCCACAAAGATAATATCCGGGTTTCCCTGAGCACATACTCCCGGCTGAAGATGCCGGATCCGGTGTGGCCGGCAATGTTGCGGCCCCCGGCCAGCTCGATGTAACTGCTGATGAATGTGCCTTGTTCCGCCGTCTTCAACGGTTTGATGCCGATCTGGATAAACACGGTCCTTTTTTTAAGGGTTTCGGCGGTTTCCCGGATCTGGTCCACTTTGGCGGCGGCGGTTCTGATAATCTCCTGTGCGGCCTGTTTTCTTCCCATCCGGATTCCCAGATCCAGAAACATCCCGCAAAGGGTATCAAAACTGGTGGGATTGTCAAACCGGATCACCTGAATACCCTGACCCTTGAGGGCCTCTATCTGTTTGATTCTCGTCAGGGTGCTGGCAAACACGGCATCCGGCTGAAGGTGGACGATTTCTTCCACATTGATCTGGATTACCGTGCCGATGACCGGTTTGTTTTCTTTGCCGGAAGGGATGTTGCAGTAACTGGTCACCCCGGCCAGGTGGTCATCCGCCCCCAGCTGATAGATCATGTCCGTGATCAAAGGTCCCAGGGACACCACCCGCTTGAGAGGGGCTTTCCGCTGCACAGACGGTTCGGGCCGGGGAACAGGCCGGCAGATCGACCATCAGGCCGGTCAGCACCAAAACCATGGTCATAAGGATGTTTTTCATGGGCTTTCTCCGACATCGGTCTGCCTGGCAGCAGCACCGTTGAACAGGGCGTTCAACGCCATGGTCATGACCGGGGACATATCTGGATCGGAGACAAAGTCATGCCATTGCGCGAGCGGTTTTCCGCAATCATGGAGGCAAGGTCATGGCACAGCATGTCAAACACTGCCGGATCCCTGATCAGTCCTTTGTCATACTCATCGCTCACCGCGAAAGCTGTGGCCATAAAACCCTGATACAGCGGGTCCAGCAAAAGCGTTTCCACCTGTTCGATCAAGCGGTTTTCCAGGTTCCGGCACTGGCAGGGAAGGTCTTCTAAGAGCAGGTCGTGCAGAACAATGCCTCTTTTTTCCAGGCGTTTGAAAATATTGAGGTCCGGTGTGAAGCCGTTCTGTTTCCTGACAGCGTCGGTGACCGCCCTGTGTACGGCATTGCCGATCAGTTCTCCCAGTTTGGTATGCCCTCCGGCATTGGTCAGGACAGCGGTGCCGGTCCCTTCCGCCACAATGATATTATCCGTGCCCGTGCCCGTGGCCCGGTACCGGCCCCGTGCATAGCTGGAACGGATGTCCAGATCCAGCAGAGCCGCGGTCTTTCCTTCCGTGGCCGTGATCAGGGCCCTTGTCATGGCCCGGGGGGACAGGCGGTGACTGGCCATCACAATCAGGTTGATGGTGCCGGGCTCATAAAATCCGCCGGTATCCCTGGCGGCGTGCATCGCATTTGAGTCCACCCCGGCCGTGGCAAAACGGTCACGGCCAGGTCTTTGAACTGCTCTTTGACCACACTCAGGTGATCCATGTCCGCCCCCGTGAACAGGAGTGCCGTGGTCTCGTCCGCCAGGCCCAGTACATCCAGCACCTGTTTTTTCAAGGTATCCAGGCCCTGGTCATGGGCCAGCATCCAGGTTTCAGGGGGTATATAATGATTGCCCACTACCGTGACTCCCTGTTTGAAGCCTTCCAGAGTGGACAGCATGGCCATGGGTTTTTCCAGCGTGATCACCAGGGATTTGTTGATAAAATCATGAATCACGCTTTGTTTGACTGCCGCTGCCGTTACAAAGGACACCTCCGTTTTAACCGCCGAGGTTTGCGTGACCTGGTTTTTCTGGAGCTGGACACCGTCGTCTGTCAGGGAACTGCCATGGATGGCGGCGAACAGCCGGCTGACAAACCATCCCATGTCAGTGGAGGCCCGGCAGGTGAGATCACAGGGAAAATAGAAGATTTGCTGGTTTTCACCGCATCCACATCCTTCCAACCGGGAAGAGAAAAGAACCGGTCCGCCGTCTCCCGGTCAGGGCCGCATCCATAAATCACCTGGGGGTTGAAATCGGTCCACTGGTTCAATGAGACCGGCACCGCCGCCCCGTTGCCGAAATCCGGGGGAATGGCGCCGGCCAGGGATATCAGGCGATTCTGGAAGGAATCACTGCCCGGTGTCATGATTCTCTCCCGCCCCATGAGCCGGATCACCCGTTTCCTGGACAGGCCGGCCTTTTTGATCTTGGCCGCCACCCGGTCCAGGTTTGCCTGGATACCTGACACCAGATCCTGAGCCTTTTCATGTCTGCCTACCAGTTTCCCGAGCAGAACAAAGGTGTTCAGGCTGTCTGAAACACTCTGGGTGTTGACATGCACCACAGGGACCTTTTCAGGCAGAAACGGTTGTAACCGGGGCAACTGAAACGGATCGTAAAGGATCAGGTCCGGTTTCAGGGCAGTGATGGCAAATGGAGACGGAAACGAATATCCGCCCACAAGGGCTTTTTCTGCTGCATACCAGGGCCGGGTCGTATGGTATGTGATGCCTTTGACCAGATCCTCAGCCCCGAGGGCAAACAGCATCTGAGTGACCGACGGCACCAGGCTGACGATGCAAGACGGTGTTTCGGTCAGGACAATTTCTCTGCCGGTCCCGTCTGTAAACCGGATCTCACTGCAGAATCCAGGGGTGGCCAAAACCAGCAGAACTCCGGCGACACATCCTGTCAAAAAAAGGGTTTGAAACATCCGGGATCTCATAACAGCCGCCATTTCAGTCCGATATACCCTGAAAGGCCCGGGGTGGCATAGCTGAACGCCTCTTCATAGTATTCGTCAAACAGGTTGTCCATCCGGGCAAATATTTGAACCCGGTCACTGATATCACAGGACCCGGACAGGTTCACCACGGTATAGTCCTCCAGGGTTCCCACCGGGTTGCCGTCCTTGTCCAGGGCATAAGGGGAGGCGGCCCGTTCGTCCACCCATCGGGCATCCATGCCCACTTGCCATTTTTCCAGGAACCGGTAGGAGGCGGTCAGTCCCACCTGGTTTTCGGGACGTCGGACCAGGCGGTTGCCTTCCGGGTCTCGGGTGTGGGTATAGGTGTAGTTGATATTGAAAAACAGGTCTCTGATCGGTGTCCAGGCAGCCGATAATTCCACGCCCCGGGTTTCAGTGTCTCCTTCGAGCTGGTTGTATTTCGAGATGAGCCAGTCATAACCGATGCGGTTTTCAAAATCCATTTCCCAGTAGGTCATGCCCAAAGTCAGCCGGTGATCCTCAAATTTCTGTTCCACTCCCAGGTCCCAGCCCCGGCTTTTTTCCGGTTCAAGATCCGGGTTTCCATATTCGGAAAAAAGCTCATACAGGGACGGGGATCTGAAACCGGTGCCAAAGCTGGCTTTAAGGCGGGTGCCGGTGGACGGGATGTCATAGGCGGGTGCGATTCTGAACGTGGTTTTTCTACCGAATGACTGATGGTCATCCAGCCGGGCTCCGGCAATCAGGACCAGGTTTTCCCCGTAAAAAAACTGATCCTGAACCCAGGAGCTCAGGGTGTGGGTGTCGATATCAGGCACCCCGCTGCTCAGGCTTTCCATGGCTTCGTTAAAATATCCGGCACCCAGAGACAGCACATGGGTGTCAAAATTCATGTTTCCCTGCCAGGAAAATTCGTCTGACCTGCCTTTATAGTCATACCAGGGCAAATTGTCATTGTCATAGGCCTGCCGGTCGTTTCTTGAAAATTTATAGGACAGAATGGATTCGAACCAGCCGCTGGCAAACCAGTTATGGACGCCGATCTGTCCTGCGAGCTGTTCGGATTCAGACCGTTTGGCTGTGGGGCCGTCCGGGTTGGGGACCAGGGTGTTGACCCAGGTGCCGGTGGTCGGGTCTGGTACCCAGGAGGAGCTGATATTGTCTCCGGAATATCCGCCCTCATAATCATCGAGTTCCACCTCGGAATCCACGTATCTCAGGGTGGATGAAACCGTGAAATCGTCATTGAAATCGAAGCCGAAGCTGCCCGAAAGCGTGAGATTGTCATATCCGTCTTTTTCATCGGTGTTGCCGCCCTGGGGAATGTGGGAATTGTCCTTGTCGGCAATGGAAAATCCCTCCCGGGTCAGATAGGACCCGGACACCGCATAGGTCAGCCTGTCCAGGGCCCCGGAGGCATGGCCCCCGGTTTTCCAGGTGCCGAAAGATCCGCCCTGGACTGAGGCATGGATCTCGGGATCCCGGGTGCCTTTTTTGTAATGATGTTGATGACCCCGGAAGTGGCATTGCTGCCGTACATCACACTCATGGCTCCTCTGACCACCTCGATACGTTCCACTTGATCCAGGTTGATATCTGAGAGATCTGCAGACCGGTTGGCATTGGAGGGGTCATTGAGAATAATGCCGTCCAGCATCACCAGTGTGTTTTTTGAGTCCGCTCCCCGGATAAACACCGATGAGGTGGTGCCCATGCCCCCGCTGGAGGTGACAAAGACCCCGGGCACGGTTTTGAGAAGATCCAGCACGGTATGGGGGTTTCTCTGTTCAATTTCTTCGGTTGTGATCACCGTGACGCTGTTGCCGCCGATATCCGATGTCGTGGTTTCAGTCTGGGTGACTGAGACCACCACCTGATCCATGGTGGGTACGGCCGTTTATTGATCTCATCGGCAGAGGCTCCGTTGATCGCCGCCATCCAGAAAACGGTGATCAGCGTCCAGTACATGCTTTGTTTTTTCATTTTTTTCTCCTGTGTACACGAATTGCCGGTCCGGAGATCAAAAAACCCCGGACCGAGTGAATCGATCCAGGGTTTCCCTTTTTAACACAAGATCTTGAACGGAATTTTTTCTTGTCCACGGAAAAAACCCACACTCCCCAGGCAGGTCTTCTGACTCACGGATCATCCTACTGGCCGCGTCTTCCCATACCCTACAGTACAGTGACATCATTGCAGCGGTGGTCCCCGTTTACAGCGGCGGGCCCGTCCCTGAATTTCACAGGGTTCCCTTTTCAGCTCAAAATGAGCACCTTGAAGATATCCGTTACTATGGGGTCTTGATTTTTTTGTCAAGTGATTTTTGTCTGGTGCCGCCGCCAGGTGCTAACCTGCTTGCGATTCAAAGATTCTTCATTTATAACGTGTCATGGAGGATGCCATATGTCAAACACTGACCCGAACAAAACGAGGGATCATGCACCCACAAGGATATATCGGCCGCAAGATGCAGCTGCCCACACTCAAGGAAACACCCGCCATTGTGATTGCCGCTTTCGGTTCCACCACCAGTGCCAGAGCGGCTCTGGACATTTTGAGGCTCGGCTGACGGATACGTTCCCGGACCATGACATTTTCTGGGCGTATACCTCGGAAATCATCAGAAAGAAAACTGGACTGCCCAGTCTGCAGCAAACCCTGGCCCGGGTGGAGGCACAGGGATTTCGAAGGGCGGTGGTGCAGCCGCTGCATGTGTTTCCCGGTACCGAATACCGGCAGATGGAAGAAACCTGTGTGTATTTTCCCGGTCTGCGGGTGTTCATGGGGGAAACTTTGTTTCACAGGTGGCCTTTTGTCAGGCAGGTGCTGGCGGTACTGGAACCGCATTTTCTGCCGCCGGAACAGGGGGTGAACCTGCTGGCCCTGCATGGCACCCCCCTGGCAGCGGATCCCGTCAATATTGTGTACATGGGACTGGAAAAGCTGGTGAGAGACCGGTACCCCAATGTCCAGGCAGCCGCCATTGAAGGAATCCCGGATCATGAGGCCGTGTTTGCCCGCATGAAAAAACAGGGTCTGGCAAATCGATTCCCCAAAGCCCGGATCATCCCCATGATGTATTTTGCCGGTATGCATGCCAGAGACGACTTGATGGGCTCTGAAGAGAGCTGGCGCACAGTTTTGGAAGCCATGGGGTTTTGGGTGGACTGCCCGATGGTCCAGCACGGGCAAAAACCGTTGTTCAAAGGCCTGGCCCATTATCCGGAAGTGATCGGATTTTTGCTGGAACGGCTGAAAAGAGCCCTGGCACTGGCTGCCTGTTATTAACCGTTGTCCTGCTATTAACCCGTTATGACAGAACCTGGGAATGAGCGGGACAGTCCTCCAATGCCGTCAGGTGCCCTGATTTGCTGTTGACAATATAGTAAAATCTGCTTTAGGCTAACGACGTATCAAATATATAAGGTTTATGTTTTTCAGGTTCCACATGTGTGGATGAAAAGGGAACCCGGTGCAAATCCGGGACGGCCCGTCGCTGTAATCGGGGACTTGAGCTGCATACCCGCCACTGGCCGGATGAACCCGGTTGGGAAGGCGCAGCGTCAAAGGAAGATCCGAAAGTCAGAAGACCTGCCTGGAAAAAGGATGGGACCGCATTGGCGGTATCCCGTCTGTGCCGGACTCGAAAACGACAAAAAGGGCCGGCAAATGAAAAATCCTCGCGGACAAGGGGTTTTTCACCATCTGTGGACAAATCAGGGCATCCCCGGATCGATCGTCAACCGGTCCGGGGATGGTTGTTTTTTCCCCGGGCAAAATACATCGTTTGTTTTGAGGAGAAAAAATGAAACCAGTGATGAATCGCTTTATGTTTGTTGTTCTGGCAGCTGGACTGCTGCTCATTTCAGCCAGTGCGGGATTTGCCGGGCATCATGGTGCATCAAAAGAAAAAAAGACCGGTATCCTGCTGGTGGCGTTCGGTTCCAGTGACCCCAGCGCCCGGGTTTCTTTTGAAACCATTGATGCCAGGGTCAGGGAAGCCTGGCCGGACATTCCGGTATTCTGGGCCTACACCTCCCGGATAATCCGGCATAAACTGGCCAAACAGGGGAATCACCTGGATTCGCCGGCCATGGCCCTGGCCCGGATGGCAGATGAGCAGTTTTCCCATGTGGCGGTGCAGAGCCTGCACACCGTTGCAGGCGCAGAATATCACGATTTAAGACGGGTAGTGGGGGCGTATAAATCCATAGGGGACTTTGACAAACTTATTCTGGGACATCCTCTCCTGGCCGACCAGGCATCGATGGAAAAAGCCGTGGAGGCTCTGTTTGAAATGATCCCAGCCCAAAGAAAAAACAAGAGGCCGTGGTTTTCATGGGCCACGGCACCCATCATCCGGCCAATGCGTTTTATCCGGCCCTGATGTTTCAGGCCCAGCAACGGGATCCGCTGGTGTTCATTGGAGCGGTGGAAGGATATCCGGAAATTGATGTCATTGAGTCCTGGCTGAAGGACAATCAGGTCAAAACCGCCTGGCTGCTGCCGTTCATGTCTGTGGCCGGAGACCATGCCAAAAACGACATGGCCGGAGATGAGGACGATTCCTGGAAATCCGTTCTTTCAAGTGCCGGAATTGAGTGCCACGCTGTGCTGAAAGGTACGGCCGAGGTGGATGCGTTTGTGGACATCTGGTTGTCCCACTTGGAAGCGGTGTTACATCATTTTCATTGAAACACCCTGCTTCCATTGAAAGGCGGTTTGTCTGTGAGCGTCATCCCGGTTCAAACGTGATGATGCCAAAATTTTGTCCGTGGCAGAGCCGGGGGTGCCGTAGTACATTATGACGTATTCAACACATCGGTCATCCGGCACCGGTCCACCAGGGCCTGGCCCGCCCAGGACACCAGGATTTCCGGATGCTTTCGGTTGAGCTGGACAAAATCGAAATTATCGGGTTGTTTCATTGTTCATTTCAATGGTGCGATTGAATTTGACAGATATCGTGCCTGCCGGATGGATATGGCACAATACCAAATATTGTCAGGAAAAGACGTTCAGGGGTTGACAGCAGTAAATGAACATGTAATCGTTGAATGTCGATTAACGATTAATGGATTTTTCATAATGGAAATGAAACAGGCTGCAAAAATTTTCAAGGCCCTGGGCCATCCTACCCGGATCAAAATCGTCCAGCACCTGATTGCGATCGATACCTGTATCTGTGGGGAGATCGTGGGTATTTTCCCTCATTCCCAGTCCACCATCAGCCAGCATTTGAAGATACTCAAGGAATCGGGCATTGTCTGCGGAGAGGTGGACGGGCCCAAACCTTTTATTGCGTGGATAAGTCCATACTGGACCAATTCAAGCATCTTGTGAGCATCTTATAAGACAATATGCGGATGCATGGGATGCCAACCATATCAACAGGCAAATAGTGAAAGAGATGGAAACACCCAAATGGGCCACAATAATGAAATTCCGGGCAGGGTCCCTTTTCAGGACAGAGGCCACACGCTGTCAACCAGCCGAGTTCAGATCATGCCGGCCATGCCTATCTCGGGCTTGTCAGGTGCATTAAAAATTTCCCGCCCGCTGGCCGTCTATGAAAAGGCCGGATATGACCTGTGCCGCCATGTGGACCGTTTCATCGACACCCATGCCGGGCCGGTTCCGGTCATCCGGCGGGATCTGGATAAATGGGACCGGTTGTCCACCATTTCGGTCCGGTGTGGTATCCGACGTCACCGGTACACGGTGAGCCCCGGGCTCTACGCCATCGGATCTCCGGATGACTCTTCCGAGGTGCTGGTGACCGCCAATTTCAAGCTGACCTTTGATCATCTGAGGTCCGGCATCGGCGGGGTCAGCGCCTGGATCCTGGTGCTGGACACCAACGGGGTGAATGTCTGGTGCGCGGCAGGAAAAAAACCTTTTCCACCCGAGAACTGGTCCACCGAATCCAGGCAGTGTCTCTTCAAAAGGTGGTGACCCATAATCGGGTGATCGTGCCCCAGCTGGGAGCTACCGGGGTGTCAGCCCGGCATGTGAAGAAGCAGTCCGATTTTCGGGTGGTGTACGGCCCGGTAAGGGCCGAGGATATCCCGGCGTTTCTGAACAGTGGCAGAAAGGCGGACAGGCTCATGCGCCAGATCACGTTTTCCCTGTTTGAGCGGTTTGTACTGACACCGGTGGAATTTCGCATGGCGTTAAAACACGCCGGCATCGCAGCCATTGTATTGTTAATCTTTTCCGGTATCGGTCCGGGGGCGTTTTCCGTTCACAGGGCTTGGGAAAGGGGCCTGGTATCCCTGATCGCCCTGGCCACCGGCCTGGTTTCCGGTGCGATTCTGACCCCGGTGCTGCTGCCGTTTATTCCGTCACGAAAGTTTGCTTTCAAAGGCATTCTCATGGGAAGTTTGTGCGCCCTGTTGCTGGTTCCGGTTATTTTTCCAGGGGTCGGCAGCATAACCGGAACCGCTGCTCTGTGTCTTTTCAGCGTGATGGTCAGTTCCCACCTGGCCATGAATTTCACTGGGGCCACCCCGTTCACCTCCCCTTCCGGGGTGGAAAAAGAGATGAAGCAGTTTCTTCCCGTGCAGCTGGCCGGGGTGCTGGCGGCGGCGGCGGTTTGGATTTACAGCGCATTCTGACCCGTCAGAATTTTCCGGAGACAAGGAGAAGAGAATGAAGGATTTCAGATATCTGGAGGATGTGGCCACCCTGGCGCTGGATGAACAGAAATGCATCGGCTGCGGGCTATGTATCGAGGTCTGCCCCCATGCCGTGTTCGAGATGCAGGAAAAAAAATCCCGGATCGTTGATTTCAACGCCTGCATGGAATGCGGGGCCTGTGTCAACAACTGTCCGGCAGATGCCATATCCGTCAGCCCCGGGGTGGGGTGAGCCACCTATATTATCCAGGTCTGGATAAAGGGAAAGGAAAACGCCTCCTGCGGGGATGGCTGCTGCTGATCCGGAAGAAATTTGACAATGCTATAAATCCACTCACCGGGCACAATTCCCAATACCATGACAGCTGACAGTCTCATCTACCGGCAGGCATTCTGCAAAGAGACACTGACCGGCCTGCGGGCCGGATGCCCGGTATCGACGGACATCGAATGGGTGAACACCGACCGGCACGTTCTCATGGATAAACGAGGTGAAGGGGTCCGGATCATCATATAGAACAGCCTGCAAATATCAGGGCGGTAACCGGAATACCGTCGTATTGATGATGCAGAGCCTCTGCTGACGGTCTTTTCCGGGCCCGGTGCTATTTTTTTTCCAGAACGGCTGCGCCTGACGGGAAAACAACTTGACAATATCAAGGGAGTATGGATATATACAGGTTATAGTTAGTTTTGACTAATAAATTTCTTTCAAGTAAAGATTATTATTTAATAATAATTTAATTCTTATTTGTTGAAGCCGGCGAAAGTGGAACCTGCAGCCGGGTTAAGGAAAAAGGATGACTGCAAAAGTTTTTGGCATACGGACAATGGTTGCCCTGGGCGCTGTGCTTTGCCTGGGCCTGGGGAAATGGCAGGAAATCGGGCCGGCCGTTTGGGTTGGCATGGCTTTTTATTTTGTCTGTTACATCATGTATCTCAAGGCTCTGGTCAATGCCCTTTTTAAAATGAAAAAGTCACTGCCGACCTGCTGGTGCTCACAGTGATGACGGTCTCCTTTCTGGCCGGTCAGGCCTTGAGCGGAGCCCTGGTGGCCTGGTTCATCAGCATGGGCCTTGCTGTGTCCTTCTATATCATTGAACGGACCGGGCAAAGGATTAACGCCATGACCCGGGAGACTCGGAAAACCGTAAAGGTGGTTACCAGGGCCGGACACCGGGAGGTGCCCGTTGAAGAGGTGTCGCCCGGAGACCTGGTCCGGGTACCTTGCGGGGAGATGATCCCGGTGGACGGTGAGATTGCCGAAGGCAGTGCCTCAGTGGATGAGTCCGTGGTCACGGGGGAACCCTTTGCCGTGCATAAAGCCAGCGGTGACAGGGTGCTGGCCGGGGCCGTTGCCGTGTCAGCGCCTTTGACGGTGAAAGCTGATAAGCAAGGGGATAAGGGGTTTGTTTATGTCCTGGCCAGGGAAATGGAAAAATCCCTGAAAATTAAGCCTGAGATCCACCGAAAGGCCGATATTATTGTTCAGTTTTTTATCTCCGGTGTCGTGGTGTATGCGTTGGGCGTGTTCGGCGTTACGGTATGGATCACCGGTGATGCCACCGCCGGCCTGATGCGCATGGCGGCGGTGACGGCCATTGCCTGCCCCTGTGCCTGGGCGCTTTCGGTGCCCACGGCTTTTGCCGCCGCCATCGGGGACTGAGCCGTTGTGGGATTCTGGTCCGGGGCGGGCAACCCCTGGAACTGGCTGGCCGGGTCAAACAGGTGGTCCTGGATAAAACCGGCACTCTGACCCTTTCCCGGCCCCTGGTGGCTGGAATTTATTCCCCGGGCATGGATGAAAACGAAATGTTACGTGTGGCTGCCGCCGTTGAAAGCGGATTTAACCACCCTGTGGCCCGGGCAGTGGAGACGGCGGCACGGGAAAGGGGCCTGAAGCTCCCCCAGGCCCTGCGGTCGGAAGATATTCCTGGCCAGGGTGTCAAAGCCGAGGTCCTGGGCCATGAAGTGGTCATCGGTTCTTCGGAATTGTTTCAGGATTTGAGTATTCCAGTGGCCTGGGAATTTTTCATTGAAGGAAAGGGGGTCTGGGTGGCCTTGGATCATGAGACCGCCGGCGTGATTGAGATTCAGGATCGGCTTCGGGAGGATACCCTGGGCCTGGGAGGGCGGTTGCGCACTATAGGGGTGGAACAAGTGACCCTTGCCACTGGAGACAGTGATGAGGCCGAAGCCCGGCGGGTGGCCAAAGAGGTCGGTGCCGACGATTGGCAGTGGGGCTGAAACCTCATGAAAAACAGGCTTTGGTCCGGCAGGTCAAAACACGGGGCATCACACTCATGGCCGGAGACGGAGTCAATGATTCAATTTCCCTGGCCGAGGCCGATGTGGGGTGTCCATGGGCCACACCAAGGCAGACCTGGCCATTCAGTCGTCGGATATTATTGTCTTACGGGAAGATGTCTCGGCCCTGGCAACGGTCATTAAGATGGGAAAATGCCTGTCCCGGACCATCAATCAGAACTACGCCTGGGCCATCGCGTTCAATACTTTGGGCATTGCCCTGGCCACAGCCGGAGTTCTTTCCCCCTGGCTGGCCGCCCTGTTCCATCACGGCAGCTCGGTTTTTGTGGTGGCCAATTCGGCCAGACTGGTCAAATAGGAGAAAACTGCCCTGATTTCTATACCCCATCCGGCTGGTCTGACCGATGAAATCGTCGCCTTTTTCGGCAGGTCAGGGGAGGTACTGAGCCTGGTATTGATTTCCAGATGCGGAGGCCACATGGAATGACTGTCGAAGAACTGACAGTGCTTGAAAATCCATTTTCCGCGTCTGGCTTTGGGCCTGCCGGGATGGTTGCGGTATTCCAATAAACTATCTTGACAATATCTCAGGAATTGGACAGAAAAACCCATTTGTTTTATTCGCCTGGTGGCGGTTACCGGCATTTACGGTATGGTCGCTGCCCTGCTGACGGACCCTGAATTATAATCAAGGCGCAGGCGGTCATCCGCCTGCAAAATGGAGAAGAGAAACCCATGCTGGAAAACATCATTATCGGCCTCATCGTTGCCGGTGCCGTCTACTACCTCTACCGCAGGTTCAAGTCAACGACGTCTGCTGACGGTGGCTCCTGCGGCTCCTGCGGCTGCGACAGCTGCGGTACCGGTCAGATCAAGAGCGAATCAAACGGATCAGACACATCGACAAAGGAGAAAAATGAAACGAAACACAGAACAGGCTCAAGGAAATTGGCTGGGGCCATCGTCCCGGCAGTGGTTTGCCTTCTCCTGCTGGCGCCGCTTTCAGACGTTTCGGCTCATTCCCTGTATATCCAGTCCACGCAGTATGCGGCAGACAAAGGCAAGTCCATGCCCCTGTTTTTCTGCTACGGCCATTATGTGCCGGTGGCGGACGGGGTCCGGGGAAAGAAGTTGAAACAAGTGCGGATCACTTCCCCGGACGGCACAGTGTCCGAAGCACCCATCCGGGATGAGACCTCGCTTCATTCATACATGGTCAGCTATGACACCCCCGGCACCTGGATACTGACCGCAGAAACCACCCCCGGATACTTTACCATGTACATCGATAAAAAAGGCCGGGACCGCCATGCCATCCGACCCATGGAACATGTTCGGGAGCAGGCGGCTGAAATTCATAAAAGCTATTATTCCCGGCAATTCGCCAAAACCTATGTGCGTTGTGAATTCCCTTCCGTTGTCTTCCCGGCCCGGACTGGCCTTTTTCTGGAACTGGCGCCGGTAGAGGATATTTTTCATCTCAGGGCTGGAGATACCTTGGATCTGGATATCTATATGGATGGAAAGCCCTATGCCGGTGAAGGGGTCTGGGATGCCACCTATATGGGGTTCTCCACCGAGTCAGAGGACCATTTTCATCCCAGGACACCGGTGACAGGGTCCCGGTTGTCCATTCCCGTTCCCCATCCGGGACGGTGGTTTGTACGGTATGCAGTCACCGGACCCGCACCGGAAAAGGATCGAGAAAAATACCTGCACATGAAGCTGACCGCCACCCTGACCTTTCAGATCGACAATGAACGAAAGACCCCGGAGACAGATTCACACTGAGTTGCCCCGGGGAGACCGGGAAAACGGCCCTCATCCGGAACATTCATGCACATGCATTTGTGATTGATTTGCATTCACCTGTGATACCTATGAAAGCGTTCAGGAGTTAGCGCCGTACTTTGCATATAAAAAGTACCGCGTAAAATCAAAATGGATTTGATTTTACCTGCCGGAACGGGTTTGATATGGCCCTGAACGACAAGCTGACAAGAGAGATGATATTCGCTGTATGGCCAAAGTCAGAAAGAAAAAAACAAGCAGAAACAGCGCCTCAGAAATGAAAAACAAAGAAACTTGCAATCCCTGAACCCGGATGCGATCCGCGATCAGGCAACGGCTTTTTGGCGGCATCCCGTTACCGGGACGTGATACTGGCCTTTCGCGAAGTGCTGAAAAAAGGGGGCGCAAGAACCGTATCCTGCCGGACCTTTTCCGGGCCCACCGGCTCAGACACGATCAGCTTTTTGCCAAAACAATGCCCAAGGAGGCCGAAGCCGTGACAAATCCGGGCGGACATGTGTTTGAAGCCCTGCCCCGGATCACACCGGAACTGCTGGAACAGGCCCTGGATTTCCTGTCGGTCCGCACCGTCATGGTCGCATTGAAGGAGAAGGGGGCATTTGCGGTGTTGACCCCGGAGACGGAAAGGCTCCTCGGCTTATTGATGGTGACCGAAGATGCCTGGATCTGGCCGAGCACCGCAAAGTCCTGACAAACCTGTATGAAACCATGGCCGCCCAATTTGATAATGACCCCGCTGCCTGAATGACTGAATGAAAATGATTCTGCCGGGGCCAGGGGAGGCCTCGGCAGAGAGGGAATTCCCGGGATGGCAGAACACCCGGGAATTCTGAAGGGAAGGATGCTGCAGGATGTTTAGAATTCGATGGCCAGCTGCACAGTGACCGTATCGGTTTCCATGGCATCATCATCGAATTCCCCTCTCAGGTATTCCAGGGCCAGGTTGGTATTGTCAAAAATACCCCAGTTGGCCACGGCCCCGTACTGGGTTTCAGGCAGGAAATCCGCCCCACCGTCATCGGAACCGCCGTAACCGATGGCCAGTTCCAGATTTTCCAGGACCGAAACCCCCAGTTCGAGGTTCCAGGTAGCCGGTTTCCGGTCCTGGGTGTCGGTTACGTCATAGATCTCTCCGGCTTTGAAGTGATCCATGGCGGCGGCATATTCAGCAATGAAGGTAAACCTTTCCAGAAAGGCTGCCGTGACAAAGGCACTCCAGCCTCCCACCATGTCCGTGACCGTGCCGGAGCCAGTGACGACCGCTTCGGAAAACCCGTCCGAAGAGATCAGGTTCGAGGTGTAGGACAATCCCATCAGGACTGTTTCAAAGGGTTGGAAAGATACGGCTGCCACCACGCTGTCAACCATGTCGTCATCTTCGGTTTCATTCACGGCCCCGTTGAACAGGCCGGCGGAGATTTCCACGGTGTCGCCGGCAAGGCTGGATCCCACCACCACGGCCCCGTCATTGGTCTCCCCCAGTACCAGGGTCAGCGGATCGGTCACAAAATGAGAATCATAATTGCCGAACGGCAGGTACTGCCGGCCGGCTGTCAGAAAGACCGGAAAATTATCTATTCCGGACAGGGTAATAAACCCTTCATCCACAAACAGGTCATCTTCCTCGTATTTGAACAGCACATGCCCGTCCACATGATCGGAGACGGCGGCATCCAAGGCCACCTCCACCGTGGCCAGATCAATATCGCTTTCTTCTTCATCCGCTGCCGCCGGGTCGGAAGAATCGGCCTGGTGGTGCATGGCTTCGATTTCAATCAATCCCGAGATGTCGATGCGGTCAAACCAGCTCCGGCCTTCGCCTCCGGCGCCGATGGCCTCTTCCAGGTGCCGTACCCGGTCCTCCATGCTTTTGACACCTCCCACCGTGCGCGAGATGTCGTCGTCCTGGGCCATGGCCGGAGACGTCAGAAAGGAGAAGATCATCAGGCATAATGCCGTACGCAGTACTGCAGAGATCTGTTTCAGCTTCATTTTTTTCCTTTTCCTTTTTTTTCTTTTTCTTCGAGAACTGTTTTTGTCAGTCAGGGCCTGACTCCTCGGTTTCCATTAACCAATCCGGAAAATGAGGAGAGGCACCTGACAATGTTTTTTTACGTTAGATCAGAGCGGTTACATGTCCACGGCCTTGATCCAGATGACGGCATCTTTGGAGCAGGGTTTGCCTTTATGGGTGGCTTCCTCGTCCAGACCCAGTGCTGCAAATCCCCACCACCCGGCCTTGGGAATGCCGAAGGTGAAAATACCGTTGTCATCGGCAAAAATGGTTTGCAGTTCAAAGGAACTCTGGGGGCTTTGACCGCCGGGGTTTTGCAAACACGTTGTGATCGGTCAGGAGGTCGTGGTTCAGATACTCGACCTCAACTTCCGCACCGGGTACGGGTTTTCCGTTGTACAGCACCTTGCCCTGGAACACGTTGCCGGTCCAGCGGTCATAGGGTTTGCACAGGGGCACGATTTCCGCCGAAAGTCCCGCCGGTTCCATCCAGGCCCCGGGAATGCCGCCCACATTGATGATCACCTTGGTCATCTGCTGGATATAGGCATTCTCTTCCGCTTCAAAATAGGGGTCCGGCACCAGGCAGAAAATATGGTCTCCGCCCCGGGCTGTGTAATCGGTTTTATATGCTTTGCCGGAATTGGTCAGGCTCTGCCAAGAAACCGGTACCAGGGTATCCAGCAGGTCAATTTTTTTGATCGGATTTTCCCCCCGGCTCTGCAGCACAAAAACTGTTCCGGGACACCCATGTCCATGGTGTGTCCCGCATCGAATGGATGGGTAAATACCAGGGCCAGGGGGACTTTTCCGCCGTTTTCCAAAGCCGCATCCGGGGTGTAGATGAGCTGGAAATGAGCGAAAGCCTGAGATGACAATATAAGTGATACCAAACTTATGAGAGTAACTATCCTTTTTTCATTTTTTTCCTTTAATCAATGTGAATTGAAATTAACAGAAGTGTTCAACACGCTCGTGGAACCTGAACTTACGGTTGTCATGCCTGGGACAGACACAACAGGTCATGCGAAAAACCTGGAGGCGGCAGAGGGAATTTCAGAAAATCTCCTTGCCGGGCACTTTGATCTGATGGCCTTCACCGGCATCGAATATCACCGTGAATTCCTGGGACGGTTTTTTCACGGTATATTCGCTGAATTCGTCCAGCTTATCCTCCATCAGTACCTTTCCGTCCTTATCCTCCACCCGGACCGCGACACCGGCGGCGGAGGATCCGTCGGAAAACCGCCTTCGCATGTGACGGAACCGTCTCCGTTGTCATAGCAGGAGAACAGCGGGGTGTGGGCCTGGCTGATGCCGGTGAAAAACAGCCCGAATACAAGAATGGCCAGCAGGGTTTTGACATGTGTCATGGGGTGACTCCTTTCATTTAACATAATGGTTTCATTTCAATTGGTTAAGGGTTGAATTCGCCGGACCGCCCATCGGACCGGCCACGGATTATGCGGCACTGGTGCCGGTCCTGGCCGGGGCGATAAACCCGGCCGCAATGGTGATGACCAGTGCCAGCAGGTAAAAGGCGGCCATGGCCTGGAGCCCGGAAAGGCCCAAGACACTGCCGCCGGTGAAAATCAGGCTGGCGGCTGCCAGCCCCAGCACCATGGGGTAGCCCATGGCAAAAAGCATCCACTTGACCGACCCGGACTGGATCTTCACCGCAATGGTGGTGGCCAGGCACGGGGGATACAGCACCATAAACATCATCAATGCCAGGGCATGAAGCGGGGTGAAGTCTTTTTCACCTCTTGCCATGCGGGTTTCCAGGGATTCACTGGCATCTTCCTGTTCATACAGGGCCCCCAGGGTGGCCACGGCGCTTTCCTTGGCGGCAAAAGCCCCCAACAAAGCCACATTCACCCGCCAGTTGAACCCGGCCCACTGGGTCAGGGGCACCAGCTTTGCCCGCATACCCCAGGAAACTGTTGTCGATCCGTGCGGCCTGCATTTCCTGGAGCAACTGGTTCCTCGCCCGGATCAGGGTTATCAGTGCCCGGTTCACTTTTTTGGCATCCCGGTTTTTGCCGGGTTTCACCAGGGTGAAAAATCGGTCATTGGCCTCCTTGAACTCTGCATCAAGGGACTGGGCCGCTTCTGCGCTTTTGAGACCCATTTTTTCATTTTTGTAGGCTTCCCAGAAACGGATCATGGCCATGAGATTGCCGTCTGACATATCGTTTTCAAATCCGGTGCCGGCGATTTGTTTAAAAAATGTGTCCATGGCGGCGGTTTTTCTGTTTTCATAATGGGCCATGCGCTCCGGCCCGATGCCGGGAAACTGGAGCAGCACAAAAATGACCGCAGCCACGGCCACCACAATGGTGGAAATTTTCCGGATGAACAGCCAAACCCGTTCCAGGGCCCGTCCCAGCACTCCCCGGATAGTGGGCAGGTGATAGGGCGGCATTTCCATGACGAACGGGGCGGTTCCTTTTCCTGAGCACGGTCAGGGTCAGCAGCTTGGACACCGGTAGCACCAGCATCAGGCTGATGGTGGAGATAAAAACATGGCCCATCCCTTGTGCTGGGCAAAATAGATGTTGATGAGCAGCACGTACAGGGGTACCTTGGCCAGGCAGTTGAGCATGGGGATGATCAAGATGGTAGCCAGGCGGGACCGCTCGTCCGGGATGCCCTTGCATGACATCACCCCCGGGACCGCACATCCTCCGACATAGATGCCCCCCAGGACCATGGGCAGGGTGGACTGGCCGTGCAGCCCGTAACGGCTGAACAGCCGGTCCATGATAAACGCCATCCTGGGCATGTATCCGCTGTCCTCCAGAAACGCGATGCAGGCGAACAGGATCAGAAAGATGGGGATATAGTTAAGCAGGGCGTTCACCGAATCCACCAGCCAAAGGAAAAAGGACCGGGTCAGGGGCACATCAATGAACCCGGATACCGGCAGGAGGTCCGACACCAGGTTCCGGAACGCGGCAAGCAACGGCCAGGTATAGTTGGTGATCTGGTATCCCTGGACAATGGACAGGTAGTACAGAGTCCAAAGCACCCCGACCATGAACACCGGTCCGGCTATCTTGTGGCAGACCAGGGCATCAATACGGTCGGAAAGGCTTTTTCCGGTTTTGGCGGACCGGGTGACACATGGCCGGGCGATCCCTTCGGCGGCCCGGTAGCGGCAATTGGCCACATGCATGTCCGGGGCAGTTCCTGTGGCGGCCTTGAAATCCTGCCTGATCTGATCCACCAAAGCCAGCAGTCGGGCGTAGTTCCCGGTTTTTTCCCGAACCATATCCCTCACCGCCTCATCCCCTTCCATGAGTTTTATGGCCAGCCACCTCAACGGATACCGGTCCCCCAGATCAGTCACGGCGGTGATCCGCTCCTGGACCGAAGTGATGTAGTCGGTCATTTCCCGGTAATCCACCCGGGCCGGAGTGCCGGGCATTCCCTTTTCAGCGGTTTCCAGGATCGCTGCCTGGAGATCGGCTTTGCCTTTGCCTTTTGTGATGGCCGTGGGCACCACCGGAACCCCCAGGTTCCGGGACAGGGATTTGACGTCGATTGTCAGACCCCGGTGTTGGGCCACATCCATCATGTTCAGGTTCAGGATCAAAGGGTTTTCCATCTCCAGAAGCTGAAAAGTGAGATAAAGGCACCGCTTGAGGTTGGACGCATCCATGGTATTGACCACCACGGACGGGTTCTGGTGCAGGATGAAATCCCGGGTCACCCGTTCTTCCGGGGAATAAGAAGTCAGGCTGTAGGTGCCGGGCAGATCCACCACGGTCACCCTCACATCTCCGTACCAGTACCATCCGGTCATCTTTTCCACGGTGACCCCGGGGTAGTTGGCCACATGCTGGCGGGCCCCGGTCAGGGCATTGAACACCGTGGATTTGCCGCAGTTGGGCTGGCCGGCCAGGGCTACGACCATCTTATCGGTCTTCATCGGTATCCACCTCGACAAGCCGGGCTTCTTCATGGCGAAGGCTGATGGAATATCCCTCGATTTCCACCTGCATGGGGTCCTCCAGGGGAGCGTTTCGGATCACCCGCAACGACAGGCCCGGAAAAATTCCCATGTCCAAAAGGCGCTGTCCCAGGATGTTGGCTGCGGACAGTCCAGTGATGGTGCAACTGCTTCCTGGTCTGAGTTGGTCAAGTGTCATGATGTTTTCCCTGATCAAGTTATGTAAGCAATTTATTTAATTTGTAAGAAAACTATTTTTTTAAAATAGATAAAAGTTAATCATAACTAACAAAAAATATTGGCCTTATATTTCATGGACGGAATTGTTTGTCAAGTTGTTTTTTTGGTTTTTTTATTGAGGCCTTAAACCAGGAACCGGCCGGAATGTCAGGCAATCGGATCGATTCTCACCGGTGCGGAACCGATGTGTATCAGGGTTGCCCCCATCTCATTGATCGGGGCCAGGGCAAAACAGCACGCAAGGGCCCGCTGTTTCATGCCCCCGATCATTTCCGAGGGCTTTTTTGGGGCCGCGTCTGCCAGTCCCATCTTTTATAGCCAGTATGTTGCGGCCTTTCGGCGCCTCTCCGGGGGCATATGGCGGGAAAGAAAGAAATCCATGTTGTTCAGGGCTCCGGCCCAGAATGGCAGCTGGGGCGTGGTGGCGGCCCCGGTGGTGGTAAATGTCAGAGTAGGCAGCTGCGGGTTGGAGGTGGCGGGATTAGGTGGCCGGACCCAGGCGTATAGTTCGTCACTGTCGGCCCGCATCAGGTCCACACGTCCACCCCGGCGTCCCCGGCATTCAGGACATTAAACCACCGCCAGGCCCCATGTCTGGTGGTTGGCCGAAGGAAAAATGCCGGCAATGCCCATGGGAGAGGGCAGCTGATCGATCCGGACGTTTCGGTCGATCTCCTGAAAGTACAGGTTGAGGATCGACTCGTTCCGGACCGGGTTTCCGGGCAGAAAGGTGTGAACCAGGCTTGCCATCCGGCGGGAATTATCCGGATAGGTGACATCGGCCACACTCACGGGCTGCTGCCGGAAAATCTCTCCGGCGGCCACCACGCCGACTCCTCCCGGGGTTTCCGACAGCAGGCTCGGCACCCCCTTGCCGTGACCACCATTTCATCCATGACAACCCGATCCTCTGAAACCTGGCCTAGGGCCTTTGAGGTCCACCCGGGTACCGGCAGAACAACCCGCTTTCCGCGATAATGGTTTGAATTTTTTCCGAAAAAGGGCGTGAAGGGCCCTGACAGCCTCTTTCCCAGCACCGTGTTTCAAAAAGGCGAGCAAGGGAATGACCACGGCCCCTTCCCGGAGCCAGACCGCCCGGGCCATGCCCAGCCGGAAGGTGCGGGCAAGGGCCGGAAACACCATCCCCGCCTTGTACACACCGGCGTCCACATACTGGTTGATATCCTGGGGAAACAGTTTTGCATGGGCCCGGGCCGCCGCTGTTTTCCCCTTTTCTCCGAACAGGCTTCCCATGCAATGGACATAGAGGGCCGGGGCCGGGGTGTTGTACGGGGGAATCACGACCTCACCGGCCAAGTCCTCCCGGCACAGGTCGGTCCACCCCTGCGGGGGCGGGTCAACTCTTTTATGGTAAATAATCATCAGGGTGACCGCCGCCACCACCCGGACAAAGGGAAAGGGTTCCTTTAAACCGGCATCCGTCAGCTCCCGGCCATGAGGGTCAAAATGGGGTCGTGGGTTGACACAATGATCAGCTTGACGCCCTCCATGAGCACGGCCAGGGCTTTGAGCTTGTCGATGCCTGCGTTTTCGATTTCATCGATCAGCACCACCGGGCATCGAAAATACAGGCGATGTCCGCGATCATCACGCCCGGGACTGTCCGCCGCTCAACACCTGCAGGCGGATGAAATCCGCCACGGAGCCGTCCATGAGGAATCCGGTTTTCTGGGAAAGCTGGGCCACGATCCCATCTTCATACACGGATCGGGCCGGTTGGGTTTCGTTTAGAAGAACCCGGCGGCCGCTGAGGGTATCTCTGGAGGCCATCTGATCGATGTCGGACAGCAGTTCGCTTTTCCCGGAACCTGTAGGCCCAACCACGGCCAGGCATTCCCCTGCCGTGAGGGTCAGGCCGGATACGGTTTCAGGGACCCCGTCCTTGCCCGTGCCGGAAACACAGTCCGGCCGTTTCGATGAATAGCAGATCGGCCTGCTGTTGCCTGCTCCAGTCATGCACTTCTTCAAGGTTGGCAACATAGTAATGGTCCGGACAGATATAATCACCCAATCCCCTGACGGCCGGAATGCCCAGTTCCTTTTGGTAGAAAGTATCATCTCCCGTGGCCACGGCCACCCGGGCTCCCTCGGATTTGAAACGTCGCACCAGGTGGGCGATGACCGAAGTTTTCCCCGCAGGTCAAATCCCTTCAGGATCGTCCGGGGGTTTTGATCGAACCGCCCGGTCCCCATGCAGGAGACACCCGCCCACCAGTCTATGCCGGGCCCGGACCAAAACAGTTTGAATCTCTGTATCGCTCATGGCCCTCATGACGTCACTTTTGGTTCAATGTCATGGATCATCTCCCGGAAGGCGGCTTTTGCCATTTCCAGGTCCGCGTCATCCGGGTGGGATTCCGCCGCTTTGATGTTGGCCATTCTTTCCGGGTATTGCCGGTGCGGGATGAATATACCACCAAGGATTTCATGATCTCACCTCCTGTCCGGCGGACTGCTTTAACGCCATGAAACTTTTTTTCACCGATGGGATCACTTCCTTGCCGTTTCTGCCCACATAGACGGCAAGCAGCAGGGTCCCGCTTTTCCGGTAAAATCGAACCGAGTGGCTCTCCAGGCTCATGACCGGTTTTGACACCAGGCAGATGGACTGTATCTCTTCCGCTTTGATGTGGCCGGCAATGGGGTTGTCAGGATCACCGATGTTGAAATATCCATGGATAAATTCCCCCGGGGGAATCCGGCCCCGGATCTCCAGAATCGCCTCCGGGGTGGTGGGTGATCAGGGTTATTTTTCCCACTGGATCATCGCTTGCCAGACGGACGTAAACGCGCCGGCCGGGAGGGTGGTGCACATGCCGGGGTCCAGCAGTTCGGCGGCGGCGGCTTCAGGGATGCCCGGGGTTGCGGCGAGCCGGTCCAGCAGGATGCCCGGATCGGCTGCACGGTACTTCGTACGGTCTGGCGGTTTTCATCGGTCAGGAATGCATCATACATGATTTGTCTCCTTATGAATAAACGGTTTCAAAGGCAGGTGCAGGGCACCGTCGCAGCAGCGGCTGATCAGCTCCAGATCATGGCTGATCAACAATACGCAAGTGCCGTTGTCCGCGGTTCGGCGGATGGCACTGGCAATGAGGTGCAGGTTTTTTTGTCTAGGCCGCTGGTGGGTTCGTCCAGTATCAGGATATCGGGTTGTCTGATCATGGCGCAGGCGATCACCAGGCGCTGTTTTTCCCCGCCGGAAAGGGACTGGGGATGGCGGGGAGACAGGCCGTCCAGGCCGAACAAATTGAGGATCACATCAATATTCGGTCCAGTTTTCAACTGGCGGCAGGTGTCCGTGGACTGGAGCAACTCATCTCTGACGGTCTGCATGTGAAGCTGATGGTCGGTGTTTTGTAGCACAATGCCGGCCCGTTCCAGCAGCTGACCTGAGGTGACGGCGGTCCCGCGGATTCAGGCCAGTACAGCCGGTGGTCCACGATAACGATGGCCATGCCCTGACGCTTCAGATCCATGATCATTCGGGCCAGATCCAGGGTGGATTCGGGATCGAGATTGGCGGTGGGCTCATCCAGCACCAGGCGCGGGGATCCAGGGAGATGATGCCGGCCAGGGCCACTTTCTGCTTTTCCCCTTCGGACAGGGAGAGGATGGATTGGTGTAGCAGGGGGCCCAGGGTGAACCGCTCCGCTGCCCGGTCTACCTTTTGCCTTACAGCCAGGGGGGAGAATTCCCGCCATTCATGGACAAAAGCGATCTCGTCTTCCACGGAAGTGGCGAAAAACTGGAGTTCCGGGTCCTGGAACAGGGTCCCCGCATCCAGGGCGATCTCATCGAGGCGCCGTGTGAGGGAATCTTTGCCGTTCACCGCAGTGGACCCCGTGAGCCGGCCTTTGAAAAATGGGGACACAGTCCGTTGATCAGGCGGACAATGGTGGATTTTCCGCATCCGCTGGCACCGGTGATCAGCACAGCCTCCCCTGGATCGACCCGCAGGCTGAAACCGGAAACCGCCGCATGGGGTTGAAACGGATACACATAGGAGATCTGATCCATGACAATCATTAGATCATCCCCCCGGAATTCCCCCTGAGAACAAGCTGCAGGATCAGGGCCGCGGTCAGGACCGCCAGGGTGAGGCCGGCCATGAGTGCATCTTCTCGGCCGAAACGGACCGGATACAGCGGGGTCATGCCGCCCCCTATGAGGGCCACCATCAGGCTGCTGGTTTTTGTGAGCGCGGCAAAGATGCCGATCACGGCCAGGTCCAGGGACAGGAAATCGCCGATGTCCCGGCGCCACATCTCCATGGTTTGACCTGGAAAGCCGTAGATCAGGTCGATCACTACCACGGCCCGCCCACCGGCTTTCAATTTTTCGAGGAATTCAATGATCCGGTCCCGGTCCGCAATCCGCCGCATAGATCGTCTCAGGTCGGTGTGAAAGGTCCGTACCCCGATGAAAAAGCAGTTGGCTCCGCCGGCCAGGCACGCATCGATTTTTTCCGGGCTGAAACTGTGAATCCGGCCTTCAACGGTAATCTCACAGTCATTGACCAGGGGAAACCCGGTTTTGACGGTTTTGAGCAGGCGCTCCAGATCATGGGCCTCTAAGGCGGAGGGGTGCCGCCGCCGATATAGACCGCATGGACCGGTCCCCGGGTCACCGCTGCATACGTCTGCCAAAGGTCGATTTTCCGCAGCAGGGCATCGGTGAACCCTGCACTTTCTTTTCTGCCGCAGGCGCGGTTGTAAAATCCGCAGTACAGGCAGTGGGTTTCACAGAACGGCACATGAATGTAAATGGCGGATGGTTGCTGTCGGGCCTGGGACAAAAGCCTTTCCATGGTGCAGTTCCGGGCGGTATCCGGGACGGGGTTTCCGCTGAATCCCGCATGGACGGTGATCTTTTGTCAAAGGCATGGGTGAGCGGATTCACTCCCTCCCGGGCAAAAAGTGGGTGCCGGCCTGCTGGTCAATCGCGGTTTTTCCACGCTGATTTTCGGACGGCGCGGGGATACCCATAATGAACCTCTCTGTTTGGTGGTTGAATGGAATCAACGTTCCAGTAAACACAACTCTCCCACAGAGTCTGCTGTACGGTATGATGGTTTGTTCTTAGATTGAAACAATCCTTCCAGCGCGCTGCTGCGACTGGTTTCCGGGTTGCGGGGTTGACACCCGTGACCTTCTAACGGGGTGCAAAAGGGCCGGTATGAATGTCATAGTCCAGCACGAATCGGTAATCTTTTCCACACCGGAGAATGATCTCTTTTTGTTTTTTTTCAGAAATTTCATTTCAACCTTGAGTTCTCCAAAGCCGTCATGATGAAATAGATCGCAATAGAGTTCCCTGATCTTGTCCATTATCTGGGCGTGTTCTTGTTTAAGCGGCATTTTCGGTCTGGCATGTCCTTTATCCTGTGAGGGACCGGGTTGCCGGCGACGGTGAACAGATGAACTATTTTCCCGAACAGTGCCGGGTGAGATGACTTGGCTAGTTGACATACACATGTGATGGCGCCTCGTTTGTTTTTTTTCAGGTAAGCATTTACCGGCAGGGAAAAAAGGCCCCTGCTGTGTGTTTTTTTAAATGGTTTTAATGTAAATTAAGATTTGTGTCAATAAAAAAATAAGTTTAAGCTAAACATTTTTTGTAATACATTACAAAATAAGTATATACAACTATTGTTACTTATATGCTTTCCATTGACAGTGCCGGGCGGGTATGGTTTTTATGGCGGTATGGAGTGAAGGCCCGGGGGAAAAATGGAAGGGTTGAAAGTAAAGATGTTGAGACGCTGGTGTATGACAGTGGGAAGGCCGAGCCTGGAAGCTGCCATAGCCGTGCAGAAGGCCCTTTTAAAGGCGATGGCAGTCGATCTCTCTTTTGCCGGAGTTCCGGCCGTTACATCCGGTGCCATTTACAGTCTTCCCGGGTTTAGCAATGCCAGCGTGGTGGAATTTCCGGATATTATGAAACAGTGGGCCTTTGTACTGGAAAACTGATGTGGGGATTCCCGGTCGACGTCGTCTTTTCGGCCGGTAACCATCCCATGCCGTGGTGATAAGCCTCACAGCTCAGAGTATATCAGAAAATAAGAAGGTGAGTCACCGTGACCGGGTTGAAGCACTTTGGTTGTTCAATGTCCAAAGATACTCAGATCTGCAGCTTAGCAGCTCAGAGTGTCTTCCCGATAAGGACAGGCATCCAGCGTGGCGATAAATGCCACAAATTTCCTGAATGACTGGCTGTCCATGGCATGTTCCATCCGGCAGGCGGTTTCGTCGGCGCGTGCTTCATCCACTTCCAGTATCCTGAATAGAAAATCCTTTAGCACCGCATGGCGGTACTCAATCTTTTGTGCGATTTTTTCCCCTTCCGGTGTTAGGGTGACATAACCGTAGGCTCATAATTGATCAGTTTCAGGGCGGCCAGTTTTTTGAGCATGCCGGTGACGGATCCCCGCTTGATATCCAGTCTTTCCGCAATGTCTTTGGACCGGGCCACGGTTTTTTGAGTTTGCAGCTCCAGGATGGTTTCCAGGTAGTCTTCAATGTTCTCGGAAAGGGGAATGGTCTTTTCCATGTCTGCCTCCATTATTTTTTCCTCTTTTTATTATCGTCTGATGATATAATAAGTCAATCAAAAAATTATATAGAACTAAAATATTCATTGACCACAAGATTCAGTTGAATGATATCTGGGAGACTGGCCGGGCCATATACAGGTTTCCCGGGTTTGTAAACACCAGCATGGCGGCGTTTTCAAAAAAAATGAAGAAATGGGGCTTTACAGTGGGAAACTGATGTGGGAATTCACGGGCGGCGGTGCCTTTCGGGCGGGAACCATCCCATGACGTGGTAGATAGGGCCTCACGGCCCAGAGTATGTCAGAAAATAAGAAAGTGAGCTCCATGCCTGGGTTGAGGCGTTCCCGGTGTCCGGTGTAACAAAAGGGCCGAGAGCATCGGATATGGGCATGTGTCCGGGACACCCTCTGGGAGAGCCGGCAGCGGATCAGGGAATGATATCTCCCTGTCAAGGGTCACGAGAAATTGAGCCATTT